>Ga0255124_1000318_pt1 | contig 16737 bp, 13 predicted proteins | sample Law_Cont_RepB_8d_FD_188564 | JGI IMG/M metagenome (GOLD analysis project Ga0255124, IMG submission 188564) | Freshwater microbial communities from St. Lawrence River, New York, United States - Law_Cont_RepB_8d | ecosystem: Environmental > Aquatic > Freshwater > River | place: USA: New York... | reverse complement strand
GCCGCTTTCGACACATGCCAAAATTGCCATCGATTGCATGCGTGCTGGCAAGCATGTGCTGTGCGAAAAACTGATGGCTTGGAATATTTCCCAGTGCAAAAAAATGATTCAGGTTGCACGCGAAACTGGCCGGATTTTGTCTGTTGGTCACCAGCGTCACTACAGCATGCTGTACGCCCATGCTCATGAAATTCTCGAGGCTGGTGTGCTTGGTGAAGTGCGTCACATTCGCGCGCTCTGGCACCGCAACAATTCATGGCCATTCCGCGAAGAAGCGGGCTCCACTTATAAACTTGCCGAGGGTTATGCCCAACCACATTTCCGCGATGGCTGGTACCCACCCATTTACGATATCGATGAAAAGGAGCTGAAAGGCAAAACAGAATCCCACGGCTACAAGAGCGTGGAAGAGTTGGTCCGCTGGCGCCTTTACAACGAAACAGGTGGCGGTTTGATGGCGGAACTTGGCAGCCATCAGATGGATGCTTGCAGCATATTTTTGGGTAAGGTTCACCCGCTTTCGGTAACCGGAGTGGGTGGCAAGTATTTCTACGGCCCAGGCCGTAACGACCGCGAGTCTGATGACTCGATCTTTATTACCTATGAATTCCCCGGGCCAACTCACCCATTGGGCCGCAACAAGGGCAGCAACAAAGATGATATTGTTGTTGTCACCTATTCCTCACTCAACACAAACTCGTTCGAGTCGTATGGCGAGTGCGTCATGGGCAGTCGGGGTAGCATGGTGGTTGAGCAGGAGCAGTCGATTTACCTGTATTCTGAAAAGGATCCGAACAAGAAATCGGGCGATGCTCGATCCACTGAAGTATCGGTGACAACTGGCCCTGCTGGCAAGCCGGCTATGGAAGCTTCATCAACATGGGGACCTGGCGCTGGCGGTCCCGCGGTAGCTGCTGGTGGAGGTGCCGCTGCCGGTGGTCCTAGCGCCGCGGTTAGCCGTGGTTACAAAGAAGAGATGGAAGACTTCGCTTATTGCATCCGCGAATGGGATGGCAAGCTTGGATATGAAAAAGACACGGCTGGAGCCTTCAAGCAGCGACTGCCTCGCTGCCATGGGGAAGTGGCGATGGCAGATGCCATCATCGCCCTCTCGGCAAATCTGAGCATGAAGTCACGTCAGCGTATTGATTTCAACGAAAACTGGTTCCGTGGTGACAACCCGGAGGTTCCAGACAAGGATACCAAGCCTCGTATAGATGTTGGTTGATTGCCGAAGACTGAAAATGATAAAGGCCGCCGCGACTAGCAAGTCTCGGCGGCCTTTATGGTTATCGACCCGATTGTTTATCAAATCATGCCCGGTCTTCGGGTTTCTCGTCGGAATCATCAATTTCAATATCGAAGGCGTCGTGGTCGCAATCTTCACTGTGTTCGTGGTCATCGTCGTCGTGATCGCCTTCCTCGGCCGCCATGGCTGCCTCGGCGGGATCGAGGTTGCCAAAGAGAACGCCCATCAATGAACCGTAGTATCGGTTAACAGTGATGGCGCAGTAACTGATCATGTTGCGAATCATAATTGGAGTGAGGGTTCCCCCCTCGAAATCCACGCTGACTTTGAATCTGATTTCTCCGTCCGCGTAGTCCATTTCGAAGTTGCCCACGAGGAGAGCGAAGTTGGCGCGGGTGATGAATTCCGCGGCTTCAGCCATTTTGTCCGCTGGGGCGTGGCCGTCCAAAAGGCCGTACATCAACAAGATCTCCGACTCTTCCTTGGCGTCAAAAGCCAAGCGCAGGGTTGTGTTTTTGCATTTGACGCCTGAAAGAATCACATTGGTTTCTTCATTGCGTTCGTAGTGCCATTCATCTTCGGCAAGAACACTTTCGACCAGATCAATGATCGACACGGAATCTTCTGAATGATCAGACATGTGAATCAACCTCGTGGGTACAGGGGAAATCAGGGCTGGCGTGCATCAAGTTCCTGGATATCCAGGGCGCGGAAATCGATGTTGGTGGTAGGGTCGTGGCCTTGCAGGCTGAATGCCCCCTTAAGACCACGAAAACCTTGGCGTGGGTTGACATTGTTTGGTCTGTTGTCGGTCCAGTTCACCTGTGGCACGCCGTTCACCCAAGTGGCCATGTGGCGGCCGTAGGCGGCAACGGTCATTGTGAACCAAGCCCCATCGGTGGCTGCTTGCGACCTGGCAGGCATGCGGCGGTAAATGGCTCCAGTACCGTAATCAAAGGCTTCCGACCGAACGATGTCCGTGCCTGCCGGGACGTGTGTGGCCGGGTCAAATTTATCGATTTTGTAATCGCGAGATTCTCCGGTAGTGAATTGATTCCGGATTTGCGCCTCGTAGGCTTGAGTGAATTCTTCGGGAATGGCTCTGAAAAACAAACCGCTGTTCAGGTGTTTGCCGTTGGTGCGCAAGGTAATGCGCGCGACAAAATTGGCAGCTTGAAATTCCGATTGCAGGTCCCCTGGACCATCTTCAACATGTATCCATTTTTCTGGTGTTACGCTGAATTTGGATGATTTGCCAGGATATATCTTCCACCCGGATAAATCGCCGCCACCAATTAGTTTGACGTTTGTGATAGGCAGTACGCGCACGTCTTCAACATCAACAAGGCTCCCTTTCAGGATGATGAAGCCGGGGGAACTTTCGGCAATATCAGGCAGCCATGGGTTAGTTTTTCCGTCCCAAGTAGCAAGGGCGATCTCGCGTCCTGCGGAATTGATTTTGCCAAGGGAAAGGGTTGCTTGGGGGGCCCGAGCTTTTAACTTGATGAAGGCTTTGCACGATCCTATTGCTGTCGCATGCTTGGCAACCGCACGTTCTCCAGCTTTCCAAATTCCAGATTCCTTGGTCCAACCTTCGGTGCTGTTCCAGCCGAATCCATCTGGATTCAAGGTGTCCAGCCAACCATCGATGGCTTCTTGAGCGGAAAGTGGTGTTCCGGAAAATGCCAAATAGGCGGCTATGAGCATCATCATGATGACCCTGTTGATTGTTCGCCTTGAGGACTGAAGCCCGGTGAAGGATTGGAAAATACAGTGCCCTTGCAAGTGGTATTGGAAACCAATTCCTGCACACGTTCAGAGTTCGCCGCGAGTTCCATGCTCCACGTGGCATTCCAAGTGGCACCGGGTGCCAGAATGGGAATACGCTGCTGCTTGCGTTCGTAAGATTTGAAGTTGGGGAAACCGGTTGCTGGTTCCAAGCCAGTGACAAATCCATCCGCGATGGCCCCAGTATTTTTCCACAGAGTGAATGAGGGCAGGTTAGCTACAGGAAACTTTACAGCCAGTGCGGCTTGGCCATCAGGCCGTTCCAGAACGGCCAGTCCGTTCCCATTCGCATCTGGTTCTGGGCGGAAAAGATAAACTTGTTCTGAAAATCCAGTAGTTGGAGCCTCGTAATTCTGCCATGTATGGATTCCTTCTGCAGCACGTGTGGTTTGTGGTGCCATTTCGCGGAATCGAACATGGGCTTTGCTGCCTGGCTTCAAGAAAGGAACACCAATATTCAGGTGGTACAAGAGCTGGAATTCGGCAGGAGACGCGCCGATGTTCTCAACTGTGTCTGTGATGTGGATAATTGATTCGCCGGGAATCATGGTGTAGGTGGTTGTGAGGCGCAAACATGTATCAAACAAAGCGCATTCATCAACGATTCCGACAATAGATACGGAGGGTGAACTTCCGGTTGTGATATGTGCTTCCAGTTTCCATGCGGGGAGGTTGGCAATGCGGCCATGAAGGGTGATTTCCCTGCCATCATCATCTTTTCCCGGCGGGCCATTGAATGCCAAGCCGCAACGGCACAGCAATTCGTCGAACCCATCGAGCCAACCAATGGATCCACGGCGAGAGGCATTAACGTAGGCGGGGTGAACGGGGCCATGGCGAACCGGAGATTGCCAACCGATTTCGTGCCCCGAGCCAAGCATTTTCCACAAACCCATGCCGCGGCCCGGAAGCACGGTAGCAGACAGAGCGCCTGAATTAATAATGGCAACGGTCATGCCATTGGCTAATCCTTCGTGGCAAGGTGCGCCTGAAATGCTCCAATTCCCAGAAATTGCTGGGTGTGTGGAAGAATCGAGGCGGAAAGATGAGCCGCCTGTGGGTAGTGGAACCACAGATGTTGTCATGGTGTTGAATTTCCCGTTGGGACTGGTTGTTCCTCATCGGCACCGTGCATCATGGCCGCAACTTTTCGGACGATCACCAATAAGACTAGAGCCGCCATAGCAAGTGTCAGTCCCGTGTACCCGAAGTACGGTATTGGGGGCACGACCGAGTAAAGTTCGCCAAGAGCACCCGCGGCATAGTTACCAAAGGCGCTAACGAGGAGCCACATTCCCATCAAGACCGTGGCATATTTGGCAGGCGCCAGTTTACTGGTCATGGACAAACCGACTGGGGATAGGCACAATTCGCCAAGCGTGGCCAGCAAGTAGCAAAAGAAAAGCCACCATGGCGATACTCGAAATCGGCTGGATTCAACCATGATCGTATCGAGCGCCGTGCGCCATGCTGGATCGCCGGCAGCCACCAAAAGGGCCTTAATGTCTTGGTCGGCGAGTTCACGGGTAATAGTCAGGGTACGGGATGCGGAATCGTAACTGGCGCGCGTGGCATTCCAGCCTGTGTAGCGAAGGTCAAATCCGGTTGTCGATTCGTCGAGTGGCAGCCGGAACGAAAGTGGGGAGTTGCTTTTCTTTGCTTCACTGAGCGCGGACCGGGCTTTCACCAATGCTGCGCGAAAAGCTACCGGGGCAGTGGCTGCAACCAGTCTGTCGCGTTCAATGTCTGGAAGCACGCCAGTAGACTTCAGTTTGCCATTTGCAAAAATCAATCTGCCTGCATGGGCAATCTCTTCGGACGCGTTTGGATCTTTTGCACCAGACAGCCTTTTTTCAGATTCTTCGCGAACATAGATGCGTCCATCGGCATCGAGTCGAAGGCCATCGGTGGCTGGGAATGTGGCCAGTGGTGCTTCGCACGGCTGGTTTTCAGCCATACCTGCGGCAGTCATCACAAAAAAAGCACACCCCATTAGGAAGATCCCCAAGGCCATCTTCATGGGTGTTGAAATCCTCCAGACCAGCCACAGCCATGCAAAGAAAGGTGCCAGAAGGAATATCGCCAGCGCGTTGATCGATTGGAACCAAGCAGTGGGGACTGGATTGAACGAGGATGACGCGCCGCCTTCGCCCGCGATGTTCCGCTTGAGCATGAACATTTCAAAAACTGAACTCACAGGCTCTTGCCCCGCAACAGCGGGAACAACGGTTGGTAGTGCTTCCATGGTCGGGTACGGAGTGGCATCGGGAAGTGGTTGGGTCAGAAAGCGGTTGGTGGTCTTGTCGGCCCAGAGGTTGAGCGCGGTTCCTGCCTGTTCGAATGCCGCCCAGAAAAAGACAGCGAACAAACCGATAACAACAATGACCAGTACACGGTCGCGAGAAGCCCCTTGAACCATGCTGGTGATCCAACCGACGACAAGCAAGCATATACCGCTGATGGCACCGGGTGCCATTTCCTTGTAATGTCCGCCAAGTGCCTGAACCAATCCGAAGGCCAGCATGGCCGCACCAGCAAAATAAAGGATAAACGGTGCGATTCCTACGATGCTACCGATGGCACTCGGTCGGGAATCGAGCGGTTCCACTTCCTGCGGGCCAACCTTGCCTGAAACTTCATTGATGAATGGTTGACCAACAAGGTATGTGATCAGTCCCAGGACCATTCCGATTCCTGCCAAGGCAAAGCCAGAGTGGAAACCGCCGCGCGTGTTTTCCATGAGCCATCCACATGCAAGTGGAGACAGGAATGCGCCCAGATTGATTCCCATGTAAAAGATGGTGTAGGCGCCGTCACGTCGCTCATCGCCCACCGGGTAAAGTTGTCCTACCTGGGTAGACATGTTGGGTTTGAAGAAGCCATTGCCGATAATGAGGAATACAAGAGCTGCAAAAAAGATTGAATGCGCTTCAAAAGCCATCAAAAAGTGCCCGACAGCCATGAGCAGGGCGCCGATGATGACCGCCAAACGATTTCCAAGGTAACGGTCTGCCAGCAAGCCGCCGATAATTGGAGTCACATAAACAAGCGTTGTGTACCATTTATAAATGGAGGCGGATTCAGTCTGTGTCCACTTGAAATGGTTGACCATGTAGAGCATCAGCAAGGCGCGCATGCCGTAATAGCTGAAGCGTTCCCACATTTCGGTGAAGAAAAGAAAGTAGAGCCCAACCGGGTGGCCCAGGAAGGTTGATTGCCGTTGCTGTGCCATCATCGACATCGCGCTTGCCTCCAACACCATCGGCTGGTGTTATTATTCCCCGGGGTAGGGGGAAGTATACGATAGTAAGCCAAGACCGGCTTCTACATCAGGGATGAATAGGTTCGTGGGGCAATGATAAATTCCTGACGGTTTGGTTTCCCGCCAGGAACTGTCATCAAAGCGGTCAACCTGCTTGGGGCTCAGATTTCAAGCATCGGCCGATATTTCGCACGGCCTGTCTCAGGCGCTGTTCATTTTCTACCAAAGCCAAGCGTAAATACCCTTCGCCGGCATCGCCAAATCCCCGACCTGGGCTAACCGCCACTTCTGCTTCTTCCAGCAGTTTCATGGCAAGGTCGATGGACCCAATCCGTTGCTGCCACTCTTCTGGATATTTAGCCCAGACAAACATTGTTGCCTTAGGCGATTCAACCTGCCATCCAAGCCTGCGAAGGCCGTCGACAAGCACATCGCGGCGCCGTTGGTAGATCAACGCTTGTTCGGTAACCAAGTCTTCGCAGTGCCTTAAGGCAACAATCCCGGCAATTTGGATAGGGGCAAAAAGGCCGTAGTCGTAATAACCCTTGATTGTGGCTAGGGCGCGGATCATTTCAGGATTTCCGGCGGCGAAACCCATGCGCCAGCCGGCCATATTGTACCCTTTGCTCATGGTGGTGGTTTCCACCCCAACGTCACGGGCACCCGGAACGCTCAGGAAGCTTGGGGCTTTATAGCCGTCGTAGCAGACGTCGCCGTAGGCGAAATCGTGAATGACCATGAACTGGTATTTGCGGGCTAATGCTACCACATCCACGAAAAAATCGCGCTCAATCACAGTTGTGGACGGATTGTGAGGATAGTTGAGAATCAGAACCTTGGGCCGCGGGTAGATGTGCTCGGCAACAGTTGCAACCTGCGAAAGGAATTTGTCGGGTGCTGTGCAATCGATGCTGATCACATTGCCAGAGGCAAGCATAACCGCATAGACGTGGATTGGAAATGAAGGCGCGGGAACAATGGCTGTGTCCCCGGGACCCATTAGCGCCAAGCACATATGGCTGAAAACTTCCTTCGATCCTAGCCCGGTAATGATGTCTGTATCGGGGTCGAGATCGACATCGTGGCGGCGTTTGTAACGAAGTGAAACTTCCTTGCGCAGATTACGAAGCCCATTACTGACTGAGTATCCGTGATTTCGGTGATCACGAGCGGCTTCCACAAGTTTATCGATGACCTGCTCATGAGGGGCATCCGATGGATTGCCCATGCCTAGGTCGATGACATCGATCCCGTCTCGCCGTTTCTGATACTTGAGGGCATTGATTTTTCCAAAAAGGTAAGGTGGCAATCGTTTCACACGATCGGCAACCTCAATCTTGAAGGGTGTCTGTGACGTATTCGGTTCGCTTTGCATGGATCCGGCCTCACGAAGGGCGTTGAACGAAGTCAGGGCATATGTATGCCGTGTGGCCTAAGCTTCATAGATTGACTATCGGGTCAAAGCCAAGGGCATTTTGCCACCATTTCGCCAGACGTCTGGTGATAGTACCGACAAAGGGAGAAGCTCGTGCCAACCATGGGGGGAGATTCTGGTGCCCATTCCGGTCTGGAAACGGCGCGTGGGCGTGATTGGCCTGGTGTTCGACAATATAATGTCTTCGTAAAGAACCAGATTGGCGGCTTGGCACGGGTTGTGCAGCATTTTGAAAGCACATCAGTCAGGATTGTCTCGATATCAATCGTCAACTCGGCTGATTGCGCCATTATCCGCTTGGTTTTGAGCGACCCGGAGCGCGCTAGGGAAATCCTCTCGCTGGCAGGCCTAGCTTTTTCCGAGAGCGAACTGCTCATCGTTCGCCTTCCGGACATTCAGCAGCCACTACTTGGCATGTGCAAATCGTTGCTTCAGGCAGAAATCAACATTCATTACGCTTATCCGTTGCTTGTTGGTCCGAGTGGCAACGCGGCCTTGGCGATGTATGTCGAAGATTTCGAGATGGCTGCCAGAATTTTGGTGAGCCGAGGCTACACGCTTTATTCCGAAGATGATCTTTTCGGTGATGACCCACTCAGTTAACGAATAACTGGTTATGCAGCCTGTCCCTTGGCCATGAATTGAGTCGATATTTCGCATAATCTGTCGACCACCTGCGTGGCTGTGGGGCGATCGTCTGGGGAACGAGAGATCATAGCTTCTGTTAATTGAATCAGCTTGCGAGGTATGCGGCACCATGGGCTATTAAGGGGGGCCACCGGGTCTCCGTGGTGTCTTTTAATTGTTTCGCGCAAACTGCCAGATGGCCACGGGCGGCGTTCTGCCAGCAGTTCGTACAGCACAATTCCCAAGGCAAAAACATCAGATGGTGCGTTGCCCAATCCATTGGTCAGGCATACTTCGGGTGCCCAGTAATCGGCCGAACCAATCAGTGGGAAACCGTCATCGGCTCTTGGCAGGGGTATGCAGACTTCTTTATGGGCGCCACCCAAATCAATGAGTCGCGTGTTGCCGCTGGTTTCAATCATAATATTTGCTGGCTGTACATCTCCATGAACCCACCCCGCGGCATGAAGAATTTCCAGTCCCTCGGCAGCATTCCGGATGAGGTCGATCACGCTGGGGAGCGTCCAGATTGCTCCCTGCAAACGTTTGAAAGCGAGGCTTTTGCCGTTCAGGAATTTGAGCAGAAGAAACGGGGTGGTCGCTGATGATTCGTCTTGCAGCAGGCGGGGAAGTGATCGATGGTGCAGGCTGCGGCTTGCCTCGCCTTCTCGCGCCAATAAGCGCCTAGCCAAACTGAAAGAATCTTCCGAAGGTTGCGGCCATTTCAGGGCGGCATGCTTCTGTGTGTTCAGGTCGAGAACATGCCACACCTGAGTGATTGGTCCGCCACCCAAAGGTTCAATGAGGTGCAATCCAAGATCTGACCAAAATTCATCCATGTCGTGAGGATCGGGCAGCAATTGGTTTGAACTTGAGGGAAGTTGGCAGGTGTTGAATAGAAAAATCGGCGTAACCGTTAAAAACGGCAGAAGTAGGCTTGACCTGATAACCGATCGTTGGTGATGGAAGCGTCCTTAATCCATGGTTGTTCTTTCACGGAGTGCATGGTCATGAAGACATGGAGCATGGTGGCGGGATGCCTGATTGCTGGAATGATAGTTAGCCCCGTTTGTGCGCAATCGGTGAACGGTGTTCCGACGCTTGTATCGCGAACCCCAAGCAACTCTCTTTTGGGCACATTGACACAGTGGCTCGATTTTACAGGGTTGACCGGGCCCAGTGCCCCAACGCCTTCGACATCGTCGATTGCGCAGGGTACCAACGCGTTCAATTTGCCATCAACCAACCCTATTGCCTCCCCCATGCAGATTAACCGCGGTAGTTCTAAATTGACTGATTTTTTCTTCAAGCCTTCCACCAGTACGATCATCACCAATAATCCAACCATGGGCCGCAGTTTCTTCCCCACGCAATCACAGTTGCCAGGCAGGGCATACCTGAATCAATTTGGTTATACCACCTACAATCGATGATTGGATGAGATATTTAAAGGGCATATCGCATATCCTTACAGGCCCATTCAATTCATGAGCGCAATCCCTGTTCGGTCTGAATCAATTCATGATAAAAGTGCTGAGGCGTCGCCCTTCCGGATTTCGGTTGTGGATGTGCGCCTCATTCTTGTGCTTTTGATCTGTGCTGCCGGATTGCGCATGTGGCACCTTGCCACTACGGAAGTGACGTCGCGGGATAGTATCCACTACATGCGTATGGCATGGGAAATGGGCCATGGGCGAGCCATCAGCGCCATTCGCGATGGAGAGCAGCATCCAGGATACCCAATAGCGTTATGTGTTGTTCAGGCCGGCGTAGGGTTGATTTCTTCGGCCGCAGCTCCGGAACGGTACCAGTTGGCAGCACAATGGACCAGCATTCTGGCCAGCCTGATTGCTGTGCCTGTTTTGTACGCGCTGTCGCGGCAACTTTTTTCACCGATGGGCGCATTCTTCGGTGTGTTGTTTATTCAGGTTTTACCCGCGACTGGCAGGTTGTTCGCTGATGGTTTGTCGGAATCGCTTTTTTTGCTGTTTGTAATGACATCTGTTTTGTCAGGTTTTGTTGCGTTAAGGTCCTGTCGTTCTTACGCGTTTGCTTTATGTGGTTTATCGGGTGGTCTTGCTTATTTAGTTCGTCCTGAGGGGGCGATTTTTCCACTTGCTGTCGGGATTATCTTATTGTTCCGGCATGTTGTCGTGGGGAAAAAACCGTGGATACGGCTTGCAGTGGTTCTCGCTGCTAGTTTTCTTGCCATTGCGTTGCCGTTTATGATTGTGGTGGGGAAATTAACAAGCAAGCCAACCGCCAACCGTGTTTTGACGGCGGATGAAGTGCGAGCGCCCATTCCTGCTGGTAGTCCAATTTTGGCATCGTGGTTTTCCAGTTCATCCAACGGCATGGATCGCGAAGTATGGGCCGTATGGGTTTTGATGGGGATGGTGGCGCGTGGAACACTCTTTGTGCTGTGGATTCCAGCCATAGCGGGGCTGATTTATTATCGGAAAACCATCTGGAATGAGCCTGGAGCTGTGGCATATAGCTTGGGATGTGTTGTTTTGGCGCTGCTGCTTGAGCGTGTCGCCGCGACTATGGGGTATTTATCGGATCGCCACATGGTGGTCTTAATCTGTGCTATTGCCATTCTTGCTGGTGGATTTATTGATCGTTTTGCGACATTATTGCCAGGTTGGTGGAAGTATGCGGCCTTGGTGGCAATGGTTCTGCCCATACTCATCACGGGAACTTACCGCACGATTGAGCCCCTTCATGCCAACCGCGCTGGTTTTCGACAGGCGGGTAATTGGCTTGCCAGTAACGTTGCGCCGGGCGATGAAATCGACGATCCGTTTTGCTGGTCGCACTTTTATGCTGGCCGGGTCTTTCAGGAAACGGTCGTAACCGGTCTGCCGGTTACTTATCCAAGGCGCAAATATGTGGTGACGGAGCGGTCGTCTAGCAAGCATGAACGGCTTGGTCTTCGCGATGAAGCCGATCTGGTTCGTTCTGGCGGAACTGTTGTGTTTTCATATGCACCCAAGCGACGCAAGGTTGGCGACGCAGTTGTTGTTTACGCTGTTCCCGTTGGACCGTGAGTTTCGGTTTTTGGTTGTGTTGGCCAGCACATCAGAGCGGCAAATCCTAAAAGTGGCGGTAGTCCAGCCAAGGCAAAACCCAATGTGTAGGCATGGGCCGCAGCAGCTCGCGCTGCTTCTGCTGGTTCCAGTCCAACTGCTAATTCTGACGCAAGAAACGATGCTTTGGTGGAAGAAACCCATGTTCCCATGGCGATTTGCAACATGAACACCGTAACCCAAGTCAAGCTTCCCAAAATACCAGAAACTCTTCCTTGCCATCGCGCCGGGAATTCTTGGCATTGCGAGTAGTAGATGGGGAATACTCCTAGCGATCCAAACCCAAGCAACAACAAAAATATTTCAAGTGTCCTGCCTGCTGGCAAGATGGCTGCTGGAATTGAAGCCAGACACGCCAAAGCACCCATCAGGAACACAAGCCGGCGAGCCCCCTGAACTCCCAGTCGAGTTGAAAGTCCAAGTGCCAAAGCGCCACAGGCAATGGATCCAAAATCGGCTACCAAGTAGTAAAGGCTCGAAAAAAGGCTGATGGCTACCGGGCTGTAGCTTCGGGCTTCTCCCAAAAAAGGAGGCATCCATGCGCGGAGAAACTGCCACGATAAATTGATGGTTACCACCATGGTCAGCAGTATCCAGAAGCGTCGGTCCGCCACAAATACTTTTACCATGGCAAATGTGCTGTCGGATTGTCCTTCTGGCATGGAAGGCTTATCCCACATGAACCACTTGCCCCTAATAAATGTCAGCCAAGCGCACGCCCAAACCACGCCGATAATTCCAACTACCTGAAAACTCAGACGCCAAGCAAGCAGTAGGTCTTTTCTGGCAAGTAATTCGCTGGCGGCATCGAGCGAGCCCGGAAGGCCGGTTGGCCCAAGGGTGATAAACAGCATAAGTGGCGGCGTGAGTACGGCCCCAAGGGCCGCTCCGCTTTGGAGCAACCCGTTTCCCAAATTGCGTTGGCTTGCTTCCAACAGCAAGCGTGTTGTTATCAGTCCACATGGCCAATTGGCTGATTCAAAAAATCCCAGCGCGCACCTGCACACCAACAGTTCGCCGTAGTTATTGGCTAAACCTGAACAAAAACCTGCAATAGACCAAGCCACCACCGCCGCCGGATAGAGCCATGCAACTCTCACGCGATCGGCAATCCATCCGAACGTGACGGCACCTAGTGCAAATGAAAGGCCAAACAAGCCTTCTAGGATGCCGTAATTGCGGTCTGCCAAAAGCGAATCTGTTGGTGTGTTGAGGTCGATGACGGGAAACCTAAAACTGTCAAATGACAGTTCCCTCTTAATTTGTGACGCAGCTTGATTCAGGACAAGCCTGTCGAGGTAGTTGACGGCTGTCGCCAGCAGCATGAAGCAGCACAGAGTCCAGACCCATGCTGTTGTTGCTGTGAGTCGTGGAATGGCCATGTACATTTTCCTATGGCGTGATGGCCGGCGAATTGCCGGTGGTGGAGCGATGGAAATGATGATATGATGGAATTTGGCCAAGGACTGTGTCCTTGACGAAAATTTTCGGGGGATGGCGGATTGTCAGAGGTTATTGAGCAGACGTCGATTGACGACGCACCCGTACCGCAACGCTTGCCGAGTGGCCTTGAACGGGCCATTATCGCAGCGCGTGTGGCTCGCGATAATAAAGGCCGCGACATCATCATCCTTGATATGCGCAAGATCACGCCTATTTACGACTTCTTCGTGATGTCCACGGGTAATAGCCGTCGGCAAATTCGTACGATTGCCGAAGAAACCGACCGCGAACTCAATGCTGTTGGCGATCGCCGCCAAGGCATTGAAGGTTATGAGACCAGTCGCTGGATCCTCCAGGATTATGGCGATATTGTCGTGCATGTGTTTGAACCGGCAGCACGTTCCTTTTACGAACTTGAGGAACTGTGGACTGAGGCTCCGCGAATCGACTGGGCTGCTTCTATAAAAGGTGAATAACCGATGATCCTGATCGAAACGTTGCGAGCGGCGCTTGGTCGTTCCGCCGTTCAGGGTGGATTCGACGTTGCTTTGGTGGAAGCGAGTGTCCGGCAGGCTGGCGAAGCTAAGCACGGCGATTATCAGGCAAATGCTGCCATGTCGTTGGCTAAATCAGCGGGCAAACCGCCTCGAGCCGTGGCAGAATCGTTGGCTGGTGCGCTTGTGGAGTCTGAAGCATTTCTACCCCCTGAAATTGCAGGGCCCGGTTTTCTGAACTTCCGATTCCGTGACGATTGGCTTGCTTCCCGATTGAGCGATATGGCTCGCGATCCGCGCTTGCTTGTTGCTTCCAGCATTTCGCCGCGCCGTTTAGTGATCGACTTCAGCAGCCCCAATGTCGCCAAGCCAATGCATGTGGGGCATCTGCGTTCCACCATTTTGGGCGATGCCTTGGCCCGCTTGTTCCGATTTCTGGGACATGAGGTGATTACCGACAATCACTTGGGAGACTGGGGCACCCAATTTGGGATGCTGCTTTACGGCTACAAGAACATGAGGGATGACGAGGCTTTTCGTGCCGATCCGGTGCGTGAATTGTCGCGTTTGTATATTGCTGTGCGCCAGCAATTCAGGTCAGACGAAGATGATGACCAGTCGGTAGATCCCATTCAGGAAGCGTGCAGGTCCGAGGTGGCGCGGCTTCATGCTGGAGATCCTGAAAACGTGTCTCTTTGGCAGATGTTCATGCCCGCGTGTTTGGAAGAAATTGCAAGGGTCTATCGTCGTTTGGGTGTTGAATTTGACCACACGATGGGCGAAAGCTTTTATCAGCCCATGTTGGCCAATGTCGCTTCTGAACTTCAGACTTCTGAAATTGCGGTTGAAAGCAACGGCGCCCAGGTTGTGTTTTTTGGCGAAAATGAAACACCCGCCTTGGTTCGTAAAAGTGACGGCGCCTTCACCTACGCCACCTCCGACCTAGCGGCAATCGCATGGCGATTGGAGCATTTTAAGCCGACCGATATTCTTTATGTGGTCGATTCCCGGCAAGCATTGCACTTCAAGCAGATATTTGAGGTGGCGCGCCGCTGGGGGAAAACTTCGGCGCGATTGGCACATATAGCCTTTGGTTCGGTGCTTGGTGATGATCGTAAACCGATCAAAACACGCGACGGTAAGGCTGGTGCCACCCTTGAGCAGTTGCTGGACGAAGCCGTTCGGCTGGCGGGTGAAACATTTGACAACCATGGGGATTCAGAGGCCGTGGTTGAAGTCGCGGATGCCGCAGATCGCGCGGCTATTGCCGAGGCTGTCGGTATTGGCGCCGTCAAGTATGCAGATTTAAGCCAAAACCGCATCTCTGACTATGTTTTTTCATGGGAAAAAATGTTGGCCATGGATGGCAACACGGCCGCGTACATGCAATATGCCTTTGCCCGCTGCCGCAGCATTTTGCGGAAAGCGGAAGTAGATCCTGAGACTTGGGGAACGGCTCCACCAGTGATCATCCTTGGCCATGCGGCAGAGCGCGCTTTGGCCATTCAACTGCTACGGTTGGGCGAGTCACTTCAAGCAGCCGCAGCTGATTTTCGGCCCCACCTGCTAACTGCTTATCTGTGGGACCTTGCAAAGGCGTACAGCGCATTCTTTCAGGCCTGCCCCGTATTGAAAGCCTCCGATGAGGCTACTCGGGCGTCGCGCCTTGTTTTGTGCGACTTGGTTTCCCGCACGTTGAAAGTGGTTTTGACCATATTGGGTATTCGTGTTGTCGAACGCATGTGATCCGGTTGGAGGCACACTCTTGTCTACATCATCACCACGTCGGGGTTTTCTGGCACGTCGCCTTCAAGGGTGGATGTTGCGCCACCAGCTACCTTCCAATTTTGCCATTCATATGGTCGGAATCCCTATGGCGGTGAGCGGTTTGATTCTTCTGGCTGTTCTTCCGTGGGACTACTGGTGGGTATGTGCCTCTCTCTTTGTGATGGGATACTTCCTCCAGTGGGTTGGCCATTGCTGGGAAGGAAACGATGTTGGTGAATGGGCGGCCATCAAAAGGTTGCTTGGTTTGCCTTATGTGGGCATTTCCCCTAGATGGAACCCCTCCGATCCTCACCAGCTGTGATTCAAACTTGAGTGAAAGTCCGAGCGACCTTAATTTTTTCCCGTGAAAACAGCGTAAACCCGGAAAATCAGACATTTTGTGAATGACCGGCTCAATCCGCACAATCAATCAGCCGATGAATACCTTGGCGGGAGTAGTGACTTCGGTTCTTCTCCCTCCAATCCGTTGCCTTGATGGTTGCCCGCCTGGGGGAGCCTGAATTGGTGCGGAATATGGTCCGGGAATCGGAATTTTTGCCTATATCCGGGGCATTGTTCTGGTTGCCTCCATCCATGGGGTGGAATCATGCGTCTGAATTGCTTGTCTCGTGGAACTGTGTTGGCACTGCTTGCCCTTTTTGCGGGTTGCAAGCAGAACACGTTCCTATCTGAATTCGACTACGAACATTACAAAAACCTGATGCCTGCATCGGTTTACGAGCTCGACTCGAGAGCCACTGCTCGGCCTGTGACGCCGCAAGTGGTGCGACCGGCTACTGTGGTTGATCCGGACCGCAAGCCTCGCTACCTCTCGCTGGCTGAGACGCTCGCCGTCTCGCTCGAGCAGGGTAACATCGGAAGCCAAAGTTCCGGAAACGCCGGAGTAGCCTTCGATAACCTGGTTACCTTTCAGGGGAGAGTGATTGGCGGATCGGACAATATCCGAGTGCTGCAACTCGATCCCGCGGTGGCTGGTACGAACATCGAAAATGCCATGGCCCGGTTCGACGCGGTCTGGACGACCAGCATGAACTGGCAAAATACCGACAGGCCCGTTGGTACGCCATTGGATTCGTTCCAAGCGGCTGGTTCGGGAATCGGTGCCATCAAGCAGATGGATTCCACATTCAGCACGGGGGTGCTCAAGCCACTGGCCTCTGGTGGTGTGGCGGGTATCACTTTCAAGACTGATTATCAGTTCACGAACTTGCCTGCTCGTGTGAATCCTTCATACCGTCCCAACCTTCAATTTCAGTTCGAGCAGCCCCTGTTGCGTGATTTCGGTACAGAAATCAACCAGTTGCGTGCCGGTGGTATCAACAGTCTGATCAGCCCCGGTATTCTGAATGCCACCACGGCCCAGGACGGTATTCTGATCACCCGGTTGCGCTACGACCAGTCTCGTGCGGAACTCGAGCGTATCGTTGCCGTGCTTCTTCTGAATGCGGAAACCGCTTACTGGAACCTGTACGGATCTTACTGGGCGCTCTATGCCCGTGAGCAAGCCATGCGCCAAGGGTTCGAAGCTTGGCGTATCAGTAAAGCGCGCCTCGACGCTGGAC
>Ga0255124_1000310_pt1 | contig 17091 bp, 14 predicted proteins | sample Law_Cont_RepB_8d_FD_188564 | JGI IMG/M metagenome (GOLD analysis project Ga0255124, IMG submission 188564) | Freshwater microbial communities from St. Lawrence River, New York, United States - Law_Cont_RepB_8d | ecosystem: Environmental > Aquatic > Freshwater > River | place: USA: New York... | reverse complement strand
ATCATGAACATGGCGTCTACCTCCAGCACTTGCCGAGTTGACCTTCATTCTACGTGGCATGGTGCATTCTGGTTGGTTCGATACGAGACGAGGTGACAAGGGTCTTTCGCCATACATCAAAGGCTGTTAGCCTGTGATCACGCTCATTACAGGATCGCTTGGCGAGGTATGGACATGACATCCGCAGGAACTGCAGCTGCTTGGCTAATAGCTCTGGCAACAATCGGGCAACTGAGTCCGGAAAAGCAAACCGCGGCCTTCACGGTTTCCCCCGGACTGGAAATCAAACTCTGGGCCTCTGAACCGCTGTTCGTAAACCCAACCACATTCGACATCGACCCATCTGGTCGCATTTGGGTGTGCGAAGCTGTCAATTACCGCCGCAAACTACGCGGACAACCGCCATTACGAATGGAAGGCGACCGTGTTGTCATTGTGGCCGACAGCAATGGCGATGGCACGGCTGACAAGGCCACCACCTTTTACCAAGCACCGGAAATCATGAGCCCTATCGGCATTGCCGTGGCCCAGAACCCCAGTGGCAAAGGCTGTCGGGTTTACCTGTGTCAATCGCCAGACATATTGGTATTGGAGGATAAAGATGGCGACGACAAAGCCGATGGCCCTCCCACAAAACTGCTCACAGGCTTTCAAGGTTTGGACCACGATCATGGTGTTCATGGCATTTCCATCGGGCCAGATGGCAGGCTTTACTTTTCCGTGGGAGACACGGGTGTCAAAGACCTCAAATCCAGCGATGGCAAAGGCCCGACTTTCAACAGCAACAGTGTCGACTTGCGGGCAGGTACGGTCTGGCGTTGTGACCTTGATGGCCGCCATCTGGAACTGATCGCCCACAACTTCCGCAACAATTACATGCCAGCCATCGACAGCTTTGGTAACGTTTTTATTTCCGATAACGATGATGACGGCAACCAGCAAACACGCATCTGTTTTGTCATGCCCGGCGGCAATTACGGATATCATCCACGCGGTGCTGGCCAAACACATTGGCATGAAGAACAGCCCGGAGTGGTTCCCAAGGTATTGCGCACGTTTTTTGGCAGCCCGACAGGCATGTGCTTTTATGAAGGACAACTGCTGCCTGAAAAATACCGTGGCCAGATGCTGCACACCGATGCGGGCCCTCGTCAATTGCGATCTTACCGCGCCACTCCCAAGGGCGCCGGTTTTGATGTCGAACGCGAAGACATGGTTACCAGCACCGACAACTGGTTCCGACCCAGCGATGTGAGGGTTGGCCCAGATGGTTCCGTATTCATTGCCGACTGGTACGATCCCGGTGTGGGTGGTCACGGCATGGGCGATACAACCCGTGGACGTATTTTTCGCCTTGCACCTCCCGGACACAAACCCGCCCATGGGATCACTACCGTTGATTCACCTGAAAGCGCCCGCACGGCATTGGCGTCTCCTTGCTTGGCAACACACGCCATGGCTTTCGCATGGTTGAGGCAACAGTCGCAAGCGGAAGCCATCGCGACCGCGCGCCCCATGGCATCGGGTAATCAACCAGACTGGCTCAAAGCAAGGGCACGCTGGGTCCTTGCAGAAAGCGGAGCGAAATTTCAGAAATCTGATTTCGATGGGCTCGACCATGCTTCTCTGGCTGCACAGGCCGCTCGCATTGTGCGCGATTATCCCGCCATGTCTGGCCTTGCGGCACAGTTGCCTACCAACGACGCTGCGGTAACCCGCGAAACTTTGGTGGGTTTGCGGGAAACAGACGGCACCAAGGCTCACGAGGCGGTAATGAAAGCTGCCAAGGCGTGGGATGGCAAAGATATATTCTTGGTAAAATCACTCGCTATTGCCGCAGGAGGCAGCGATGCCAGACGTCAAACTGTGCTGGCCGACTTCGCTTCCTCCTTCCCCGAGTGGAATGACCGGACAGCCGCCTTGGCGTTCGAATTGCGCCCCCCGGGGAATGACCGAGCGTCTGCGCGGAGAATTGTCAAATTCAAAATTGACCAGCGCCGACCGTATACGCCTGATTGATTTTGTCGCGGGAGACAGCAATCCAGCAGCGGGCAAGGCTCTTCTGGAAGTTCTTGTGCCGGCAACTCCACCAGAGGTACGAAACCGTGCCGTTGACGTGCTCTTGGTTGGATTGCCTGGCCAATGGTCGTTGCTGGTCAAGGACGGCACAGCCGGAAAGGCACTCGAATCGATGGTCGCCAACAACACCAATGCCATGGCCACAGAGTATTTGGCACTGGCGGGCGCCATCAGCCATGGTCAGGCAATTTCCATGGCGACGACCATCGCCTTGAGCCCAGCAGCAGCTCCAGCGTTGCGCGAACGAGCAGTTGCTGCCTTGGGAAAACTACCTACCGATTCATCCGTCAAGGTTTTGGAAACGTTGGCCAAGGAAGGCGGAAAACTAACCGGCAAGGCATGCCTTGCCCTGGGCGAGTTGGCTTCGGCGCGCACCAAAACACCAGCGTCCGACCCAGCCCTCAAGGCGCTGCAGGGACTGCTCAATAATGAAGCAGCGAAGTCTGCCTCGCTGGAAGCAATCGCCTCGACACGCGCCGGAACAAGCTGGCTGCTCGAGGAAAAGATGTCAGAAAAGCTTCCAGCAGATCTTGTATCCGAAGCCGGTCGACTGCTGCGCAATAGCCCGTATCAGGACCTGCGCAACAAGGCGATGGTTGCTTTTCCAGCGCCGGGAAAGATTGACGCGCGCAAGCTTCCTTCCTCGGCCAAGCTGGCTCTGCGCCAAGGCAATGCCGCACGCGGGAAGGCGCTGATGGCCGCCAGCACTAAAAGCGACCTGCAATGCCTCAAATGCCACATGGCCGAAGGCCGTGGTGGTCAAATCGGCCCCGATTTGTCGCAAATCGGCAAAAAGGCCAGCCGCGAAAACCTGCTCGATTCGATGCTCACCCCGTCGAAAGCCATTGCGGACCAGTACTTGGTTCATGTCGTCACCACCAACAAGGGCTTGGCGATCTCCGGCTTGCTGATGGAAGAAACAGCGGACATGATTGTGCTGCGCGACGCAAACGGGAAAGACCACCGCATCGGTAAAAAAGAAATCGATGAACGCGCCCGCCTTCAAGAATCGATTATGCCGGCCAATTTGGTGGCAAGCATGTCAGAAGACGATCTACTCGACCTCGCCGAGTACCTGCTGACATTGAAATCCGCCACACTGGCTCCTAAGGCATTTCGCATGATGGGCCCCCTAGAAGGTGGCCCCGGTGGAGATACAGGCTTCGACACGGTGTTTGATCCGGAGAAAAAGCTTGATTTCACCCAGTCGATCAAGGGGAAGAACGGACCTGTTGGTTGGCGCACAGTCCGACCTGATGCCAACGGCTATGTTGACCTCGCGAACATTCATGGCGAAAGTTCTAACAATAGTGTGACTTACCTCGCCACAACCATTGATTCACCATCTGCTCAAAAGGCAATGGTGGTTCTTGGAGCCGACGATTGCAGCCGTGTGTGGGTCAACGGCACCAGAGTGCACGAAGACCGCTCCCACGAGGCTGCCATCCCCGGCAAGTTCCGTATCCCGGTTCAACTGAATGCCGGCTCCAATGTTATCCTTTTGAAGATCAGCAATGGCGGCAATCCGCATGGATTTTACCTGTCCATTGCTTCGGAACAGGACCTGAAGGAAGCACCACTCCCCTGATCCACCCAACAATCCGAGCGACAGCAGCACCATGCCCAACGCCTTTGGTTTCCGCCTTTGGTCTCGGTTGCTGCGCATGGCGCCTGCAGGTATTCCCGCAGGCGTGCATCGTCAGACAAGGGTGGGCACAGGTTTTGATCTGGCAGGAATAAGACCATTTGAACCCGGCGACGACCCGCGGCGCCTCGATGCTGGTGCCACGGCACGCCGCGGTTTCCCCCATGTGCGCGATGACCGCCCATCGCCCAGTCAGGCACTTCATTTTGTCGTCGAGGGCGGATCCAGACTGACATCTTCACCCTCGCCGTCTCCCCTTGATCTGGTTCGAGAGGTCATTTCGCTGCTGGCACCGGTTGCCTTGTCATGCGGCGACCCCGTTGGCCTCACCATTCTGGGTGACAAGGGTCTGCGCCATCTTCCGCCAAGAAGGGATTCCGCTGCGGGCCATGCATGTATGGCCCACTTGCTAGATGGCGCCCCATCAGCCAACAAGAATTTTGATTTGTGGGAGGGGCTTGTGCCAAGAGGCGCATTAGCCCTGATCCTCACGGACGGGCTATCGCGCACCTTGCCGCTTCAATTATTGACACTGACCCAGCGAGCCGAAGTCCGGTTGCTGTTGGTGCGCCATCCATGGATCGATGAACCTCCCTCCACCATCGAACCGGTTGTTGATCCGGAGAGTGGAGCAGTGTTACCGCCACCCTCCAAGTCAGCATGGAAAATCTGGCGCCAAAAGGCCCTCGAACAAATGGAACACACAACTGAAGCTTGCCGGTTTCACAGGGAAACCCCCTGCAACTACAGAGCCATGGAAACATTGGGAAGCCTGCTGGCGGAGTTGCTGATGGGTCAACATCCATGAATCTGACATTGATGCTGACAATTTTAATATGCCACCAAGAGCAGTACTCCCTACCGCCTTCGAACTCCACTGCCGGAGTTCGACTGTTGATTATCGTTCCAGAACCATTGGAACAATCGATGGTTGAATTGAAACTGGAAGCTATTAAGGGAAATAGCATCTCGACCCAGAATCCCACCCTTGTGAAGGGAAAAGGTTGGCGCCTGCTTCATGAGCCTGGCGACCGTTGGTTGCTTCAACGCGTCGATACAAATGAAACAGAACGACCCGTTGTACGGTGGCTATGGCGGCAAAACACCGAAGACGCTTGGCATGAATCACAATGGGACGATCTTTACGGCTCCGTGCCACTCGCCGGAATTCCGCATCGTGTTGGACCTAACCTACGCTGGCCTTGGTGGATGCTCGTTGTCGGGGAGGGATTGGCAACCATCCTAATCGTATTGTCAATAATGATATCAAGACGGATCAACGATCCTGCCAACCGCCTGCGGCGGAAATTGAGTGGGGTTTCATCCGGTTTCCTTTACTGGTCCATACTGCACCAATTCATTCAGGACTATTTGAAGAAAACATGGAACTGCCATGGCCATCACATCATTTACCAATGGCACGCACAAAGGCACGACCCCGACTTGGGGCGGCGTTTGGAGTTGTTATTGGAGTCTTTGGCAGAAGCCCGGTATGGACCGGAGGTAATCCAAGTAAAAGGCTTGCCAGACGATTGGATTCAATGGTTGACCGATGCCGGGAAGGTACGATCGCGCCGGTTGTAACAAAAGTAGCAATTCCGCATTTTGGCACGCCCCGATAATTGGGGGCGTGCGGGAATTTTGGGCCATTGAGGTAAACGCTGAGCGCACGCAAGACCGATATTTCCTCAAGACGAATCCAATAGAAACGGCGCTTCTCCAGACCACTTCGCCGCAAGTACAGGTAACGTCACGAGGGCTCAGTGTCATGAATGACATCAAATCAACGTTATGGTTGGCTATTTGTGTTACGGCATGCATCTGGGGATGCTCCCGGTCACCCGGGCTTTCTACCGCTCAAATGGATCGCCTCAAGGTTTTGGAAGCCAAGTGCGCCAAACTCGAGGAAGATCAGTTCGCTGTTTCCGAAGCCAGAGATGCTGCGCGTCAGCGACTCGCTACAGCAGAGATGGAAATCGGCGATCTTAAAACCCAAGTCACGGTCCTGCACGAAGTGCGCAAGGAACGCGACCTGCTCAGCACCCGTGTCGACAAAATGAAAAAGGGACTCGAAGAGCTGATTGGCGCGGATACGGCCCTTGCCGATTCTCTCCGCCCAACCACTGCTCGCGAGAAAACACCTAGGAACAAGGTACAAGCCATCCCAGCAGCAGGTTCAGCAGCGAAAACCTTTCCTCAGTAATCGACCGCAGATTCAATTAATTGGTTTCACCGCCATGGAATCATGTCGGTGAACATGAGGACAGCCAACCGGCGTCGGTCGATTCCTGCGCCTCGAGCCACCAAACGTCCATCCCGTCTGACGTCGCCATCGTTTTCGATTTTGCCCACCAATTTGCCGTTTTCTCGAACCTCCCCCGTGCTGCTTACCTTCAGCAGGAGGCGTCCTCCCTTGCGGATCGAACCATCCTGTTCGATTTTTCCCTCCAGACGACCGTTGGCGCGAACGTCTCCGTCATTTTCAAACTTTCCGACAAGTTTACCACTGGATCGTACTTCACCATTGTCCTCGACCTTGGCAATCAGTCGTCCGTCAACGCGCAGGTCTCCTGCATGAACGATCGAAGCCAAAAACAAGCAGAATATCGTTCCCATAAACTGAGTCATTGATTCCCCTTCGCCTTGAGGACGCCTTGATCTGTATAACCAGCATCGGTCCCATTGCGGAGAACGACCCTTTGCGCCTAGCTTTCTTTTTACCACACATTGGTGTTACTGGTGGCTTGGGAGTTCATGCCCGCACCCTGTTGGCCTCGTTGATTGAATGCAACGAGGCATTTGAACTGACTGTTGTGGCCCCGGACAACCCCGCCCAACTCTTTCCACGGTCTGGGATTGAACCAGGCTGGACAGAGCTGTTGCAGGATCCCCGTTTCAACCTCGACCTGATCAAGTGGCCAGAATCTGCAAACCTAGCCGACCCACTTGATGCTATTTTGGCCAACCGCCCTGCAATTCAATCCGCAGACGTCATCTACACCTCGTACTACACGGGCATGGCACATCCGCCAGCACCACAGATCATCACCTTCCATGACGCGGGCTTCCTTGAATTCCCTGAGGCCTTTGGTTCCACGGCAAGCACCCGCCTGAATACGTTGCGATTAATCAAATCATCTATTTCTGCCATGCACTGCGTCTCTGCAGATGCGCGGGATCGCATTTGTCATCTCCTTCCATTCGACCCCTCGCGCACTCGGGTGGTATGGCACGCATTGGCCGATGAGGCATCAGCCATGAATGCGGCCAAACATGAAAGTTGGCAGGACCGCCCACTTTGGGAAGAAGGTGACACCCTGCGCCAGTGGGGTCGCTACGCTTTCTTTCCAGTCGGTGCCGCAACTGGATTCAACCGCCGCCGGAAAAACGTCCCGTTGGCCGTGGAGGCGTTTCGAGACGCCAACATTCCTGATTTTCGTCTGATCATAGCCAGCACTTGCCTTCTAGATGGCGGATCGCTGGATCAACTTCTACCACGCAGCGAACAACTGCAAGGCGGCGCCATGATCCGGGGGGCATGGCGCAGTAACGATGGTCGAGTGATTATCCTGCCAAATCTGGACCGCCCACAATTCTTGGCGGCCATGGCACATTCACATGTGGTGTATTATCCCACGCGGTACGAAGGGTTTGGATTACCCGCAATCGAAGCGATGGCGCTTGGAATTCCATTGATCAGCGGCAAAACCACCAGCCTGATTGAGGTTGTGGGTAATGCGGGAATTTTAGTGAATCCAGACAGTCGGCATGATTTGTCAGACGCTCTAAGATCCGCGGCGCACGATTCCGCGCTTCGATCCCGCTTAACAGAGCAAGGATGCGAGCGGTCGCACCTCTTTTCCCGCTCACGCCTCGCCGATGGCATCATGTCCATGTTTCATGAGTTTGCTGACCGGCGATGACCTGCCACTGGGCTTCGAGTTAGTATGCGCACATGCCCCTTGAACGCGCCGAAGGATTGATTCTCCGCCTGCACGACTTCAGCGAGTCGAGCAAGGTTGTAACCCTCTATACACGCGAATTCGGCAAGATACGAGCCTTGGCTAAGGGGGGCAAAAGACTCCGTTCCCCTTTCGAAAGTGCGCTTGACTTGCTTGCGCACATTCGTATGGTCCTCGTGCATAAATCGGGGGGGGCCCTGCACCTTCTGACCGAGGCAACACAAGCTTCAAGGTTCTCTGGGTTGAGAGACACCCTCGATGGCCTGAATGGCGGTTACTTGGTGGCGGAATTGCTGGGCGACTGGACAGAAGAGAACGATCCTCATCCGCGTTTGCTGGATGAGGCCTTGACCACGCTGACGCGTTTGGCCATGGGGGGTGTTGGGGGAGATGGTGCACGGGCAGCATTGGCTCGATTCGAGTCGGTACTCCTGTGGGAACTGGGATACAGGCCAGAGTTGGAGCGGTGTATCGGGTGCGCCAGAAGGGCATTGAATGGCCCCTTGGCCTTTGGTTTCGGACAGGGTGGCATAATGTGCACCCTTTGCCGTCAGCAACAACGCGGTTGGCGCGAGTTGACAGATGGAACATGGCGGATTGCGCGGGAATTGACCCGCCAAGCTGGCGGTGCAGAAGAGGGTGACGGGCCATTGGCCGGTTGCGACTCCGCCACAAGGCGCCAAGTGGCGCGATGGCTGGGTGAGTATCTGAGCTGGATCCGTGGGCGCCGGCCTCGATTGATGGGCTGGCAGGAGACTTGACGGTGAACGATCGCCGATATCATCGAATCCAGTGGCGTATGCTCCTTGCGGGGGCGTTGCTGCTGGCATGCTCTCCAGGTTGCACAATGCTGGACCACGTGCCACTTGTGGGAGTACCCAAGGGACCACCTCCACCTGCCGAGTCTGGGGTTTTGCTGCCAGACGGCTCAATCGAGCAGGCAACTATCAGCGATCCCAACAGCCCGGAAGGGCGTTTGGCCAGCGGCAAGGAACTGTTCCGCCAGGGTAATTATTCCCACGCTGAGCGCATTTTCCACCGTCTAGGTGCCAACAAGAAAAACCCAATGCCCGTTTTGGAAGAAGCACGTTTTCTGGAAGCTGAGTGCTTGCGGATGCAGGGGCACTACCCCCGTGCAGCCGATACCTACGTGGACTTGCTTAACAAATTCGATCGCACTCAATACAAAGAGCAAGCTATCCAGCGGATGTACGATATAGCCAACTACTGGCTCGACGACACACGCGCTCAGATGCGCGAAGACCGCGAAAAGAAGGAAGGGAAACGCTGGATGGTCAGCCCGATTTTCCTGACCTTTGACCGGACCAAGCCTTTCCTCGACCGTGAAGGTCGGGCCATCGAGAAACTCGAACAGGTGCGCTACCACGATGTTGGCGGGCCGCTTGCCGACAAGGCCCTCTTCTTATGTGGTTGCGTCAAGTTTTTCCGTAATGATTTCGCCGAAGCAGACTACTATTTTTCCCAAATTCATGAGCGGCACCCCAACAGCGAATTGGCTCCACAAGCCGTGGAACTGGCCATCATCAGCAAGCACCTGAGCACGGGTGGATCCGACTACGATGGCCGCAAAGTGGCGGAAGCCCGCATGCTTGTACACGCCGCCTTCAACAACTACCCGGAACTTGCAGACAGCAAAAAAGACTTCCTCAGCAGGCAGCTTGTCGGAATCACGCTGCAACAGGCGGAAAAAGACTTCAAGGTTGGACAGTTTTACGAAAGAACCAGCCACCCCGGCTCCGCCTATTTCTGTTACGAAATTGTCAGAAGGCGCTATCCCGGAACTCCTTATGCGGAACGCGCAAGCCAACGTATGGTGGAACTGCGAGGCAAGTCTGATGAACCGCAACAAGCATCTTGGACTGATTCGCTTCCAACCATTCCCGAGGTCAAGTGGCCCTGGCAACGCAAGGATGCAGATCTGCCAGCTTCACGCCCCGAATTGGCCCCAGCCCCCAAGGCGCTACCTGCCGGTATGATTCCGCCAAGTGCTTCGGGCAGTGGCAACTACATACCTTGATTCAATCCGTGGAGACAGCCATGCGGCCAACTTTTTCGTGTCTTGTGCTCTTCATGCTGGGATTGATTCTGGTATTGACCGGTTGCCAAACCTGGGATGGTCAACTCACACTTGGTCGTTACACAACACGGCCAAATTATGAAAGTTCCATCCGAACCGTGCGGATTCCCGTTTTCATCAACAAAACCCAAGTGTTTCAGGGGAATTCAGGTATCGAAAACGAGCTGACACAAGCCGTTATTAGGGAAGTCGAATCCAAGACACCGTTCAAGGTACTGCCAGCCAACGCGGAGGCTGATACTGAACTCACAGGTGTAATCACCAGCTTCACCAAGGGCATCATCAACCGCAACCAGTTGAACGAAGTGCGTGAAGCAGAAACGTACCTTACCGTTGAAGTCGTTTGGAAAGACTTACGTACCGGCGAAATCCTGAGTCAACCCCACCGCAAGGATCTGGATTCTCCTAATGCCGCGTTCAACCTTCCCGAACCGGGGGCTCCGGAAATCAAACCTGTCAAAATCACCTCGACAGGTAGTTTCATTCCAGAACTTGGCCAATCGACAAGCACCGCAAGGCAAGTAAACTTTGACCGCATTGCCAGTCAGATTACACGCATGATGGAGAAGCCGTGGTAGCCGTGAGCAGGCGGATATGGAAGTCTGGAGACCGCGATTTACTAGCCATTGGTCGCCCTCTGGTAATGGGTGTGCTGAATGTTACACCGGACAGTTTCTCCGGTGGAATCGACACACAATCAACCACGCTGGCTATCAATCATGCCTTGGAACTTGTAGAACAAGGCGCAGATATCATTGATATCGGTGGCGAATCCACACGCCCTGGGGCCACACCCGTCACGGCGGATGAAGAGTGCCGGCGTGTCATTCCGGTTATCCGCGCCTTGGTGCGGGAAACAAATATCCCTGTATCCATCGACACCATGAAGGCATCCGTGGCTTGGCAAGCTTGCGACATGGGTGCTTCCATTATCAACGATGTCTCGGCACTGGCTGATCCTGATATGGCTTCGGTCGCATTGCGCGCACATGCAGCAGTGGTACTCATGCACATGCGGGGAACTCCGGCAAACATGCAGGAAAACCCGGAATATGTTGATGTGACTGCGGAAGTGATGGCGCATCTGGCGGAAAGAGTTGCTCGTGCCATGGATGCTGGAATTGAAGCCGCACGGTTGTGCCTCGATCCAGGCATCGGTTTTGGAAAAACCTTAGAACACAACCTCACACTCATGCGTCAATTGGGGCATTTGAGGCAGCTCAATCTGCCTATTCTGCTAGGCGTTTCTCGGAAATCATTTTTGGGACATATCACTGGCAGACCTGTAGCCGAACGACTTGCCGCAACCCTTGCTGCGCAAGCCGTAGCCCTTGTCCGCGGTAACGCGGATATTATTCGCGCACACGATGTTCGTGAAGCAGTCGACCTTGTGCGCGTAGTGACAGCTCTGGCTGACAATCCAGACGGGCGGGAGGATGCATGTTCGACCGGTGGCTGAATGTATTTGAATCGTTCGGCTGGCGTGACGCCATCGAAGTGCTGCTTTTGACACTGGCAGTTTATGGGGCTCTTCGTTTGCTGGGCCGGACGCGCAGTGCGGGACTGGTGCGCGGCCTCTCCCTTCTTGTTGTCATTGTCTTCCTTGTGGCACAGACCATCGTGGCCGCGCTCGATCTGACGGTTGTTGGAAAGGTGCTCGATTACCTGTTCACCACAGGTGTTTTGGCGTTGGTGATCATCTTTCAGCCCGAACTGCGACGTGGTCTGCTCGTTCTGGGTCGTTACCCCCTGCTCCGCGCGTTCGCGCCTGCGCGTTCCCATCCAATCGCCGACACGCTTGCCGATGCCGCGACGCTGCTGTCGCGGCAAGGAATTGGTGCTCTCATCGTTATTGAGCGTGAAGAATCGCTCGATGCGCTGGTGGAAACTGGAACGCGATTAGATGCCGAGCTAAGCGTTCCCCTGCTGCATTCAGTGTTTTTTAAGAATAACCCGCTGCATGATGGCGCTGTTATTGTGCAAAGGTCTCGTCTGCTGGCGGCTGGTTGCCAACTGCCACTTGGAGCGCCTTCAGAATTGACTCCCCACCAACATGGAATGAGACACCGGGCAGCTCAGGGCGTCAGTGAAGAGACCGACGCGCTTGTTCTGGTTGTCAGCGAAGAAACAGGTAGGATTTCGATTGTTTTTGAGGGCAAACTTGAAGCCGTTGATCGTGAACGTGTATCCCGCAGGATGGCAGAATGCCTCGCCGCACGCCCTACTGTGCCGCCTGCGCGCAAGTCACTTGTTATGGCGGCACTGCCCAAACGGGATCCTACCTATCCGAGGGACGACAAATGACCGATCGGCTGCTGACTTTCGGCCTAGCGTTTGCCTTGGGACTGTTTGTGTGGTTGTATGCCCGCAGTCGCGAACGGGAGATTCTCGACAACATTGTTGTTCCGGTAACCGTTCGACTGGCTCCCGGATTGGCCGATTCATATCGGCTTGAAAGCCCGGCCGTGGGACAGGTTCGTGTGAGTTTCACGGGGCCGCCCAACAAGTTGCGTGAACTACAGGAAGCCATCAGCCGCAATGAGCTGTCAGCCACAGTCGACTACGCTCTCCCTGAAGACCAACTGGAGCGCAATCGTATAGAAGACTCGGTGCGCGTGGAAGCAACAGATCTCCGTGTGCCGGCCGGGGTCACAGTACTTCCAGTGGAGGGTCGCAACCGAATTGGAGTCATGCTGAGCCGCTTGGGAGACAAGGTGGTTAAGGTGCGCATTGAAACCAGCAAAGATCTGGAACCCAGGCTGCGCATCATTCCCGAAACGGTCAAGGTGAGGGCCCCTCGAGACCTGCTGGAACGACTCTTTGAGCTCTCGGTCATTTTGCCAAGCCGCGACGAACTGGGATTCATGGGGCTAACACCCGGACGCCCGGCAAGGCTTCCACTCCCTCGCGAAGTGGATGGTATTGCCATTGTTCCCGATCCGGAAAGTGTGGTTGTACGCATCGATCCGCAAGCGCCGCGGATTTACCCGCTTGCCGATCTGCCTGTTCAATTTTTGTGTCCACCGAATTTTACCTTAAGGCCCCGATTTCTGGATGACCGTGCCGGGAAGCTCCAGTTGCGCATTCAAGGGCCAGATCAAGGCGATACACCACGCGTTCATGCGTATATTGATCTGACAGGCGGCCGATTCCTTCCAGGACCCGGCATTGAATCCGTACAGATTCAATTGCCGCGCGATTTCACACTGGCACAGGACCCCCCTGCCAAGGTTTCTTTCGAGTTGGTTCCCGTCGAAGCAGCTCCCAAGCCACTGGGCGGGCTCCCTGCTCCGTGATAATATCGACGATATGGGTATGATTTACCGCTTCGGAGACTGAAATGGTTGCAGCGCAGCAAACAATTGAAGCCACCTGTGCGGCTCTCTGCAACCGGGCCAAGATAGCTGCGCATCATTTGGCCTTGGCAGACACCGGTTCCAAAAACCATTGGCTTGAACTTTACGCCAAAGCGCTGGAAATACAGGCTCCTGCTATCCTTCGAGCCAACCAGACAGATATGGATCGCGCCAGCCAATTGAGCTCGGCAATGCGCGACCGGTTAAGGCTCGACGATTCCAGACTGGCTTCAATGGCTCATGCCTTGCGGGAAGTCGCGAATCTGCCAGATCCAGTGGGCGAAATACGAGCCGTCGAGGTCCGACCAAGCGGTATTCGTGTCGAGAAAGTCGGTGTCCCACTTGGCGTTATTTTTTTCATTTATGAATCCCGCCCCAACGTTACTTCCGATGCCGCGGGCCTTTGCGTCAAAGCCGGCAATGCAATTATCCTTCGGGGCGGCAGCGAGGCCTTGGAAAGCAACCGCGCACTGGCCAACGCTGGCAGGGATGCCCTAGTTCAGGCAGGCTTACCACTTGAATCGCTTCAAATGATAGCCACGGCAGACCGTGATTTGGTGGGTCAGCTTCTGGCGCGTGCAGACGCCATCGATCTGGTCATTCCACGGGGTGGCGAAGACCTTATCCGACGGGTGGAAGCCCAAGCTCGCATGCCGGTGCTGAAACATTACCATGGCAACTGCCATGTGTATGTTGAGGCCACGGCAGACCCAGTCATGGCACGCCGTGTTGTGATCGATTCCAAATGCCAACGGCCAGGAACATGTAATTCCGCTGAAAAATTACTCGTTGACACATCGTGGGCTCATCGCCACCTCAAAGAACTGGGCGAGGCCCTGAAAGCGCGCGGAGTGCAGTTGCGCGCCTGCCCCAGAGCACTTCCGTTGTTGGAAAGCGCTATCCCAGCCACTTCAGACGATTGGGATCGGGAATACCTCGATCTTATCATGGGTGTCAAACTGGTTGACGGGCCAGAAGATGCGATTGCCCACATAGCTGCTCACGGATCAGGCCACTCCGAAGCCATCATCACCGCGAACAACATCATCGCCAATCGCTTTGCGCGCACCATTGATGCTGCGGCAGTGCTGGTCAATACAAGCACACGCTTGCATGATGGCGGTGAGATGGGACTGGGAGCTGAAATCGGCATCAGTACTGGAAAATTCCATGCCCGAGGCCCTTGCGGTCTGAGGGAGCTCACCTCCTATAAATATATTGTTCGTGGAAACGGCCATACTCGGGGGTGACCAACTGTCATGCTGTTGCACGCGCTCGTCATTGCGACGGTCGTCTGCCTGGTGCTAGCCAGCGCGCTGGCTTTTGTATTGGCACGCATGATTCGCCCACGAACGGCCCTGAACGCCAACAATCTGTCAGGTGTCAGCCGCCAGCATTTTGAAATCTTTCAAGGCGAGTCGATCGATCAACAAGCGGTCAACCGCTCACGCGAGAGGTTCCGCCGTCTGCTGGACAAAGGCGAAATTCGGGCCGCGGAAGCACTCATCCGCCCCGGTATGGGATTTGTCATCCATGTCCACGCACTGACAGAATTGGGCACATTGGCGGCAGGCCGGCTTCTTGAAAGGCAGCTAAATCTCAGCCACAGTAGGGACTCTCTAGAGCAAATTTGGTATTGGCTCGATCTGGCAACTGGCCTACGCTCCCTAAATCGCACACAAGCACTTCCAAAACTGGTACACTTAGCCGATCAAATCGGGTCCGATCTCCCTCTTTCCAGCTATTTTGCCGCGGAAGTGAGTAGCTTCACTGGTTTTGGCGGTCTCCTAAAATTTCCAGATCACCCGCTAAATCCGCAAGCATGCAGGGTCTTGCGTCGGGCCTTGGAAGGTTTGCGCCAAGGACTTGAACCCGCGCGCCTTGCAGAAGCCCGTATGGGGGAACTGGTCGAACACCATTGGGACAGCCAACCAGCGCAAGACGACCCGGACAATGTCCGACTCCTTGCGGAAGCACTCCGCATCACACGGCGTTTGCCTGCCTATGAGGCTTTTCTGCCAGCAAACGAAGACGAGCAAGAAGCCTGGCAATTGCAAGCGGCCCGCCTTTCCAATCTTGAAGAAAGCATCGCCGACTACCTGATTCAATGCGTTGAACCATTGGCTGCACGGTTGCCAGTGGAGGACCCGGCTATCGAACGGCGAATTCTCTTAGCCCTCCACGACATTCGCGCAGACGCAGCACGTTGGCTCATTCCCCTGCTGACATCCGGGCGAATACAGCACCAAGACCTGGCGATTGCCGTACTGGCTCGATCACACGATGAACAAACAGGACGGTTTTTGGAAATGTGGGTGCAAGGCCACATTGATGTGAACTTGCGCGCACAGATGCGCCGAGCCCCAGCACCCCGACCAGAAGATGGCAAGCCCTTTCCTTATGTTGCTGTTCTTCGCTCCCTACGGGGCCATGCCTCAGCAGAAGTTGAGGAACTGCTTCTCTTAGCCGCCAATGATCCGGAACCGGGTATTCGAACAGCTGCGGTAAGCAGTCTTGGCTGGCAAGAACCGATCGCTCTGGAAAAGGTACGAACAGGTTTGGCTAAAGCACGAAAGGACGCCGATCCGAGTGTCCGATTTGCTGCCAGAGCAGCACTTGCACGTCTGGGTGAACGTGCGAGCCTCGATATCTTCCGTAAAGGCTTAGGCAGCCAAGATCCTCAACAAGCCCTCCTAAGCATACAGGCAGTCGCCGAAGAAAATCTGACCCTTCTATGGCCGGATGTCGATGCCCGCGCGGACGCATCCGATGCCATCGTGGCACACCATGCCCGGGAAGCCTTGGCACTGCTTTCTGAAGAAGCCATGCCACCGCATACTACATAATCTAATTCGCGACAAAGACCCTGCTGGAACAGTTTCGTTTGATACAATACGTAACAAACTGTTGCGCTCCAATTTTTCCGAGAGCCTATTTGCAGTGGTTGAAAAAACAGCCACAATAACACGAAAGATAATTATTGGGCTGGATTTGCCAATCATGAATAATCAGTCGCCAGTCTTAGATGAGCACATGAGCTGCCATTCCATCGTTCTGGCGTTTGAAAAGGCATTCCGCAACATCGAGGTTCCCAATATCGACGATTATCGCACGGGTGCGCAAGGCTCTTCGATTCACCTGCTTCTGGAACTGATACTCAGTGATATTGAACTGCGTCACCGCCATGGTGCAGCCCTTCCATTTAGCCATTATCTAAACCGATTTCCTGAAATCGAAACGCAACCGGAAATAGTGACTCAACTGATTCAACACGATGTTCAACTCAAGCGGCAATCGGGCGTAACCATCAATCCACGCGAGTACCCCAGCCAATACACCATCCCCCGACAACCACACAATGTCTCCGACACCATCAATGCGATATCAGGATACGAAATAAAGCATGAAGTCGGCCGAGGTGGCATGAGCACGGTTTATCTGGCGCGCCAAGCGTCGCTTAACAGATTGGTTGCACTGAAAACGCTGCGCTCAGAAGATACCGATTCAGAACCACGTGACGCCATCAGGTTTTTGGCAGAAGCCGAACTGATAGGCACTATTAGGCACCCCAATATAGTTCAGATATACGATTATGGGGCAACGCCCGGAGAATCCCCATTTCTGGCCTTGGAATATCTTGCCGGCGGAACATTGGCGAACCGCTTGGCTGATGGACCATTGAAGCCGGAAGAAGCGGCCAGGTTGGTCAGTTCTCTGGCATCAGGCATTCATCACGCGCACAGCCTTGGAATGGTGCACCGAGACCTCAAACCTGGAAACATCTTATTTGATGAAAATGGCATTCCCAAAATCATTGATTTCGGCTTGGCCAAACGCACTAATTCTGACATAACACGTACGCAGATTTTGATGGGCACGCCGGCATATATGGCGCCGGAGCAGGCGGACAAAAAAGCGAAATTTGTGGGGCCAACGGCGGATGTGTGGGCC
>Ga0255124_1000309_pt1 | contig 17131 bp, 17 predicted proteins | sample Law_Cont_RepB_8d_FD_188564 | JGI IMG/M metagenome (GOLD analysis project Ga0255124, IMG submission 188564) | Freshwater microbial communities from St. Lawrence River, New York, United States - Law_Cont_RepB_8d | ecosystem: Environmental > Aquatic > Freshwater > River | place: USA: New York... | reverse complement strand
AACGTGTTTGGCCGTGTAAATCTCAAATCCCAAGGCCATGTAAGGATCTGTGGGGATGTTCACCGATTTTGAAGCACCGCTGGGCGATGGCATTTTCGACAAAAACGGTTTCTGTATTTCAGCGGTGACCGCGTAACGATCAGACAATTTCATCCGTCCATAGGCACCCATCACGGCGATGTCGTTTGATTCTGTGGCCAATTCCACCAAATTCACGTGCACCAAACTGGGCGTGAGGGCGATCAACAATCGATCGTTGATGTTCTTGCTAATGATGATGGTATTCACAAACCGCAATCGGTTGGTATAGTAGAATGGTTCGGAAGAAATGCTGGCCCTGGCTTGTGTGTTAATAGAAACGTTGCTGTACCAAGCCGCCGTAACTTCCGATTTACTGTCGCCGTCTTTCTTGGGCGATGCCGTGGCTTTGCCTTTGAATTGATACTTGAAGTAGCCATCCGCGATTTTGTTCATGCTACTGCGCGATACACCCACGGTGAGTCGTTCTGACAGTCCCGCATCCAAACCAATGCGCATATAACTTTGATCCAGTCCGTACCAATTGTAGGCACCGGTACCAAAGGTCCCGAAACGATGTTGAATGAACATTTCCCACTCGCCTTTGGGCAATCCGGTCGCGCCTTGCATATTGATGATGCGCAAGCTTTTGCGTTCCAAACTCAATGCGGGTGGAATGTATTTGGTTTGTATTTGGGCGATATTAACGGTTTGTGTAACGGCCTCGCGAACATTCGCTGAATCACTGAGCGTTTCTAGAACCTCGGCCTGTATGGGCGATTGCATCATCCATCCTCCGAGAATCGAAACAAGTATATATTTTCTCATCTCTGCATTTATTGGGGCATGCCGTTGCGAATCCACTTATCCACCTGTCCGATTTTACAATCGCTCAATTTGCCACCGGGAGGCATCAAACTATAAGGACTGGTTTTTTTCATGGTGCCACTCAAACTGCCTTTCAGCGCTTGGGCTTTTACTAGGTCGTAAGTATGTAGCGATATTCCACCTGAAGGACCACTGCTGCCGTGACAACCGATGCAATTTTGGTTGATCAGGGGCTGAATGTTTGTCGTATAGGTGGGGTTGGCTGAATCACAGACCGAAGTGCCATAATTTTCAGCTTTGTTGTCGTAATAGCAACTTTGGGTCGCCACAACAATACCTACAACCATGATTGCAGGTAACCAGAATTTGAATTTAGTCATTGGGAGCTCCTCTTTGAATCCAATTGCGCACTTGGTTGATTTCACAATCGCTCAATTTGGCACCGCCTTTTGGCATTGGGTAATAACCGCTGTGATCCATTGATTTTAACAGCCCTTGGTTGATGGCGTTTTTTACACCGATATATCCTGAAAGTTCCACTTGAGCGGAGGCGTTGGGATAGGCGTGACAACCCACACAGTATTTTGTCATCATGGGCTGAATCACCGCGGTAAATCCAGACACCGCAGAATCACATTTCACCGCACAGTTGATACCGTTTTTGGCACCATCGGCGATCCAATCGTAGAGCATTTGCTTTTCAGCGTCTGAAAGCTTTGTGTATCCTTTGGGCGGCATTTCACCATCTTCAATTTCTTCATAGATTTCAGATTTGCCAGGTTTTCCTTTTACGATACCATCACCAACAATCTTGCTATAATTGGATAAATCATAGCCCTCAGCAGCAGTCCCCGCATCGTGACAACCACTCATGGCGCATTTGGAATTAAAAATGGGCAGAATATCTCTCTCAAAGCAGATGGCTGCATTGGGATCGCCCATTTGCTCGTGCTGACAGGATTGCATGCCCCAAACACCCACGAAGGCGAAGGCTGCGATAAGCGAAAACTTTTTGATGTTCATGGTTTGAATTGAAGCAGTTGATAGAAATTACTTTGCCAAAGCGCAGTCTACGGCGATGGCGATCTCATCAGAAACCGATGCAGCACTGGCCGCGGGGATTTTGATTTGATAATCAGAACATTTGATGCGGAAGTTGGCTTTCAAGGTTACGGCGCCGTCTTTCACCACCACTTTACCGGGAACCGTGATGTCTTTGGTCACGCCGTGCATGGTGAGCTTCCCAATGGCTTCCACAGGATATTCTCCGTTTTGGGCAAAGTTTACCGCGGTTGGATTGGAAAGTTTGCCAACAAAATTGCTGTATTGAAACTGTGAGGTTTCCATGTAATTCTCTTGGAAATGCTTTTGCATCAGCCCAGATTTAAATACAAATCCATTCACAGGCACACGAAACTGAATTTGATTTTTTGCCGGTGCGATGGCTGCCTCAACTTGCGCGTTGTTGGCACTGAATTCCTCAATGGCAGTTTTACTTACAAAAGAGATTTTACCGGCAGAAGTCTTATATACTTGGGCGGCTGAAAACAAAGGCATCAAAGCGATGGCGGTGAGGATAAAGTATTTTTTCATGGTTTTTATTTCGAATTAAAAGGTTGTGAGTGAATTTTTGGGGTTGAATTTTTGGGAATTAACTTATTTGGAATCAGACTGTTCGCCTGATTCTGATTCAGCGTGATCCAGGGATTTAGAAACATCCGCTTTGTGTTGCTCCAAATTGAGGATTGTGCAACGACTCATGTCGATTTTCTTTTCTGCAAACAAATCATCGGCCGACATTGGCACCATCAAACCATCACAAATACATTGGAGTGTAACCACATCACCCGTCACAACACCGCTGACGGTCGATTTGTAATCTTGGTGAAAATTGGCATTCAGGTTGAAACCTTCCACGCCTGTTTTGATTTGCAAGGTGAGGCTGCTATCGCCCAACACATCAGCCACTTCTCCCGAGAATTTTACGCTCTTGCCTACAAATGTTGAAAATGTTGTTGCAGCAGCGGTGTCGGCGTCCAATGTAGTTACCCATTCCTGTAGGTTCTTTTCGAAATCGGGCTCACCCGCAGTTTGATTTTCAGGGGGTGTAGTCCATAGCTTATATCCGATGACCAACCCAATGATGAAAAGTACCAATACTACCCCGAGAATGCGTCGTTTGTTCATAGTTTTTGTGATTTTTGCAACTAATTATAAAGATGTTGCGTATTTTGTAACAACAAATGTGCCATTAACCCCCAAAAGATGAAGCGATTATTTTTAATTTTTGTGATGTTTTTTTTGAGCCAATTCACCTTAAACGCTCAAAATCAGTCGAATAGAATCATTTACACCGCAGAAAAAATTTACTTGGCCGATACAGGCTTTACCACGGCAACTGCCATGGTTGTGGAGAATAGCATCATTTTATACACGGGGGATGTCAGAACGGCCGATTCCCTCTACCCAAACACAACCAAGTTAGCGTTCCCCGGCAAATTTATTTATCCCGGGTTCATCGATGCGCACTGTCATTTCTTGGCCTATTCTAAAGGACTCACAGAAGTAGACCTTGTGGGTTGCAAATCGGAAGCCGATGCCATAAAGCGCGCCAAAAAATTCAGCAAGAAAAACAAATTGCCCTGGCTCATTGGTAGAGGCTGGGATCAAAATGATTGGACAACCAAATCGTATCCGGGTATGGCACTGCTCGACAAAGCCTTTCCCAACACACCTGTGTGTTTGAGTAGGATTGATGGACATGCCGTATGGATCAATTCCGCCGCTATCAGGGCCTTAAACCTCAACATCAATAACACCATCCCCGGTGGAGAATTTGTGATGGTCAATGGCAAATTCCAGGGAATCTGCATCGACAATGCCGCCGATTTGATAAAATCTCAATTGCCAAAAGTGCCATTCTCTGCCTGGGAAAATGGCTTAGCCACAGGATTAAAGAACTGTCACTCACAGGGTCTGACCCAAATTGCGGAAGCGGGCATTTCTCAGGACGACATCACCCTCATCCAAGACCTACAGAATCAAGGTAAACTGAATTTACGCATATACGGCATGCTGTCGATGAGCGAAGAAAACCTCGGCTTTATTTCCCGTAACGGGATGATTTTTAGCGATTTGTTTACCATGCGGTCGATGAAAATGTATTTAGACGGAGCCTTAGGTTCTCGGGGTGCATTGTTGAAGGGCGATTATTGCGACCAACTCGGACACAAGGGATTGCAAATCATCGATGTATCGAAATTTGAAATGTATCAAGTGTACCTTCTTAACAAAGGGTTCCAAGTTTGTGTACATGCCATCGGCGACAGCGCCAATGCCATCGCCTTGCGCACTTTCCAAAAAAACATTCCGGAGGGTTATGATGCCCGATGGCGCATCGAACATGCCCAAATTGTGAGTGGAAAAGATCAAAAGATATTTGCCAGCCGCAGCATCATCCCAAGTGTACAGCCCACCCATGCTACTTCAGACGCACCATGGGCCGATGAACGTTTGTGTAGTACGGCAAGCAAAGGGGGCTATGCCTATCAAAACTTGCTGTCGCAGGCGAAGGTGATTGCTTTGGGTACAGATTTCCCCGTTGAGGGAATTTCTCCCATGAACACGCTTTATTCTGCTACCCAACGCATGGATGCAGCGGGAAAACTCGAACGTCCTTTCATTGGAGAGCAAGCCCTTTCGCGCAAACAAGCCCTTTGGGGGATGACATTGTGGGCCGCCTACGCCAATTTCGACGAAACACGCACGGGGTCTTTGGAGGCAAGCAAAATGGCTGATTTCATTGTAATGGATACCGATTTGATGACGGTAGCTGCGGAGAAAATCCCAAAAGCCAGGGTCTTTCATACCTTCATTGGCGGACAGCAAGTGTACAGTCGCTAAAATAATGCTGCAATTCCCAATTTGGGTGATGTGAGTCATGGAATGCACTGAATTTTCTGCTTAATTTTGAAGCACCATGAAATTCAGTCATTTGGGCTTCGTTGCCTTGTCCGTTTTAGCCCTTGGCTGTAAAGACAAAAACCAATCCATTCGACCCGCTTACCAACCCATCATTGAATCTGTCTATGCAAGCGCAACCATCAAGGCTGCCGCACAGTATACCCTCTACCCTGCGCTGTCGGGAAGAATTCTCAACTTTGCCGTTGCTGAAGGCGATGTGATTACTGCCGGACAACTTATCGCCCATTTAGACAACACGGGGGCAGCGCTTTCTGCCAATACTGCGGGAGAAGCCGTTGAACTATCAAAGACAAGTGCTAAACAACTTCTAGAAATACAGGCGCAATTGGCCACCGCCCAAGAGCAAGCCAAATTGGATTCGCTCAACTACAAACGTCAACAAAACTTATGGGCCCAAAATATTGGCAGTCAAACACAATTGGAAGCCAAGAAACTAGCCGCCGCTGCGAGTAAAAATGCGGTGAAAGCCCTCCAATCAAAGCTATCCGTAGCCCAAAGCCAATTGGCATTTAACCAAAAACAAGCGCAAAACAATCAAGGAACAGCCGCAAAGAACTTGGCTGAATTTGATGTAAAGTCTGACATCGGCGGACAGGTATTTCAGTTATTGGCGGAAAAGGGTGAATGGGTATCGCCCCAGAAACCATTGGCCATTTTGGGCAACAGTGGTGATTATTTGGTTCACCTGGAAGTTGACGAAGTGGATATCGCCAAAATAAAGGTGGGACAAACTACAGTGATTGCCTTGGATGCATACAAAGGAAAATCGTTCAAAGGACATATCACCCGCATCATACCCATCATGAATGCAAAGTCGCAGTCGTTTGAAGTGGAAGCAGTATTCGATGAAAAACCTGCCCAATTGTATCCGGGCTTGAGTGCTGAGGTAAACATCGTCATCGCCCAAAAAGAGAAAGCCCTGTTGATCCCCATTGCGAGCATCGATAAAAACAATGTGGTAAAAACCAGGGGTGGCGATGTGACGGTAAAAACGGGATTGAGAAACTTAGAATTCGTGGAAGTGATCGAAGGCCTTGACGAAACAGCTGAGATTTTGATTCCCAAGGCAAAATAAGGAATGAACAACGCGGTACTGATTCAGATTGCCAAAACGCATTTGCTCACCCGCAAAAAGCAAAGTGCTATCGCCAGTTTAGGAGTAACCTTTGGCATTGGGACCTTCATTGTATTGGTGAGCTTCATGACCGGATTGAACGGATTGCTCGATGGACTGATTCTGAATCGCACCCCACACATCCGTATCTACAACGAGGTTCAACCCAGCGAAAAACAACCAATACAGCTACATCCAGATTTTAAGCGGGCGGTACACATGGTTCACTCCATCAAGCCCAAACAAGAGAAAGCAAGTGTATACAACAATCAGCCATTGATGAACTTGCTCAAAAAGAACTCCTTGGTCATGGGTGTAACGCCTCAGGTTAGCGCAAGAATTTTCTACCAATCGGGATCGGTGTTGTTAAACGGAAACGCGATCGGCATCAACGCGATCGAAGAAGATCGCTTATTCAATTTCAAACAGTATATTGTTGATGGTTTGCCGCTTGACCTAGCCAACAACGAAAATGGCATCGTATTGGGTATGGGTGTGGCAAAGAAACTCAGTGTTGGCATTGGCGATCGCATACAAATTCTTAGCAGCACCGGTGCCACTTACCGATTAAAGGTGGTAGGATTCTTTCAAAGTGGATTGGCCGATATCGACAAATTGCAGAGCTATGTAAACATAAAAATGGCTCAACGCATTGCGGGCGAAGGAAATAATTACATCACCGACATCAGTGTGAAACTGTTCGACATTGAAAAAGCCAAGGGCCTTTCCGATGAAATTGCTCAAACCTATGGGGTGAACAGTATCGACGTGAAAGCCGCCAACGCACAATTTGAAACGGGCAACACCATCAGAAACATCATTACTTATGCGGTATCGATTACGTTGTTGATTGTGGCGGGTTTTGGCATTTACAACATTTTGAACATGGTGATTTACGAGAAGATGAACGACATCGCCATTTTGAAAGCCACTGGTTTCTCAGGGTCAGATGTGAAGCGTATTTTCATTTACCAAGCGATGTTCATAGGCATTGTGGGCGGTATAATTGGTTTGGGTATGGGTGGCATTTTGAGTTTTTTGATTAGCAAAGCGCCTTTTGAAACCGAGGCCATTCCAACGGTGAAGACCTTCCCTGTGAATTTTCAACCCTTATTTTATGTAATCGGCGCCGTTTTTGCCATTGTGACCACCTTTTTTGCGGGGTATTTGCCTGCGCGAAAAGCCAGTAAAATTGACCCGGTTGAAATCATCCGTGGACAGTAACATACAAATCCCAACAGCGCATCATGAATCGAATCAAACCCATTCTTCGCACCGAAAACATCAACAAATACTTTGTTGATCCGGTAAAAGTGCAGGTATTGAAGCAAGTAAATATCGAAGTGAACAAAGGTGAATTTGTTTCTATTATGGGCAAATCGGGCTGCGGAAAAAGTACGCTGCTGTACATTTTGAGCACCATGGATACCGCGTATGAGGGGAATCTATTTCTGGGCGATCGCCTATTGACCGGATTAAATGGCGCAGCACTGTCTGAGGTTCGAAACCAACACATTGGCTTTGTATTCCAGTTTCATTATCTGTTACCTGAGTTTACTGTGCTGCAAAATGTGATGATGCCTGGATTGAAATTGGCCAGAAAATCCAAAGATGAGGTTGAGCACGATGCCATGAAAAAGTTGGCATTGTTGGGGGTAGACGACCAAGCCTTGAAAAAAGCGACGCAGATATCGGGCGGACAAAAACAGCGGGTAGCCATTGCACGGGCGTTGATTAACGACCCCACGATCATTATGGGCGATGAACCCACGGGCAACCTGGATAGCAAAAACGCAGTCATTGTATTTGATATTTTCAAAGAATTAACCCATGAACTTGGCACTTCTCTGCTGATTGTAACCCATGATCCCGATTTCGCGAAGAAAACCGATCGTATCATTGAAATGGCAGACGGCGCTGTTATTTGAGAATTATTTTTCGTATATTTGCACTCCTTAAAAAGGTCGGATGGCCGAGTGGCTAGGCACGGGTCTGCAAAACCCTTTACAGCGGTTCGAATCCGCTTCCGACCTCCAAAGCAAGCCCCCTCGTTTGAAACGAGGGGGCTTTTTTATGTCGTTATGGATTGATTATCAACTGCTCTTTCAGGAAAACCCCTCCAGCTTCAAACTCCACCTGATAGGTTTTGGTTTGGTTGGCATCGTAAAGCGGCAAGGCAAAAACACTCTCGCCTTTGGGCAATCCGTCCGGAAATTCGTGTCTCAGTAACAATTTGCTGGACTCATCGCGCAGGGTTAATGTACACGGCCCTTCCTCTGCCATCTGGATGATGAAATAAACTTTCCCGTTCTCGGTATTGGTAAACGCTTGAAAATGAATTCGTCCGTTGTTGCCTTGCTCAACCCATTGGGCCTCTTTGAGCGATAGTTTCCGTGCAGGATCGCGGAATTCGTTGTTGCGTTTCCAATACACCGCATAGGCATAGGCTTCGGCCTTGCTTTCATTGGCATCGTTATCGAAAAACACATTGGGCGCCGTGGTAGAAAATCCGCCCACCAGATGGCCGAGGAGTTGTGAATCGCCTTGCAAGGATTCCAGATCGATCACTTCAGTTCCTTCCATCCGCGGAACCGTATTCGCCGGTATAAATTCGGTGCCGGCCCCTACCCCTTTGGGCAGTTGAATGGGCAAAGCATATTCGCTGTACTCATTGGTCGCCGTGCGTTCAATCACCGATACCGTGGATACCACAGGCACATCTGGGTCTTGGGTTAACAGGCCCGAATCATTGAAATAATACTGGGCGATGCCCCCAAAAAATAGAAAAAACTGCGCATCCACTTTATAGGAATAGAACGATGTGTGGGCGCTGTGATATTGGTTTAGCAGCTGATTGAATTGGGGCACGGGTTTAATGGTATTGGAATCTGCATTTATCTCCAGCAAATTGGTATAGGGAATGTTTGCGCGTTCTTGAAACACCCCTGAAAACACCATTAGGTCTTTGCGTATATGGGGAAAGGGTGAATCATTGGCCGCGTCAACATGATGGAGGGATTGCATCACATTCACATCCCGGCGGCGGAATTGACTGTCGGTAAGCGATGAGTGCCAGACGACAAACTCTTTTGTTGGCGTTGATTTTTTGCGGCTTTTGCGCTTTTTGCGAGATGTAACGGTTTGCTGAACCAGTTGAAAACGACGCACTCCATGGTGGTATTCCTGTTCAAATCCAGGTCCGTTTTGCGGTCCCATGGGATTGTACAAGCCATCGAAACGATGTCCGCCCACCAAATAAAACCTGCCTGTTGGCATGCGGTGAGGAAAATAGTCAACTTGGTAAAACATGGCGCCGCCGGTGAGTGCAAATTGGGGATCGGTCCATTGTTCAAAGGCGGATGAAAGTTTAGCCAACGGGAACGGTTTCTGTTTGATTTGGTCTTTGCGCGAATTGAGCTCGGATTGTTTGGCGAATTCGCTGCTGAGCTTGGCCAAATCCACCTTTGTGAGGTAGGGAAAGGTGCGATGCGCTTCGGGGTCTGTATATTTTGATGGTGGTGTAAACAGGGCTTTGTCTTGCCTACAGGGCAATCCGTAACCTCCCACGAGGAAGAGAAATTTCTCTTCTTGATGGAACAACATATTGGTAGAAGCCAATTGCGATTGGAGTGAGGGGTTTAGGTTTTGGATGGGCATTGAATCTACGGTTCGGGATTCCGGATCAACACACCAGATATAGCGATTGGCGTGGGCGGAATCGAAGGCCCGGAACGGCTGCCTTCGATGGAGCCCGTCGCGGCGGCCACCGAACAAATACCATTTCCCTTGATATTGGGCCGCCGCAAATGAATGCAAACTCGGCAAAGCCGGCATATCTAAGCGCTGAATCATCAAAGAAAAGGGCTGGGTTTGGGCCAGCGAGGGTTCAGTGCTCAACGCAAAAATGAACCACATCGCCCCCACACACCAATTTTTTGTCCTCAATGAAAATTTCAGCACTCGCATGATTGAACAAAGGTAGCATCGACCCGGAAAATATTGGGTGACATTGATCATTCAGCCAATAAGTTTGTCGTATTTTCGCTTCATGGCAACCGCAAGCACCAAATACCTCGGACAATTACGCTGTAGCAACATTCATTTGCAGAGCGGGACGGAAATTTTCACCGATGCACCCACCGATAACAAAGGGATGGGATCGGCCTTCTCTCCCACCGATTTGTGTGCGTTGAGTTTGACCACTTGCATCATCACCACCTTGGGTATTTATGCACAAACAAAAGGGTTCGAAATCACCTATATGACCGCTGAAACCACCAAGCACATGGCATCGGATCCACGCAGAATCTCCAAAATCAGCAGCCACATCAATATTGTATTGCCCACCGGCCTGCCCGAAAATATCCAAGAAATCTTGATTCGCGTGGCAAATACTTGTCCGGTCGCCCGCAGCCTTCATCCCGATATCGAAAAGGATTTGGTGATTACTTTCACCTAAGCGCAAACCATTCAACGCATCACCAAAATGGCCAAGCCCAACAGCGATAGTTGTAGGGCAAACATCACTACACCAAAACGGAGTCCGCGACTGCCCGCTTGCAGCAACTTCTTGAAACTTACCTTGAGTCCGATCGCCGACATCGCAATCGTCAAGATCACTTTGCCAACGTATTCTACGTCTTTGAGGGCGGGCTTGGGGACATCCACCACACTCACAACAAAGGTCACGATGATGAATCCAATGAGGTACCAGGGCAAATTAAAATATCGTTTCCAACTGCCTTCGGCGTTGCGTTGGGTGAGATAGGTCATGAAGATCAATCCCGGGGTTAGCAGCGCTACACGGGCCAATTTAACGGTAATGGCCACATCTCCAGCCGATTTTCCGATGGCAAAGCCGGCGCCTGCCACGTTTCCAACCGAATGCAGCGAACCACCCACCAAATAACCAATGGCCGAAGAAGCTACATCGCTGCTGGGCCAATCAATTTGCAACAAAGCCCAAGGCAAAACCAGCATCCCCAAGGTGCCCAAAAGGTTTACCACTGCCATGGCGATGGCTACATCCTCTTTGTTTTGTTTTTGGAGCGATGGCGCCAGGGCGGCGATGGCACTGGAACCGCAAATGGCCGTACCGAAACCCACCAAGATACCCGTGTTACCCGGACAGTTGAATCGCTTAGAGAGAAAAAACGACAGAAAAAGCACCGCAAAAACCACCAACGCAACCCCCACAAAAGGTTGAACGCCCAAAGCCGCGATATCGGTGTAATTGATGCCCACCGCAAGGAACAAAATGGATAGTTCCAACATTTTGGAACTGGTATAATTGATACCCGGTTCCAATGCTACGGGGAGTTTCAGCAAATTGCCAAGGAGCATTCCCAAAAGCAAGGCAATGAGGATTCCGTTGAAGGCCGGCGGCATAAATTTTTCCAACAACACAGACAGCAAACCCACAAAAATAGAAAAGAGAATCCCCTTGTACATGATCGCAAAAATGCGGCAAAAAATCCAACCCGTATGTGCTTCGGGTTACATTATCCGATAATTAATTCCTGCGCAATTCCACAGTTACATCCATGCGCGCAGCAGCAGTAAGGCCGACATCAAGACCAATATTGGACCAAAAACCTGTTTAAACTTTTCATTGCTGAGGCGGTGAAACACCCATTTATCGAAAAGAAAGTACATTGCCAGTGCCAAAAGAACGAGGTACGATACGGTTGATTTGGAGGTTGGCACCATCCGTAGAGATGGATAGAGCGAAATTAATTGTACAGCAACCAACGATCCATAACAGATGGCGATGGTTGCCCGTGATTGGTGTTTATTGGGGTATTTCGTGACTACGAAGGATGAAAGTAATGGACCACCAAGGTTTGTTAATCCATGAAGGAGTCCGGTTGCGAACAAATAAAGGGCTTGGTTGTGCATCCATCGCTCCACGAGTTTGGGAAAGGCATTGAAATAAAATCCGATGGCCACAAATAGCATGTAGGCGGCAATACACACAGGGAGCATCGACCACACCGTGATCGACCTGAGCAGAAACGAACCCAGGGCAACTGACGGCAATGCAAAAAGGACAAATTTCCAAACGAATGTCCATTGCACATGCTTCCAACCTCTGGCGATTTGCAACAGCGATATACATAGCGATATCGGCAGCAGCAAAGAAAGTAACGACATCATTGGATAGCCAAGCAATAGCAACAAGGGCGTACCCAAAAACAGCACCCCTAACCCAAACAACGACTGCATCGCAGCGGCCAAAACCACCACCATCGCAAGGAGCCAGGGGGAATCGGTGCTAATTAGTGTCAAGATCGTCATGGATATCTGTTTGGGTTGAGCAAATTAACTCATCTCTTTCAGATCGCAAGGAATCTCAATGTTAATTCTGTTACCTTTCACCGATGAACCCATTTTTCGCCAAGTTCATTTTTTACGTACTACTGAAACATTTTTCGGCTGTCCTGAACCGCTACTGAAACTTTTGCTGAAACAACATGCAATTTGCTGAAACACAATAAAACAAAGAAACCGTTGCAGGACAACGGTTTCAAAGGAAATGAAACAATCTGAGATTGTATCGGGTCAAAAAGATAATGAACCTATTTTAATTTGCAATTTAATTAGCGCAACAATGCCTTGTCTATTTTATAAAAGCAATAAGGTTTTTGCAATTGCCTCTTTTAAGTCCTTCTTTACTTTTGTTTGTATTGCAAATTCATCCCATTTACCAACAGCTTCGTGCACCTGATTTATGATTGCATCCGCTTTTTTGATGTTCATTTTTTTTGCTACTTGCAACAAATCGTTTCGCGTAATGTTCTGACGTTTGCCATTGATGCTCATTGAATGTTGACTTACCCATGTACTATCAGGGCGATATGAGTGGCAGACATCAAATGCAGGGGCTAATTTCCATTGGCCCGTTTTTTCCATGATAAAAGAAAAGTTCTTTGTATGGTCATCACAATTTCGTGCCATTACATTAAATACCATCCTGCGGTAAAGTTGTTCTGCATCGGTATAGGGTAATAACATGCTTCGCATGGTTTCGAATAACTGTTCGTAACTGAACGAATTAATTTCATTAAAATCATAGTGAGCAATAGCACAAAAACTTTGAACATGAATTTTACCTTTCCCATGCTCTCTATCAAAACGTTTTGTCATAAAATGCGCTCTGTCATTTTCCTCAAGTAAGCGGCATTCAGTCATTTCAATTGCAGCTTCTTTAGCCATTAAATAGTAAGCCATTTCTACTCGTCCATAACCTGATGAAGAACCGATCTGCTGATCCGTAACACCGTCAAACTTCAATAGCCATTGGGTAAATCCTTTCGGAGCATCTGCCTGACCTGAACGTATTTCTTTTGTATCGGCATTGAAAGCAATAACAGCCTTTGCTCTTGCCCCACCAGCTGAAGTACCAATTTTCAAGATGTCGCTCAATGCCTTTGCTTCATCAGTAGATAAGTTAGCGTTAAATTGTTGTCTTCCTGAAAGTATCTCTTGAGCAATTCGAATCAAACTGCTCAGCTCAATTTTAGTTGCTCCATTATTGGCTTTGGGTAAAACTGGTTCAAATTCCAAAGCACCCATTCCACGTGCTCCAATAAAACATAATAACTCAACTGGGTTCATACTATCCGCAGGACGACCATTACTTGCCAACCAAGCGTTAATTAAGCTGCTTCCATACTTATCTGGTAGTACATCTGCTAAAAGACCAGGTAAGCCTTTAAATGTAGTTGTATTTCTTAATTCCGGAAAGGAAAATACTTGTTTTTCTGCACCACTAACGGGCATTTTCAAAGGAGATAAATCCCATTGATTAGCAAGAAAGGAAGGTTCGTATTCAAATGAAGCCCAACCACTATTTGCATCCCATGCAATTGCTCCAACTCGTTTATTCCAAATATTGATGTATGCTGTTGTTATCATTACCAATCACTTTTAGGTTTTTTATTTTGACTGTCTTTTTTAGTGCTTGCTCTTTGGCGTTTATTCTGTTCCAACTTGGCAAGTTGTAAGGGGCTAAATTGTTGCTTTATTTCAAAATGCTCAAAGATTTGAAGCTGCTGTAGTGCTCTCAAAATTTGTATAAAAGAAAGCAATGTTCCTCCTGCACCTTTTTCAATTTGCACCATTGTGGAACGATTAATTCCTGCCGCAGTAGCAACTTGTTGTTGTGTTTTATTTTGCTGCAATCTCGTTTGTTTAACAAATTCACCCAGTTGTTCAAGCATTGCAGGATCGCTCATTGCGTGCCAATATTTGATACTTTTTTCCATCATTCAGCCTATTAATACTATATAATGTTAACTAAACCCAACATTAGTGTTTAACTAAAATGTAGGCATATTCCACCACAAACATACATAAAATTATCCAATGTTGGCAAAAAGCAACATTTAAATGTTACAAAAATAAGAAACAAGAGCGTATACAACATTAATGAGGATGCTCATCTTCGTTTTGCTCATATTTTGTGGAATAATCAGACAAACGACCCTAGATGGGGGCACGACAGACTAAAATTGCCCCCCTACTTATGCCTCAGTTAAATATGTAAACTTCTGAGTTAAACATGGACCAAATTGATTGTTTTGATGGGGTCAATTTACCCCGACGAAGTGGGGTGAATTTGCTCCGACGAACAGGGGACAATTTCAGCGTTTTTTTCAGTCTATTAGCGTCTACTTGCTTGGTTTCTTTTTGGGCTTCAAAAAAAAGAAACCCACATGGAAACCAAAACTATAGACAAACGTAGACTTTAATAGAATTAGAAGACCATAAAAAAAGTGTGTAAATCAATGACTTACACACTTTTCGAACAGTTACGAACTGTATCAAGCGGAGAGAGAGGGATTCGAACCCCCGGACCTGTAACAGTCAACGGTTTTCAAGACCGCCGCATTCGACCGCTCTGCCATCTCTCCAATGGGGTGCAAAAATACGCAATAAGAATGTCTTTTGCAAAAAGTAATGAGAAAGTCTTTGACTCAATTCCAAAGCCCCTCCCAAATCACCACCATCCATCTAAATATCAATACGATACCCATTGCCTTATCTTTGGTACACAATTTGACCCACAAACACCAACATGTATCGGATGCAACCAATTACCACCATAAAAATGGGCTTATTATCAGCCCTTCTCTGCTTGAATGCCAATACCGCGCTGTCGCAAACAGTCAACGACTTCCCCAGACCCACCATTAAAAAAGGCGATATCCCGAAACCCAAACCCAATATACCAAAAGCGGACATCCCCAAGCCCCAGTCACCCGCAACACCTAGGGTAAACATCCCCTCCAACAACCCCGGCATCGCCCTACCAAAAAGGCCCAAACCCCAAACCATCATTTATTCGTTCGTCTCTTACCCCTACCAAAAACCGGATCCCAATGGGGTAACGCATGTGTCGATGCTCAACGACCAGCAACAATACCGCATGTACCATTGGCCCATCGCAAAAGCACCCATCGACCCCGCCCTGCTCAAATCTGGCGCCCTCGATACGCTGGCCGCGATGCAACCCGCCGTTGAAACCTTTCAAATCAACCAAAGCGAAAAAGCGTTCAGCATCAAAACAAAAAAAGGCATCGAACTACAATTTCCCGACCAAGCCTTCGCAGACGGACTCGGCAACCCCGTGGTGGGAACAATCACCCTGAGTGTACAATCGTTTCAAAGCAAAACCGACTTTGCCTCCGCACAACTCACCAGCAGCACCAGCAACGGAGACGCCCTCATCAGCGGCGGCATGCTCAACGTGGAAGCAAAATCGGGCAATGCCAACCTCCGCATCGGTGATGGCAAAAGCTACAAAATCATCGGCAATGGCGCCTATGAAGATGGTTTCCGGACATTCTACGGCGTGCAGGGCGAACAAACCACTTGGAGTACCTATACCAGTTCCGCACAAAATGGCCCAAATGATAACAACGACCCCAACAGCAAAAATGCCAAATATACTTTGTCGTTGCTGCCCATCACCCGCTCATCGAATGGCGTGGCACAACCCTTGGCGATGCGAGATGACGATAGAAACATCGCTTTGAGTAACTGGTTTTTCCAGCAAGCCAAAATCAACAAAGAACTTAAAAAACAGATCAAACGCGACGGGGTAATTTTCCCCGCCCAATTGAAGATCAATGCCCAAGGCAAAATCACGGATGTGCAACTGCTGGATACTGGACAAGCGCAAAAAAGCCTCATCAGCCCCTACTTCGCTGAATTCCGCAAACTTCTGATGTCGGCCCCGCCCGTGCGTTTTCTCGACACCTTCCCGATGCCAGAAACCCTAACCATTCGATTCTCCACGCTCAATGAGAATTTTGCAACCATCAAACAGTTGCCCTTGCCTCCCGCCGTTGCTGGCCTCGCCAAAATGGCCACCGCACAAGATGGCAAATGGGTACTGGAATCCTACTCCACCCAGATGGTTAACTGCGACCGATTTGCGAAGTTTTCGAAGTCCGATGACAGCATTACTTATTCAGTGGATCGCGCCAAAGCGCTGGTTTATCTAAATTTCAAGGATTACAACGCCTTGCTTGGGCCGAGCAGCACCCGCATGGAAAACACAGGTTACAGCTATACCATGAAACAGTTTCCCGTTGGCGCCAAAGCAAGACTCATCGCAGTGGTTTACAACGATCAAGGACAGGTTCATTTGGAAGTGGCCGATGTGAGCGAAGGCAATTATCGCATCGAAAAGACGCAGCACTACCCCTTCAATCAATTGACGATCAAAGCGGCCTTTGAAATGATGCCGATGGATTTGTTTGAATCCAAAAAATAGGTTAATCGCGGGGTTTGAAGCGCGTAAAGGGCTTCGGCGGACCTTCGGTCTTGGGCTTTGGCTTGGGGGCGTCGTTGGCTGGTTGATCTCGGCGATCGTTCCGCGCCGGTGCTGAGAAGTTCGAATCCCTCCGAGCAGGTGCGGCAGATTTCCCTTCCTTGCGAAGGTTCTCTTTTTTCCTTGCCACCCGCTGGTTCCCATTGTTGCCATCGTTGTAAAACGGCTTCGCATCATTGGCCTCTGCCACATGTGTACCTGGCAAAAACGGATGTTCTGCCACAACCGGAATATCTTGCTTGATCAACTTCTGGATGTCGCGCAAAAACGGCACCTCTTCCCGATCCACAAAAGACCAAGCCACACCACTGTTACCCGCCCTACCCGTTCTACCAATGCGATGTACG
>Ga0255124_1000304_pt1 | contig 17303 bp, 15 predicted proteins | sample Law_Cont_RepB_8d_FD_188564 | JGI IMG/M metagenome (GOLD analysis project Ga0255124, IMG submission 188564) | Freshwater microbial communities from St. Lawrence River, New York, United States - Law_Cont_RepB_8d | ecosystem: Environmental > Aquatic > Freshwater > River | place: USA: New York... | reverse complement strand
GGTCGGCGGTGGTGTCCATCATCGCCTACAAGCTGGTTGACCTGCTGGTGGGCCTGCGCGTCAGCGAAGAGCAGGAACGCGAAGGTCTGGATACTGCGGAACACGGCGAGCGCGCCTACACCACCTAAGCAGTCGCAAGACTTGCGGAAAAGAGCGCCTTCGGGCGCTCTTTTTTTGGGTGGCTTCCGGGTATCACGATTGGTTGACGCGGTAGTGCCCACAGGCTAGCGTCTGCCTCATCGCGCTGTTTGTGCGCTGCAAATTCGGGGTTGATGGCCTGATGAAACTTACCGTGTTGATTCCCTGTTACAACGAGCGCGAGACCATTGCGGCCTGTCTGGAACGCGTTGTCGCTGCGGTGCCCGCCGTAGCCAAGGAAATCATCATCGTGGATGACTGTTCCCGCGACGGCACCCGCGAGTGGCTGAAGGACAATGTGGAGTCCCTGCAGGGCCAGCAGTGTCAGGTGGAGATCTCACCCGAAGGCCGCCTGAGTCTGGTGCCGGGCGCCGCCGCCGAGGTGCAGATCCGCGTGCTGTTCCACGCGCAAAACCGCGGCAAGGGTGGCGCCCTGCAAACTGGATTGGGCGCAGTGACCGGCGATGTGGTGGTCATTCAGGATGCGGATCTGGAATACGACCCGGAGGACTGGGCGCAGATGCTGGACCTCATCACCCGCCGTAAGGTCGCCGACGTGGTTTATGGCTCGCGCTTCTATGGCCGGCCGCACCGCGCGCTTTATTTTCATCACTACATGGCCAATCGGCTGATCTCCTTTCTGTTCAATCTGCTCTACAACCAGACCCTCACCGACATCGAGGTTTGCTACAAGATGTTCACCCGTGAAGTGCTGGACAGCTTGCACATCACGGCCAACGATTTTGGTTTTGAGGTGCAATTCAGCGCGCAGGTCGCGCTGGCCCGGCGCTGGCGCATTTATGAAATGGGCATCAGCTACTACGGCCGCACCTACAACGAAGGCAAAAAAATCAATTGGAAAGACGGCGTGAAGGCGCTGTGGTATCTGCTGAAATACCGCCTGCCGTGAGCACGCCTGCGCGGCAAGGCTGGATGCAGCGCAGTCTGATCGGGCTTGCCGGGACGGCGCTTGGTCTGGTTTTTCTCTGGCTCGCGCTGCGCCAGGCCGATGCCGAGGCGCTGCACGAAGCCCTGCGCTCTCTCGACTTAAAACTCACGCTGGGCGCCGTGCTGCTTTATTGGCTGGCGCTCGGGCTGCGGGTTCGCCGCTGGCAGCGCTTGCTGTCGCATTTGGGCGTGGTGCGGTGGCGGTCCGTGGCCGGCATTCTGGTGTCTGGTTATGCGATGAATAACCTGTTGCCGGCCCGACTGGGCGAGCTGGTGCGGGCCGATCTGGCAAAGCGGCGGCTCGGCTTTTCCCGCTCCACGGTGCTGGGGGTGATTGTGGTGGAGCGAATGCTCGATTTACTGGCCATTCTCTTTCTGCTGGCCGTTGGTCTCACGCTGAATAGTCTTGGCAACCATGAACGTATGGCCGATTTCGTCCGTCTGCTGGGTCAGGGCACCTTGATTGTGCTGGTGCTCGCGGCGGCGCTGTGGCGCCTGCGGGGCGTGGCGGCGCTGCAGATAAAACTCCCGCCACGGATCAGGCGATTACTGACGGATCTCGGCGCCGGTATCGGCGCTGTGCAAAGCCATAATGTGCTGCCGCTGCTCGGGCTTACCGCCGGGATTTGGGTGGGCGAAACCAGCGCGCTGTGGTGCATCTTCCGCGCGATCGCGGTGGATTTAAGCGCGCCCGCCGCGGCCATTGCGATGGCAGCGGCCTCGCTGAGTACGCTTGTGCCCACCGCTCCCGCCTATCTCGGCAGCTATCAACTGGTGTTCGCCACGGTGCTGCCACTGTTTTCGGAATCCGCAGCCGCCGGCGTCGCGGGGGCGAGTCTCATCCAGCTGTTTTTATTTGGCTCGGTAACCCTGGTCGGCTGCCTCCTGCTGCTGGTCGCCGCCGTCCGTCACCCACGTTCTTCAACCCGCGAATTGGTGAATCAAGATGCAAGAGCGCTCGGTGGCTGAGCCACAACTGTCCCTGCGGTTTCTGGGGGTGGGCAATGCCAGAGCCTCCGAGTTGGGCAGTGCCTCGGCGGTGCTCGAGTTCGCGGATGAGCCCGGGCTGCTGATCGACTGCGGCCCGCGCACGCTGGACGACTTTCGGGCCAATTACGAGCGCGAACTGCCGCCTGCGGTGTTTATCAGCCACCTGCATCTCGATCACATCGGTGGCATCGAGCAACTGTTCTATCGCGCCTATTTCACCCAACGCGGGGCGATCAAACTCTTCGTGCCGGCCGATTTGGTCGCGGCCCTCCACGCCAAGCTGGCGAATGCGCCGTTCATCCTGAGCGAAGGCGGCGCAAACTTCTGGGATGCGTTTCGACTCATCCCGGTGGGCGACTGGTTCTGGTTCGAAGGCCTGCTGTTTCAGGTGTTTCCGGTGCGGCACAGCGGTCACCGGGCGGCGTTTGGTGTCGCCCTTGGCGGGAGTTTCCTGTTCAGCAGCGATACGCGGCCCATTCTGGAAGTGGTGCAAGAGTTTGCCGCCTGCGGCGAAACCGTGTTCCACGATTGCGGGCTGCACGCCTCGCCCGCGCACGCCGGTTTGCCGGACATCCTGCGGGAATATCCGGCCGAGATTCGCGGCCGACTGGTGGCCTATCACTACGAATCCGAAGAGGCCGGCAAGGCCATTGAGGCCGCCGGCTTGCGCGTGGCACGGCCGGGCCAGCGCTTTTCATTAACAGCTCCGCTCGGCGCGGTGGAACTGGTGGCGGCCGCGGCGGACAGAGCCGACCGCAACCGCGTCGGCGCCCCGCTTAGCCCTTGAGCGAGAAGGGGGTGAAGTTGGTCTGCCGATCGAAAAAATCTTCGCCTTCCGCGCGCTTGAGACGATTCACCACCGCATAGGTCAGCGGCGTCATCAGCACTTCGACGCCTATCTTGAAGGCCCAGTTGAACATCAGTACCCGGAACAGGGTTTCGGTTTCCCAGATGCCAAAGAAGGCGAAGGGGTAGAACACCAGGCTGTCGACCGCTTGCCCCACCACCGTCGAGCCGATGGTGCGCGTCCACAGCCAGCGGCCGGCGGTCAGCACTTTCATCCGGGCCATCACATAGGAATTGACGAAGTCGCCGATCCAGAAGGCCAGAATCGACGCGCATACGATCCGCCAGGTGCCGCCGAAGACAGTTTCGAGCGCGGGTTGGAGCACGGTGTTGAAGGATTCGGTCTGGCTGGCCGGCAGGCCCACCACGACGGCCGACATCAGGCTGGCGAAAATCATCGCGCCGAAGCCTGCCCAGATGACGCGGCGCGCTTTCGCGTAGCCATACACCTCGGTGAGCACGTCGCCAAAGATGTAGCTGATGGGGAAGAAGATATTGCCCGCGCCGAAGACCAGCGCGGTGCTAAGGAACGGGAGGTCGAAGGCACAGACCTTGGCGGGGCCGATCAGATTGGAGCAGAGCAGCACGGCGACGAAGCCGGCCATCAGGAAGTCGTAGTAACGGTAGGTCCGGTTCATGCTGAGGGCGCTCGCTGGGATCAGAAGTTAACTTTAAGTTCGGTCAGTTGCAGCCGGATGCGCGTCAGCAAGCGCATGGCCTGATGAGTCGCCGCGGCAAAATTGACCACCACAAAACGGCCGTTGTGGATGGTACAGGCCGTCACCCCGGTCGTTGGCTTTGCCCGCATTTCGCGAGTCCAGCGCACCTGAGTCAAGCTCAGTGGCCCCGCCAGAAGGGGCCGCGCGACCGGCGCCGAGAACAGGCCCGGCGACTGATGACGCAATTCCTTCAGAAAAATTTCGACGCAGGCCGCGGGTGAGTTGTGCACGCTGTGCTGGATTTCCGGCGGCAGTGCGGCCACGGTGATTTGCAGTTCGGCGCCGCTAAATTCGCCTTTGCCACGGTAGGCATAAGTGGCGCCGAGCGCGGCCCGCGACACCCGAGCGGCTGACAGGAACGATGGCGGGGTGAACTCGATGAACTCGGCGGCGACGACCGGCGTCGAGACCAATACCAAGCTGATCTGGATCAAAAGGGCGCGCATGCAGAGATGCTAGAGCGCGCCCCGCCAAATAGCCACGGCCAACCGCAGGTGGGCGGGGACGGCCTGACGCGTCTGTTAGACTCCCGCCCGTCTCTCTCCGCATTGATCGCCCCGATGAGCAAACTCACCAACAGTATTCTTTTTGCACTCATGCTCGGCGCCTTCTCGCTGACGGCCCGTGCGGAAGTCAGTTTGGCCGAGGTCTCAGCCAACCTCGCCGAGGTGGAGCAACGTCCGGCCGGTGACGCCATGCGCGAGGCCTTGCTGCCGTTGCTGGAGCAGACCAAGGCGATGCTCGAAACCGAAGCGGCGCATCGGGACGAGGCGGCGCGCTTCGGTGCGATTCTCGAAACCGGCCCCGCAAGCTTGCGCAAGCTGCGCGAGGAATTGGCGCGATTTAAGCGTCAGGACAGCGGCGCGACCGCCCCACTGGATGCCCGCAGCGCCACGGCCGCCGAGCTCCAGGGGATGATGGAGGCCGCTTCGAATGAACGATCGGCGCTCGAAACCAAACTTAATACGCTGGCACAAAGCGACCGCGCGCTGGCGGCGCGCCCAGCCGAAATCTCTCAGGCCAAAACCGAAGTCCTGAGTCGCATCGCGGCGATCGAAGTGGCGATGGCCGCGCTTGCGCAAACGGACTCCACCGAACTCTCGCGCGTTCGGCGGGAAATGTTGGAGGCGGAGTTTGCCGCGCGTCAGGCGGAGCTTGATGCACTCAACGCCGAGCAGTTGAGTCAGAGCACCAGGCTTGAACTCCATGCGGCCAAGCACCGGCTTGCCGAAGCGCGACTTGCGCGGGCGTCGGCGCAAGTAGGGCAGTACGAGCAACTGCTGCTGGAGCGCCGGGCTGAGGAACTCCACCGGATTCAGGACGACGCCGGACGCGCCTTGCAGGAGGCCACACACGCGCCGGAGTCGGTGCGACTGCTGGCCGCTGATAACGTGCGTTTTGGCAAGATGCTGTCGCAGATGCTCGACGATCAGGCGCGCGCCGTGCAGGCCCGCACCGACTACGGCACTCGCCGGCGTGACATTGCGCTGGATTTTGACCGCGCCCGCCAGCGCATGCAGTTAGCGGGCTCTTCCTCGCGACTGGGCCGCATTCTGGTCGACCAGCGCCGCGAGCTACCGGATCTTCGAGCGCTCGAGCGTTTGTCACGCGAGAGCGAGAACAAAATTTCTTCGATCGGGCTCTCGCGCATCGAAATTGACGAGCAACTGACAACGGCGCGCGCGGAACTGCAACAGCCGGCCGTGGACTTTGCCTCTCCCGATCCGGATGCGGCACCGCTCGACGATGAAGGCATCAGGCGCGCCCGATCCTTGCTGACCGATCAGGTCGAACTCCTTGAGAGTCTGGTTGAGAACCACGGCAGCGCGCGGCGCACGCTGGACGCCGCTGATTTTGAGTTGCAGCAACTCGTTAGTGTGGTGACGGACTATCAGGTCTTTCTGGATGAACGACTTTTGTGGCTGCCGAACGCGCCACCGCTGTCACGCCAGTTCATCCGCGATTTAGTGGCTGCGGGGCATTGGCTTCTCCGTCCCGCAACCTGGCGCACAGTGTTTGAGGATGTGGCGCGGGGCGGAGGCGAATCCTGGCCGCGAGCGCTGTTGTTGGTATTGCTGGCAGTGTTCGTGGTGCGCTTGAAGCGCCCGTTTCGGGCGCGACTGCGCGAGCTTGCAGAATTGGCCCGCGAACCGCAGAGCGATCAGATTCGATACACCGCGCTGGCGCTCGGCTTGAGCGTGATGCTATCGCTGGCCGCGCCGCTGCTGATGTTCAGTCTGGCGTCCTTGCTCAACGGGGCCGACGCCAACTCGGATTTTTCGCTTGCCTTGGGGCAGGCGCTCGGCAAAGCCGGCTGGTTGCTGCTTGGACTTTCGGTGTTGCTGCAGTTGTTGGGGCCGGGTGGCGTGGCTATCACGCACTTCGACTGGCCGGTGGCGCCGGTGCGCTCGGTCCGCAAGCAGTTCATCCGCGCCGGCTGCGTGTTTATTCCCGCCTATTCGCTCGCCAGCGTGTTTGAGTGGGATAGCACCCAGGCTTTTCAATCGAGCTTTAGCCGGCTGTGTCTGCTATTGGCGATGCTGGCCGTGATCGCCTTCGTGCGCGGCACCACGTGTCGCAACGGCGCGGTGTTCTCGGCGCTGGCAGCGCGCGCGTTTCCGTCGTTTTTGATTCGATGGCGCGGCCCCTGCGTGGTGCTGGCCTATAGCGCGCCGGGCATCCTCGCCGTGTTATCCGCGCTTGGCTATCAGTACGCGGCGCTAGAGCTGAGCGCTTATTTCGTCCAAACCGCGTTGCTGCTGATTGGCGCGGTGGTCGTCTACAACCTCGCGCTACGGTGGCTGCGCATGGCGCAGGCCCGCATGGCGGCGGAACTGGAACACGAACGCACGGCGGGTGGTGCTGCCAGCGAGGAGAGCGAAGGCGCCGACAACTATCCGGTTGATCTGGCCACCATGGGCCAGCACTCGCGGATGATTTTCCGCAACATGGTGGGCTGGTCGGTCGCCATCGGTTTGTTCTGGATTTGGCGCGAGGTGCTGCCGGCGCTTGGGGCGCTCGATCAAATCACGCTGTGGGAAGTGCAAATCAAGGATGCGGCGGGGGTGGTTCAAGCCGCGCCGATTACGCTCTCGAACGCGGTGTTTGCCGCGTTAATCGCGGCCATTAGCGTGCTGGCCGCACGCAATATGCCCAGCCTGCTCGAGATTGCCGTGCTTCGGCGCGTGAAGATGCACGGCGGTAGCCGCTACGCCATCAACATGCTGATGCGCTACCTCATCATCGCCATCGGCGTGTCGCTGACCTTGAGCACGCTGGGCTTGCGCTGGTCGCAGGTGCAGTGGTTGGTCGCAGCCTTGAGCGTGGGCCTTGGCTTTGGCCTGCAGGAAATTTTTGCGAACTTTATTTCGGGTTTGATCCTGCTGTTTGAACGCCCGATTCGGGTGGGCGACTTTGTCACCATCGGCGAATTGACCGGGCGCGTGTCGCGCATCCAGATTCGCGCCACCACGATTGCCGACGCCGACAACCGCGAGATCATCGTGCCGAATCGCAATTTCATCACCGAGCGTTTTGTGAACTGGACCTTGAGCGACGCGGTAACGCGCCTCCTGATTCCGGTTGGCATCGCTTACGGCTCTGATCTAAAAAAGGCCCTGAAGTTGTTGCTGGAGGTAGCAGACGCCCATTCCAAAGTGCTCTGCGACCCTTCGCCAACGGCGGTGGTGCAGGGCTTCGGCGATAGCGCAGTGATGCTTGAGCTGCAGGTGTACGCGCGCGAGGTGCCGCATCGAATTGATATCCGACACCAGATTAACAGCCAGATTTACGAGACCTTCCGCGCGAACGGCATCGAGATCCCGTTTCCGCAGCGAGATTTGCACCTGCGTACGATTAGCGCGGACTGGGTCAATGCGGTGCCGGCTGCGGGATCCGGAGACCAATGCGAGGGGGCGAGGCCGGCGTGAGGCCATGCCGTAGCGACGAATGTCGTTGCGAATTGTCAGCACTGAGAAAATGCCATTTGTCGAAAATGGCTCCCCGGGACGGACTCGAACCGCCGACCCAGTGATTAACAGTCACTTGCTCTACCGACTGAGCTACCGGGGAGTGCTGAGAGGCGGCAATCGTACAGAGGCAAGCGTGGGTGGTCAATTGAAAAAAGCCAAAGAAAATAGGGCCGCGCAGAGGCATTAAGACAATGGCCTCTCGACGCTCATCCCTCGCGCGGTCATGCTGTTCCCGATGGAAACCCGATTAACACTTCACTCCGAGTTCAAGCCCGCAGGCGGTCAGCCAGAGGCCATCAGCCAACTCCTCGAGGGCCTGCAAAACGGCCTGTCTCACTTGACCTTGCTGGGCGTTACGGGCTCTGGCAAGACGTTCACGATTGCCAATGTGATCGAGACGCTGCAGCGACCCACCATCGTGCTCGCCCCTAACAAGACGCTGGCCGCGCAGTTGTACGGCGAAATGCGCGAGTTTTTTCCGGAAAACGCGGTGGAATACTTCGTTTCCTACTACGACTACTACCAGCCCGAGGCCTACGTGCCTTCGTCCGACACCTACATCGAAAAGGACGCCTCGATTAACGACCACATCGAGCAAATGCGCTTGTCGGCCACCAAGGCTTTGCTGGAGCGTCCGGACACCATCATTGTCGCGACGGTGTCGGCGATCTACGGTCTGGGAGATCCGGGCGAATATCACGGCATGGTGCTGCACCTGAAGCGCGGTGACCGCATGGATCAGCGCCAAATTCTGCGGCGTCTGACGGAGCTTCAATACGTCCGCAACGACATCGAACTCTCGCGCGGCAACTATCGGGTGCGGGGCGACGTGATCGATATCTTCCCGGCGGAATCCGAGCGGGAAGCCGTGCGGGTGCAATTGTTCGATGACGAAGTAGAAGCGCTGTCCTATTTCGATCCGCTGACCGGCGAGATGCTGCGCGCCGTGCCGCGTCTCACGGTCTATCCGAAGTCACACTACGTCACCAGTCGCGAGCGCGTGCTGGAGGCCGTGGAGGTGATCAAACAGGAGTTGCGCGACCGGCTGGATGAGTTGCGCAAGCAAGACAAACTGGTGGAAGCCCAGCGTCTGGAACAGCGTACGCGGTACGACATCGAGATGATGATCGAAATCGGCTACTGCAACGGGATCGAGAACTACTCCCGACATCTCTCCGGACGAAAACCGGGCGAGCCGCCGCCGACTCTGTTCGATTACCTGCCGCCCAACGCGCTGTTGGTGGTGGATGAAAGTCACGTGACGATTCCGCAACTCGGCGGCATGTATCGGGGCGATCGCGCACGCAAGGAAAATTTGGTCAATTACGGCTTTCGCTTGCCCTGCGCGCTCGACAACCGCCCGCTGCGGTTTGATGAGTGGGAACAAATTTCCCCGCAGACCATTTTCGTCTCCGCAACGCCTGGCCCTTACGAGGCCGAACATGCCGGCCAGACCGTGCCGCTGGTCGTGCGCCCCACCGGGCTGGTCGACCCGGAAGTCGAAATCAGGCCTGCCAGCACTCAGGTCGATGACTTGCTTTCTGAAATTCTGCGCACCGTGGGGCAGGGCGATCGGGTGTTGGTGACCACGCTCACCAAGCGGATGTCTGAGGACCTCACCGATTACTTGAGCGAGCACGGCGTGCGGGTGCGCTACCTGCATTCGGACATCGATACCGTGGAGCGCGTAGAGATTATTCGCGACCTGCGGCTTGGGGTCTTTGATGTGCTGGTGGGCATTAACCTGTTGCGTGAAGGCCTCGATATCCCTGAAGTGTCGCTGGTGGCTGTGCTCGATGCAGACAAAGAAGGCTTCCTGCGTTCCGACCGCTCTTTGATTCAGACCGTAGGTCGGGCGGCGCGCAATCTGAATGGACGCGCGATTATGTACGCGGACAGCATGACCGGCTCGATGCAAAGGGCGCTCGATGAAATGAGCCGCCGACGCGTGACCCAGCTCGCGTACAACGAAAAGCACGGCGTCACCCCGAAGGGCATCAAGAAAGGGGTCTCCGATGTGATGGAAGGTGCGTACACCGCGCCGGGCGCGAGCCGTACGCGCGGGGCGAAGCAGGCCGCCGAGACGGTCGCCAATTACGGCGGACTCTCGACCGAACAACTCGCCGCGAAGATCCGCAAGCTCGAACAGGACATGCATGCGCGTGCGCGTGACCTCGAATTTGAGGAGGCGGCGCGAATCAGGGATGAAATCATGTTCATCAAGAGTCGTTATCTGGAGATGGGAGCGGCTTGAATTTTCTTGTCTTCTGCCTCTGGCAGAGGCGGGAAGATTCCGATATTCTTCGGCCCCTTCGAGACCTTAGGCGCGTAGCTCAGCTGGTTAGAGCACCACCTTGACATGGTGGGGGTCGTTGGTTCGAGTCCAATCGCGCCTACCATTCGAAATCCACTTACAGAGAAATTCTGCCTGCTTCGGCGTATGCCATGCGGGCTCGGTCCAGATGGCCGCTCGTACAGGCCACGGAGTTCCAGCATGCCAGTCATCACCCTGCCAGACGGCTCCCAAAGACACTTTGAGCAAGCGGTAACAGTACGTCAGGTGGCGGAGTCGATCGGCGCCGGACTTGCCAAGGCCGCGCTGGCGGCCAGGGTTGATGGCCGCGAAGTAGATACCTCTCATCTTATCGAATCCGACATCGCGCTCAGCATCATTACTGCGCGCGACGCCGATGGCCTTGAGGTCATTCGGCACAGCACAGCTCACCTGCTGGCGCAGGCTGTGAAGCAGCTGTTTCCTACCGCACAAGTCACGATTGGGCCGGTCATCGAAGACGGCTTTTACTACGACTTCTCCTACGAGCGACCGTTCACGCCAGACGACCTCGAACGCATCGAGCGCAAGATGGAGGAACTGGCATCCGCCAATCAGGATGTCTCTCGCAGGGTGATGCCGCGCGACGACGCCGCTGCCTACTTCCGAAGTATCGGTGAGCGCTACAAGGCGGAGATCATCGAATCCATTCCGGCCAACGAAGACATCTCTTTGTACTCGCAGGGCGAGTTCACCGACTTGTGCCGGGGGCCGCATGTGCCCAATACCGGCCACTTGCGGGCTTTCAAACTCATGAAGATTGCCGGTGCCTACTGGCGTGGCGATTCGCGCAACGAAATGCTCCAGCGGATTTACGGTACCGCCTGGCCAGAGCCCAAAGCGCTGGCGGCTTACCTCAAGCGTTTGGAGGAGGCAGAAAAGCGCGACCATCGTCGCCTCGGGCGGCAACTCGATCTCTTCCATTTTCAGGAAGAGGCGCCCGGGATGGTGTTCTGGCACCCGCGCGGCTGGACGGTCTGGCAGCAGATCGAGCGCTACATGCGCGACCTGCTATCCCACAAGGGTTATCAGGAAGTGCGCTGCCCTTTGATTCTGGATGCCAATCTTTGGCGCAAGTCCGGACACTGGGAGAATTTCCACGAGAATATGTTCACCACGGAATCCGAATCGCGTGAATACGCGGTAAAGCCGATGAACTGTCCGGGTCATGTGCAAATTTACAATCAGGGCATCAAGAGCTATCGAGACTTGCCCTTGAGGCTGGCTGAGTTTGGTTCCTGCCACCGCAACGAACCTTCAGGCGCGCTCCATGGCTTGATGCGAGTTCGCGCCTTTACGCAAGACGACGGCCATATCTTCTGCATGGAAGAGCAGATTCAGGACGAGGTCTCCCAGTTTATTGATCTGCTGCAAGGCGTTTATCGCGATTTCGGCTTTGATGAACTCCAAATCAAACTGTCCACGCGGCCGGCGAAGCGGGTTGGCAGCGATGAAACCTGGGATAAGGCTGAAGCGGCGCTGAAGATGGCGCTGGATGGCAAAAATCTGGAGTGGGATCTGCAGCCGGGAGAGGGCGCTTTTTATGGCCCCAAAATCGAATTCTCCCTGCGGGACAGCATCGGCCGCGTTTGGCAATGCGGCACTATTCAGCTGGATTTCTCGATGCCCGACCGACTCGGAGCGGAGTTTGTCGCCGACGACAATTCGCGGCGCACGCCCGTGATGCTCCATCGGGCAATTCTGGGATCGATGGAGCGCTTCATCGGGATTCTCATCGAGCATTTCAGCGGATATCTGCCGGTCTGGCTCGCACCCTGTCAGGCAGTCGTGGCCAATATTTCCGAGCGACAAGCAGCTTATGCCGCCGAAGTCGCGGAAATGCTGAAAAATCAAGGATTCCGAGTCGAATCAGACTTGAGAAACGAGAAAATCGGACTTAAGATTCGCGACCACACTCTTCAGCGCACCCCCTATCTTCTCGTGGTAGGGGACCGTGAAGTTGAACTCAGAACAGTCGCCGTGCGGAGTCGGCGCGGAGACGACATAGGCGTCCTGCCTATTGATGAGTTCGCTCAGTTACTAAGCAAAGAGATTGTTGCGCGCACTATCAATTGATGGAGGACTGACCGATCGCTGCCGAAAAAAAGAATCGCATAAACGACGAAATTACCGCCACGCACGTTCGCTTGATTGCGGCTGACGGAGAAAACGTCGGAGTAGTGCCATTGTCTGAAGCCAAGCGTCAGGCAGTTGAGAACGAGATGGACCTCGTTGAAATCGTGCCTAACGCAGAACCGCCGGTAGTGCGGGTGATGGACGTTGGCAAGTTTCTGTTTGAACAAAACAAGAAGCGGCACGCAGCGAAGAAAAAGCAGAAGCAGATTCAGATCAAGGAAATCAAGTTGCGCCCCGGCACCGATGATGGTGACTACGACATCAAGGTGCGAAACATCAGACGATTCCTCGAAGAGGGCGACAAGGTAAAAATTACCTTGCGGTTCCGAGGTCGGGAAATGGCGCATCAGGAACTCGGAGCCCAGATGCTGAAGCGCGTAGAAGCAGATCTGGGTGTACTGGCCGTCGTTGAGCAATATGCTCGAATGGAAGGCCGACAGATGGTCATGATGGTGGCGCCAAAGCGCCATTGAGTTAGCAAGAGGACAGGTTTAATGCCTAAGTTGAGAACGAATCGAGGCGCTGCAAAGCGCTTCGCCAAAACCGGTTCAGGACGGTTCAAGCGACGCCAGTCGTTCAAGAATCACATCTTGACCAAGAAGAGCGCAAAGCGTAAACGCCAGTTGCGGGGCAACTCGATGGTTGCTGCCGTAGACCAGTACAGCGTCGAGCGGATGTTGCCGACCCTTTAATCCCCTTTCTCCGGATACAGAAAAATGGCTCGAGTTAAACGCGGTACCATTGCCCACGCGCGGCACAAAAAAGTTTTAGACCGTGCGAAAGGCTATTACGGACGCCGTAAGAACGTATATCGGGTAGCCACTCAGGCGGTTACCAAAGCTGGCCAATATGCCTATCGCGACCGTAAGCAGCGCAAGCGCGAATTCCGCGCGTTATGGATTGTTCGCATCAATGCGGCGGCCCGTCTCAACGGACTGAACTACGCGCGGTTCATCAACGGTCTGTTACGGGCTTCCATCGAAGTTGACCGGAAGGTGCTGGCTGATTTGGCCGTGCACGAGCCGGAAGCCTTCGCTGTTCTTGCAGAGCGAGCGAAAGCGGCGCTTGCTGCCTGAAGCAGCGACTTACTCAATTTTGATGAACTGAAACGGGGTCACTGCGACCCCGTTTCGCTTTTCGACGATTGCTCAGTGAAAAAACAATGATTGTCGCTCGCACCATGATGGAAGACGGCTTGTCGGAGATTGCTGCCGCTGCCGACCTTCCGCAGCTGGATGCAATCAGGGTTAAGTACCTCGGTAAAAAGGGTTTACTTACCGACGCCCTGAAATCGCTCGGCCAGCTCCCCGACGCCGAGCGCAGAACCGCCGGTAGCGCACTGAACGAAACTCGCGACGCGCTCAATGCCGCGCTCGGTGCGCGCAAGCAGGTTCTTGAGCAACTTGAGCTCGAGAAAAACCTTGCCGCGAGCACGATTGACGTCACGCTTCCGGGACGCGGCACGGTCCCCGGTGGCCGACACCCGGTGAGCCTTGCGCTCCAGCGCATCGAGGGACTGTTTCGACGGGCGGGCTTTCAGGTGGTGACCGGCCCTGAGATCGAAAACGACTTCAATAATTTTGAAGCACTGAATATTCCCAGCCATCACCCGGCGCGTGCGATGCACGACACGTTCTATTTTCCTGACGGCCTCTTGCTCCGAACGCATACCTCACCCGTTCAGATTCGAACGATGCTGGCGCAGAAGCCGCCGTTGCGGATCATCGCGCCAGGGCGAGTCTATCGCTGTGATTACGACCAAACCCACTCGCCCATGTTTCACCAGGTGGAGGGCTTGCTGGTCGATGAGTCCACCACCATGAGTGAACTTAAAGGCCTGCTGCACGAGTTCCTGCGCAACTTCTTCGAACAGGATGCGCTGGAAGTGCGGTTCCGGCCGTCTTATTTCCCGTTCACCGAACCGTCGGCTGAGGTAGACATTCGCCTTGCATCCGCCCATGGCGTGTCCGATTGGCTTGAGGTTCTAGGCTGCGGCATGGTGCATCCGAACGTGCTTGCGAATGTTGGAATAGACCCGGAGCGCTATCAGGGACTCGCCTTCGGTTTGGGGGTTGAGCGCATGGCGATGCTGCGCTACGGAGTTAACGACCTGCGCTTGTTCTACGAAAACGACCTCAGCTTCCTCAAGCAGTTCGCCTGAGCTTATTGCGAAATTCCCATGAAATTTACCCGAGAATGGTTGAACGACTGGATCGCGCTGGATTTGAATGCCGAGCAGCTGGCCGCGCGTTTGACCATGGCGGGGCTCGAAATAGACGACGTGTCGCCGGTCGCAGCGAATGTTCAGGCGGTGATCGCGCGCGTCGAATCGATTGAGCCGCATCCCCAAGCTAATAATCTCAAACTCTGTCAGGTCTCTCTGGGCGCTAATGCTGCGGTTGCCGTGGTGTGTGGCGCGCCGAACGTTACGGCCGGTAAGACCTATCCGTACCTGCCGCCGGGTACGACCTTGCCGAGTGGAAAGCGCATCGAAACTGCCGAAATCCGGGGCATCGTCTCGCAGGGCATGCTGTGTTCGGCGGCTGAACTGGGCATCAGCGACGACGCTGCCGGCTTGCTCGAATTGCCTGCGGACGCGCCCTTGGGCGCGCGGCTTGATGAGTTCCTTAAACTCGATGACCTGATTTTTGAAGTGGGCCTTACGCCCAATCGCGGGGACTGCTTGTCGCTGTTGGGCATTGCGCGCGAGCTCTCGGTGCTCTGTGAGCGTTCATTGAACGACCGGCCAGTCGCGATCGTGCCTGCGCTGACCGACTCCCGCCGCACTGTTTCGCTCAGCGCCCCGGCACACTGCTCGCGTTACAGCGGCCGGGTCGTTCAATCCGTGTCGGTTTCAACGCCAACGCCACTCTGGATGAGCGAGCGGCTTCGGCGGTGTGGTGTTCGTTCGATCAATATCGTGGTTGACGTCACTAATTACGTGATGCTCGAACTAGGGCAACCGATGCACGCTTTCGATCTCGAAAAACTGACCGGTGGGGTGACCGTTCGTTTGGCGAACCAAGGCGAGCACGTGCATCTGCTGGATGGTACAGCGCTTGAATTAGATACCTCATCGTTAGTCATCGCGGACGAAAACGGACCGGTCGCGCTCGCCGGCGTGATGGGCGGTCTGCAGAGCAGCGTGACCGACGATACCCGCGACATCTTCTTCGAAAGCGCGTTTTTTGACGCGATTTGCCTGGCCCGTACCGCCCGCCGCTTCAATCTGCACACTGATGCCGCGCACCGCTTTGAGCGAGGTGTGGACCCGGCGGGCCAGGTGCGAGCGATTGAGCGCGCCACCGAACTGCTGGTCGCGCTCGCAGGCGGCCAGCCAGGCCCGGTGATTGATGTGGTGGCGCCTAGCCATAAGGCAGTAGGCGAAACCATGACGTTCAGACCTGCCAAGGTCCAGAGCCTGCTCGGCATGACGGTTCCCGAACCGGCAATAAGGCAAATTTTTGAGCGACTTGGCATGAGCGTGACCGACCAAACCTTGCCATGGCGAGTGGCGGCACCATCGTGGCGCTTCGACATCACGCGCGAAGTCGATCTCATTGAAGAGGTTGCGCGCATTGTGGGGTACGACCAGTTGCCAGTGGCTTTGCCCAAGCTGGGACTTGAGCTTGCACTCCCGTCACGCGCCGATCGCGTCGACGACGCACGCAACGCGCTGGTAGACCGCGGTTTCTTCGAAGCCATCACCTACAGTTTTATCGCAGAATCTCTGGTCGCGGCCTTTGCGCCCACGCAGTTGCCGATTCAACTCTCGAACCCGATTGCCAAAGATCTCGCGGTGATGCGTCCCAGCCTCTTGCCGGGACTCTTAAGCTCGCTACGCGCCAACCGCAATCGCCAGCAGACCGACATCCGCCTGTTTGAATCCGGCATGCGTTTCCTGCGCGATGGCGATGAGCTGGTGCAGGAAACCGCGCTGGCCGCAGTGGCGACCGGCCGTGTATTGCCCGAGCAGTGGGGCAGCGATGGTCGTCACTACGACTTCTACGACCTCAAGCAAGATTTGATAGCCGTGCTCCGCGCGCTGCGTCAGCCCAGCGTTGAGTTCGCGCCCGGTACTCATCCGGCGCTTCATCCCGGTCAGACCGCGCGCATTGTCCAGAGCGGGGTCACCCTTGGCTTTATCGGTACGGTTCACCCCGCCATCTGCAAGCAGATGGAGCTCGATGTCGCGCCTGTAGCCTTCGAAATCAACCTTGAAGCCACGCAGGACCCGCCGACGCCGGCCTTTACCCCGCTGTCGCGGTTCCCCTCGGTGCGGCGTGATATCGCCGTAATCGTAGATGCCGCGGTGTCTGCCCGGCAGGTGCTTGAAGTCGCTGGCGCCGCCGCTGGCCCCCATCTCCGCGACTTGCAGTTGTTTGATGTTTATCAGGGGCAAGGCATTGATTCGGGCAAAAAAAGTCTCGCGCTAGGCTTGCTTTTCCAAGCCTCATCCAGCACTCTAAAAGAAGAAGAGGTTGAGCATCAGATGTCCGTCATCGTGGCGGCATTGGCCCGCGAAGTCGGGGGAGTCTTGAGGAAATAGCCATGGCACTGACAAAAGCAGATATGGCAGAACGTCTTTTTGATGACCTTGGTTTGAACAAGCGCGAAGCCAAAGAACTGGTCGAAGCCTTCTTTGAAGAAATTCGTTTTTCCCTGGAACAGGGACAACAGGTAAAGCTGTCGGGATTCGGCAACTTTGACCTTCGCAACAAAAATCAACGGCCAGGCCGAAATCCGAAGACAGGCGAAGAAATCCCCATTTCCGCCCGTCGGGTTGTCACTTTCAGACCCGGTCAGAAACTAAAAGCTCGAGTCGAAGCGTATGCTGGAAATATCGAACAATAACGAACTGCCCGTTATTCCCGGCAAGCGCTACTTCACCATCGGTGAAGTCAGCGAACTTTGTGCTGTAAAACCGCATGTTTTGCGCTATTGGGAGCAGGAGTTTCCGCAACTCAAGCCCATTAAGCGTCGCGGCAATCGGCGGTACTACCAGCGTCAGGATGTCATTCTTATTCGTCAAATCCGTAGCCTGTTGTACGACCATGGGTTTACCATTGGCGGTGCTCGGCAGAGACTCTCTGGCGACGAGGTGAAGGCCGATTCCAGCATGAGCCAGCAAATCGTGCGTCAGCTAAGAATCGAGCTAGAAGAGGTACTGGACATCCTTCGCCGTTAAGTCCATCAAGCGCCCGCAAGCAAAACTGTGGCGGG
>Ga0255124_1000303_pt1 | contig 17303 bp, 14 predicted proteins | sample Law_Cont_RepB_8d_FD_188564 | JGI IMG/M metagenome (GOLD analysis project Ga0255124, IMG submission 188564) | Freshwater microbial communities from St. Lawrence River, New York, United States - Law_Cont_RepB_8d | ecosystem: Environmental > Aquatic > Freshwater > River | place: USA: New York... | reverse complement strand
GGGGATAAAGAAGAATGCTGTGATTTCCACGTTGGTGCAAAAGCCACAAGTGACTTTGAGCATCAATGCGGATCCGACGACGACACAAGTTGCGGTTGGAGATCTAGCTACGTTTAACATGAAGGTGGCCAATACGGGAAATCAGACTATTACCGATTTGATCGTGTTCCTTGAGGCACCTCCAGGTCTTTCGCATGCTCGCGATGGAGCGAGGGAGGTTTCGAGGGCTGTAGGATATTTAGCACCTGGTCAATCGGTTGATTTATCAGCTCAGTTTTTGGTTGAGCGTGAGGGGGATTTGAGTCTCAAGGGGACCGTAAGGTCCGTGAATCAAGTGTTAACGGGTTCGTCGGCGAGTGTGCGAGGGATTCCTGGTATGCAGAAAGTGCCGCAAGTCGAATTGGACATGCGGGCATCGACGGGAGCGAATCCGATCGCAATCAATACGGCGACTTCGGTTCAATTGTTCGTTCGGAACACGGGGCCAGTAGCGGTGCGGAATTTAACGATTTCAGTTCAATATGATTCGGCGTTGAATCCTTCGGGAGCATCCGCAGGTTTCGAGCCCAGTTTTGCGAACCAGACACTGCGTTGGAAGTTGCCGGAGTTGCCTGTTGGTACGACGACCGAGTATCAGGTGAACTTTGTAGGTGCGAAGGGTACTAACGATGCGCAGGTGGTAGGAGTAGTGGAATCGGCGGATCGTGCGGTGCGTGTGATGAGGAATGTAGGGATCCCGATTGCCGCAGGGGCCGCAGGAACAGGTGCTGGCGCAGCAGGTGCTGCAGGAGCAGGGGTTGGGGGGCCAAGTATGCCAGCGGCGCCACCGCCAACCGGGATTGGGGGAGCGGCAAATCCACCGTTGGGTGGGCCGGCTGCGGTGCCTAACACCGATCTGTTGGTTTCGATTGAACCTGTAAGTCGGTCGGCAAGGTTGAATGAGCAGTCGGACTATATTATCACTGTTCGCAATAACTCCACGATCAATCAGCAGCAGGTGGAATTGTCGCTGGAGGTGCCTGAGGGGCTACAAGTCACGGATGTGCGTGGTCCAACGCAAGCGGGGTATCAGTTTGACGAAGCGGGCCGGATTTTGAGGATGGAAGCCATCCAGACCTTGCGTCCCGCAGATCAGGTGAATTACCGAGTTGTTTTCTTGCATCGCTTGGTAGGGCAAGGCAAACTGGTTGCTAATGTGAAGTCTGGTAATGCACCAAATCCGGTCAGTTCCGCATCGACCATTGTGACGGTGGGGCCATCCGAAGGCAACTAATCGACTGAGTTCTGCTTTTCGGCCTATCTTAGTGGCCGTATACTCATGTTGGACACTGGCGGTTGGTGCCAGTGTTTCTTGGATGAGCTGGGTGAGTCTAGAGGAAGGTCTTTGCGATGGCTGCGCAATGGGAAAGTTCTGTGAGAATGATTAGGTGGCTATGCATCTGCCGATCGATGGTCTGTTCCTCGCTGATTCTCGTTGTCATGGGCGGTTGCGATTCATCGAAGAAAAGTTCGGTGAGTGAATCCATTGCTGGTGTCGAGGGGGGAGACGGATCTTTGAAGAGTCAGAGTTCGGCTTTGCAGGACTCCACGAAGCAACCGGTTAAGTTAGTGGTTGGGAATCGCAAGACGTTTGATCGTTGGATTGAGCAGCATCGAGGTAAGGTCATTTTGGTCGACTTTTGGGCGACTTGGTGTGGGCCTTGTGTTGAGCATTTTCCGAAGACCGTAGCTTCTCATGCAAAATATGCTCAGCGCGGTTTGACCGCTATTACGGTAAGTATGAATGAGCCCGAGGAGCACGACGCAGTTTTGGCGTTTCTTGAACGCAACCAAGCGACGACGGAGAATCTCCTTACGGAGTATGGGGCAGGGGGAAGTTTTGTCGAAGCTTTTGAATTGCCAGGTGAGATACCCTACTGTTTGCTCATTGATCAACATGGAGATATCCGCTTTCGCTTCAGCGGTGATCCTGAGGGTATGAAGGATTGCGAAGGGCTCGATCAGATCGAAACACGCATTGAAGAATTGCTCGGTGGTACATGAGAACCAGCATTGAGATAGGCTCGTTGGTTTTGGTGGCTCTATTGCTTAGTTTTTTCGGTGCTGGCAGAAGCGTAGGGGAGGGGATTCAAGGCGATCGCTCCCCGGTGGACTTGGTAGTCGGTCCCAATTCGCACGAAGGGAGTTGGATCGTTACCGTCAATCAGGCCTCTGATTCCGTATCTTTGGTGGATATCGCTAGTGGAAAGGTATTAGACGAAGAGTTAGTCGGAGATTATCCCACGGGGATTGTCATGCATCCGTCTTTGGATCGGGTGTATGTGACAGCAAGTTACTCGGGAACGGTGCATGCGTTCAGTGTGTCGGATGGTAGGCTCGAACCAGCAGGGGTATGGAATCTAGGTGGTCAGCCCGCTGGATTGGCGATTACCGGCGATGGAGAACGCTTGATGGTGGCGTTAATCGATAGTGACGAGGTTGTCGAACTAGGGTCACTTAACGGGGATGTGCTACGGAGGATTCCGGTGGGACGATGGCCCAGATCGTTAGCTTTGTCGAAAGATGGACGGCGGATGGTGGTAGGTACGAGCGGGGATCGTGGCATTTCGGTAGTTGATTTAGATGCTGGCAAGATGGTGCATCTGGATCGGTTCGTCGGATTGAACATCGGGCATATGCAGCTATCAAGCGATGGTGAGCATGTTTATTTTCCTTGGATGGTCTATCGCCGTAATGCGATCAACGAGGGGAATATTCGGCTCGGGTGGGTGATGGCAAGTAGGCTTGGGCGGATAGGTTTTGGGGATGATGCAAGGCGTGAAGCGATATCGCTTGATCCGCCGAGGCAAGCGGTGGCAGACCCACATGGAATATGTTTGACTTCGGATGATTCATCCGTGGTGATTTCCGCATCGGGGACGCATGAGTTGTTGGTGTTTAAATTACCGGGTTTGCCTTTTCAGGATCGAGGCAGCACGGACCACTTACCTTCGGAATTGATGCCTTCGCCACGATCCGAGCGGGACATTAGCGAAGATCGATTTTACCGAATTGAGATCGGTGGGCGTCCGATGGGGATTCGGATGGGTCAGGATAACAGAACGGTATTTGTTGCGAACTACTTGGATAACTCCGTGCAGATCGTAGACATTCAACAGCGCAAGCTTGTTCGTCGGATTGAGTTAGGGAGCAATCCTGAAGTGACTGAAGTTCGTCGAGGCGAAGCCATATTCTATGATGCGAAACGAAGTTTAGATCAGTGGTATTCGTGTCACAGTTGTCATTACTTGGGCGGTAGTAACTCAGTGAGTATCGATACGATGAACGATGGTTCTGCGTATACCTTTAAAACAGTTTTGCCTCTGTATGAATTAGACCAAAGTGGGCCTTGGACGTGGCATGGCTGGCAGGGGGATTACCTAGATGCGATGAAGCACTCTTTAAGAACGACGATGTTAGGGCCGATTCCAAGCGAGGAAGACGCGCGAGCGGTTGGAGCTTTTCTGGCGGGGTTGAAAGCTCCACCTCGGGTTCCAAAAGTGGATTCGACCCTTGATCGCAGTCCTCACGACGAGGCGGCTAGGCGAGGAGAAGTGATATTCAACAGTTCCAAGGGTGGGTGCATCGAGTGTCATAGCGGAAGTGGAATGCAGGATGCAAAGATTCACGATTTGGGATTAGGTGCTAGCGGTGACGAGTATGCGGGATTCAATACGCCCTCGCTGCGGGGAGTGTCTCGAAAAGTTCTGTTTTTGCATGATGGCCGTTACGATACGTTAGAGGAAGTGCTTCGTGGGGATCATGCACCGCATCGTGTCCGAGGTGATGAATTAAGCGAAGAGGAATTCGAAGACTTACTCGCTTATCTTAGGACGCTTTAAGATTTGCAGTTCTCAAAAAATAACAGTGACAGTTCTGCTTTGAGTGGAATGATTCGGGAGTGAGGATAGCTTGAACCAACGCAAGCCAGTGATACATATCGGGATGCCGAAGACGGCGACAAAGACGTTTCAGCAGCGGCTGTTTAGCAAGCATAGTGAGGTTTTCTACCTGGGCTTTTTCTTCGGATCTGAGATCAAGGCGAGCAGGTCGGTGGATTTGATTCGAAAGGTTGAGGCTGTGATGGAGCAGATCGCCTACGAGCATATTCGCCAGCCGGATTATGCGTTGTGCGATCGATTGATAAAGGAAGTCTTAGACGAACCCGGTGCGCACGGTAAGGTTCCTGTATGGTCGTGGGAGGCTTGTTCGACCGACAAATTGAATAGTAGGAGAGCGAGAGCGACGAATCTCAAACGAGTGTTCGCAGATGCTAAGATCCTAATGGCGCTTCGTAGTCCACTTTCGCTTTTGGAGGCTTCGTATTTTCAGCAATTAAGACGAGAGAATACTAGGCCGAAGCGTCGTTTCGGTCATGGTCCGTACTACATGGGTATCGACGAGTGGTTAGATCAGTATTTCCGAAAAACGGATTTGCCTCACATCCGGTATGGGGACACGATACGTGCGTACATGGACGCGTTCGGCAAAGAGAGCTTGAATCTGTTTCTCTTCGAAGAATTGGTGGCCGATGAGGAAGCGTTTATCCGGCGAGTGTGTCACAGAATGGAAATCGACGCAGACGAAGGAGTTCGATTGAGTATTGGAGAGAGGGACAATGAGCGATGGACAACAGCGCAGATTGAGATTCTCAAGAGAGTCAAAGGATCGCTTTGGGAATCGCTAAGGTATCGCATGATGTCGCGAGAGGGCCGTATGAAACTCTTCCAATGGGATTCGAATAGTGAGAATAAAGAGTATGGGGATCGCGCTAGAGCAGAGATCTCGAAAGAGTGGCAAAAGCGGATATTTGAAGTAGCTCGTGAGGGGAACCGATGGGTTGAAGACGAGTTTGGAGTGCCGTTGACGAAGTACGGATACTTTGGAAGGGATTAACGTTCACTCAATAGCGATGGCAAGTGGTCGCGGTAAATCTGTGAGAAGGTTATCGATTTCGGGAGTGAGGATAGCTTGAACCAACGCAAGCCAGTGATACATATCGGGATGCCTAAGACGGCGACGAAGACGTTTCAGCATTGGCTGTTTGCCGAGCATCGGGAGATTTTCCATCTTGGAGGTTCCTTAAGATCTAACTCCAGGGGGCGGAAGTCGCGAGATATACGTCGAAAGGTTAAGGCTGTGATGGGCGAAATAGCCTACGAGCGTATTCGGAAACCGGATTACCAATTATGCGAGCGGATGCTGAATGAAGTCTTGAGTGAACCCGATGCGATTGGCAAGATTCCAGTGTTGTCGTGGGAAGGATATTCGATGGAAAGCTTGAAAATCAGGAGGTCGCGAGCGAAGAGTCTCAAGCGACTCTTCGGCGAATCCAAAATCCTCATGGTGATTCGAAGTCCAATTCCGCTGTTGGAGGCTGCTTACATTCAGCAATTGAAGTGTTTCAATACTCGGGTGACATGGCGATTTGGACGCGGACCGTACTACTTAAGTATTGACGAATGGTTAGATAGAAATTTTCGAAAAACGGATATGCCTTCAATCCATTATGGAGAAACGATCCGAGCATTCAGGGAGGTGTTCGGCGTAGAGAATTTTAATTTGTTACTCTTTGAAGACCTGGTGGCGGACGAAGAAAACTATATACGAAACGTGTGTCGGATAATGGAAATCGATCCTGACGAAGGTGTTCGGTTGTGTCTCGGGAAACGGGATAATGAACGATGGACCACGGCCGAGATTGATAGTCTCAAGAAGTTGAAAGGATCGTTTTGGCAGTCCCTCAGGTATCGAGTGATGTCGCCCGAGGCGCGTAAGAAGCTTCTTGGTTTAGATGCGAAGGGTGAATGTAAAGTGAGAGGGGATCGCGCAAGAGCAGAGATCTCGGCGGAGTGGCAGAAGCGGATTTTTGAGTTAGCTTACGAGGGTAATCGATGGGTTGAAGACGAGTTTGGGGTGCCGTTGACGAAGTACGGTTACTTTGGGAACCAATAGAGAGCTTATTGCGGATGGGCTCCCAGTTGATAGGCTTCTGAGTCGATTGGTTGGATGCTAAAGTCGCGTAGGAATGGTCAGAGGATCTTGGTATGGTAGAGCCTTGTGTTGGAATGGATTTCGTCTCATGCGGGCTACAGTAGGGCGTGCGGTACGGAAGCCTTGTTGAAGTAGTAGGTCCAGAGTTTCGAGAAAGCCATGGAAACGAACTCAGAGAGCAGTCATTTAGCCGGCGGTGGATCTCGAAATATCGAGCGGGTTGCGATCATCGGTGCGGGTTGGACAGGGCGGCAGATTGCCGGCCAGATGGTCACCCATGGGGTGCGTGTGATCTTGTGCGACGAATCTTCGGGGGCATTGAATACATCGCGGGCGTGGATACTTTCCAATTTAAACGCATTTGAGTCTCAAGGTTACTGGCCTGCTACGAGCCGGGAGCAAGTCGACGAGCGACTGGAATTGGTCCATCCGGATTTTTTATTTGGGGGTGATCAAGCAGCAACGGTGGTGGCAGGTGTTCGGGGAGTTGGGTTAGTGCTGGAGTGCATTCCGGAGCAAGTAGCATTAAAGAGGCGGGTGTTGAAGAGGGCTTCGGAGGTCTTCGGCGAAACAACTATTGTAGCTTCGAATAGCTCCTATTTCGTCCCATCGACGTTTTCAAAGCATGTACGGCATCCTGAGCGCTATGCGCATTTTCACTTCCATGTACCGATTTGGAAGGCAACGGTGGTGGATGTCGCTGCAGGGCCGCAGACCTCGGAAGAAACACTGGGTCGACTTTCGTTGTTAGCCCATAAGATTGGGCAGACACCGATTGTTCAGAGGCGAGAGAATAGCGGCTATGTCTTCAATGCAATGCTAAAGTCCGTTTTAAAATCGGCGTTAGAGTTGCTTGATCGTGACGTAGCAACTGCCGAGGATATCGACTTGGCATGGAGGAAAGCGACTGGAATGCCAATCGGTCCATTTGGGATCATGGATCAGATCGGTTTAGATATTCTGTTGCAAACCATGTCAAATGGTAGGTTTGTCGACGGGGATGACGTATGGAGTCCATTGATCGCAAAATTACAACCGTACATCGATGCTGGGCATCTTGGGGTCAAAACGGGTAAAGGTTTCTACGATTACCCTGTTGATAAAGACTAACGTTTCTTCAGCAAATCGATCAGCGATGATTCTCGGTGTCGACTGCTATTCGTGCCCGGTTGCGTATTTAGGTTTGGGTTTTGCGGGTACCTTCTGGACTTCCTCTGTCAGGACAGATACTGCTTTTTCTAATTGGCGATCGATTCCGGTTGGGAGCTCTCCGGGGGTTGGCCAAAGGATGAAATCAGGAAGTGCACCTCGAAGTTCCATGTCTTCTCCTGTTTCAAGGGAGAACCAACCGCGGAAGGGGGCACGCAGCACACCGATATCGTTGATGCGAGCCGCTCCGGTGCTTACTACTCCACCTGCGGTTTGAACACCGATCAGTTTTCCGCGCCCAAGGAATTTGATTGCATGGCTGAAGATTTCAGCATTGCTGTAGCTATTTTGGTTGCACAACACGACGATCGGTTTTGACCAAGTTGCATAAATCATTCGGTCATGTGGGTAGCCGATCCCGCCCCCACGCGGAACGGTCATCGCGTGACGGGGTTGAGTTAGCGAAGTTAGTAGGTGGTCGGTAGTGGATCCACCACCGTTATCCCGTACATCGATCACGAGTCCGTCTTTGCCATACCCTACGTTGTAGAGCTGCTGTTCGAATTCCAGGAAACTCGATTCATCCATGGCTTGGATGTGCAGGTAGCCGAGTTTGCCGTTGGAGAGTTTCTCTACCATTTGGCGGTTATGTTCGAGCCACTGTTCGTAGAGTAGAGGGCGTATGCGAGCATAGGTGGTCGGCCTGAGAGAGATTTTCAGCTCATCGTTGCCAAGTTGCTCAGCGTTGATGTTTTGAGCTGCGTCATCCTCTTTTTCTTTACCGTTCTCTTGCTGATTAACATCTTGGGGAACTTGATTTTCTTTTTGCGGTTTGGCTCGCAAGACAGTCAAAACGATATCGCGATCAAGTGGACCGTTGAGGACTTGGGTTAGATCCATGGTCGGATCGACACGCGTGCCGTCGATTTGCTGAATGATGTCGCCGGGAAGAAGTCTGCTTTTTGCTTTGTCCGCAGGTCCCTCGGGAAGAACATCGCGGATCTTAAGGCCAGGACCAAGGTATTTCGGATCGAAGCGAACGCCGAGGTGCGCGGTTGGGTAATCTCGTTTACGAGTCGATTCCGGTTCGGGGGATTCGCTTGCCGAAGGGGTGAATCCAAGGTGAGAACCGTTGAGTTCGCCAAGCATCAGCTCGATGATTTCCGCTAGCCCTTTTTCATCGAGTGCGCGAGCGGCGGCATCGGAGTATTTGCGTCGGATTTGATCCCAGTTACGGTTACCCATGGCTGGGTCGTACCATATCTCGTGCATCGCAAGCCATGCTGCTTGGAAGCCTTCGCTGAAGCGTCCGGAGCGGGATCGCTCGTGTGGGACGGAGAACGAGTAGCTCGTTTCCTTTTCACCATTTTCAAGTTTCGTAGGGGTGCCTTTGGAGAGGCCGAGGATGCTGCTGGATGCTTTCGTCCATCGAGCATCGCTCAGAACGCTTGAGCTCATGAGTTTCGGTGTGAGTTTGTCGGGAAACTCGACGGAGTACCATCCAGACTTGCCGTCGACACTAGCGGAGAAAGCCAGTTTCTTACCGTCGGGTGAGAAGATAAGGTTTGTCTCGCGGGTATCTTGAAGGTTCAGTCGACGAAGTCTTTGGTGGATGCGATCGAAGTCGATTCGAAAGCTCTTCGACTTATCATCCGCATCGTTTTTCGAATCGGCTTTGTTGTCCGGCTTCGCGTCTGGTTTCTGCTCAGTTTTCGGATCTGATTTAGGTTCGGATTTCGAATCGTTCCCTTTTTCCGACGGAGACTCCGATTTGTTGGAGGCCGATTCAGGTTTCGCCGGCCTCTTCTTCTTCATCGTCTCGAGTGCTTTTTCGAGCGTGCGGTCGCGCGAGGATTCATCGTCGAATTCTTCTTGAAGATAGACGTAATAGATATCGCTTTCGTCTTGTGTACGTCGGCCGGTGAAGGCGAGTATTTTGCCGTCGGGTGAGAAGACGGGAGATGTATCGTTGTCGGGATGTCGGGAGACGTTGACTGGGGATTGGTGTTTATCGATGGGCATGACCCAGATTTCGCTGTTGAAATCATTGTCTTGAGCGGAATAGGCGATCCATCGGCTATCAGGGGAGACGCTGTAGGAGACGTCGCTGAAGCTTTCAACAAGCGTGGAGATTTCCTTCGACTCGACGTTCATTGCCACGAGTGAGCCGCGACCGAGCTGGAACAGAAGGTGTTTTCCGTCTGGCGTGAAGCGTAGATCGGATTTCGATGGTGCGGAATTTGTTAAACGAGTCTCGATGAATTCGGATTGTTGCCACCAGTATTTCGAGGTGTCTTTCGGTTCGAGTTTCCAGAGATCGACTTGGCCCGCTTCGCGTCTTGCGAACCAGAGTTCTTTGCCATCGTTCGAGAAGATGGGAGATTCTTCATAGCCATTGGATCGGGTGGCTTGAATCGGCTCTTTCAGTTCAGAGTCCATAACGAACAGGTCGCCGCCGGCGGTGAAGGCGATTTCTAACCCATCGTCGGTGAACGCGACTTGATCGGCCCGACTCAAATTGGTCCTTTGCGTGTCAGCCGGCAGATCGGCATCTTGGGCGATTGTGATGTTGAGTTTTTTAGGTGGTTCGCTTTTACTTGGATTGATTACGTAGGTATCGAAGAGGTGGCGGAATACAAGGGTCGAGCCGTTCCGAGAGAGCGTTGGTTTGTAGATTGAGTCGTCTTCGAAACCGGTTACAAGTCGTTGTCTTGAAGGTTGTTCATCGGTTGCGAATCGATATCGGAATAGGTCTAGGCCGTGCGGGGTACCTTTTGCGAAGTAGAATCCGCGTTGGTTTGTATACCATTGTGGCCATAGCGATTCGACGCCGTCATGAATCAATTCGGTTGTTTGACGCGTTTCAAGGTCGAGCAACCAGATTTGCGAGGCCCGTTCACCCTTGTAACCTTTTCTCCACCAGCGTTCACCTTCGCGAACGAAGAGAACTTTTTTTCCGTCGCGTGAGAGGCTTGGTGCAAGTGCGGTATCGTCGAGAAGGATTTTTTCTGCTGAGCGTTTGGTAAGATCGATTTGCATTAGGCGGGATTGTGCGCGCCAATAGTGATCTCGGGAGCCGGTAGCAAGGATGCTATTCCCGTCGGGAAACCAATCGCCGAGCGAGTAGCCTTCGGAGTGAAACGTTTTCTGTTCAGGGATCCCGCCTTCGGCCGGCATCACGTAGATTTGATTTGAGCCGTTTCGGTTCGAGATAAAAGCGAGTTGTTTTCCGTCGGGGGAGAATTTCGGTTCGCTATCGACGGCGGGGTGATTGGTTAATCGTTTTGCAGTGCCACCTTCGATACCGACTGACCAAAGTTCATTTGCCCAGCGAAAGACGAGGGTTTCTCCTGTTGGGGACAAAGCGAAGTCGCTTGCCATTTGCACAGCGATCGGTTCGGCAGCGGATCCGCGGAGCGATGTAGTGCAAAGAGCGAGTCCGGCGAGGAGTGCTGAGAGGAATTTGTATTTCGATCGCTTCATGGTTGGCAAGGTTGGCAGAGTTGGAGATCGAGGGAGTGCGAGAGAATCACGCGAAGCATTGGGGCAAGAAACGCCTCAGGTGCTCGGTGAAGAGGGCTGGTTGTTCGAGGTTTGGGGCGTGTCCGCAGCGATCGAGGTAGTGCAATTGAGCGGAAGGAAGTTGCTGCTGGAATTGTTCAGCCACTTTAGGGGGTGTTATTTCATCTTCTTTACCCCAAATAATGAGTGTCGGGGTAGTGAGTTGATAAAGCTCCTTTTCAACGTTGCGGTCGCGAGTAGCGCGCGAGATCCGCAGGATGAAACGAGCGTAGTCCCGGTCTTTGATCAGTTCGTACCATTCTTCGACGAGTTCGTCGGTAATCAAGGAATCGTCGTAGAAGATATCGGAGATCACCGAGCGAACGAATTCCCTTGAAGGCTTTGGTTTCACGCCATTGGTGAGACTTCGTTCATACAGGCCGGCAGAACCGGCGAGTACAAGTCCACAAATGCGGTCCGGGTATCGGAGCGTGTAGTCGATGGAGATCAGACCACCGAGCGAGTTTCCGCATAGGACAAACGGTTGTTGAATCTGTTTCGCATCAATAACTTCGGCGATCGCATCGGTAAGATCCGAGATCGACCGCGCTCCTTCCGAGCGTCGGTTGCCACTTCGGTCGATCGGCAGTTGGGGGGCGATTAGACGAAAGTCGTCGGCGAGTGGCTCGATGATATCGGTCCAATGGTTTGGCGAACCGAAAAGGCCGTGTAGCATGACGACAGTATTCGGGCCTGTACCGCGGTCGACGATTTGTTCGTCACGAAGGCCGTTAGCTGAAGCTTTTGGGGTCAAGAAATGTTTGAAGATCATAGGGCACAGTAGTGGCGAAGGCGAAGGAAGGGACAGTTACCCAGCGGCATCGCGGGCGAAAAAAAAGCGGTCGTCCTTACGATGACCGCTTAAGGTTTTTCAATTCTTCGCAGCAAGCATTGCTCGCATTGCGTATGCTTAGTTGCAACCGCAGCTTGGAGCTGCAGCAACAGGAGCGGCATCGCAGCAGCTTGGAGCGGCTGGAGCCGAGCAAGAAGCGCGACGGGTCTTGCACTTAGCCAAGAGGCCAGCGAGAACCTTTGGACGAGCAGCCTTTGGAGCTGCATCGCAGCAGCTTGCAGCCGCTGGAGCTGCATCACAGCAGCTAGCTGCTGGTGCTGCACAAGGAGCTGGAGCTGGAGCTGCACAAGGAGCTTCAACTGCACAAGGAGCTGGTGCTGGAGCTGCATCGCAGCAAGCACTTGCAGCAGCAGGAGCGCTGCAGGACTTCTTGCGTGCATGAAGACGAGCGAGTAGACCTTCTCGCTTAGCCTTGCCACCGCAGGAAGCTGGAGCTGGTTCGCAAGCTGGTGCTGGTGCTGGTGCACAAGCGTCAGCAGCAGGAGCACTGCAGGAGCTCTTGCGAGCATGAAGACGAGCGAGAAGACCTTCTCGCTTTGCCGATCCACCGCAGCTAGCTGGAGCTGGCTCGCAAGCTGGAGCAGCATCACAAGCTGGGGCTGGAGCTGGAGCACAGCAGGAAGCTGCAGCACCGCTGCAATCCTTTTTGCGATTGAAAATTCCAGCAGACGCATTCGACGAGGAAACCATCGCACAACCGACGATTGCCAAAGCAACTAAAACTCGACGCATTCGAAAACTCTCCAAAAAAAGGGGTACACCACTTCCCGCGTTCAAAACTCCATGGCTGCATAATCCCGACATCAAAATCCTCTAGCGGGGTGCCTATCGAGTGCCGTACGACCTTCTCGATGTTGACGCGTAATCCATTGACGTAGGATTCCCTACGATTTCGGTAAAGGGAACCCAAGCCGCAAAGTTTAGTGGTTTGATTCCAAGTTGCACCTCCTAATTTGCCTAAATTGCCGGTTTTGACACGGCGGAAGCGCGCAAAACCACTCTAGGGAGGGGTTTTGCTTGCTGGAAGGTGGCTTAGAGATCGCCAAGAAGTTTTCGGACGGCTGTTTCCAAGTCGGCTTGCCGCATCAGAGATTCCCCGACGAGGATTGCCGCGATTTGGTTTTCCTGTAGGTACTTCACGTCCGCATGGGTTGCGATTCCGCTCTCGCCGACAACGGTTATTTCGGCTGGTATCTCTGCGCGCAATCGAACTACGTGGGAGAGATCGACAGTGAAGGTATCGAGGTCTCGATTATTGACTCCGATAAGGCTTGGCTGTAGGTCCAAGACAGCCTGTAAATTTCCTTTGGCGTGTATTTCCACCAATGGAGTCATTTTCAATTCCACAGCGAGAGAGAACAAGTCTCGAAGCTTGGTCGGATCGAGGCATTCTGCAATTAACAGGATGGCATCGGCCCCAGCTTCTCTTGCCTCCCAAATCTGGTATTCGTCGATAAGAAAGTCTTTTCGCAGAACCGGCAGTTGTACGGCTTGTCGGATAGCGCGAAGGTAATCGAGACTACCTTGAAAGTAGGAAACGTCGGTCAGGACGCTCAAGGCCGCCGCTCCGCCGGATTGGTAAGCAAGTGCGATAGCTAACGGATCAAAAGGGTCGCGGATGATCCCCTTCGATGGGCTAGCTTTCTTGACTTCGGCAATCAAACGCATCCGCCGGTGACCGGCCAACGCACCTAGAAAATCTCTAGGTGCGGTCGCAGTCTCAGCGGCACGTCGCAAATCCTGTATCGAACGATTTCGTTTCGCTTCAGCGATCTCATCGTGTTTCGTTCGAACGATTTTTTGGAGGATCGAGTTCATGGGCCGACCAAGTCCGAGTCGAAGACGCGAACTTGTTTCCAATTAGGTTTCTGTTCTTCGATGAACTTTAGGTGCCTCGGTTCGGTTTGATATGCGTCGTGCGTGGATTTGCTATCGAAAATCAAGTTCAGGACGACATCGTAGCCATGGTCATTGACTGGACGAGCGAGTTCCCGGTTTAGGGTTCCGACAGAGAAGTGCGCGACACCTTGATGGCCACTGAGGTATTTGTGGCAAGCGGCCAGCAGTTCATTGACTTTTGCTTCGCTCGCATCGTGGAGAGTGAAGTAGACCATGTGGGAAAGTTGCTGCATGATGCACTTTGTTGGGGATTTGAGGAGTTGAGAATAGGGTAAGGTTGCTTGATCAACGTGTGGAAATCACACGCTATGGCAACATGTGGAAATCACACGCTGTGGCAACGTGTAGGGGCAGTAGTATAACCGGATTCGCCCGTAGAGAAACGGCAAGGGGAACTTCGCAGCGTGCCGAACAATGTCAGCCCGGCGAAGCCCTGATTTGATATGTCTTTATTCCAACGAAAATTCCCACGTCAGGTGCAAGCATATCTGCTGCGACTAAATCTGCTACGAATTCTTTCGCTCAGACAGTACCTGAATCCACGATGGCTCTAAAAAATACGGGTTTGGAGTCGGCGAAAGCAGATCGCAATAGTCTTGGAGCAATCCATGAAAAAACCCCGAGTTCTCGTAGAAAACTCGGGGTTTAAACCATGCTTCAGTGAGAGCGGAGGGACTCGAACCCTCGACCCAAGGATTAAAAGTCCTTTGCTCTACCGACTGAGCTACGCTCTCATGTGCGTTGGGTTTGCAACCAAAAAACAGGTTCAATTCACTGAACACTGTAATGGGTTGCTTCGGTACTAACCGTTCGTCCGACAACTAGCTTAGGCTCAAAGTCCGCTTGCTTCGGCAACCAAAGAACCGCAAGCTGCAGTCCTAATTAACGGTCGTCGGAACAAACTGACGTCAAAGTAACTATCGTCGAAGGATCCAGAGTATAGCGATACGATTTCGCTTTTGAAGGGGCACTGATTACGAAGATTTCGAAGTTTTTATCGTCAAGTCGGGTTAATCGGTTCTACCCGCATCGCTTCTCCCATCAATCAATTCTTCGGTCAATCTATCCCTTTGTGCGTTCCGTCCTTCTATCACTCGGTTCGCCTGTGGGAACAGGCTGAGCATATCAGGGCGCAAAGGGCCTCCAATGAGCGTATCGTATGATCGGCTCGTGGGTGAACGCTAGAAGAATGGATTATCTCTTGTTTTTGCCGGCGCTTTGAGGAATCCTTCGACTGTCCGCAGATCGTCTTTGGTGGTGATTTTCATGTTCGTCTCCGAACCTTCCACGACCCGAATGGGAATTCCTAACGCTTCGATGACCGAAGCGTCATCGGTAGGTTTGCCCTTCATGGCGCTATAGCCTTTTTTCAAATCACTGGCTCGAAAGACTTGGGGCGTTTGAGCTTGCCAAAGCCCGTCTCTGGAGACGGTTTCAACGATCTGGTTCCTTGAAGCATCGACTCGTTTGACGGTTGAGCGAATGGGGGTGCCCAGAATTGCAGCCCCATGCCGGGTGGCTTCTTCGATGACTTGATTCAATGACTGGCGGGAGAGGCAAGGTCGAGCCGCATCGTGGATAGCGACCCATTGGATCTCAGGTCGCAATTTCTCCAAAGCGTTTCGGATACTGTCGCATCGCTCCTCTCCCCCAAGTACGACTTCGACACCGAGCATCGTTAAGTTGCCCGCGAACTTCTCTTGAACCATCTCCTTATCTTCAGGCGAGATGGTCATGATGATTTGTGCGATTCGAAGATGATCGGAAAACAGTTGGGCGCTGTACTGCCAAACCGGTTTACCGTGGACGCTTGCGAAAACTTTTTTTTGGTACGGGTCGTTGAATCGAGAGGATTTTCCGGCCGCGGCCAAAATTACGGCTACATCTTTCATGGTTCGTATCGGCTTGTGTGGAAGACTTCTTCGGAATTCGCACCTTGAAACTAGTTTGCGTTAACGCCGTCCGCTGATCACGCACTCTCGTGGGAAGCTTCTGGCGATTGACGTCTAGGCATAAAGCCGACCAGAAAGCACAGGAGCATCACGATCCAAAATCCAAGGCATTCCGGACGTCGCAAATCATGGAAGTCGAGTAAATGGGGAATGTGTTCAATGCCATCGACATGGACTTCTTTGGCTCGACCGAGAATCCATGAGGTATCAAGCCAACCGTGATAGTTTTCAACCCAACCCCTCCGAGCGGTTTCGAAGTTCGCAAAGGATTCTTGCCAAGCGCCTAAGCTTGTCCAGCCATTGAACGACCAATTGCTGTTCAAAGCCCAGTCGAAAAGAAGTTTCAGGCCGATGACGATGACCAGCAAATAGGCTGAAGTTTCGAAGCGAGGGAAACGTTCGAGCAAGCGAACGAAGACCGATGCGGCAAATCGCATCAGGATAACACCGAGTATTCCTCCCGTTACAACCACCCAAAGCTTGTCGGTCGACGAGCCGGCCAAGGCCATGGCTGCAAGGATGGAATCGACTGCGAAGGCGATATCGGTAAGCTCAATGACCGCCACGGTCTTCCAGAACTTCCAGTTGTTATGCGAGGGGACGTCACAAACGGTTTTCTCAGGCGAAGTCGGAGTTTTTGGTTGTTCGATTTTCTCGTCAGTAATCAAACTGGCCGCAATTGGAACTCGCTGTTCGATCTCGACGTTTAACCGTTCTGCATCGAGCTGTTTCCCTGTCAGTGCGTCGACCAGCTCAGGCTGGCCTTCTTGGTCGAGTTGAACAAGCTCCTCGGTTTCTTCATCTTCCCAAAACAAATGTTTGACGGCGATGTAAACCAAATAACCTCCGCCGATCAACTTCACGATCGTCCATTGGAGCAAATAAGCGGACAGCAAAATGGCCACCACTCGGAACACGAATGCACCGATCAAACCATACGAGAGTGCTTTGGCTCGCTGATGTTTCGGAAGCCGCTTGACGAGCATTCCCAAAACAAGCGCATTGTCGATCGAAAGCAAACCTTCGAGAAGTATCAGTAGCCCGACTACAACAAGGTCCGATGTCTCGACGCTTTGCCCCCAAATTGTGATAGCCAGGGGGAAGCTATTCGTCAACAAATGGCAGAAGTCGAGCATTTATTTGTTCAGATTGGGGGAGGGAGGCAAGTGAATTCCAAGCCTACGTGCGAGCTTCGGGACAACTCTACGCGCGTACGAACTTCAAGGATACCCCATAGCCGCATTGGCGAAACCCAAGGATGGCTGGACGCGACAAAATAACATGGCCGGAAAATTTGTCCGGCTGGGCGGAGAAAGGCAGGAGGGCTATAGGTCCTATAGGTCGCATGGGTCGTATAGGTCATATTGGCCCTCTCCTGGGGAGCTGGAGCCCAAAAAGTTGTTCCTTCACAACTGGATCCCGAGCGATCAGGCGGAATTCACCGGTCAATCGCCTGGAAACTTCGTATTTCATTGCTAAACTAGCCCCTCCTGGTAAACTACACGTTTTTCATCGATAGCTCGTAATTACTTATCACGTTTCATTACCCGTTCAATAATACGGGCAAAACCTAAGGCTTGCCGGATCAGCTTCTGGCTGACCCTTTTTGCCTCTATACCGATCCAACGGAACGATTTTGTATGGCCGATTCACAACAACCCAACGATTCTAACGCACGACCTGCCGCTGCCGGCCCCTTGAACCTTGAAGCTATTCGGCAAGCTCGCCTGGCTCAGGAGCAAGCTTCGGAGCAATCCCAACCGCCGAAACGTCAGAAGCGTGCACCGGGGAATGCAGAAGGGCAAGAATCGACTGGGGGAGTTCCTGTAGATGCTGCCCAAAGTGCAGATCCGGCT
>Ga0255124_1000296_pt1 | contig 17472 bp, 5 predicted proteins | sample Law_Cont_RepB_8d_FD_188564 | JGI IMG/M metagenome (GOLD analysis project Ga0255124, IMG submission 188564) | Freshwater microbial communities from St. Lawrence River, New York, United States - Law_Cont_RepB_8d | ecosystem: Environmental > Aquatic > Freshwater > River | place: USA: New York... | reverse complement strand
CGCCAACCAGTGGCCTCAACGGGGGCGGCTCAGCTCCGGGAACCGAAACAGCCCTGCCTACCGATCGGATTGCGCGTGGTGCCGCTTTGGCCAATACCAGCCCGCTGTTGAGCATTCCGCCAAACAACAGCTCGCCAAGCATCAATGCCCCAACCATCACCGCGCCACTACCCAATACCGTGAGCCCGGCCCCCTCTTGCGTGTTGATTGGCAACAAGCTCGAGCAAATGGCCCTGCTCGACCTCGATGGAAAAACCTGGGAGTTCACCAAGAACCGCAAGGGCAAGGTGGTGCTGTTCGATTTCTGGTACAGCAACTGCAACCCATGCCTCAAATCAATTCCCCACCTGAAGGAACTGCAGCGCCTCTACAGCCCATACGGCTTGGAAGTGATGGGCCTAGCCTATGAAAGCGGGACCCGTGCCGAGCAGGTCAAAAAAGTGCGCATGGTCCAAAGCCGGCTGGGGGTGAATTACAACTCACTGCTCGGCGGCGGCGATTCTTGCCCTGTTCGCAAACAGTTCGATGTGCAAAGTTTCCCAACCCTTGTGCTGGTCGACGACCAAGGTACCATCCTCTGGCGCAGCCCCAAAGGCCAAGGCATCGACCGCCGGGCTCTGGGCGAAGTGGAATTGGAAATCCGCCGTCGCCTCGGCATCAAATGATCCTACCCAACAGGCCAGCCTGCAAGGCGATGATCAACCAGAAATATTAACCCCTGAAAAGTCAGTAATCACCAAACCATCCCAGGCCGGCTGGGCCGCATTTCCCGGCCGGTTCACCAACACCGTTTGCATCCCCGCTTGCCGGGCAGATTCCAGCTCAGCGACAATATCAGAAAAGAAGCAAACCAGTTCCGGTGCCAATGCCAGCTTACTAGCAATGGCCAGGTAGCTGGCCGCTTCCCGTTTGACACCAACAGTGGTATCAAAATATCCCGCAAACAGCGCACCCAGGTCGCCCTCGCTGGTGTGGGCAAAAAATTGCCGCTGCGCATGCTCGCTGCCGCTCGAATAGATCGCCAAATGGCAACCAGCGGCTTGCCAGCGCTTCAAAGCCGGTTTCACATCAGAAAACAAAGGGGGCCGCAACTCGCCCGAGGCAAAACCCTCATCCCAAATCAGCCCCTGGACCGCCTTCAGCCCGGTCGCCTTACGGTCTTGCTCGGTCAGGTAGGCGCAATAAGCCGCAGCCTTCCCGGCATCGTCCACCGGCCAAGGCTTGGGCTCCATTGCTGCATCTGCCTGCAACAGCGCCAGGGCCCGCGCCAAGCCGGGGCTATCAAACTGCTTGGCAAAAAAACTGCCATAGCGCCTTGCCGCAAACGGGAACATTTCGTCGCGCACAAAGGCCAAAGGCGAGACAGTGCCCTCAATATCGAGCAAGGCCAAACGGGCTTGTAGCAACATGTTGGCCATCAAACCTTGAAACGACCTTCCACCCCACCACCAAGCGGGCTGGCAGGTCTTGCACCTTGGCCCTGCACAAAAGCGGGGCCGAAGCAAAGCGGCTTGTAATACACACTTACCGGCTCCTTCACATATTTCGGAGTCCAGCCAGCGGGGTTTTGGAACAGGCGAATGGCGCGGATGCTTTTGTCTGCGCACAGGTTGAACCAGTGCTTCACACCCTTGGGAACATTGATCAGGTCGCCAGCCTCCACCTGGATGGCGAACACCGGGCCGCTTGGCGGATGAATATGAAAAAGACCCGTACCGCGCAGGATAAAGCGCACCTCATCCTCGCTATGGGTGTGCTCGCTTTTGAACTTCTCCATCATCGCGTCCAGATTGGGCGTCTCGGGCGTCACCTGCATCACATCGGCGGTGATATACCCGCCAGCCTCGCTCAGCCGGTCGATCTCTGGCTGGTAGGCGGCCAAAATCTCATCGGCGGGGGCCGAAGGGCTCACCCGCTCATCGAGCGCCCAACGCTCGTGCCAAATGCCGAAGGGCTTCAAGTAAGCGCCAATCTCGGCGTTGTCTTTGATCACGCGGTTCTCTTCGGGAATCAGAATGCAAGCCATGTCACAAGCCCTCTTTCACATCTGTTTATTAGCCACACCGATTGAATTAGCCACCTTGGTATTTGCGGCCCAGCACCTCGAACAAAAATTCAAAGATCTCAATATGCCTGCGCGCCTCGGCAAGTGACTTGCCCCAGGTGTAAAGCCCGTGCCGTTCCAGTAAAAAACCATGTTTCAGTGGGTTGGCCGCATCCATCACCCTGGGGCGAACCTTGGCCGCCAGCCGGTCAATATCTTGGTCGTTGGCAAACACCTCAACCCGCTTGGAAGTCTCGTGGGTGCTGATGCCGTCCAGCCCCTTCAGCATTTCAAACTTCTCCAGAGTGAAGCCCACCTCGCCAAAGCGGTCTGAAAGCAGCGTGTTCCACACCGAATGGGTATGCAACACAGAACCGGTGTCGGGCAATTCGGCCAATAGCAAATGCAGCCCGGTTTCGGCCGAAGGCTTGCCATGCGACTTGTCGACCAGCGACTTGCCCAAACCATCCACAACCACAAAATCTTGCTCGCGCAGCAGCCGTTTGTCATTACCGCTGGAGGTCAAAAGAATGCGCATCGGGTCGCGTTGCAGCACAACGCTGTAGTTGCTGCTGGTTCCCAAACTCCATTTGAAGCCATGGAACAACCGGCCCACATCGCGCAGCCCCTCAACCCCCTCGGCAATCGCCTGGTTCAGGTGCTCTTCGCCTGGAATTTTTGGATACCGGTTCTCAAGCGCTGCCACAGCCAACCCTCCCTTTTCAAATTAGGATACCAGCCCTTCTGGCCTTGGCCAAACTTTGCCCCGCCAGCGCCTGGCTCTGGGCCAAACTCCCTCGCAAACTTTTGGTAATTTGGCGGTATTGCCCAACCCATTGCCGGAGAAAAAAATGCTCCCCCACAGCTTCTGCCGGGCCGCCGCCTGTCTCACCCTTTGCTTGGGCGGGTTGGCCCCTGCTGCCGACCAACCAACCACTGTCGCCGGCCTGCCGTTGATCGACCTGAATGAGGCTAAAAACCTGCAGGTGCTGGTCGATCGCGAGAAGGGCCAATATTTGGGCCACCCCACCACGCTGCTGCTGGAAGATGGCAAAACCATCCTTTGCGTTTACCCGATGGGCCATGGCAAGGGGCCCATCCTGTTCAAGCGCTCGACCGATGGCGGCCTCACATGGTCTGAGCGCCTGCCCACCCCCCCAAATTGGCAAACCTCCAAAGAAACGCCCACCCTGCACCGGGTGGTCGATGCCCAGGGCAAAAAGCGAATCATCCTGTTCAGCGGCCTCCATCCCATCCGCATGGCCGTCAGCGAGGACGATGGCACCAATTGGTCGGAACTGAAACCGGTGGGAGCCTGGGGCGGCATCGTTGCGATGGCCTCGGTTTTCCCGCTCAAAACCACCCCGGGCCATTACATGGCCCTTTTTCATGATGATGGTCGCTACTTCAGCCCCCAAGGCGGCAAGGCCCAAGGCACCTTCACGCTCTACTCGTCCACCAGCACCGATGGCGGCCTGAGCTGGGCCAAGCCGGTAGCGATTCAAAGCTCGAGCGAAGTGCACTTGTGCGAACCAGGCGCAGTGCGCTCACCCGATGGCAAAGAGATTTGCGTGTTGCTGCGCGAAAACCGCCGGGGCCGTCGGTCGCAAGTGATTTTCTCGCGCGACGAGGGCAAAACCTGGACTGCCCCACGCGAACTGCCTGCCTCACTGACAGGCGACCGCCACACCGCCGTGTATGCACCCGATGGCCGGCTGTTCATCTCGTTCCGCGATGTGCCCACGCGTGGCGAAAAAAGCGCCACCGAGGGCGACTGGGTCGCCTGGGTTGGAACCTACGCCGACATCGTGCTCAACAAGCCCGGCCAATACCGGGTGCGTCTGAAAGACAATCACACCCGCAACGACTGCGCCTACCCCGGGGTTGAAATCTTGCCCGGCGGCACCATCGTCACCACCACCTACGGGCACTGGACCCCAAAAGAACAACCCTACATCCTCAGCATGCGCTTCAAACTGTCAGATCTAGACCGCCTGGCCGGCAACTAGGCCCCAAGAAACGAAAAAGGCCCTGTCCCACGACACGGCCCTTCCGTCAACTGCACCCGATTGGGGTCGAACCAACAACCTTTGCCTTCGGAGGGCAACGCTCTATCCTGTTGAGCTGCTTATTTTCAAGCATTTTTACAAATTAACTCAATTCTCGTTGCTCCTTTGGTTGCACCAGTTGAAGTCTAAGGCGGGCTAACGAAAGACTTCGCTCGGCCAGCACTCGACAAGCAGCGGTTGGGGCAGTTGATCGACTTGGTTGGAACGATCGGGCATGGCGACGCCACCACCCCTCTAATGATGTGCTGAGACGCGTGTACGAGTACTTCCTCACGGATTTCGCCAGCGCTAAGGACAAGAACGGCAGGCAGTTCTACATGCCGTCCTGATTGGTGCGCCCCCCCCTCGTGCAGATGCTGGCGCCGGATAAGGGCCGCGTTTACGACCTCTGCTGGAAGCATGATCTCGGCAAGACGCTGCGCGAGGCGTAAGCGAGTGGCAAGCAACTTAGCATCTCGCCACCGAAGGCGGATATGCTTGGCTTCTGCAAATCAGCCACCACGGAAGAGATCGTCGCACATGGCTATGTGCTGACGCTGGGGTGCCATGTTGGCGCGGAAGAGGTGGAGGACATCGGCTAGCCGTTCGAAGCCAAGATGAAGCTGCTGGTGACGGGGCCGCAGGCGTAGTTTGTCGAGAACGCCAAACTGGAAGCTGCCGTCCAAGCGAACCTGTGAGGGCCTGGATGTGAGACTCCTTCGTTTAAATACGGGACGTAAACGAAAATGCCCCGGGCCTTGTTAGGGCCGGGGCTTGGGAAAATGACTATCCGATGGGTACCGGGATGGTCATAGGATTATGACCCGTTTTTGGGCTGGATAAAGCGGCAACCGCTCCGCTTTATTCCTTGGCGATAGCCCGGCTTAACATGGGATTAACCAAGATTCACGCCGCCCTTGTAGTTATCCTCGGCCACCAGCAGGCTGGCGATCTGGCTGAGATCCCGGAGATCCCACGCACGCAGGTGCGGGAAGCCGCCGGGCCCGGCGCCGGTTATCAGGTCGGCATTTCCATCGCGGTTGTAGTCCTCGATGGCGACACGCACACCGCCGTTGAAGGGTGCCACATTATCAAGTTGACCGTAGGCATAAAATTGGTCAAGGTGCTCCGTTGTTTTTGCGTTGAAGACCGCCACCGCGGCGCTGGCGCCGGCGTTGGCGCCGACGGCGATCTCAATTCGGTGGTCACCACCGATGTCGCCCACGGCCACATAGACGCCACCGCGGAAGAGCCGATCGAAGGCCAGGAACTCGGAGCGCTGGCTCCAGCCTGCCGCAGATTGCTGGAAGATGCGGACCAAAGGTTCGCTGCCCGGGCCCTTGCCCACCACGATCTCGGCAACGCCGTCGCCATCGGTGTCGCCCACGGCCACGGTTGACCCGCCGGTGAACCCTTCCTCAAAGGCGTAGAAGCTGGCGATCTCGGCGCCGGTCTTGCCGTCGAACACCTTGATGTGGCTGCGGGCGCCGATACCCGAGGCAACCACGATGTCCTTCTGGTTGTCGCCGTTGATGTCGCCGGTGCTGACATAAAGGCCGCCGCGGTAGGCCGCGTCAAAGGCGAGGAAGCTCATCTTCGACGCGCCGGTCTCGATGTCCAGGACCCGCACATGGGGTTGAGCCCCCACGCCGGCCGCGGCCACGATGTCGGGCACCCCGTTGCCGTCAATGTCATCCAGCGAGACGCGCACCTCGCCTTTGTAGCCGACGAACGGCACCGCTTGGCCGGACGGCCTGAAGTCAGAGGTGTCGTACAGGGTGACCGCGGTTCCCTGCTCATAGGTGAGTGGGTTGACCAAGCTTTCAGGGATCTGGCCCACGTTGGTGCTGGTGCCGATGCCGGAGGAAACCAGCAACGGTTTTTCGGCCGCTTCCACCTTCAGGCGAACGGTAATGGTCAACTTCTCCCCGCGAGCATCGGTGACAAGGACCTGAAGATCACCCTGGCCCAAGCGAATCGGAATGCCAGAGATCACTCCGGTGGCCGGATCGAGGGTCAGGCCTTCCGGCAACTGGCCACCCTTCAGCTCGTATCTGAAGGGCCCGGTGCCACCGTTCACGCCAATGCTGTCAGATTCGGCTCGGGCTACCGTGAAGGCCATCGATTGCAGGCCATCTTGGGCCCGCGCTGTGAGCGGGGCGGTAACCGCAATGGCAAGCGACGCGGACTTGGCTGAAACATTGCCAGCCATGTCTGTGGCCCGGACGCTGAAAGAGTGACCACCTTGGCTGAGCACCCCGGTGTTTTCCAACCGCCAGTTGCCATTGGCGTCGGCAACCACAATACCCAGCAGCTTGTCGCCATCATAAATCTCAACCAGACTGTCGGCCTCCGACTTGCCTGTCAGGTAGAGGTTGTTGTCTGCCGTGGAGCCATCGCCCTTGGTGCCTGTGTCCTCACCATAACCCGTGATAGTCGGGGCTGCTGGAGCCCTGCTATCGATCACCCAACTGCCAAGCGGCACCCGGGCGCTTTCGGTACCAACTTCGTCAGTCGCCGAAACCGATAGCGGGTGAGTCCCATCCGGCAGCACGCTGGTGGTGACCGAGTAGTTCCCGCTGCTGTCTGCCCTTCCAGTGCCCACCAGCACGGGAGAACCGCTCCTCGAGTCATAGACCTTGATCAGGCTGCCGGGCTCGGCCTTGCCCGTTACGGTCAGGGTGGTGTCGGAAGTGATGAGATCGCCAACCTTGTTGGTGTCCTCGCTGACACTGATCACCGAAGGCGCCAAAGGTGGCACCGCATCGATGGTCCAGATGCCAAGGTCGGTGATCGCGCTTTGGTTGCCAGCCTTGTCGGTGAAGCTGATACCCAGTGGGTGTTTGCCATCGGCCAGCAGGCTGGTGTCGACGCTGTAAGTGCCATCGGCTTTGACCACACCGGTGCCGGCCAGCTTGCCGGCATCGTATATTTTGACAACCGCGCCTGGTTCACCGCTGCCGGTAACAGTCAGGATGTTGTCACTGGTCATCTTGTCGGTTGGGTCAGCGGTGTCCTGGGTGACCGAGATGACGATTGGCTTGGCCGGCGCCTTGGTGTCGATTGTCCAAATACCGAGGTCGGTCGGGGCGCTTTCATTGCCGCTGGCGTCGGTGGCGGTTACAGTCAACGGGTGATTACCATCAGCCAGCACGGTGGTGGTCACCGTGTAGTTGCCGCTGGCATCCGTCACTGCCGTGCCAACCAGCACGCCATTGTCATAAATTCTCACGGTGCTTAAGGGCTCGGCTGTGCCGGTCACCGTCAGCGCGTTGTCGCTGGTGACCTTGTCGGTTGGATCACCGGTGTCCTGGCTGACACTGGCCACACCCGGTGCGACCGGGGCGTCGGTATCGATGATCGCGATCACCGCTGGACAAGCAGGCCCGGTGTTGCCGGCCGGGTCGGTGGCTGCAGCGCTAAAGGCGTGACGACCATCGGCCAGTGGTTGCGTGGTGAACGACCAGCTACCATCGGCCGATACCAGCGCGGTACCAATCGGTCGGCCGTTGTCATAAATGGTGACCGTGCTGCCAGGCTCGGCTGTACCTGTGATGGTTTGTGTGTTGTCACTGGTCAGGCCATCTCCCTGAACTCCCGTGTCGGTGCCAAGACTGGTGATCACCGGGGCCTCAGGAGCCTCGGTGTCAATGGTCCAAACACCAGCATTTGCGGGTGGGGAAGTGTTGCCGGCTGCGTCGGTGGCTGTGATGGTGAAAGCCTGCTGACCATTGGCCAGTGGCATCGAGGTGACAGTGTAGTCGCCATTGGCATCAGCGGTCGCAGTGCCCACCAGCACGCCATTGGCATACAGGTTGACAGTGCTTCCCGGCTCAGCCTTGCCCGTCACCGTGAGGGTGTTGTCGCTGGTGACCTTGTCTCCAACGATGCCGGTATCCTGGCCCACGGTGATGATCGTCGGTGCCACAGGGGCAACGGTGTCGATCAGCCAATTGACAGGCCCAACCGAAGGGCTGGTGTTACCAGCAGCGTCCGTCGCGTTCGCTGTGATGGCATGTGCGCCATCCGCCAAGGTTGGCGTGGTGAAAGACCACATGCCCGCGGCGTTCACCACGGCTGTACCTATGGCCACACCATTGTCGTAGATGGTCACTGTGCTGCCAGGCTCGGCTGTGCCGGTAATGGCGAGCGAGTTATCCGCGGTGATACCGTCACCCTTCAGGCCGGTATCCTGGCTGAAGCTGGTGAAGGCCGGGGCAGCCGGTGCCGCGGTGTCGATCGCCATCTTCACGGTATTGCTGGGCAAACCGGGCAGGTTGGTACCGGGATCGCGCTGGATGGCCGAGAAGCTGTGCAAGCCATCAGGAAGCACCGCTGCCTGATAGGTCCACACGCCTTGTGCGTTTGCGTTGACTGTGGCCACCTTCACGCCATCGATGTAAACATCAACCGGCGCACCCGCAACCGCAGTCCCCTGCACCAGTAGGGTATTGTCACCGGTGATGCCGTCACCCGCCACACCCGTGTCCGTGCCAACGCTGGTGATTTGGGCGGCAGGGGTCCCGGTTGCTGTCTCAATATTGAGGTTAAACACACCCGAAGATGGGCTGGTGTTACCTGCAACATCGGTCGCAGTAGCGGTGTAGGTGTGAGGGCCAACCGCCTGGCTATCCAGCTCGATGGAGAATTTACCGCTGGCATCCGCAACACCCTTGCCAACCAGTTTGCCCGTCTCGTTGTAAATGAGGACAGTGCTTCCAGGCTCGGCAACACCAACCAGAGTTGGGGTGTTGTCTTGGGTACTTCTATCGCCCTGAACACCTGTGTCGATGCCAAAGCCGTTGATCACCGGGGCAGCCGGTGCCTGGCTGTCAACGATAAAGGTCACAGGGGCTGAAAGTGGGCTGGTGTTGCCAGCCACATCGGTGGCCCGGGTCTGGAAGGTGTGCGGGCCATCAACCAATGTGCCGGTTGGCGGGAAGCTGTAGTTGCCATCTGCATTGGCGATGACCGAGGCCACAACAACACCATCAACAATCAGCTCCACAGTGCTGCCAGGCTCGGCCAAGCCGCCAATTACCAATGTGTTGTCACTGGTAATTCTGTCACCGGCAGCGCCTGTGTCTTTGCTCACCGAAGTGATGGCTGGTGCGGACGGCGCGGTGGCATCGATGGTGAAACTCACCACATTGGAAGGATCACTGGTGTTGCCAGCGGCGTCGGTGGATGTCACCGCGAAACTGTGCAGGCCATCTGCCAATACCGGGGTGGTGATACTGTAATCACCATTGGCGTCGGCCACCGCGGTGCCGATCAACTTGCCATTGTCGTAGAGGGTGACAAGGCTGCCAGGCTCGGCTTTGCCAGTGATTGTCAGCGTGTTGTCGGCGGTGATGCCGTCGCCCGCCACACCGGTATCCTGGCTCACAGTCGTGATGGTCGGCTTGTCAGGGTTGCCGTTGTCCACAGTCATCGAAACCGGAGCCGATTGTTCACCGGTGTTGCCGGCTGTGTCGGTGGCGTTGGCCGTGAAGTCGTGGAGGCCGCTTGCAAGGGGTGCCGTGGTGATGGACCAATCGCCATGGGCGTCGGCCAACACGGTACCAACCAAGACACCATTGTCGTAGACGGTGACTAGGCTGCCTGGTTCGGCTTTGCCGATCACGGTCAGCGTGTTGTCATTGGTCAGGCTATCGCCAAGAACCCCTGTGTCGGTGCCAACACTGGTGATCACCGGTGCCGCTGGGGCCGTGGTGTCAATCGTCCAAGTCCCCAAACTGGTCGGGGCACTTTGGTTGCCAGCAGCATCTGTTGCAGTAACGCTGAGCGGGTGCAAGCCATCAGCCATAACTGAGGTCGTCACCGAATAGTTGCCACTGGCGTCAACCACCGTCTCGCCCACCAGCACGGCAGTGCCGGTACTGAAGTCATACACCTTGATGGTGCTGCCAGGCTCGCCTGTACCTGTGATGGTCAGGGTGTTGTCGCTGGTGTTCTTGTCGGTCGGGTCGGCGGTGTCGATGGAAACACTGCCAACACCCGGGGCCGCTGGGGCTTGGGTATCGATGACCCAAATTCCCAGATCTGCCGGCTTGCCCTCGTTGCCTGCCGCGTCGGTCGCAGTCACCGTTAGCGGGTGCTGGCCATCGGCAAGCACGCTGGTGGTGATCGAATAGTTGCCCTGCGCATCGGCCACCGCGGTGCCAACCAACACACCGTTGTCATAAACCTTCACGGTGCTGCCAGGCTCTGCCGTGCCTAACACTGTCAGCGTGTTGTCGCTAGTGATCTTGTCAATTGGGTTGGCGGTATCGATGGAAACACTACCCACCGATGGCTTTGCCGGGCCAGCGGTATCGATCACCAATTTTTCAGGATCGCTCGGGTTGGAGACATTGCCCGCCAGATCAGTCTGGGTGGTGGTGAAACTATGGGCCCCATCTGCCAGAGGTGTGGTAGGCGTGAGCGTCCAGGTTCCGTCAGCGGCGACGATAGCTGTCCCAATCGGTGTGGCCCCATCATAAAGGGTGATGGTGGCGCCCGGCTCACCAGTGCCGGTGAAGGTCGGGGTGCTGTCGGCGGTGATGCCATCACCCCGAATACCGGTGTCCGAAGCCGGATCCAGTGCCATGGTTGGCTTGGAAGGAGCCCCGGTATCCAGTGTCACCACGAAGGCGGTACCAGCGGGACCCACATTGCCCGCGCGATCAATGATGCGGGCGGTGATCGAATTGGTACCCTCTGACAGGGGCGTTGCCAGTTGGATCCTGATGGTGGCCCCATTAGCATCATCCACCGAAACGATGCCAATGCCGATCACTATGCCGTTGGCATCAAGCAACTGCACCCGATCGTTGGCAACAGCCGCCGTGTTGACCAGGCTGATATCCAGTTTGGGCAGCTTCACATTGGTGATGTTGTCTGTGCTGCTCGGGCCATTGTCGTCCGCCGCGATCAGGTCGGGGGCGCCCGGCGCGATCTGCGCCGTCGTGTCCACTTTCATGGTGAACAGCGGGGAGGCGTTGCTGGGTTGACCGGCTATCGAGGTCGACCTGGCAAAGACCGTGTTGTCACCCTCTGGCAAAGCTCGGGTGCTCGTCAGACGGATCTTGCCCGCGGCCAAATCGGCAGCGCTGACTATGCCGGTGGCTAGAACCGAGTTATCGGCCTTGCTGACAACCCGCACCGTGTCACCTGGCAACAGCGGGATTGGGTTGCCCGTATTATCAAGCCCGGCTTTGCCACTGATATCCACATCCCATGTCGGTGTTGTAGTTTGCGTGACATTGTCGGTGTTGCTGAATCCGGAATCATCCGCGGCAATCAGGTCCGGTGCCCCGGGTGCGCCAGGAACCCGGGTGTCAATAATCAGGTCAAGCACACCGCTCGACGACCTGCTCTCATTTGTCAACGGATCCACCAGGTTCGAACCCATGGTGTAAGTTCCGTCCTGCAACGGCCCCATCGTGAACTGGTATTTGCCAGCGACAATGTCCGCGGCCGTTAGGGTATGGCTAGCCAGGACATTGCCCTCGATATCCATCAGCTTCAGGATTTGACCCGCTTTGGCGGTATCGATTCCCGAGTTGGGGAATGTGACATCCAAACCGACAGTGGCCTTGCTGGTACGGTCATCGGTGTTGCTATTGCCAAGGTCATCGGCCGCAATCAGGTCGGGGATGCCAGGTGCCGGTGGCACAGTCAGGTTGATGGTTGCCGTGCGGCTTGTGGAGGTTTGGTTACCCGCGACATCCGAGGCAACCACGCTGAACACCTTGGTGATTGCCCCGGGGGTTGTTCCCAGTGCAGCCCAATCCTGGGCTGTCAGGGTGTAACTCCAGGTGGTGCCTATCACAGTGGCAAGGCGAGTGACTGTGTTGCCATCCTTGTCAAGGAAGCTAACTGTCACGGTGGCCCCTGCCTCACAGGTGCCGTCGAGAGCCACGCCAGCCATCATTTCAGTGTAGACGATCAAGTCGTCGCGGGTGATAGCATTCAGCGACACACTCGGGGTGCCAGTGTCAATGGTCCAGGTGCCAGCGTTGGCAACCGAAGACACATTGCCGGCCGCATCGGTGGCAGTCAGCGTCAACGCATGCTGACCATCCACCAAAGCCGGAGTGGTGAAGCTATAGGTGCCATCAGCCCTAGCAATCACGGTGCCTATCAGCACACCGTTGTCATAAATTTTCACCTCACTGCCAGCCTCGGCTCTGCCTGTGATCGTCAACGTGTTGTCGTTGGTGAGCTTGTCACCCGCTTTGCCGGTGTCCTCCCCAACGCTGGTGATAACCGGTGCCGACGGTGCGTTGGTGTCGATGGTCCAGGTGCCGATGGAGGTCGGTGCGCTCTGGTTGCCGCTGGCATCCGTCGCCGTCACGCCCAGGGGATGTGCCCCGTCGGCCAGCGCGCTGGTGGTCACGGTGTAATTGCCGTTGGCATCCGCCACCGCGGTCCCCACCAGGCGGGGATTGGCCGGGTCGGAGTAATCGTACACCTTCACGGTGCTGCCCGGCTCGGCGTTGCCGGTGATCGTTAGCGTGTTGTCGCTGGTGATCCGGTCGCCGTTCACGCCGGTGTCCTGGCTGACGCTGATCACGCCGGGGGCGGCCGGTGGGGTGGTGTCCACCGCCATGTTGACTGGCTCGCTGGCCGGACCGGTGTTGCCGTTCAGGTCGGTCTGGGCGGCGCTGAAGCTGTGCGGGCCATCCGGCAGGGCCGGCGTGGTGAAGCTCCAGTTGCCGTTGCCATCCACCACCGCGGTGCCGATCGGCTTGCCGTTGTCGTAGATGGTGATGGTGCTGCCGGGCTCGCCCTTGCCATCCAGCGTGATGGTGTTGTCGGCGGTCTTGCCGTCACCCTTCACACCGGTGTCTTCACCCACCCCAGTGATCACCGGGGCCGCCGGGGCGCTGGTGTCGATGGTCCAGGTGCCGGCGTTCATCGGCGCGGAGGTGTTGCCGCTGGCGTCCGTGGCGGTCACGGTCAGCGGGTGCTGGCCGTCGGCCAAGCCCGCTGTGGTGATGGTGTAGTTCCCGTTGGCATCCGCCACCGCGGTCCCCACCAGCACACCGTTGTCGTACAGGCGCACGGTGCTGCCGGGCTCGGCGGTGCCGGTCACGGTCAGCGTGTTGTCGCTGGTTACCTTGTCACCCGCAACGCCGGTGTCGGTGCCCACCGAGATCACCGTCGGCGCTGCCGGCGGCGTGGTGTCGATGGTCCAGGAGGCCGGCCCGGTCTGCGGGCTGGTGTTGCCCGCCGGATCGGTGGCGGCGGCCGTGAAGTTGTGCACTCCATCCGGCAGCACCGGCGTGGTGAAGCTGAAGGTCCCGTCAGGACCGGCCACCACGGTGCCGATCGGCTTGCCGTTGTCGTAGATGGTCACGGTGCTGCCGGGCTCCGCCAGGCCGGTCATCGTGATGGTGTTGTCGGCGGTCACGCCGTCACCCTGCTTGCCGGTGTCCTGGCTGAAGCTGGTGAAGGTCGGCGCGGCCGGGGCCGTCGCGTCCACCGCCATCGCCACGGTGTTGCTGGGCAGGCTGGGCTTCAGGCTGACCGGATCGGTCTGCACCGCGGTGAAGCTGTGCTTGCCATCCGCCACGGCGGCCGTTGTCAGGCTCCACAGGCCGTTGGCGTCAGCCGTCACGGTCCCCACCTTCTTGCCGTCCATGTAGACATCCACAGAGGCACCCGGGATGGCTGTCCCTTCCACGGTCAGGGTGTTGTCAGCCGTCAAGCCGTCACCCTTCACGCCCGTGTCAGAGCCCACCGACAGGATGGTCGGTGCCTCGGTGCCGGTGGCTGCCAGCACGGTCAACGCCAGGCTGTTGGACAGCGTGCTGGTGTTGCCCGCCGAGTCGGTGGCGCTGGCATTGAAGCTGTGCGCGCCGGGCGAAAGCGGCCCGACCTCGATGGAGAAGTTGCCGGCCGCGTCGGCCACGCCGGTGCCAATCAGCATGCCGTTCTCGTAAATGTTCACCGTGCTGCCCGGCTCAGCCTTGCCCTTGATTTCAGGGAAGGCATCCTCGGTCTGCTTGTCACCCACCACGCCGGTGTCGATGCCGAAACCGGTCAGAACCGGCGCAGCCGGGGCCGTGGTGTCGATGGTCATGGCCACCGGGGCGGACGGCTGGCTGGAATTGCCCGCGGCATCCTTGGCCACCACCTCGAGGGTGTGCTTGCCGTCGGTCAGGGCGGCCGTCGCCGGGAAGCTGAAGTTGCCGCTGGCGTCGGCGGTGGCCGTGGCCACTACCACGCCGTCAACGATCAGTTCCACCGTCGCGTTGGGCTCGGCCATGCCGCTGATCACCAGCGTGTTGTCCGCCGTGATGCCGTCCCCGGCCTTGCCGGTGTCCTGGCTCACCGAGGTGATCACCGGACGCGCCGGACCCTGCGTGTCGATCACCATCTGGAACGGCGCTGACGGATCCGACTCGTTGCCGCTGGCGTCCGTCGCGGTCGTCGTGAAGCTGTGCGGGCCGTCCGCCAGCGGGTTGGTGCTGATGCTGTAGTTGCCGTTGGCGTCCGCCACGGCGGTGCCGATCAGCACGCCGTTGTCGTACAGCTTCACCGTGCTGCCAGGCTCCGTCTTGCCGCTGATCACCAGCGTGTTGTCGCCGGTGATGCCGTCGCCCTGGATACCTGTGTCGGTGCCCACGGCCACAATGGTCGGTGGGGCCGGCGGGGTGGTGTCAACCACCATGTTCGCCGGGCCCGACAGCGGGCTGGTGTTGCCGGCCGCGTCGGTGGTGCTGGTCTGGAAGCTGTGGTTGCCATCGGGCAGCGGCGGGGTGGTGAAGCTCCAGTTCCCGTTCTCGTCCACCACCGCGGTGCCGATCGGCTTGCCGTTGTCATAGATCGTGATGGTGCTGCCAGGCTCGCCCGTGCCATTCAATTCGATCGTGTTGTCAGCCGTCGCCCCATCACCCTGCTTGCCCGTGTCGCTGCCGATTGAGATGATCGAAGGCGTGCCGGGGGCCACGGTGTCGATCGTCATCTGCGCTGGTGCGCTGGGCTCAGTCACCGCCTTGCCCGAGGCGTCAACGCCCCGCGCCACGATGTCCTTCACCCCGTCGGTCAGCGCCGCGGTCGTGAAGCTGAAGTTGCCCAGGGCATTCGCTGTGGCTGTACCCACCACCACGCCATTGACAATAATCGCCACCAGTTGGCCAGGTGTGGCTGTACCGGTGATAGTGAGCGTGTTGTCGCCGGTCAGTTTGTCGCCCACAACGCCGGTGTCGGTGCCCACGCTCGTGATCACCGGGCCGGCAGGCAGCTTGCTGTCCACATCGATGGAGGCGGGCCCGCTGGTCGACTGGTTGCCAGCCGGGTCAGTCGCCGTCGCCTGGAAGGTGTGGCTGCCATCCGTCAGCGGGTCGGTCGTGATGCTGTAGTTGCCGTTGGCATCCGCAGTGCCCGTGCCAATCACATTGCCCTTCTCGTCCTTGATGACCACGGCACTGCCTGGCTCGGCCTTGCCGTTGATCAAGATACTCGACGGATCCGTTGGAGAGGGCGACACACTATCAATCGTCGTCGGCGCGATAACCGTGTCGATAGTCATGCCCACTGGCGCTGATGCCGGGCCCGTGTTGCCGGCCGGGTCGGTGGCGACGGCGGTGAAGTTGTGGCTGCCATCGGGCAGTGCCGAGGTCGTGAAGCTGAAGTTGCCGGTCTCGTCCGCAGTCACGGTGCCGATCAGCACGCCATTGTCATAAATGTTCACGGTGCTGCCGGGCTCGGCGGTGCCGGTCACAGTCAGCGTCTTGTCGCTGGTCAGGCCGTCGCCCTGCGTGCCCGTGTCGCTGCCCAAACCGGTGATGGCGGGCGCCGCCGGGGGCGTGGTGTCCACCGCCATGTTGGCCGGCCCGCTGGGCTGGCTGGTGTTGCCGCTGGCATCGGTCGCAGTTGCCACGAACTGGTGGTTGCCGTCGGGCAGCGTCGGGGTGGTGTAGCTCCAGTTGCCGTTGGCGTCGGCCGTGGCGGTACCCACCGGCTTGCCGTTGTCGTAGATCGTCACGGTGCTGCCCGGCTCGGCCTTGCCGGTCAGGGTCAGCGTGTTGTCGCTGGTCAGGCCGTCGCCCTGCGCGCCCGTGTCGGTGCCGATACCCGTAATGGTCGGGATGGCCGGCGGCTGCGTGTCGATGGCGATAGTGGCCGGGCCCGACATCGGGCCGGTGTTGCCCGCCGCGTCGGTCGCCTGGGTCTGGAAATTGTGGGGGCCATCGGGCAGCGGAGGCGTGGTAAAGCTGTAGTTGCCGTTGGCATCCGCGATCACCTCGCCCACGGGCTTGCCGTCGACAAAGATCACCACCTTGCTGCCGGGTTCGGCCTTGCCGTCCACGGTGATGGTGTTGTCGGCGGTCTTGCCGTCACCCTGCGCGCCCGTGTCGGTGCCCAGACCGGTGATGGTCGGGGCCGCCGGCGGCGTGGTGTCGATGGTCCAGGTCCCCAGGGGCACCTTGGGGCTCTCGTTGCCAGCGGTGTCGGTGGCGCTCACGCTCAGCGGGTGCTGGCCGTCAGGCAGCGCGCTGGTCGTGATGCTGTAGTTGCCGCTGGCGTCGGCATAGCCCTGACCCACCAGCACGCCATTGTCGTACACCTTCACCAGGCTGCCGGGTTCCGCTAGGCCGGTCACCGTCAGCGTGTTGTCGCTGGTGACCTTGTCGCCTGCGGTGGCGGTATCCTCGCTGACGCTGACCACCTGGGGTGCCAGCGGGGCGCTGGTGTCAATGGTCCAGGTGCCCAGGTTGGTGGCGGGGCTCACATTGCCCGCGGTGTCGGTCGCCGTCACGGTCAGCGGATGCTGGCCGTCGGCCAACGGGCTTGTCGTGATGCTGTAATTGCCCTGCGCGTCAGCAACGCCCGTGCCTACCAGCACGCCGTTGTCATAGATCTTCACCGTGCTGCCGGGCTCGGCTGTGCCGGTCACCGTCAGCGTGTTGTCGCTGGTCACCTTGTCCGACGGGTTGCCTGTGTCCTGCGACACGCTCCCCACGCTCGGAGCCGCGGGCGCGGTGGTGTCGATGATCCAGGTACCCAGGCTCGTAGGCAGGCTCTGGTTACCGGCCGTGTCGGTGGCCGTTACCGTCAGCGGGTGACTGCCATCGGCCAGAACGCTGGTCGTCAACTTCCAGGTCCCGTCGGCCAGCACGGTGGTGGTGCCCACCAGCACGCCGTTGTCATACACCCGGATGGTGCTGCCAGGTTCGGCCGTGCCGGTCACAGTCAGCGTGTTGTCGCTGGTGTTCTTGTCCGACGGGTTGGCGGTGTCATCGCTCACCGAGACAACCGTCGGCGCCACCGGGGCGGTGGTGTCGATGGTCCAGGTGCCCAGGCTCGTGGCCGGGCTCTGGTTGCCGGCGGCGTCAGTGCTGGTCACGCTCAGCGGATGGTCACCGTCGGGCAGGGCGCTGGTGG
>Ga0255124_1000293_pt1 | contig 17557 bp, 12 predicted proteins | sample Law_Cont_RepB_8d_FD_188564 | JGI IMG/M metagenome (GOLD analysis project Ga0255124, IMG submission 188564) | Freshwater microbial communities from St. Lawrence River, New York, United States - Law_Cont_RepB_8d | ecosystem: Environmental > Aquatic > Freshwater > River | place: USA: New York... | reverse complement strand
TATTAAGATCAATAACAACAAAGATATATTCGCTGCGTGCCGCAGTTACTCCCAGCATCCCAGCAGCGAATGCTCCCAAGCAGCCCGCCACCCACCGCCTAAAGCGCAGGTTTTTTTTATTGCTGGTATTTTTCTGGCTGGTGTTGCTGCGCATTGCCTTGGCACCCCTGTGGTTCGGAGATGTTCGCACCCTATTGGCCGGCACACAGTCTGCAACAAAGTGGGGCGGCCCACCCTCATCGCCAACCAAGCGCACCGACTATTCGGCGGTTCTTAGAGCTCCTGACTAATCATCCCCGGATTCCTCCCTATCCGCAAGCAGGGTTTGCGGTTGGATTCGGCTTTAATGGGCCGATTTTTCGAGGTCGGGCCAAAAAGCTGCCCTAAGGAACCATCTAAAACTAAACACCGCTCGCCTGATTTGCGTTTGTCATGTCAAACTCAGCGGCGAAACTCGGCCTTTTCCAGATTCACTCTCAGCACACCCAGCAGGTTCATCCAGCTCCAGTCCGTGGGCCCGGTAGCCAGTTTCACATGGGTCGCATCCACCCCGCTGGCTTGGTTCCAGGTAGGGTCAACCGCCCTCCAGGAGTTGCCGTCGTGATATTCAGCCCAAGCATGCCAAACCATGGCCAATCGCGGGCCTGTTTTCCCTTCCATCTCACCTGGAACCAGTCCTGTCACTTCTCTCGCAGGTATGCAACAGGCCCTGGCCGCTGCAACAAACAACAGGGTGTGCTCGGTGCAGTCGCCCTTCGCTTGGTCTAGCACCGAAAGCGCATCTTCCGCATTGGCTGCCATGGTTTTGGCTAGGTGGCGGTTCACCGCCCCCACCAAAAGCGCGGCCCTATCCTGCACCGACTGTGCCACCCCAACCTGCTTCAGGGCCCATGCCTTCAGCCTGGGATCTTCAGCCTGCAGCGTGGGGGTAGCCGCTAACATCTGCCTTTTTAGCTCTTCTTCCAGCTTTTCCGGCCTTGGCTTTTCCGGATTCATCTCCGTTGCCAGACGAACTGTTCCCTTGGCATCCGTGGCCAAGGTGATCACCTTCTGCCGCTGATCCTCTGGAAAAATGAAACCGGTTCCGTCCAGACCGCGTAATTGCCACTCGGCGCGAATGATCTTGGTTGCCTGCAGCGGGTCGCGCAACCCTTCCAAGGGAATCGATAACGCCTCTGCCAAATCAACCTGACCCGCTTGCAATTGCCGGGCCTGAACTTCGGGTTCCTGCTTCAAAACCAACGGGCCCACACGCACCGAAAGCGTTTGGCCCTGATCGGTCACTAAACAATCCATGCGGGCACCATCCATCTCGCACCGCACGCGGTTTGCCCGGATAGTGCCCACCTCTTCTTTGCCGACAAAAGTGTAAACTGTTGGGTGGTTGGGGTTTTCGTCATCCCAATCGGTTTCCCAAGAAGTCATGCGCGTTCCGGGTTCAGGGCTGGAGGCCAACCAAGCGTTCATGCGAACCGTTTGCGCCAAGCTGGCCTTGGGCCGCTCCACTTCCCGCGACTCAAGTCGCCCATCCCGGTTCACCGTCAAACGAAGCCCCGCACTACCCTCGCTCGGAATCGCAGTCCGTTCGGTACGCTTGCCGTTATCCTCACTGACCTGATGAAAATAAATCAGCGGGCCATCTCCCTCTAGGGAATGGATGCTGGTGGTTTGAATTGTTTCCCGTACGGGCTTTCCATCAGCCAGTTCTTCGCGGGCAGTTTCCTCCACCACGCGCCAAGCAAGCTTGCCATTCCAAAGAACCGGGCCCTCATCCTCAATTTCATAACCAAAACGCTTCCCACCCAGATATTGGCCCAAGCTGGAGTGGGTGCTGGCCCCATTGAGCACACGAATCCAGTCGTTTGGGTTGGCGGGCGGGGTTTGATGAAATGCCTTGGACACGCCTCCTTTGGCCACCCCGGCCAAAGGTTCCTGCCCCAAAACAAGCATCAGAGGCAGGAACAGGGACGGCAAAAACATCATGGAACGACTCCATCCTTGGAATCAAACCGGAACAACTTACCCCAAAGCAAATTCACCCGGTTTGCCAAGAATAACCTCGAGTGCCTGCAACATGCCATTGCATTCTGCGGAATTCAGGCAAGATTTTCCGCCTGCCAAAGACTCGGGCCTGTCCAAACGAACCCAACTATGGCATCCCTCCCAAGCTGGGTTGGCCACAATCTCTTTGGGAACATCCAACTTAAAGGCTTCCACAGCCAAAACTGTCAGCCCCGGATGGCGATAATGAAATCGTTTCTCCATACTCTCATGCTTCAAAAGGTGCCAATCTTTCAAAGATTCCAGTGAATCAGGGGTAATAACATTCCAAACTGCCAATGGTTGGGCCCAACCTGAAAGAATCACCTCGTTACCAACCGGCGAGGTTTTGACAAAACCTTTCGCTTCCTCGCGCAACCCTTGCTCCTGCTGGTGGTTCCAGGTAGGGAACAGCCAAAAAGGCTCCTTGGAAATTGCAAAGCCTTTTTCAGCAATGCCCCCCTTGCGTAAAAGCACCAACGGCCTTCCAGCAAGCAGGGCTTCCACCACCCCGCTCCATTCTTTAAGCGCTAAATTAGTAACAGCCCCGGATAAATCGACTGACATTAAAAATCCTCCGGCCTTTGTTGCCGCAGGAGAAGCCCCATCGCCGCTTCCCGAGCGGCCAGACCTTCAAAAAGAACCGCATAAACTGCCCTGGCGATAGGCATCTCAATTCCAATTTTGTCAAGCAGTGGAACCAAAGCCTGGGTGGTGGTTACCCCTTCGGCGACCTTGGGGGTTTTGGCACCGATACTGGCAATGGTTTCCCCTTTTGCCAACCACTCCCCCACTTGACGATTGCGCCCATGCGGGCTGAAACAAGTAGTCAGCAGATCGCCCATGCCAGCCAAGCCCGCAAAGGTGCCCGCTTTGGCCCCCATGGCCACACCACACCGGCTCATTTCCGCCAAGCCCCTGGTGATCAAGGCAGATTTGGCGTTGTCACCCAAGCCCAACCCATCCGCCATGCCCGCCGCAATTCCCAACACATTTTTCAGGGCACCGCCCAGCTCAACTCCCACCGGGTCGTCGTTGGTATACACACGAAAACGATCCGTTCCCACCACCTGCTGCACCCACAATGCCAATCCACCCCGGTCTGAAGCGACAACCACCCCAGCGGGCAATCCACGGGCAACCTCCTCCGCATGGCTTGGGCCGCTCAAAATGGCCACGGGTGTGTTATCACCCCACTCTTGGCGAACAATTTCACTTGGCCGCAAAAACGAGCCAATCTCAATCCCCTTCACCAAACTAATCACCGGAACAGGCCTTCCATCGGGCCCCACAGCAGGCCGCATGGCAAGAAACTGTTTCAGCGCTGTTCGCAAAAACTGGGTGGGAACAGCCAAAAAAATAGCCTCGGTTTCGGCAAATGCCTCTGCCGGATCCACGGTGATGGTCACCGAATCAGGCATTTTCACACCCGGAAGCAACCGGGCGTTTTCGCGCGTCTTCTGAAACTGCAAGGTGTTCTGGGGCCTAGTTCCTAGCAAACGAACCTGCCGGCCCGGTCTTTGGGCCAAAACCCAAGCCATGGCACTACCCCAGGCCCCATCTCCCAAAATAGTAAGAATGCGGCCCATGCCGTGCTCCTGTCCGCTTGGCAAATCCAAGGCAAATCCAAGTCTTGGCGGTAAAAGTGGGCAACTTAAGTCCAACAAACAGGGCCACTTGGGAAAAAATGGCCAACTTGTTCCTGAATCACCAAAGTTACCCCCTCGCTCCAACCGATGTTTTACAGGGTTCCCCTGCCAGAGCCATGTGCCAAGTTTTGCACAATGGCTTCCCACCTGGGGCAGTTTCATTCCCAGCCTCTGGGAATCTGGAACCATCTAAAGGGCTACCGGCCATGAACAAGCACTTGCTACGCCTTTACACCACCCCTCCCGAACTCCCAAATGAAGTGCTGCCCGAAGCCACGGTAAAAGTGCAACTGGGCGATTTGCTGCCCCTGGTAGCTTTAGCCAGCCGGGGCAATTACGCTTGGCTGCAGGATTTTATGGACGAAGAGGTGGTCATCACCGCCGACCTGCATGAAATTTTGCAGGCATTCCGCGCCCGCCTCCCGGGTGCCTAGATTTCAGGCACTTCGTTAGCCGGCCCGGCCCCCTTACGGAATGTCCTCGGGGGGCCTTAGTATTTCAGGCTTACCGAATTCCTTCAGTGCCTTAAGATCGAGGGTTCCCCTCATTTCGCCTTCCAGCAATTTCACCCGTGACTCCAACTCCTTCTGCCTGGCCTTCAGGGTGGCGATCGTGTTGGCGATGGAGTCCTCTTGTTTAGCCCGGGGAACCTCGGGATAACCAAGCTGCCGTTGCAGTGCCGCGAAAAGATAAAGTGGATCCCTGCCCCGGTTGGCCCCCGCGATCCGGCCCTCTTTCTCAGGAAACAAGCCGGGTAGTGGTGGTTCGTAATCAGCAATCGAGCGGCGCTGGTCTATCAAATACGCTTGCGACCTTAAATACACCAAGTCGGCAAAGTCAATCAAACCAACTTGGTGGCGTAGGTCGCCCAAGAACTGCTTCCAAGTTTCGTCATAAATTGGGTCGCCAGCCATGGCTGGCAATCCGCCATCATAGCCCAGACGGTGGCGAGAAATCGCCTCAAATTGAAACACAAACAGGCCCGAAGGGCTGGCCCCCGCAGCTTTGTACTGAGCCTCTTTTTCAAGGATGGTAAGCGCGGTCTCGGTGGCAAACCGCAGGTTCTCCGCCTCGGCATTGGCTACCACAAAACCCTGAAACGGCGTAAAATAATGCGACAAACGGATGAAGCCCGAGGCCAAGTTCCCGCTGTGTTTCATCTCGGCGGCTAAAAATTGCGCCGCCATGGGCATGCGGGTTGAAGCCAAAAGCTCCATGTCAATCCGCTGCAAGATCTCCTGGGCTGGCAAGTTCTGGGCCAGCCTTTCCCGCAAATTGCGGAAAAAGTAGGCTTGCTCAACCCACTCCTCACGATTCAAAAGAATGGCCATTAGTCTTTTTTACCGCAAATGATTGGATTGGGCTGCCTCAATCTTCCGCCCGGCTTCCATCCCCGCACATTAGCACTATCTTGGGATCAAACCGGGCGATCGGCACAACTAAATCCTGCTGGCTTGCCATCACCTGATGAATGTTCTTGTACACACCGGGCACCTCGTCACTACCCGCCGCCAGGACCTCGATGCCAATATGGGCCAGCTCCCGACGCACCTTGTTCAGGTTGAAATGGCGTTTCGCCTCGGTGCGGCTCATCAGCCGGCCGGCACCATGCGAGGCGCTATCCAAGCTATCCGGGTTGCCCAGCCCACGCACCACAAAGGCTGGCGACCCCATCGAGCCTGGAATCACCCCCAGCACTCCTTTGCCGGCCGGGGTGGCCCCTTTGCGGTGCACATAAACATGCTTGCCCCCATGCTCTTCCAGCCAGCAGAAATTGTGATGATTTTCCACGTCCGCGATCGGTTTTTCCCCCACGATGCGCGCCACTAATTTGTGGATCACATCGTGATTGGCCGCCGCATAGTCACCCATCAGGTTCATCGCCGCGAAGTACTCCTGTCCGGCTTCCGTATCCATTCCGAGCCAGGCCAGTCGACCGACATCGCCAAACTTTTTCGGTAGCTGGGCACGGGCCATGTCGCTGTAGGTGGAACAAACCGCCGCCCCGGTACCCCGGCTGCCGGAATGACTCAGCAGCGCGATGTATGGACGGGCCTCCAGTCCAAGTTCCGGCTGCTCCAGGGTGAGCACCCCCCACTCCACGAAATGGTTGCCACTACCCGATGTTCCCAATTGCCCCCAGGCCACATCTCTTTTTTCACGGGTGATACGACTGACCGTCCAATCCTGGTCCATCACTGGATGGTCCGCCCGTTGTTTGCGCTCCTTGCCCACACCAAATACTGTTCCGCCCTGCAAAGCCCGGCGGAACAGGTCGGCCTGGCGCGTGAAATCTTCCGGGGAGATGTCATACACGGTCAGCTTCATCCGGCAGGCGATGTCCACCCCCACCGCATATGGGCACACCGCGTTTTCCAACGCCAACACGCCACCAATCGGCAAACCGTAGCCCACATGCGCATCCGCCATGAGGGCAGCACCCACCGCCCCGGGCAATTTGCAAGCCTGCCGCATCTGCTCGTGGCAGGCCTCCTCAATTCCATCGGGCCCCCAGGTGCGATATGTAATCGGTGTATGGGAAGTGGGTTCCCGTTTTTCCTCCAACAACGCCTCGGCCAGTTTGGCCACAAAAGGATCGGAAACAAAGATGGCGGGATCCGCCACACACGCGGCGATTCGTTCGCGAATATCAATGCGGTCCTGCTTGGCGATTTCGCCATTGTGCCGGGCCAGGTCCTGAACCGCCTGCATGGCGATTCCCATCGCCCAAGAAGGAACGCCTGCTTCGTTGAGTTTCCGGGTGTTCATTTTCCTTCAAGTCCTATTTCTGCCAATCTAATCACCGTCTCCACCGTATTCGCGCCAAGGGCACCCCTGTTTGCACATAAAGGGAGCCGCCGCCCTGCTGCGGCGCTCCCTTTTGAATAGGGTTGGTTGCTATTCCCTAGGTTCAGCGCGGGTCCGGCGGGATCACCTCACCGCCATTGCGGGTGATATAGGCCTTCAATGTTTCCTCAGCCAATCCATTAGCAATGGCCCGAACACTTCCATCGCCCAGCAAGGCCAAAAACAATTGCCTACCTGGAGCTCCCAATGGGGGTAACGGCTTTTTGGGATCAAACGGCAACTCTTGCGGTGCGGCCCAAGGTACCTCTTCCCGGGCATCAATCACCATGAAGGTGTTCGACGTGCCATCGGTCACATCCTGAAGACGGGTCCCGCCTGCCATAGGGCCCGGCTTGCCGGCATCGAACATGGCCCCGTTGCCATAAAACACTCGGTAGGGAGTTTTGTTGGAAGCCTCCCGGGCAGGGTCATTGAACACCTTGATGGCCAAATCAGACAGCGGCTTGTTATTGGGACTGTCCCAAGCCTCGTCCATTTTCCACTTTTTGTAGATGGCATCCTGCTCAATGAAAGGCAGGACCAGAACCCGCCATGAGTAGAGTGGTTTTCCAGCCTTGTTCACCACAAAGGCAGGGGGAAACCGGCCGTACGCATCATGATAATTATGCAGGGCCAGGCCAATTTGCCTCAGGTTGTTTGTGGATTGGGAACGGCGAGCTGCCTCGCGCACCTTTTGTACTGCCGGCAACAGCAACCCGACCACAATAGCCCCCTGGGTCGCCCCCAACTGCAGGTTTTCCTGGGGAATCGTCCCTTCTACCGAAACAGCGAGCCCATTCCTTTTAAATTCGACCTTCCCTAATTTTTCAGCAAAATCCGACAAGGCCCCAGCGTAATAGGCGAAGGCCAAGGCCCCCAGCGAGCCATTGGCTTCCTCCGTGAGGGGATTGCCCAAGGACCCGAACATCTCCTTCAGGCCCGGGGTATCACCAAAAAGCCCCGCCAAGGGAGCCACCCCTGCCACCGCAGAACCGGCCTGGGCCAACCCCTTCACCAAATCCGTTTGGAGTCTCCAGTTTTCCAGACTGGCCTCGGCCAATTGCTCATCCCGGTACAGGACCATCCCCCGAGCGGTAGCCCCCTGACCTGCAAAATGGATTCCCAGACCCGCGGCTTCGGAGCCCTTCAGGCTGTCCAAAGCCACTCCAACCGATTGCCGGATTTCCTTGGGGAAGGCGGAAAGATCCGTCGTGATCCAAGCCGAAACCGTCTCGGCTTCCGCATTTTTGCGGACCTTTTCCCACACCGGGCTATTTTCCTTCGGCAACTTCTTGAAGGACGCCAACGCAACCGGCGGCCCGAAACCGATGGTATTCGGATCCACCTGCACCACGCCAAGGTCCCCATCCTTGAGCAAAAGGAAACCATCCGTTTCCTTCAGCCCTTGGGCCAGGCCGCTTTTCCGCAATAATTCACCCGCATTCACCTCGCCGGCGAACCCGATCATCAACATCCCACGAGGTTCCTCTTGAGGATTCGGCTGAAACAGGATTCCGGAAAGAACCTTCACCTGGGAAGGCTCCACTGGCAACCTTTTCAGAAACCCGTCGATAGCCTCCTGCCCGGCGGCTTCCCACGCCTGTCCAAACGGTTGCACCAACGGAGAAGCAGCTAGCCCCGGCACCTTCACCTGGAGCCAGGCCAGAGTCCCCTTGGGGAAGTGAGCCTCTTGTGCCACGCCGGCCTCGGCCCAGAAAAAAACAGCCAAAATAGCCCAAGCAAGTTTGCGCATTTTTTGCCCACCTTTGTCAGTTTCAAAAATCCTTGCCACTCCCCAGTCACCGTTTCGGCGAGGGTTTTGGCAGACCCAAGAGGGCACCACCATCGGCCCGCTCAATCAAGACCCGCATGGCCATTTCGGAATCTTTGGAAGCGATCCTTCTGGCTGCCCCGTCAAAAAACAAAGCATTTGCAAATGGCTTGTCGCCCACGCCGATGGCGGGCACCGGATTCTTGCTGTCGTAAGGCAGATCATCGGGTGCGGCCCAGTTAACCGGGTCCCTCGATTCGATGACAGCCAAGGTATTGGAAAGGCCATCTGTGAAATTTGCGAATTTCAGCAACCCATTGCCATTGGCCTGATCCGGCCGCCAACCCTTGGGGCTGTTCACCCACCCCGCCTTGTCACCCACAAAAACACGGTAGTGGGTTTTGTTTGTCGGTTTTTCCGGGTTGGCAAAGACCTTCAACACGGCCTCTGCCAACGACTTGTTGTTCGGGCTATCCCAAGGCTCATCCAGTTTCCATTTCTTGTACAAGGCATCCTGCTCCAGGTACGGAAGCAGGAGGACCCGCCAGGAATACAGTGGTTTTCCATTTTGGTCGATCACCGCGGCAGGAGGAAGGTAACCGTAGGTCGCCTCGTAATTGTGAATCGCCAAGCCTATCTGCTTCAGGTTGTTCTGGCTGTTTGCTAAAAGGGCCGCTTCGCGCGGGTTGGCAGGTTGGGGGGCTACTGGGTCCCCTTCCATTTCCTTGGCTTCGGGGGGCGCCGGAATGGCCCTCTCCTGCGCCGGTGGCGGTTTTAAACCCATTTGCCCTTCACTAATCCAGCCATACATGCCTAGTGCCAGCAACGGCCCCATCATGCCCAGTTGGGATGCCTCCAATTCCAGCTTGGTGGAAACTGATTTGCCCTCGCGAACCAACGGCACCCGGTCCAAATCCTTGGCCAGCAGGTTCAATCCACCCAATCCAAAAACCAAGGCACCATGTTCCGCCAGGGATTTTTCATTCTTTTTCAGTTCCAGGCGAATCTGCTGCCGCCCCTGCTCGATGGCTCCCTGCCCCATTTTGCGGGCGTTTTCCAGGGCTTTGACTGCGGCAGCGGAGTCTTCCTCGGTGGAAAACTGCATGGCGGCGGAAAGGACCACGGCCTTCCCGGCCGAAACCAAGCTGACCGATGTGCTGGAAGCCTTGCCCAGCGCGGTAAATTTCTCGGGAATCTCTGCCCTTAGGCCGTCGGTGAAAGTGTTCTTGCTCACCCGGAAGGCCACTTGGCCGGCAAGCATTCTCTCCGGTGGAACCGGCGCCTTTTTACGGGAAAGCGACTCTTTGACCTGTTTTTCAAAACCAAAAATCAGGGTATTCGGCTCAACCCTAGCCATCACCGGCCCGGCTTCACCAGCCCACCACAGCCCCAACTTCTTATCGTATTCCACGGCGGATTTGCCCAGGAAGAGCCGGGCGGCTTTCCCCGTATCGATGGGGGAAGTTGAGGACAGGACCAACAGGAACTCGGGAGTACCCTCAGGGCCCATCCAGACCCCACCCGAGATTTCCTCCAAATCCTCCAACCGGGGGCTCATCCGGAGCTGCAGCAGGGAGTACGCGGCCCCGCCCCGCAGGACTGACTGCCGGTAATCGGCGAACAGCGGCCCTCGCCAAAGATTTTTGAAATCGATGCGGCCGGTGACAATTGAGTCTGTGGGCAGCCAACCCAAGGTGCTTCCCGGCTCGGCAGCAAGGCTGATCCCAGTAGCCGACAGGGCACAAATTGCAGCAAGGCACATCCATAAATAACGCATCGGTATTCCCGGAAATTGGAGGGGCCGACCTATCAGAAGTGGCACAAGGCCGATTATTGCATACTAACCGCAATCAAAACCGTATGGAAGATTCTCTCCAGTTGGCCCTGCAATAACACCAGGGGCCCCGGAAATTACTCCGGGGCCCCTGGTGGCGTGGTGCATCCTTGCAGGGCTTATGTCACTTGCAGCGACGCCAGATGCTCAGGCAGTCACCCAAGTGATGGCGGCTCACAGGAACGCAGGGAATTTCGCACTCCACTGGCTCGCAGCAAACCGGCTCAAGATACTTTTCCACCCGGCAGCAGGTGCGGGTGCTATGGCAAGCTTCCATCCGACAGGTGGTGACAGGAACTTGGCGCACACATTCTTCCACTACCATCTTGCAGGTGATGTGGGGAACTTGGCAAACCTTTTCCTCATACTCCATCCGGCAGACAGGTTTCCGAACCGTGTGGCACTGCTCCTCAGACACCATCTTGCAGACGGTATATGGCTCGCTAATGACCCTCTGCTCAGGAATCACCACAGTCTTTTGGCAGTTGACCATGTGGGTCTCCTGACGGGGCACCATCTTGCAGGTGGTGTAATTCTCCTGACGGCAGTGCTGTTCGTAACGCATGCGGCAGTGCTGTTGCTTCACAACGCGCACATGCTGTTGCTGGACCATCTTGCAGGTGGTGTAGGTCTCCTGACGGCAGTGCTGCTCGGTGCGCATGCGACAGTGTTGCTGACGCACGGTCCGGGAGTGCTGCTGTTGCACCATCTTGCAGGTGGTGTAGGTCTCCTGACGGCAGTGCTGCTCGGTGTGCATGCGGCAGTGTTGCTGACGCACGGTCCGGGAGTGCTGCTGTTGCACCATCTTGCAGGTGGTGTAGGTCTCCTGACGGCAGTGCTGGTCATAATGCATGCGGCAATGTTGTTGACGCACAGTGCGGAAGTTCTGCTGCTGAACCATCTTGCAGGTGGTGTAAGGGACCTGGCGGCAGTGCTGCTCGGTCTCCGTACGAACCTTGGTGCAGTTGACCATGTGGGTCTCCTGACGAGGCACCATTTTGCAAGTGGTGTAGCACTGCTCGCGCTGATGGCATTCCGTTTCCATGCGGCAGTGGTTGCGAACAACCTGCTCAACCTTTTCTTCGGGAACCATCTTGCAAACTGTGTAGGGAATTTCCTTTTCCACACACTCGGGAACCAGCTTGCAGGTGGTGTATTCGACCACTTTGCAAACCTCGCGGGGCACCATGCGGCACTCCACAACTTCCCGCTCTTCCTGACGGGGTTCCCAAATCTTGCGGCAGACGGTCCGGCCCGGAAGCTGAACTTGCTCGCACACGCACTCGCCGGGAACATAGATTGTCCGGCAGGAGCAAGGATCAAAAACGCAGCGGCCTGCTGTGCGCATCTTGCGGGTGACAACCGGGCCTTCGACAAATTCCTGCTCGGTGCGCCACGAACCGGTGCAGACCTTTTCGGTGCGTACGGTTTGAACCGGCTCCATCACCGTGCTGCGCACCTCCATTTGTTTCTTTTCGGAAACTTGGTGGTAGCGCATTTCCTGCACCTTACGCACATGCTGCTCGTAAACCGGACGCATGACAATGGTGCGGACTTCTTCAGCGGTCTGCCAGTGAACCGGCTTTTGCACCGTGTAAGGCACCATCACCTTATGCTGCTCGTAAACCGGCTCGCAATAAGTGCGGGTGACTGGAACCTGGTAGGTCTCATACACCGGACGGCAGGTCGTGTAGTACTCATTGCGCACATGCTGTTCATACACCGGGTGGCAGGTTGTGTAAGGAACCTGGTGCTCCGTGAAGTAGTATTCCGGTCGGCAAACCGTGTACGGAATGTTCCGCACATGTTGCTGGTAGACCGGATGGCAGGTCGTGTAAGGAACCTGGTGCTCGGTGTAGTAGTACTCCGGGCGACAAACCGTGTATGGAATGCTCCGCACATGCTGTTGGTAGACCGGATGGCAGGTCGTGTAGGGAACTTGATGCTCCGTGAAGTAGTACTCCGGACGGGAGACCGTGTACGGAATGTTCCGCACATGCTGTTCATAAATCGGATGGCAGGTTGTGTAGGGAACTTGATGGCTGGTCTCGTAGTACTCAGGTCGGGCCACTGTGTACGGAATGTTCCGCACATGCTGCTCGTAAACCGGATCGTACTTGGTGGTGGTGACTGGTACCTGGTAGCACTGCACTTCCGGTCGGTTCACCGTGATGGTGTGCTGACGAACATGCTGCTCATAAACGGGACGGCAAACCGTTTGACGCACTACCTCATCTTGGTACTCGATCACCGGGCGAGCCACCGTGTAGCGGTGCTCGCGAATCTGGGTTTCGGTCACGGGCCGGAGAATGCTGTACTTCTCCTCTTTCAAGACCGTGTCGTAGACCGCTTTGTAGGAGGTAACCGGAACTTCTTCCGCTACCACTCTCTGGCATACCCGGTAGCGAACGGGAGAGCATTGCTCAACCGCCACGACTGCCGCCGGGTATTGGCATGCACCGCAATGCGATGCTTGCACTTGTTTACTCAGTCCCAAACATCCCAACGCTAGGATGCCTAGGAACCGAAGGGTTCCCCAATTCATTTCAAACTCCCCTGCTAGAAGTTTTCCCACGCTAGCCAAACAACTAAGTCTGGCCTTCCTATGCATATTGCCAGAACCTCCCACAAACACCATCAGTCAAAGTTTCACAAATATTCAATAAATTACTTATCTTGCCATAAAATCGTCAAAACTGCGCATTTATCGCATAGCCCGCAAATTAGCTAATCTCGACAAAGCTAACAAGGACAGAATTCCCATTGATTTTTTTTGAAGAAAACTGTGTTTTCCCGCCGAAACTTTCGACACGGCGCATTTTTCTCGTTTCAGCAAAGCTTTTTGAAGCGAACTTACTGTGAAAGGGGCCAACCATGCCCACCCCAATTGAGCCTGATGCATGCCCAACCACCCATTTCACAGGCAGTTCGGGCGACTTGGTTTTGGTTGATTTGCAGCAGGGAACCAGGCTGTCGGTCTCTGCTCCCAAGATTGGTGAGAGTATCTTTATTGGCAGGGATGCTGAAACAGACTTAGTTTTGACAGATCCCAAAGCCAGCCGTCTTCATTGCAAATTGAATCAGCAGGGAAGCCAATGGCGTGTGGAAGACCTAGGAAGCAGGAATGGTACTTTTTTGAATGGGGAAAAAATAAAGCACGCCAACTTGATACCTGGTGATATCTTGCAAGCCGGGTCCCAGCGATTCAGGATTGATGATGCCTTAGACACCGCCGACCCTCAAGCAACCCGCAATCTTCTAATTCGAATGCTAAACAAGATCCAACCGTTAAGAAATCAAAAAGAGGCGGCCTAAGCAGCAAATATTAAGAGGCTTACGGAGCTACCGGCTGCCAGCACCATTCGCCCCCAGCCCGAACCAACGTGCCTCGACGATGGCCGTCGGAATCAAGCTCTAGTAGATCTATAACCTCGATAGCGCAATGTATGACGGCATAATTATTATACGCTGGGTCTTCCAAATCGTGAATTGGCGGGTGGGCATGGTGTACCACATCTTGCTTAAGGGCCTCCCCGGGCACCCTTTTGGAAGCGTAAGAAGCCCGTGAATGGGGAGGGGTTCGCTCCCAGCCCTGCTTTGCGAGTGAATCTTTGTGGTGAACTGCGGCAATTGCGTCCATTCTTACCTGAAGTCGAAGATTGGGATCGTAGCCAAGTAGAGCTACCCGCGGCTGTCTGCGTACCTCTTCAACTTTTGGGCTTCGTATATCTGTGTGAAACCGAACCCAATGGGCAGCAGGTTCCGATGAGCGCAGAACCACTGTGCGCAACTGGGGCCCCGTATTATGATCAACGCTGGCAAATTGAAGAAGATGCGCTGGATGATGGGCGCTAACAGTGCCTTCGTGAAGCCATTCGCCTATTTGCCGGGCCAATGCCTCGACATTGAGGTGGGGCATGATCCAACGTACAGGGCTGGAGGCATCCCGGTGCAATCCAACTCCGGAGTGGTTGACAACTGGGTCTTTTGCGTGTTTTTCCTTCATTTTCCACTCACCAGCGTGCTATATTATTAAGGTAGACCGGGTTAGCCCGAACGAATTTAGGGCTCCCGGCGTCTAAATGACAAGGGTCCAGCGTATAGGCTTAAGGTCGTTCGATCGACTTTTTGTTCAAGAGATTTGTTAGATTATGCCCGAGCAACCGGATCCCAGCGCATTGCCTAGCCCCGTCGAGGAGGCCAGCAAGGATTCGTCTGCGCCTTCGGGAACCCGGCAAAGCATGGTGGGCGTTTCCAGCTCTTCGGGCGCCTCCAGCTCAAAAGCCAAACCTCTCGAATCACCCGAATATTCGATCCCTGGCCACGACATGCTCAGGGAATTGAATCGTGGTGGTATGGGTGCGGTTTACAAGGCCCGCCAGCACGGATTCAACCGAATCGTCGCAGTTAAAGTCATTCTTCCCGAGCGCTTGCAAGCCGGAGAAGCGACGAAGCGATTTGGGCGGGAGGTTCGGGCCGCCGCGCTGCTTCACCACCCCAACTTTGTGATGGTGTTTCAGACAGACCTTGCCGGGCCTGTCGCGTTTCTAACCATGGAATATGTAGACGGAATAGATTTGAGCCGATTGGTAAAATTGACTGGACCTTTGCCTATTCAGCTGGCAGTGAGCTTTATCGTCCAGGCGGCCGATGCCCTTCAGCATGCCGCAGACAAGGGCGTGATCCACCGTGACATCAAACCCAGCAACCTGATGGTGACCCCTTCTCCAGTCAAGGGACTGAAAGAAGTGCCCAAACCATTGCCTTCGACCACGAGTGCCGGTTCGATCAAAATCCTTGATTTGGGTTTGGCCCGGATACTCGGCGATGGGGAAGGTGATGAAGACAGCCACAGCTCCGACGAATTGGGCGAATTGACCCAAGCGGGCGAATTTCTAGGCACTCCTGACTACATGGCCCCTGAGCAAGCTGAGAATCCCAGGCAGGCGGATACTCGAAGCGATCTCTATAGTCTTGGAGCCACGCTTTATTATCTTCTTGCGGGTCAACCGGTATTTGCCGGGGGGACTATCGTACAAAAGCTTCGCAAGCATTTGGCAACTCCTGCGCCGCTAGTATCGACCATTAGGCCTGATGTACCTGTGGCTCTTGCGCAAATTATTGATCGTTTATTACGCAAAAAACCGGAGGATCGCTTTCAAAAGCCGGCGGAATTGGCAGAGGCTCTTCGTGCCTTCCTGCAAGGCAAGGCGGTGCAACTGCCCAACGGTGAATCGTCAGGCAAGGCACTAGCTGCACCGATCAAAGTACTGCCCCCGCTGAACATCAGGGCCCATGGTGCGGCTGTGAGCGCGCTGGTGTTGAGTGATGATGGGAAATTGCTGGCAACTGGCGGCTTGGACGAAACCGTAAAAGTATGGGATGCCGAAACTGGCCGGCCAAGACGGCCCATTTCCGGCAATGAAGGGGCGTTGAATTGCCTCGCTTTTCACCCGGAAGGCAACCTGCTTGCAGGGGCGTCGAGTCGTTTGTTCGTGGATGACATGGGAATCCACCTGTGGGATTTAACCACCGGGCGCGAGGTGCGCAAGCTGACAGGGTTTCAGTCCAATGTGCAGGCACTGCGCTTTGACCCGAAAGGTCGGCACCTGATTACAGGCTGTGAAAATGGCGAGGTTCGACTGTTCCCGCTTGGTGATCAAAATGCACCTTCCAAGCTGCTTGGCAAGCACCCGGGTGGCGTGTTGTGCTTTGCCAGCCTTTCGTCGACCCGTCTGATTTCAGCGGGTGGCGATGGCAATGTGATAGTTTGGGATCTTGAAAAATTTATAGCTCGCGGCAAAATCGGGCTGCAAGTGGGGCCTGTGAAAACCGTCGCCGTTGACCGGGCTCACAATCTTTTGCTGGCAGGTGGCCAAGGGTTGTTGGTTCGTGACGGGGGGGCGAACTGCACCCAGCTCCTTGAGTCCCGTATACCTGTCAGGTCGGCCCGTTTCGTTCTTGCTGGCACGGCCGTGGCGGCCGGTTGCGAGGACGGACATGTGCGTCTGATTGACACAAGTATCTGCGTTGTGGTCGAAGAGCGACAGGTGGGTTCGCCTATCACCAGCATGGAGGCGGTGCCACACAGCGGATCGGTGTGGATAGGCTGCGCAGATGGGACGGTACGGAGGCTTGACCCTTTCAGCCTTGGTTCGTTCTGATCCCCTATTTAATTGAATTTTTCCGAAGCAAAAAAATAAAGCAGAAGGGGAGTTAGACCAAACCGGTCCAACTCCCCTTCATTTTGTTTACCAAGGATTTCTGGCAATGAGCCAGTTAGGCCATTATTTGCCTTGGTTTTCTGGGCGGAGTGCACGGACGGCTTTGCCTGCGCGCCACATCTCGCTGTCGCGGATTTCGGCGAGTTCCTTTTCCAGTTGCTCGCGGTAGTCAGTGCGGCTGTTCACCTCAAGCGTGCGGCGGGTTTCTTCGCCAGATTTGACGCTGTGGTAAAGATCCTCGAAAACCGGCTTGCTTGCATCGCGGAACTTTTTGAACCAGTCCAAAGCACCACGTTGGGCGGTGGTGGAGCAGTTGGCGTACATCCAATCCATGCCATTCTCGGCGATGAGTGGGTAAAGGCTTTGTGTTGCCTCTTCCACGGTCTCGTTGAAGGCCTCGGAAGCGGAGTGACCGTTAGCACGCAGGACCTCGTACTGGGCCAGCCACAAGCCATAGATGGCACCCATGAGAACACCACGCTCACCTGTGAGATCGCTATAGACCTCCTTGGTGAAGGTGGTCTCGAAGAGGTAGCCTGAGCCGATTGCGAAGCCCAATGCGCGAGCGCGTTCGGCGGCATGGCCTGTGGCATCTTGGTGGATGGCAAAGCTGGAGTTGATACCCTTGCCCTCAAGGAACAGTCGGCGGACCGAAGTGCCTGACCCCTTGGGTGCAACCAAGATGACATCGACATCTTGGGGAGCGACGACGCCGGTTTGGTCAGCATAAACGATGCTAAAGCCGTGTGAAAAATAAAGGGCTTTGCCTTTGGTTAGATAAGGCTTGATCTTTGGCCAGAATTCTTTCTGGCCCGCATCGGAAAGCAGGTACTGGATGACAGTGGCCTTCTCAGCGGCCTCTTCATAGCTGAGGAGGGTTTTGCCCGGAACCCAGCCGTCGCTGATGGCGAGATCCCAAGACCGGCCCCCTTTGCGAAGGCCGATGATAACGGGAATGCCGTTATCCCGCATGTTGAGTGATTGGCCGCGGCCTTGCACGCCGTAGCCCAACACCGCAACCGTCTCCTCCTTGAGGATGGAACGGATTTTTTCGAGGGGGTAATCTGAACGCTCGTAGACCGCTTCGCGGGAATTATCGACAACGATTTCCTTCATGCTCGCCTCAAAACTAACCCGGATGAACGCTTTTTGGAAACAGAAGGCACCGCCGGGGTTGGCACCTTTAGCCCGC
>Ga0255124_1000290_pt1 | contig 17703 bp, 6 predicted proteins | sample Law_Cont_RepB_8d_FD_188564 | JGI IMG/M metagenome (GOLD analysis project Ga0255124, IMG submission 188564) | Freshwater microbial communities from St. Lawrence River, New York, United States - Law_Cont_RepB_8d | ecosystem: Environmental > Aquatic > Freshwater > River | place: USA: New York... | reverse complement strand
CTTTTCCTTCTGGGAGCGCTTCATTTGTCTTTGCCTCTGGATTCAATCTAACCTTTCGTTTCCGCGGTGCCTCGGGTCCTTTGGCTGCAGAGAGTTCGACGGTCACCTTCTTCACAGCAGAGTCCTCTTTTCCAACCGGAGCGGCTAACATCGGTGCATCGTCTACAACTGCCTCCACGGTCTCTTGTGCAGGTTGAACGATCTTGAGCAGTTTACCCAGCACGACAATCGACTCGTCGCCCTGTTGGAATCGTGCACCCACGACTTCGTATTCAATCTCTTCCTTTTCATTGACCTCTTCAAAGTCTGTGAGTCCAATGTGAAGATCACGTGGCAACAAGGCTTTGATGGGCGTAGACTCTGCGTGAAGTCCCAACTTGCTCTTGAGGACGACCGGCATACGAAAGACTTGTCCTGGATGAGGCATGCATAAATCTGCTTGAAACTTGACCGTGTACTCTAATCCACCCTTGATGTAGTTCACACGACCCAACGAATGTTCAATGACGGTAATGCTTTTTTCATTGACATACCCTTCTGATAAACATCTCCCTTCATACTTCATCCGCAGTTGTGCGACCAAACTGGCTTGGATATTTCGCTGAAGGAATCGGGAATCAATATGAACATTGCGCACGAGTTCACGTCGTTCAAACAATGGATCTGGCATACAGTCTACTTATTGACTCGATTGATTTCATTTTCTAAATGCCTCCGTAAACACATCTTGATTCGTAGGAGTTTGTCCTTTGGAGGCTTTTCCATCGTAGAGCACTGCAAGTTCTTCGGGTGTAATCCACACACAGTTATGTTCTTCGCGGCACAGCAGTTCAATGTAGACGCATCGTTGAGGTCCCGTCATTCCCTTGGTTCCGACCTTAGGCAGTCCTACACCTTTTGAATCGATAAAGGTTGCAAACGAGTTCATCACACCCGTGGTGTTCTCGCCCGTATCACACACAATCGGTTCAAACTTCTTGCTTCCCTTCTCTCGCTTGCGGGTCACAGTCTCTCCCTCTACAGACATCTTGCTGATAGTGAGCTTACCGTTCTTTAAGGACGCAAACAAGGTATCTTTTTGTTCGATGAACTTGTTCAAGAGTGCGGCATTCCACGCTCGATACGCGGTCAGGTCATCTCCAATCGGTGGTTCAGGTGGTTCAAAGGTATCCTTTCCAAGCACAATGTAGTCGGTTCCGTCAACATACAATCGTGACGCAAATGGAAGGGAAGGATGTGTTTTAAGATAGGCTCGCTTCTCACCGTCTGTAAACACATGGTCAAAGATGTATCCGTTCAACACTTGTTCTGAAAAGCGAGTGGCTGCATCGCCTGGAAACGTGAAGGCAGCTCGTTTCACTTCGATCAGGTCCGACGCAATCTCGGACGGTGCTGCCGACGGTTTCACTTCGGGTAAGTCGATGTTTCCACGCACAGCTGGTTCGGTCGTGCGTTCGACCAATGATTTGTTCGGAGTTCCAATCGCTGCTAGTGCATACAGGTCTCCTCGTGACTCCAAGACACTGGGTCGTCCAAACGAATCCTTGAATCGGAATCCAGAGGAAATGGCTTGTTGAAGGTTATACAACACCACTTCACGCGTATACGGCCGCAAGACACTGATGAGTTCTTCGCGTGCCCAAATAGGTTTATCCACCAAGAGTCGTGAGACCTTTTCAAGGATTTCGTCACGCACATCCAAGTAGGTAGAAAGAGGACGCACATGTTCGGGGTCTTCTACACTGGGTTGAACGATACAGGCAGACACATCGGGTGTATCATCAAAGGTCGGTGCCATCATTCCACGCAAACGATAGGTCACAGTCTTGCGTCCTTCGGATAAAGTCTGGTCGATTTCCAAGTTCTTCCAGTCTTCGGGTAATGTATTGATTGAGTTTTGTAACGGGCAGTCCATCGCAGATTCCGCCAAGACTTTACGCACCCGTGCAATCTTCAAGGCTTTTTGTTCGACCTTGGTTCGGTACGTGTATTCATCAAAACACTCTTTTCCATCGCCCGTGCGCATCACATGGAAATACACTGTGCAGTTCTGCTCTTCGAAGGGAAGGATTTGATGGGAACAAGTTCGTAATCCTCGTCCAACCACTTGCTCGATACGACTCATGTTCCACCACGGGTCCAACACATGGATTTGACGCATGTATCTGAAATCCACACCTTCTGAGACGATGGGTCCTGCAACCACAACACGGATTTGTGAACCGTCGCGATTATTGGGTTTCTTTACTGCAGATAGTAATCTAGAAATCTCGTTCTCGGAACTGTCCGACGTCAAGAGGATGTAACGACCTTGTGTGTTTCCCTTGTAACTCGACGAAGCCAAGAGTGGGTTGCCGGTAAAGGGTGCATATCCATGCTCTTCCAATGCCATGGCAAACAATCGTGCTCCCAACGCAACAAAGTTGGAATAGACTAAACAGACACCCGTTCCTTGTTCAATCGACTTCAACACCGTCACAAACTTTGCAGCATGATTGGGGAGTGCTTCAGGTGTTAAGAACGGTTCGCCTACATAGTCATATTGCTTTCCAGAGGACTTGAAGAGTTCATTGAAGGTCTTGTTTCCGGGTGGAACCACTAATGTCGATTGCATCAAGACTCGCTTCTTCTCTTCGTCATCCACCGTCTCAGTGCCTGTGAGTGTCGACAGCTGAATACCTTTGGCTTCCGATTCAACCAAGGCTAAATATTGAATACGCTCTGCGGGTGCGATGGGCTTTCCGAGAAAGGATGTGGAGACTTCACGCGAAATGGATTTGGGTGGAGGCAGACGGAACGGAAAGGTGAATGGATTCTCACCCTTGACGAACGAGACATAGTTTTGGCACCAGGTTCGAAAGCGTTCACCTCCAGGTCCTGTCTTTAAGGTTGCGTCTGGGTTGAAGAAATCAGTGATCTTGACCGATTCATTGGGCTTTTGCTTGCGGTCGTTCCACAAGAACAGATTCATGTAGAATGCGATTTCACTGTAGGTGTCGTACATCGGTGTAGCCGTCAGAAAGACCAACACCAAACCATCCGCAGTCTTCACAAGATTCTCTAATCCACGCGTCACACCTTTCATTCCTTCATCGTCTTTGGATTCACGGATGTTGTGAGCTTCGTCAATAATCAGCAATCGGTTATCAAAGTTTGCATGCACCCATTCACGGTCAATGTCCTTTTCAGTGCCTCCAAGTTTGGACATGATGAGTGTGCCGAATGAACTATACGCACTGAACTCGTAGAACTCCTTGATGATGAGGGACGAGGTGCGTTCGAGTTTCGCACGGATTTCAGGATTGTTCCAGTTCTTGGGTTCAGATTCAATCCGCATCAACATGTCGAGATATCTCCTACCTGTGCATTGCTTGGACTCCAAGGTTCCTGCAATCGTATCAATGTTGACTCGACTCATATCGAACAACTGAGTTTGGAAGTTATCTTGAACGGCAGCCGAAGCTACAATCATGACCTTCTTGTCTTGGAACTCGGGACGCAAGATGTATTCTTCCGCAACTTGAATGGCGCTGCACGTTTTACCTGTGCCTGTGCCGTGAATCATCAACAGGTTACGGTTCGCACTGTCGGGTGACAACACACGACGCAAAAACACCTGCTGGCTTTGAAGTTTGAATCCCGATTGTTGAGTGGTTTCACAGGCTTGGTTGCGAAGAGACTTCAGCGCATCAATCGATGCGGGCGGAAGGCGTTCGTTTGTAATCTCCGACAACTCGGAGTGGGTGAGATTGACCATTGTTTACTGCTTACGAGTTTTCTTGGACCGGGGTTTGCGACGATAGGTTTTGCGTCTTGGGGGATAGAGTGGACGACGACCCGCTTGTGAAACGTAAAAGTTACTCGTTCCACTTCGCAATGGTGTCAACCAGAGTTTAGCCTTATCAAGAAAGAGTTCTTCGAGTTCCTTAAACGATGGCATAGTTCCAAGCTCATACTTTAGCTCATACTTTACAGTGGTTGATTCATCGGGTTTTTCATTAGGAGTTTCTGGAAGAGGCTTTATAAACCCAAAGGTATTTGCATTGTGTTGGTTGATATAGTAGGTGAACGCATTGAAAGCTGCTGTACCTCCAGTTGCTTTTCCTTTCCTCTCTGACGCTGATTTACCTCCCGAAAAAATAACAAGTACATGTCTGTCATTTGTTTCTTCTTTTTTCAACTCCTCTTTTTCTATTGTAAGATAATCAACTTCTTTCATAAACTCATTTAAGAATGTATCATCTGCAATCGGATTTTGTCCACCACGATTGAGCTTTAAATCATAAATCACAGCAAATGTCTTTTTGTAATCTGGTATAATTTTACCTTGGTATTTCGTACCAAGACCGAGTTTCTGATGGAGATATATATGAAATAGATAGATTAATGGAAACTCAATTTCAAACGTGTCTTCTGTATATCGCCTCCACAGTTGCTTGTCATGAACTTTAACATATTTATACCCTCCACTCATTCCACCTTCTTTTGGAGAAGGACTCACATAGTTAACAAATTCAGTGAGTAGTTTTCTCTCCTCTGGGTCTTTTTCAACGGGAGCACGTGTCTTGGCTTCTGCTTCTACTTCTACTTCTACTTCTACTTCGTCTTCCTTTTCTACCTCTTCTTCTTCATCTTCTTCCTCTTCTTCCTCTTCAGGTTCAGGTGCTTGCCATTGCGGTAGGCTATTACCCACACCCCCTCCCCTTTGTTTAAGTTCGTCGAGTGGTTTCCCAAATAATGATTCAACGGGGGTAAAGAATCGATTGCGTACATCCGTACCAATGATTGCAGGCAATCCCTTACCTCCTCCATTCCTTTGAAGCTTTAAGAACGCATTCCATAAACTGATGTCCAACGATACTTTTAACGGACATGTATACCCTTCAGGTAGGACCTTCGGTACTTGAGACACTATAATCTTCAATACAATCTTCGTCACACCTCCCTTTGTATAGGTAACCTCTGTCGTTTGTGGTGCAACACGCGTACACGTTTCTACATCTGAGTTGTAGTTTGTCTGAAAGATTTCAAGTTCATCTGGATTTTTAGGAACAAATGCACTTCTTCCATCAAGCCATCCAAGGATACCATTCTTTACACCAGTTAAACACCTGTTAATTAACCGTATGAGCTTACCTGCTAGAGCAAGCCCTTCACTATCTTTGATTGTTGGAGTTTCAGTGAATATAGTATACAACGGATTCAAAGAGCCAAGAAGCAAGCATTTATTGAAGTTTTGTATAAGTGCATCATACCTTCCAGCTACGTTTTCCTTTAGATTTATATATCCCTGATTCACTGCTGCTAAGATTGCGGCTTCGTCAGCTTTACCAGGTGTAAATAGATATTGTTTTACAATTCGACCCTTACCTGCTTGTTGTTCAAGAATATTAGGAACATTTTCCATCTGTGCACGAAGAGCATTTAACCTGTCTCCTGTTTTGAGCATTAGAATGGACGGACCTTGAACCGGTTCTTGATTTAACCAATTGTGCCATCCAACGCTATCTCGGTCTCTTGCTATAGGGGTTCCGACTCCGTAGAGAGGATTAGGAAGTAGTTGACTTTCATCGTTCGAGCGAAACGAGGGCATTGCAGAGGCTACAAGAGCTGCATCTCCCAGTGTCTTTCCGACATTAAATAAGTATCCAGGTGGGGCTTCAACGTCTTTGTTTTTACTCTTTGTAGCGCCTTCAGCCTTTGCAATACTCGTGTAAAACCCAGATCTTTCAATCTTAGTATTGTTGATTGGCTTCTTACCGAGTAGTGATGCTGTGTTAAACTCTTTCATCGTGACAGCATCATAGGTTTTGCCCTTACCCTCAACTCCAAGTTTAAAGGTAGAACTGACTTCACCTGCAGTCAAATCTGACACGGTAATGTGTTCTATTTTTTTCGTATCAAACCCAAATGGACCTAAAGGAATCTGTGCCATTGCACCATCGGGAGGTCGATACCAAATCGGAGCGTCCGATTGTGAGATTGGCTTTCCAGCAGGGTCTAATATACTTCCAAACGTAATCACATTCTTTGCACCTAGATATCCAGTGATAAATGAACCTGCGTCTTGAATGATACCAATCGCATTGTTTCCTCCTTCAAACAGAGTGGGTACAGAGGACGCACTAAACGTTGCAGTCTTGGTGGGAATCGTGAAAATAATACGCTTGCTTCGTCTTGCTTCTCCGTTTTCTACGAACTCAGTTCCGTTCTTATTCTTTGCATTTACTTCTATAAACTTCACTGCAGCATCTTCCTCTATTTTTGGCGTGTCTGGAAGTCGTGTATTTGCATTCGGTCCTCCGTAATTATAGGGAGACTTTTCCAATAGATCGTTTCCAAAATCATGTGCAACGTCGGCACTCAAATAGTAACCACGGATATGTGGGTCTGCTGCCATTATCTACTTTCCACATTTCATTTCATCTACCATTCCATGAGAATGTCTTCCAATCGACACTCTCCGACCGGTGCGGTTTCCAGTCGCTGGTTCACCTTGTCGAGTGTATCGTCTTCGGGTGCTTCTTCTTCACCTTCAGGCAATCGTGCTTCATCCACCAAGATGTCTACGAATCCAGTTCCACAGGGAGGTTTCTGTCCAAACATGATGTTTGCAGAGACACCTCGCATACTATCCTTCTCTGCCCAGATGGCGGCATTGAACATAATCTTGGAAGTCTCTTCGAAGGAGGATTTGGCTAGCACACCGGTCTCGTTCTTGCTCATACCGAATCGGTTCACAGGCACAATGCGTCCTCCAAAGGTCATTGTATCCACCAACACAGCCAAGTGTCGGTAGTTCACCTTTTCCGACGAGAAGACCTCATTGATTTCCTCATACAACGCCAGTCGTGCAGCTTCGATTCCAAAGACTTCTGCGATTTCGTGAATGTCGTTCGAGAACGTGCGTGTTCCATCTACACCTGGAAACACCATGAGGTCATACAAGTTTGTGCCTTCTACATCCAACACATATTGCTCGACAGACTTGTATCCACCCAACTGTGCATCGTGTATTAACTCGTTCTTCACACGACGCTGGAACACTCGTCCAATGCCTGGCACACCGGTCAAGGAAGTGTCCAAGATCTTGTCCTCCAAGAATCGCAACTGGATTGGATTCTTAATCACTGCGGGGTCAAACATCAGTCGCATGACCAAGTTCTTGACGGATTTGGTGGTTGGGTCACTTCCAGGGTCCGAGTATCGGCACTGCACAATCTTCAATGCAGGGTTTGCAGACATCTTGGCTTGAATCTCCACCATATCGAGGATATTACGTGAAGCCATTTGCAACTCGTTCATCTCCAATCGTAGAATCCACGGTGAAGTCGGTGTTCCATCTCCGTCGCAGGAGAACTCTTCGTATCGCTGTAACATCTCACGGTCTTCGTCAATGGCGGTGGTTGCTGCGAGAGGATACGGGTCATAGAAGATACGGACCGAGTTGGTGATGTCTCGTAAGGTAGTCTTCTGAATCTCCTTCATCTTCACCACGGCTGCGTCCTGACTTTCCATAAGTTGGCGTTCGAGATAGACGGTATTACTGGGTCGTTTAGGATTGGAAGAAGCGGACAACAACTCTTCAATACGAGGAACACCTGAAGTCGCATTCGCCTTGGCTGTTCCTGCGCTGTGGAAGGTATTCAAGGTAAGCTGTGTCGTAGGTTCACCAATGGATTGCGCTGCCAACGCACCGACCATTTCACCTGCATGCACTTGACTTTGAATGTATCGGAAACGAATCTCACGCATGAGTTCATCAAACAATGATTGACTGAATCGGTGCACGACAATTGACTTCTTGGGTGCGAGGTAGTATCGCAGCAGAATGTGGAACACTCGGTTGTTGGGGAACTCAGCTACAAAGCGTCCAATTGCACTGGTCACATACTTCGGTGTCAAGTCGGTCTTGGTGCTATACGGATTCGTATACTTTTCTACAAGTCTCTTCAAGTTGACCGGTGCTTGAAGTGTGTCGACCTTCTTGTGTCGGAAGGTCTTGTTGAACAGAAGGTCTCGGTCTGCAATGAGTTCCTCCACTAAATCTGGCGATTCGTCTACCGCTTCCTTCAAGAATGGATTCACATCGGTAGGTGTCAATGCATATTCTGCATAGATGTTCTCCAAAGTCTTCAAGACAAGGTCGCAGGACTGGTCTTCTACACAGATGGTATCGATTCCATCATCGCCGTAGTGGAACTGAACGATGTTACCATTCACATTGCGCACCGTGCCTCCATACTCGATGTGTTGGTCTTCCATGGTCTTCATCAATCGGCGCTGAATGTAGCCTGTATCGGAGGTCTTCACAGCCGTATCAATCAATCCTTCTCGTCCAGCTTGTGCGTGGAAGAAGAACTCGGCAGGCATCAGACCATCGACAAAGCTGTGTTCCACAAACCCACGAGATTCCACTCCATCGTCGTAGCGTGTAAAGTGAGGTAGTGTGCGGTCTTGGAGTGTATATTGAACTCGCTTACCTTCAATCAACTGCTGTCCTAGTGTCGCAACCATTTGCGTGATGTTCGCTTCAGAACCCTTCGAACCTGAATCGACCATCTGAACAATACGATTCAATCCATCGGCTCGTGCAGTCTTCTTCAAACTGTCAATCACTTCGGTGTTGATCTTGTTCACGACATCCTTCATAGCCGAAGAGATATCGTCTTCCAACTTTTCACCGTCCGACATACCCATGTTGTTGATGTATTTGCCTCCGTGGACATTGGTGAGAATCTCAGACACCTTGCGTCGTCCTTCTGCAATCTTGTCCTTCACGAATGAGTTGGTCTTGACATCGGCAATCAAGTCCGAAGTACCCACTGAGAAGCCCGTATACAAGTTGAACTGTGTGACAATGCTTTGAATGTCGTTGATGAGTTGACCTGCACGTTGAGGTCCAAAGTCATTGTAGGTCAAGTGGACCAAGTTTCCAGTCGCACTCTTCTTCAACACGCCCTTGGTCAACTCGCCCAGTTCAAGTTTGATTCCACGAGCATTGTAGTTAATCAACGGCATCGCAGCCGAGATGATTTCAGAACCCGTCCAGTTACGGTTCTTCCTCTTGAAGGGACGATTGATGCGTGCCAGTATATTCATCGCAATATGTTCAGGCACTTCGACACCTGGCTGCGAGATACGGTAGGCACCGGTCATGGTATCCTGGAAGAGCTGGATAATCGGAGTGGATGTACGAGGACTGATGATGTTACGCAAGACGGATGCCAAGACACGAAGTTCAGTTGCAGCAGGAATGCTTTGCGGCACGTGCATATTCATCTCATCTCCATCGAAATCTGCGTTATAGGGTCGAGTTGCGGATACATTCAGACGGAAGGTCGAATACGGTAACACTTTGACTCTGTGTGCTTCCATGGACGCTTTGTGAAGGGAAGGTTGTCGGTTAAACAACACAATGTCTCCGTCAATAATGTGTCTGTGAACCACATCGCCTTCCTTCAAGTCAATCGTGTCTGGATTCACATAGAGCAAACTGAAGGTCTGCTTGTCTTTCTTGATGAAGACCGATTTCGCTCCTGGATGCTTCTCAGGTCCATTGCGAACATAGCCCAGTAGTCGCTCACGATTGTAAGGGCTTACGATTTCAGGAAAGGTCAAGTTGGTTGCGATTTCTTCAGGTACACCGAGTTCATCCAAGTCAATGTTCGCATCGGGTGTAATGACCGACCTCGCAGAGAAGTCTACACGCTTACCCATCAAGTTACCACGCACGCGTCCTGTCTTCGCACCGAAACGGGACTTCAAAGTGCGCAGAGGGCGTCCAGAGCGTTGTTGCGTAGGAGGCATACCCTTGATGTCGTTGTCGACATAGGTTGCAACATTGTATTGAAGCAACGACGTCAGCTTATCAATCATGTCGGCTGAATCGTTCTTATCAATCTTGTCTCGCAATCGGTCATTGGAACGGATGATGGAGATGAGCTGGTGCGTCAAGTCATCTTCCATTCGCTGATGGTCGTCCATCACGACCGAAGGACGCACCGTCAAGGGTGGAACTGCAAGTGCATTGCAAATCATCCATTCAGGTCGGGCAAACTGTGGATCAAATCCAAGACGACGGCAGTCTTCGTTGGTGATACGCTGGAACGCTCGAAGGACGATTTCAGGTTGAAGTTGAACAGGGTCCACAGGTGCTTCATCCTTTGCGAGTTTCTTAAAGGCTTCCAACTTTGCAGCCGTGCCGGCAATCTTACTGACTTTCGCAAACATCGGTGTCTCACAGGTCGTACAGACTGCGGTGTATTTCGTCTGGTCACGCACTTCCTTAAATCGCGCCATACCGGTTGTGGTCAGACTGTCAAGGACTTCAGGTGCGAGAATCGGCTTGGAACAGTTCAAGCAAATCACATTGCAGAGTTTCTCTACCGTATCGAAGAACTGATACAGATACATCGGTCGTGCAAGTTCAATGTGCCCAAAGTGTCCAGGGCAAAGTTGGTTCGTCTGTTTACAGGTCGGACAGACCTTGCCGTTCTCAATCACTCCAAAGCGTGAATCAAATACGCCATTGGGAACGGGTTGTCCGCTTTGGTAGGTTTTATCGGTCGTTACTTCCACAACACTGCGCTTCCGAATGTCTTCGGGGTTCGCAATACCGAATTGAACACCGATGATTGTGTCACCCATTGTATGTCTCTTATACCTATGTGTAGATTCTTCCGTTTTTACTGCTCCGCAAGTTCAAGTAGAGTTTCCCAGTGGTCGTCGTTTTCAATGAACCGTTTGACCATCTCTACGTTGTGTTCGCGCTTTTCAAGGTAGAGAAACATTCGTTCAAACTCTTCTCCACGCTTTTGTTGAAACAACTTGTATTGACGAATACTCGCATAGCGAACATAGTCTAACAAGTCATTCGTCATTCGTTCCGCTCCGTCACGCTCAACATCCTTGAACTTTCGAACCAACGTTGCCCAGTGTTCTTGCAGTAGATATGCTTCCATTGTAGTATTACGCTTATTTTTCATAGAAAAGGAAACTTATAGTTCCTGTACTCTCGGTTTTTCCGTCTTCATTGTTGATTTGAGCTTCTAAATAGGATACTGTTTCAGCTTTGCCTTCAATAGCTTTATAGGATGACCATCCTACAACCGAACAAAGTACAGCTGTGTCTAATTGAACAGCTTGTATTACACGATCTTTTGCAGGGTTATATCGGATCGAATAGGCGTTCGTGCCCGTGAAAATAAATATTCCAGTGTTTGCAAAACTAGAAGCCCAACCATTTAGGGGTCCTCGTGGTCCTGTTGGTGATACTCCAGTAGGTCCTACCGGTCCTACCGGTCCCATAGGTCCTTGATCATTCGTAGGACCTTGCTCTCCTGTTCGTCCAGTGAACCCAGTGGGTCCAGTGTAACTAAGATCATCTCCAAGATTAGGGTTAGGACCCGTTTGTCCAGCAGGTCCGGTAGGTCCAGTGAATCCACTCGGTCCAGTGTTTCCAGTATTACCGGTATGCTGTATACCCGTGGGTCCTGTGGGTCCTGTGTTGAATCCTGTGGGTCCAGTGTTCCCTGTATTGCCAGTCCGTCCTGTCGGTCCTGTGTTGCCAGTATTTCCTGTATTGCCTGTCGAAGCCGTCGGTCCAACAGGTCCAGTGGGTCCAGTGTTTCCTGTATTCCCCGTAGGTCCTGTCGGTCCAGTGTTGCCAGTATTGCCAGTATTCCCTGTCGGTCCTGTTGGGCCTGTATTTCCAGTATTACCGGTATTCCCTGTCGGTCCTGTAGGTCCAGTGGGTCCAGTGTTCCCTGTATTCCCCGTAGGTCCTGTCGGTCCTGTGTTGCCTGTATTGCCAGTATTCCCTGTCGGTCCAGTGGGTCCAGTGGGTCCAGTGTTTCCTGTATTCCCCGTAGGTCCTGTCGGTCCTGTGGCTCCAGTGTTGCCTGTATTCCCCGTAGGTCCTGTCGGTCCAGTGTTGCCTGTATTGCCAGTATTCCCTGTCGGTCCTGTTGGACCTGTATTTCCAGTATTACCGGTATTCCCAGTCCGTCCTGTAGGTCCAGTGGGTCCAGTGTTCCCTGTATTCCCCGTAGGTCCTGTCGGTCCAGTGTTGCCTGTATTGCCCGTTGGTCCTGTCGGTCCAGTGGGTCCAGTGTTGCCTGTATTTCCCGTCGGTCCTGTCGGTCCTGTCGGTCCAGTGTTGCCCGTGTTGCCGGTTGCACCTGTAGGTCCAGTAATCCCTGTTCGTCCTGTCATTGTCGAGGATGGACCTGTAGGTCCAGTAGTCCCTGTGGGTCCTGTAGGGCCCGTTAAACCAGTAGCTGAGTTACCAAACCCAACATGTCCGGTATTTCCAGAGAACTGAAGTCCAGTAGGTCCAGTGGGACCTGTGCGACCCGTCGGTCCTCTACGTCCTGCTACTCCTTGATTGTAGCCTCTCGGTCCTTCAGGACCATCCTCTCCATCGGATCCTGGTACGTCGTCGTCGATACCTGTCGGACCTGTCGGTCCCGTATTCCCTGTATGTGCAAACCCTTTAGGTCCCGTAGGTCCTGTGGGTCCAGTGTTCGCAGTTGGACCCGTCATTCCTAGAGGTCCATAGTTACCAAAAACTCCAGTTTGCCCAGTGGGTCCAGTGAACCCTGTATTGCCTGTACTTCCTGTAGGTCCTGTAGGACCAGTAAACTCACTGCCTGTAGCTCCAGTAGGTCCTGTTTCACTTCCAGCAGGTCCAGTATTCCCTGTATTTCCCGTAGGTCCTGTTGGTCCTGTCGGTCCAGTGTTCCCTGTGGGTCCAGTGTTCCCTGTGTTTCCAGTATCCCCTATATGCCCTGTGTTTCCCGTAGGTCCTGTAGGACCTGTTCGTCCAGTGAACCCTGTAGGACCAGTTTCACCTGTATTTCCTGTTACACCCGATACGGTGGATGAACGTCCCGTCGGACCTATAATTCCAGTAGCTCCAGTCGGTCCTGTGTTTCCTGTGGCTCCTGTAGCTCCAGGTGTACTATTTGCACGTCCAATCGGTCCTGTAGGTCCTATCCGTCCTGTAGGTCCAGTGTTGCCCGTGTTGCCGGTTGCACCTGTATTCCCTGTATTCCCTGTGGAACCTGTACTGGTCGAACTTCCAACAGAACCTGTGTTTCCAGTGTTTCCTGTATTCCCTGTAGGTCCAGTATTTCCAGTAGCGCCGGTTGTACTATTGGCTCCAGCGTTTCCAGTGTTTCCTGTATTTCCGGTGTTTCCAGTGGCTCCTGTTCGACCCGTTGGGCCTGTCGTGCCAGTGACTCCAGTAACTCCAGCATTTCCAGTGGGTCCTGTGTTGCCCGTAGCCCCTGTGGTCGATACAGCACCTGCCATTCCAGTGTTTCCTGTAGGTCCTGTAGTCGAAGAGCCTATAGATCCAGTATCACCTGTAGGTCCGTTAACATACTGAGACTCCGGTAGTCGATATGTAAATGTTCCGGGTATGCGAGGCACGTAACTACTCATTATTAGTAGTAATAGTAAACTATGTAGTTAAATGATCCTGCAGTACTTAAACTAATCTGTGCTTCCCAGTACGTACCTCCTGGATATAAAGAAAATCCAGTGACTCTTGCGTCGGTTAATGCATCTTGCCTAAACCCTGATAAGAAAACAGGTGTAGCTATAGGTGTAACGGTTGCACCTGTGAAACTTACGACTGAACCGGATGTATTTGAGATGCTTATACCCGCCGTTCCTAAGGTAGTAGGACCTCCCGTGGCTCCTGTGGGTCCTATTGAACCTTCTGGACCCTGTGGCCCATCGGGTCCAGTGACACCTTGCTCTCCTACACTCCCTGTATTCCCTGTGGGTCCTTGCTCCCCTGTAGGTCCTGTAAAACCACCCGGAGATCCAGTGGGTCCAGTATTCCCTGTAGATCCTGTAAAGAATCCTCTCGGTCCAGTATTCCCTGTAGGTCCGGTTTCTCCTGTAGGTCCCGTAGGTCCTGTATTGCCAGTGGGTCCTGTTGGACCTGTGTTGCCAGTTGGACCTGTGTTGAATCCGGTCGCACCTGTATTTCCAGTATTCCCTGTAGGTCCTGTATTTGCACCTGTCGAACCAGTGTTGCCTGTATTCCCTGTATTGCCAGTGGGTCCTGTATTGAATCCGGTCGCTCCTGTTGGACCCGTATTCCCTGTAGGACCTGTATTTGCACCTGTAGGTCCAGTGTTGCCCGTGGGTCCTGTGGGTCCTGTGTTACCCGTATTGCCTGTGTTGCCCGTGTTGCCGGTTGGACCTGTATTGAACCCTGTCGCTCCTGTGGGACCTGTGTTGCCTGTTGGACCTGTATTTGCACCTGTCGGTCCAGTGTTGCCAGTATTGCCTGTTGGACCTGTATTTGCACCTGTCGGTCCAGTATTGCCCGTGTTGCCGGTTGGTCCTGTATTGAAGCCTGTTGCTCCTGTTGGACCCGTGTTGCCGGTTGGTCCTGTATTTGCACCTGTCGGTCCAGTGTTGCCTGTATTGCCTGTTGGACCTGTATTTGCACCTGTGGGTCCAGTATTGCCAGTATTGCCTGTGGGTCCTGTGTTGAATCCTGTGGGTCCAGTATTGCCAGTATTACCGGTTGGACCTGTGTTGCCTGTGTTGCCTGTATTACCCGTAGGACCTGTATTTGCACCTGTCGGTCCAGTATTGCCTGTATTACCGGTTGGACCTGTATTGAATCCTGTCGGACCCGTGTTACCTGTTGGACCTGTCGATCCTGTAGGTCCAGTATTCCCCGTGTTTCCGGTGTTACCTGTATTTCCGGTAAAACCAACACTTCCTGAAGGACCGGTTGGACCCGTGGGACCCGTAACACCTGTGGGTCCTGTGTTGCCTGTGTTGCCTGTATTGCCTGTATCACCGGTTGGACCTGTAGGTCCTGTATCTCCTTCACCAGGTGGTCCTGAGGGTCCTGTAGGTCCTGTATCGCCTTTCTCACCATTTGCACCTCGAGGTCCTTCAGGTCCAGCGGGTCCCGTAGGTCCAGTGAACCCACTTGGTCCAGTGATTCCAGTCGGTCCAGTTTGCAGTATTCCAGTCGGTCCAGTGTTTCCAGTGAATCCAGTCGGACCTGTTGGACCTCTGGCTCCTGTATTACCCGTATTTCCTGTAGGACCTGTTGGACCTATTGAACCTGTGGGTCCTGTCTCTCCTGTGGATCCAGTATTCCCTGTTGGACCCATCGGTCCAGTATTGCCAGTATTGCCGGTTGGACCCGTATTGCCAGTTGGACCTGTATTTCCAGTGTTTCCTGTGTTGCCTGTATTCCCCGTAGGTCCTGTCGGTCCTGTAGGTCCGGTATCACCGGTAACACCTGATGGACCTGTAGGTCCGATTGTGCCTGTACGTCCCGTATTTCCTGTAGGTCCTGTAGGTCCAGTGGGTCCGGCGGGACCTGTAGATCCGACCGGTCCAGTCACTCCTCCAGGTCCATTGTTTCCAATCGATCCAACAGGTCCTTGTGCACCTGTAGGTCCAGTGACTCCTGTCGCTCCTGTAATCCCCGTGTTGCCCGTGTTACCCGTATTCCCTGTGTTACCTGTGGGACCTGTGTTTCCTGTATTGGTAGCCGATCCAGCAGTTCCAGTGGGTCCAGTGTTTCCAGTCGGACCTGTGTTACCCGTATTCCCTGTATTACCGGTATTCGTAGCCGTTCCTGCAGGACCTGTATTGCCTGTCGGACCTGTATTGCCTGTATTGCCTGTGTTACCGGTATTCCCTGTATTTCCAGTGGGTCCTGTAGCTCCAGTCGGACCCGTGTTACCTGTGTTACCTGTGTTGCCTGTATTCGTAGCCGATCCTGCAGGTCCTGTTGATCCTGTTGGACCCGTTACACCTGTTGGACCTGCTGGACCTTGTGGACCTACAGGACCTGGGGGACCTGGAAAAACATTGGGTGCGCATGTTTCAACACCTCGTCCTGGCACGTAGCGGACTAGCATTCCTTATTATTAGAAGTGATAGAGTTTGTTCATGTAAAAAATACGGTCTACTCAGGTGGTGGAAATCCTCTATAGGATTCCAGTTTAGTGAAGATTAATGGGGGTCCATATTGGCTGAATATTTTGAATGACTGAATCTCAATTCTACCTGCTTGAGGAGTTGGTGGAGTATCGTTTAAATACGAGTAAAGATCTGCATTACTTCCATTTATTTCCATTGAGTTCGCGTAATAACCTGTTGGACCTTGAACTATTAATAGTGTCAAGTCGTATAATCCTGGAGCTTCAGGAAAGTTTGTAACATTAACCATGAAGTCTGAATTAACTATCTCTTCTTCTTTTCCTTCACCCAATAGTAACCCATTCGGTCCCTGACTCCAATCGAACGGAACAGCAGTCCCTCCTTCATAGGGGTTTAAGAACTGAATGTTTGTATTGCCTCCCCCACCTCCACCTGTTGGACCTATTTTTCCTGTCGGATAGAAGCGTATGTTCGATATCGTGTAGGGAGGACTATATGCATCGATGGCATTTGCATAAATATAAAGTTTATAGATTGAGTTTATAATAACTGGTGAAGAAATGGGTACTCCATTCAATTGAAAGATTACACTAGATCCATCCATGTAGATTGAAAAAATGTCTCCAGTCGTATAGGATGCAGTTCCCTGACTAGAATTATCGTAGATCACTGTATATGTATTGGAGTCTGATAGTCTGATAAGATAACGGTCAGGAGGATTAGGGTAAATACCTGCATACACACTTGTGAGTCCAATATCTATATTATCAGCACCAACACCGATCGCTGGAAGAGTACATTGAAAATAGATACCTTCGAATTCTGAGTTCAAAGACTCAACCGATTGAACGGTGTCGCCAGTGGTTACAAGATTGATAGAGATTGGAGATGTAATCGCAGGTGATCCATTTGTACCGGTTAAGGTTGTAAAGGTTGAACCTGCTGCTCCAGTATCTCCAGTGGGTCCTGTCTCACTTGCTCCTGTAGGTCCTGTATCTCCAGTGGGTCCTGTATCTCCAGTGGGTCCTGTATCTCCAGTGGGTCCTGTATCTCCAGTGGGTCCGGTAAATCCAGTAGGACCTGTGACATTCGAAGCTGCACCTGTAGCTCCAGTATTGCCCGTAGGTCCTGTCACAGTCGATGCCGCACCTGTTGGACCGGTATTGCCGGTAGGACCTGTGACATTCGAAGCTGCACCTGTAGCTCCAGTATTGCCGGTAGGTCCTGTCACTGTGCTTGCTGCACCAGTGGGTCCAGTATTACCCGTTGGACCTGTATTCCCTGTGGGACCTGTGACAGTCGATGCTGCTCCAGTGGGTCCAGTATTACCTGTTGGACCTGTGACTGTGCTTGCTGCACCTGTTGCACCTGTATTACCTGTGGGTCCTGTGACAGTTGAAGCAGCACCTGTTGGACCTGTGTTACCTGTTGGACCTGTCACACCTTGATTACCTTGAGGTCCAGTATTGCCGGTAGGTCCTGTTACAGTTGAAGCAGCACCTGTAGGTCCAGTATTGCCGGTAGGTCCTGTCGAACCAGTATTGCCGGTAGGTCCTGTTATAGTTGAAGCAGCACCTGTAGGTCCAGTATTGCCTGTAGGACCTGTGACAGTCGATGCTGCTCCAGTGGCTCCAGTATTGCCAGTAAAACCAGTGGCTCCACGATCTCCAGCTTGAGCAAATGAAAATATAACTTGATCATTTGAACTGATAATGCCTGAAGATTGTACATTTGAAACCGTCAATATATAGTGAGTGACCGCTCCAC
>Ga0255124_1000287_pt1 | contig 17795 bp, 15 predicted proteins | sample Law_Cont_RepB_8d_FD_188564 | JGI IMG/M metagenome (GOLD analysis project Ga0255124, IMG submission 188564) | Freshwater microbial communities from St. Lawrence River, New York, United States - Law_Cont_RepB_8d | ecosystem: Environmental > Aquatic > Freshwater > River | place: USA: New York... | reverse complement strand
AGAGATGATTGAAGCGATGCTTTAAAGGAGTCATCGGGGATTGCAGTGGCTGGTATAAATTTGTAACGGTTTTGCAGCGCCGTGCTCGTGCTCAGTGAAACGGTGCTCGTGCTCGTAATCGAAAGTAGCGTGTATCGGTGTTACGTTCGGTCAACACACGAGCTACCTCGGAATGAAACTAAACTGGTCCGGTTGTCCGAGCACGAGAACGAGCATGGGCATGGGCATGGGCACGAGCCGCAATCAGGTTGGCTAAAACTATTCCTTCAATAGCCCTTTAAAGGATTTCGCCAAACACCCAGCGATGCCCATCGGGGGTGACGATTCCGAACTCGCGCATTCCCCACGGTGTATCTGCGATCGGATGCCAGATCTCCACCCCTTGCTTAACAAGCCGCTGATACATCTCTCGAGCGGAGTCCACATGCAGATAACCGACCCAGCTATGGTCGATTGCCTGTCGCATCGGAACGATTCCGGGGCAGTCTCCGATCCGCAGTCGGCATTCCCCGAGTCTCAAGAAGCTCCAGCCATGGACTCTCAATTCTTCTTGAAACCCTAGCTTGTCGATGTAATACGCCCGACTGGTTTCGAGATCTTCCACGGCTAGAACGAACGTGGACTTTGTTACCTCTGACATGCACATCCCCTCGGTCTACTCTCGAACGTTAATTCCCAAAACGTTCGAGAACTATACCATAGGGACGGAACGATTGGCTTGTTCGGCCTTATTTGACCAGTTTGCGTCTGCGGAGAGCTGCTAAACCGGCCAACCCGATTCCAGCCAAAGCCATCGAAGTTGGTTCTGGGACAGCGATGCGTCCCGGCGAGCCGATTTCTGCATTATTGAAACTGCGAAATGCGCCGTTGACTCCAATTTGGCTCAGCTGAGAAATCGAACCGGTCAAGCCAGCCGCATTATCAAACGTCAAGCCAGTCGTCGCCGCACCAAACAAGACGCTTGCTTGCACATTACCCGCAGCATCAAAGATATTAACTCCGTCCCCGCCAGTACCTAACCCAACCCCACTTCCGTTGTAGCTGCCAATTACTACCGAACTAGTATCCGAACCAAACCAAGCTTGATTGAACGCTATAACACGGGCGGCGTAGTTGGCGGCAGATGTTTCCAAGAAGACAACCGATTGCCCCGCAGCAATACTTGTGACCTCTGTTCCGAAAGGGACCGATGCTGCGAAGCTCGCCGAACCATCGTCCATCCGCCATCCGGTAACGTTGATCGCGCTCGCGCCGCGATTCGTCAGTTCAAACCAATCGACTGCATACGTCAAGTTACCACTACCCGCAGAATACACCTCGCTGACGACCAAGTCAGCATACGCACTCGCCGTTGTGGCAAACAGCCCAACAATCACCGCAAAAAACGACTTCATGATGCCCCCTCTAAGAACCAATAGTGAATCCGGATCCGAATAACTCTTATAATCCGAAAAATTTACTCTCTCAGAATAAATCGACGGGCAATCGCATGTGTTAAGCTTGCGTTAGCGCGACATGAAGAATCGTCGCAAGCTTGACCAGTCGGTCAGCCAGGAATCGGCTTCATCGAGCAGCCAATCGTACGATGGAGCACTGGGGGTAGCATACCCGGTATTCCCACCTAAAAACGAACTGAAACTCTCATCGCTCGATGCGCTCGAAGTCACCACTGCGGGGCTGCGCGAAGCCAACACGCTGTCGATCGAGAAGGCTTGTACTCCGTCGAAAATCCAGTCCAGCGGTTGCTCCATCTGATCGATCGCTCCGCTGAGGAACAATGAGAAGCCTTCGACACCGGAGTCTGCAATCGCTCGCTTCGCTTCTTCGATCCCCCAAGGAATCGACTCGAAACGCCAACGGCGTGCTGGCATCAAGCCACCGACTGAATCGGTCAGCAAACAGACATAATCCAGTCCTGAATCAATCAGGTAGCGAACATCGTGATAGATACTACCAGCCGCAATGCAAGCACCGACAACCACCGTCGGCTGATCGCTGATCGAGCGATACAACTCCACACGTTTAGCTAAGTGCTCAACTTGCATCAAATCCGATGGCATCTTAGGGATCCACTCATCCGCCAAATAGTATTCGCTTGCACCCCCACCACCGCCGCTTCGCGATCTGAAAAACTGCAACTCCATCTGTTCTGCATGCATCAATGATCGTAGCGAACAAGGTTCATCCACCATGATGGGGGCAATGCTTAAACCGTCATCGAGCGATCGCTCCAAAGACTGCTGCAAACTATTTCCAACGACCGAGATCCCGCACCTTTTTCGCAAGCGATCCAGCACTAACCGCAGCGAATCACTAGCCGGAGTATCGATCCCCAATCTCGTAAAGACTGGCACTGGCCAATACAATTTGCGTCCACTTGTTTGGCTGGTAATGCGGCAGCCCGTATCGGTTCGATCCCCCAAACCGGGTGAGTGTTCGAGCCGCTCTGCTAATGACTTTGGAACGAAACGTCCTTCAGAGATTCGCTTCGAACCATCACCGCTCCCCTTAGGCTTCTTCGTATTCATGGCTCAATCCGGCTTCCGATAAACACGAAACTCTTTCAAGGCCGATGCCCTGATCCCAGCCTTCATCAACAACAAACTCAGCTTGAGTCGATCTGGCTCGCGCAGTCTCGCTTCTTCGATGTCGGAGCTGATGCTTTGCGCTTCACCCCGAATGTAAATGCTGCCACCTCGCATTTGAGCCCCAAGGTTCGGTCCGGCATTTCCACCGATCACCAACGTACCCGATTCCATCCGATATCCCGCATGCGAACCGACATCGCCTCGCACCAGCAAATCCGCGCCTCGCAACGATACCCCAGCTCTATTGCCAGCATCCCCCAAAACAACGTTCAGCCCACCGGTCGCCATCGCACCCAACGAATCAGACACCGAGCCCATTACTGTCAGTGTTCCGGACAATTGGGAGTGCCCAAAGTAATCCCCTGCGTTCCCTTGCACGACACACTCGCAGTTGTCGGTGTTCGCAAAACCGTAAGCACCAACGCTTGCACCGGTTTCGGCTTTCAACAGATCCTTCAAACCACATCCTACAAAGTCACAGCCTTGCGTCGTGAGCAGCACCACGTAAATCGCATCATCATCCCCGCCGCTCGCTTGATTGCTCGCTCCTTGACTGGCCGCTCCTTGGCTATACGCTCTCTGGCCATCATCTCCTTGATGACCGCCTGCTTGTTGAATCGCTCCTGGTTGACCGCTTGCTTGTCCGGTGCCTGCGTGTCCAAGGCCGACTTGTCCAGGGCCGAGTTTTGACGCATCGATTTGTCCGTCTGCACCACCTCGCACCCATTCCCCTCTAGCAATCGCGCGCGCTACTGCATGGACAACCTGCCCGGGTTCCAACTGGTCAACGCGTAACTCAATGATTCGAGCCATGAGCGGTTTCCGTGGATTCTGAGCTACTACCTACCGTGCTACTACCTACCGTGCTACTACCTACCGTGCTACTAGTTACCGCACTACTAGTTACCGTGCTACCACTTGCTGTGCACTCATCGAGCAAATGGAACAAGCTTCGCCACGACTCGCCACTTCCGGTACTCAATGAAATCGCGCAAGATCGCGCATTGGTATAACCTTCTGTGCAACCGGCTTGTTGCATCGCCGGGCCGACATCCTTCGTCGCACTCTTGACTAGCCCTGGCAATTCAAAGCCACGGTCTCCACCCATACCACAGCACTTTCCTTCGTGCGGTTGGATCACGGTCTGCGAACAAGCGTTCGCGACCTTGACCATCGCATCCCCCCAGCCGAACTTTTGGTTCGAGCAAACGGAATGGATCGCGACGCTCGATTTCTTCTTGCGCACCGACAACTTCGGCAGCAGTGCTTCTGCAAACAATGATGAATCGACGACGTTTATCCGTTGCAGTTGTTCACGACGAACCGCATCGAGATCGCTCAACCCCTGCTTGAGAAACGCAGTACACGATCCTAAATCCATCACCACGGGACGGCGTCCGCGATCGCTCCATATCCACATCGCATCGATCAGTTCGGCTTGTTTGCTCAACGCTGTATCGACGAATCCCTTCGAGGAGAACGCTTGACCACAACACAACCCAACGGCGTTCTTCGGTATATGCAACTTGACCTTTGCTCGGTCCGCCACTCGCACCAGAGCACCGGCTGTTCCGTGCATCATCCGCGACATGCATGTGGGCCAATAGACGTAGTCGCACTCTTCGATTCCTACCAACAAGGAGCGGTCGACTTGTTCGTTCTGTTCGCCCAATCCACGGTGCCACTGCGGGAATCCGGAGAATAGACTTCCCATCCCTTTGGTCATTCCCTGCATCGCGTCGGATCCCAAGAACCCTGCGGCGACTCGCCCTAAGGATAGACTTGCACCGACAGCTCTCTCGGCCAGTCCAAATTGGGCTCCCAAATTAGCGGCAACACGTTTTGCCATCGGCGATACGCTCTCGCGTCGCAACTGCTTGATCAAATCACCCGTGTTGATCGCAACTGGGCAATCCATCGCGCACAATCCATCCGTTGCGCACGACTGTTTCCCTGCAAACTCATATTCAATATCGAGTTGCTTGGCCAACTCCGTGCGACCTTGCGCAATGAGTCGCTGCCTTGCTCGTCGCAAGACGATCCGCTGCCGTGGGGACAACGTAAAATCTCGGCTCGGACATCGCGGTTCACAAGCCCCGCATTCGACACACTTGTCGACGATGTCTTCTACTACTGGCAAATCTTTGATGTTCTCTAAATGCAACTTTGGCTTGTTGGTCAAAATCACATCTGGGTTGAACAAGCAATCGGGATCGACCGCCGCCTTTAGCCGTCGCATCAAAGCAACCGCATCGCTACCCCATTCGGTCTCGACGAACGGAGCCATGTTACGCCCCGTTCCATGCTCGGACTTCAGCGCTCCATCGAATCGATGCACGACCAAATCGACCATGTCGTCAATCAGTCGAGCGTACTTGTCGTTATCCTTTTGGCTCGCCATCGGTTGAGAGATGACGAAGTGCAAGTTCCCATCTTTCGCATGCCCGAAAATGATCCCGTTGGCATACTCATGTTTGCGGAACATGACTTGCAATTCAAGGATCGCGTCGGCCAAGCGAGGTAATGGAAAGTTGATATCTTCGAGAATCGCTGCTTCACCTCGACCTCGCATCGCAGCGACCGCCGGATACATCCCCTTACGGAGCTTCCACAAGTTCGCTTGCTCTTTTTTATTCTGCGTAAAAGAGATCGCGCTCAAGGGTTTCATGTTCGGTGCACACTTGGTGCGGAACGTCTCGAGTTTAGCCGCCAAAGCGTCCTTATCGGTCGCTTGAAACTCGAACAACAATCCCATCAACTTCTGATGCTCGCTTAACCTTCTTGGCAGATCCTCAGGAGCACCATCCAAGTTGCGTATGGATTCAAGGCTTGCGCGATCCATGAACTCCACTGCGTCCGCTTCGATCGCAATCAACTCAGGGATGATGTCACAAGCCGCATGAGCGTCGGCAAAGAAACCTAAAGCGGTCGCCTTCTCGGGCAAGTCCGGTAGCGTGCGCAAGACTGCTTCGCTGATAAACGCGAGCGTTCCTTCGGCTCCAATCAGCACATGGCTTAGAATGGCCAATGGATCGTCGTAGTCGACGAACGCATTCAGTGAATAGCCAACCGTGTTCTTCTGCTGATACTTCCGTCGGATCTTATCCAACAACGCATTGTTTTGAAGAATGCTTTCGCGGATCGCTAGAAGCTCTGCGCACAAGCCGGCTTTCTGCTCGCGAAACCGCTGCGACTCTCCTTCTCGCGAAGTATCCCATACCGTTCCATCTGGGAGGATAAATCGGATCGAGTCCAACGTGTGATATGCATTGTTAACAACCCCGCAGCACATACCGCTTGAGTTGTTCGACAGCATACCGCCGAGCATGGCGGAATTGATACTTGAAGGATCCGGACCGATCTTGCGACCGAAGTTCTTCAGGTTCGCGTTGACGAGTCCGCCGATGGCACCTGGTTGAACGCGAACTCGCATCCCGCCATCCAAAGGCTCGATCTTACGCCAATGCCGACCGATGTCGACGAGCCAACCATCGGTTACAGATTGGCCAGACAAGCTCGTACCACCGGCCCGAAAACAGACCGGCACACGCTTGACCTTCGAAGCCGCCAAAATCGCTTGCACTTCCTCTTCGCTCCGAGGCTGCATCACAGCCTGCGGAATCAGCAAATAGGGTCCAGCGTCATTGGCAAATGCATACCGTTGCCAAACCTCGGTCAGAATGTCCGCACACGGTCGGTCAACGTTCATAGCAAGAGAGCTTACTGGCTAGCGGTCAAAGAATTTCTTAAATGCGTAAAAAGTCACAGCACGTCCTGCGCGAGCGATCGAAGTCGTCAGCGGAATCTGCTTGGGGCAAACCGAGACGCAGTTCTGTGCGTTACCGCAAGCTTGCACGCCACCTGGAGCCGTTAAGACTTCGAGCCGTTCCTTCTCAAGACTCTTCGCGACTGGGTGCGAATTGAACAGCATCGCTTGGGAAATCGCATGTGCACCGATGAACTCGGATTCGTAAGCACCCTTCTTGCGGGCTTCGAACGCTTCATCGCTTTCCCCAGCTTGTCGCTGTACTTCGACTTTGTTGAATTGAGGGCAAGCGTCCAAGCAGCAACCGCAGCTCATGCACTGGCTCAATGGATAGTTTTGTTCTTGATCGTCTCGGGTGATCCGAGGACCAGCACCCATATCATAGTATCCGTCAACCGGCACCCACGCTTGCACTCGCTTGAGGGAATGGAACAAACGCGAGCGATCGACCATCAAGTCCCGGACGACAGGGAACTTGGTCATCGGTTGCAATTCGATTTCAGCAGGGTTGTCTTCGAGCAACCGATCCACCAACGCCGAGCAGCTTTGGCGCACTCGCCCGTTGATCACCATCGTGCACGAACCGCAAACTTCTTCTAAGCAACCGCAATCCCAAGCGACCGGATTGACTTTCTTACCTTCCGAAGTCTTCGCTTGTGCAGCGATCTTTTGCAAGACGCTGATGACGTTCATGTCTGGCTCATACTCGACTTGATGTCGTTCCCAATACGGCGGTGTTCCCGGTCCGTCTTGGCGCAAGACACGCACATTGATCTTGGAAGGTCGGCGATCACTGCTGGTTGAGGATGTATTAGCTTCAGGACCTGGGGCAATCATCGAAATACCTTTCAGGGACTATTTAAACGTTGGTTGAATCTTGTTTGTTATCTCGTTGAACTGAGGTTCCGAAAAGGATTTTTCGGAACGCGATTTAAGCGACTGTGCTATTAAAGCAACTGGCTGAGGGGGTCGTTAGACCGCACCTACCAGCTTCTTTCCAGCCGACTTACCATCGGCTTGTCCAGCTTGCTCAGCTGCCTTATTGCGTTCCTTCCAAACCTCTTCGATCACTTCTGCTCCGACTAGGCCGTAAAGCCGTGGTCGTGGTTTGAGCAACCTTGTATCGATGTCTTCGTAAGCCAAATCAGGCTCATTGCCGTTCCAGCTACAAACCGAAGACTTGAGGAATTTGCGGGTGTTCTCATCGAACGCATCGCACCACTTCTCGGCTTCCTTCTTGCGTTCAACCGGATCGGTTGCACTGAGGCTTGGCATGCAGAAGTCTGGCTTGTAGTGAGCTCCACGGCTCTCGTCTCGCATCAACGCACCCTTGAGAATGCACTGTGCGATCGGGATCATGTCTTGCACGGACTTGGTGAACATCACGTTCTGGTTCGTCCAGTTCCCGGTATCGGCTAGCGAGCATCGAGCGGATCGCTCAAGCATTTGAGTAACGCGATCGTAGGCTTCTGTAAGCTGATTGTTGTATCGAACAACGGTCGCCGCGCGGGTCATCGTATCCCCGAGCTCTTGGTGGAGCAGATAAGGATTCTCGCCAGCAGCAGAAGCTTGCGACAAAAGCTTCTTATGTCGCTCTTGATGCTTGCTTTGTGCACCTTCGAAAATGCTCTTCGGAAGATCAGCAGCGGCCTTGTTGTTCTTCATCCAGTTCACGATGCCGGGACCGACAAAGAGACCTGAGAAGATGCAACTTAGCAACGAGTTGGCACCGAGTCGGTTTGCACCGTGGTACTGGTAGTCGCATTCGCCGATTGCATACAAGCCGGGGATGTTGGTCGACTGATTGCGAGGCGATCCCGGTAGCAATCCACCATCGGCATTCGCTTCGTAATCGACCCACAATCCACCCATGCTGTAGTGAACCGCAGGGAAAATCTTCATTGGTTCTTCACGAGGATCAACGCCTTGGAACTTCTCGTAGATCTCGAGAATACCGCCGAGCTTGCGGTCGAGCTCATGGCGAGGGATATGGGTCAAATCCAAGTAAACGCACATGCGGTTCGGATCGACCGACAAACCTTCGTTAACGCAAATGTTGAAAATTTCGCGAGTCGCGATATCTCGAGGAACCAAGTTCCCGTACTTGGGGAATCGCTCTTCGAGGAAGTGATATCGTTCGCTTTGAGGGATCTGCTTTGGCGGGCGCGTGTCGTTCGGACGGCGTGGCACCCATACTCGACCACCTTCTCCACGAGCCGATTCGCTCATCAGACGCAGTTTGTCCGCACCTGGAATAGCAGTCGGGTGAACTTGGATGAACTCCCCGTTGCCGTACTTCGCACCCGCTTGGAAACATCGGCTAGCTGCACTTCCTGTGCAGAAGACCGACATCGTCGAGCGACCGTAGACCAATCCACAACCACCGGTAGCGACGATCACCGCATCAGCAGCGAAAGATCGGATCTCCATCGAGACCATGTCTTGAGCTACTGCGCCGACGCATCGACCGTTGTCATCGAGGATTGGCCCAAGGAAATCCCAGAACTCATACTTCTTAACAAGGCCGGCCACTTCGTGCCGACGGACTTGCTCATCCAAAGCGTAGAGCAATTGCTGACCGGTTGTCGCTCCAGCAAACGCAGTCCGCTTGTACAGCGTTCCACCGAATCGGCGACGATCGATAAAGCCTTCTGGTGTTCGGTTGAAAGTCACCCCGAGGCGGTCCATCAAATCGATGACTTTTGGAGCCCAGTAAGCCATCTCTTTGACGGGTGGCTGGTTTTGCAAAAAGTCTCCACCGTAAATCGTATCGTCAAAGTGATTCCATTCGTTATCACCTTGCTGACGCGTCTGGTCGTTGACGCTGTTGATCCCACCCTGCGCACAGACACTGTGCGATCGCTTTACCGGGGTAAGACTCAAAAGATCGACTGGCACCCCAAGCTCCGCTAGCTTCATCGTAGCGGAAAGCCCTGCCAATCCTCCACCGACGACCAACACTCGATTGTTAGCCATGTTGCTCTCTTCTCACTTTTTACGGAAATAGTGCTTTTGAACTGTAGTGCTTTTGAACTGTTCGCGTCGCGGTTGTTCGCTGCGACTGAATATTATGCTGACCGCAATCCCTGGCCCGAACGATTATTCGTGGTTGGAATGCCCGTCGGTGGTTTTGTGCGCATCGGGCTTAATCATCCGACCCTCAACGCGAACCTTGTACATCTTGTCTTCAACTTCTTTAGCCGCAACCGGATCGGTTTTGATCACCGCTGCCAAGGAACTTAGGCCAGCTAATCCGATGATTACCCCGAAAGCAGCGCAAGCGATCGAAGCTCGCTTCTGTGCCTTGGGCGAAATCCAGACGCCCCAGGTAATCCCGGCCGTCCAGATTCCGTTTGCCAAGTGATAGCAACAAGCCAGAACCCCGACCAAATAGAACAGAGGCCAGAAAATGCTCAGGCTTCCCATCGCTTTTGCTAGCGAACTAGCCGCGTTGTATGGGCGGAATTGAGCCATTCCAATTGGTTCGACCAATCCCAACCACCAGTCCCAGTGGAACCAGCCGTGCAAGTGCAGCACGTGTGTAAAAATGAAGAGAAACGCGATGTACCCGGTGATCCGTTGGGCCGAGTACCGTTTGTTGCTTGTATACGTATAGTTGCGTGTATTCGACTGCCCACTCATCGCGATCCAAACACCAACGATCGCATGGAACAAGATTGGCAAGAAGATGAACACCCATTCGACGACCGGTAGAAACGGAATCGAATGGATCGCGAAGACTGCGTTTTGGAAGACATCCGGGCCGCCGCTCAAGCTAGCATTCGTGAGCAAGTGGACGCACATGTACGCCCCGACTGGGATCAACCCGCTGAGCGAGTGAAGTCGCCGGATCAAAAAGTCATGCTTTTTAAGGAAGGATAGGGATGGGCCGGCGGGACTCGATGGGGACGATTCTGTGGAGGTCATTCTCTAAACTTTTCTACGGCTACGACTTCAACCGATGGTGGACGGCGGACGACGAAATATTGCCCTGACGACAGGAACCTTACGAAAGGTTTCTGTACGAAAGGTTACTGTAGAGGATAGCCCACAATTAACCAATTACCAAGTCTTCCGAACCCCTATAACCCTTACAAACTCGGAACTCGACCGTGTTCGTCTATCCTAATTGGATTAATCGGCACCCTTTCGGCGCCCCCTCCGGAGGAAACATTCAGTTTTTTGTGATTTCGTTGACATTACCGCCGATAACGAACTATACTCGAACCCGGTCTGACGGGCGGGTTACCCGGCCGTAACTTTCCTTGTCCTCCTCACTTCCTGAATATTCGGACTTCGGTTGACTCATGACACGACTCGGCCAAATCTTCACGTTGCTGCTCCTGATCCTCAGCGTCGCATTTTTCGTCGCTTCGGTCGCGGTGAACGCGTCTCACAAAAACCTTCGTGAACAAGTCACGGAGTACCAAACTCGCCAACGATCTTTAGAAACGTCGATCGACGAGCTGAAGAAAGCCGGCGAGACGAACAAGACGCAGCTTGCACAAGAGCAAGTCGCGCGACGCGTTTCGCTCTCCGCTCTGCAAACTCAACTCGATACCGAGCGTGAGAAGAATCAGCAAGCCAATACGCAACTCAATGACTTGAACTCGAAAAATACACAAGCTACGCAAAGTTTGGCGCAAACGCTCGCTGAACTGAAGCGAATCACCAGCGAAAATGATCTTCTCAAGCAAGAGATCGACAAGATCATCACCGACCGTAACGGTCAACGTCGCACCGTGATTAACCTCACCGACGAACTCAACAGCCTCAAGAGCAAGCGAATCGACCTTGAGTCGGAAATCAAGAACCTTCGAGACCAAGCGACTCTGTACCAAGCGATGGCTGATACACGTGGAGCTGCACTCGCCGCTGCCGGTATCAAAGATCCAGATGACGTTCCACCGAGCGACCTGAAGGGTGTTGTCCTTGCTGTAGGATCCGACTCTTCGGTTGAGATCTCGGTTGGTCGCGACGACGGACTTCGCCAAGGACATCAACTTGACGTCTTCCGAAATGGCTCGTACCTCGGTCGAATTGAAATCCGAACCATCGCTGACGACAAAGCGGTTGGTAAGGTTCTCCCAAGCTTCCGAAAAGGCTTTATCCAAGCCGGCGATCGCGTTGCATCCAAAGTTTACTAGTCAGCATTTGAATCGTTATTGAGGATGGTTGTACATCCTCGATCACCACGCGTCGCATTCCTTCGAATCCTCCTGTTTCCTGCCACAGCATCGATTATGTCCAAGCAACCGATCTCGATCTACACGATGATGATCATCCTGGCCAATATCTTCATGTTGCTGGCTTGTATCTTCATGGCTATCGAATACTTTGGCCGATGGGGTGGGCCTTCCTCTCCTAAAGCCCCGAATGTGCAATGGACGCACCAACTCTCCGATTCGAACTACGTCTGATTCCGACACGGAATCTTCCGACACTGAATTTTGTTCCAACACGGTATCTTCCTGCACGGAATATTCCAGCACGGAATCTTCCAACGCGGAATCTTATCGCTAAGCAAGAATCAAGCTCTCTTCCTGGGCTTGCACTAACAAGTGTTCTTGCTTGTCTGCATCGCACTCGGATTCTGCTCCCCTTAGTGTTATTGCGAGTCTTATTCCTAGTCTTCTTGCCTTTGCAAGTTGGCGTTTGCCTTGCGAGTGAATCGGTCCCTTCGACGACGCAGCAAGCGTCCCAATGCGCGCAGAAAGTTGTTCATCACGCAATTCTCTACCAAGGTGACACTCGCTCTTTCAGTGTTTATCTTCCGAATCAAAGTGCCAACTCTTGCGAGCCACTTCCAGTCGTCTTCGCTTTTCACGGCGTCTTGATGAACGGTCAGACGATGGCGGAAATGACGGACTTGCACGAACTCGGTGCGCGTTGTGGCTTCATCGTCGTCTATCCAGATGGTTCAGGCCACGGCCGGTTCCGCACATGGAATGCCGGCGGCCGCTCTGGTCGACTTGAACGCGTCGCTGAAGATGACGTAGGCTTCGTTCGAGCCATGTTGCGAATCGTTCAATCCAAGTACTGCGTCGATCCGGATCGGATTCATGCTACAGGATTCTCTAACGGTGCAATGATGTGTTACAGACTCGCGGTCGAAATGCCCCACGTCTTCGCTTCTATCGCCCCCGTGGCCGGCACCCTCGCCGTTCCTGCAACTGCATCGTCTTCACTGACGGCAACTTCATCACTGACTGCATCGCCACTACGAGCTCGCGCAGTTCCATCTCTGCACATCCATGGCACCGAAGATAAATTCGTTCCTTGGGATGGTCCGAATGCGCGTACACCTAAGAACCTAGATTTCTGCAGTGTGCCACAAACCGTAGCCGCTTGGACTCGGCTTCATGCTACCACCTACAACACGTCAATCCTCTGTAACACGTTGCCTTGTTCTGACCGAGTTCAAGACGGGACTCATATCGATATTCAATCCTACCAAGTCGATTCGTCAGTCATCGATAACTCGGCAGAAGAGGACATAGCAACTGAAAGTGGAATGGGATCGGTAACCTCAACTCCATCTCCTATTGCGATTCAGCTCGTTCGCGTCCATGGTGGCGGGCACACTTGGCCCAGCGGCAAGAATCGCGAATGGCTCGTAGGGACAACGTCCAAGGAATTCAGCGCCAACGAACGGATGTGGACGTTCTTCCAAGAACATCCCAAGCTATAGTGCGAAGCGATTGCTTGTTAGCAGTGCCTTTTAGCAGTGCCTGTTTTTGAGCGCGCGGCTATTTGCCGATACAGAACCGGCTGAATAAAGCATCGAGAATGTCGTTGTTGGCCACTGTACCGGCGACTTGACCAAGTTCATCGAGGGCGACTCGCAGTTCACCCGCGATGATTTCTTCCCCAACGGATTCCACCGCCGCTTCCTTCGCCAACCGTAGGCTTTCAAGCCCTCTGACCAACGCTTCTCGACATCGTACACCTGTCATCGGCACAACGTCGATACTTTCCTCTCGCCACTCCCCTACCGCTTGCTCCAACCCTTGCATCAACTCATCGATTCCACGGCGATCGACACTACTGAGGCAAAAAGTTCGTTCGACGGGAATTGGCCAAGCAAGATTATGAATCGCTTCTACTGAGTCGCTCCAGCAATCAAGTTTCGTGCGCACACCCCACACACGCTTGCCGTGTAGAGCTTGCTGTAACCTCGCTTGATCAAGCCCCACGGACGAGTCGGCTTGATCCAAAGGTACGCAAAGAATAATCAAGTCCGCTTCATTGAGTTGTTCCCAAGTCTTCTCTTGCGCGATCGCTCGCGGGGTGGATGTTACAGCGGCAGAACTTGAAGATGCATCAGTTGGGGATTGCTTATCGTGCGTGTCGAGCCTAGCTGTGTCGAGAGATTCGAGCCCAGAAGTGTCGAGTGACTCGAGCCCGGCAGTGTCCAGTAGATCCAATAGAGCCGAACCGATTTCGAGTCGAGTGCGGACGTAATCGCGCGTCGTGCCTGGTTCATCGCTGATGATCGAGACAGACTTCTTAGCGATCGCGTTGACCAGTGAACTTTTTCCAGCGTTCGGTACGCCAACCAGGACGACTTGAAACTCCACGCTCTGTCCTCGCCTATGTTCGATCTGTTCGACTAGCGAGTTGACTTCCGTTTCCGCCTGGACCAGCCGGCGTATGACTTCACCACGATCCACAAACTCGATGTCTTCATCGACGAAATCCAGACCAGCTTCCAAGTCTGCCAGCAACTCAATAAGTCCCCGCCTGAGTTGTTTCAGCGGCGTGGCTAATCCACCAGCTAGCTGCTGCAAAGCCACTTGAAACGCGCGCTCTCCTTGCGCGTGAATCACCCCTAAGACCGCTTCGCATTGCGTGAGGTCCATCCGGCCAGCCAGGAATGCTCTAAGAGTGAATTCACCAGGTTGGGCTATGCGGGCACCGGCTGCCAATACCATTCCTTGAACCTGCTCAAGGATTACAGGAGCACCGATCAGATGCAATTCCGCTGATGGCTGTCCGGTATAACTTCGGACTCCTGGCCAATAAAACACAGCGACTTGGATTACCCCTAGCCCATCGGTTTGCAACTCCGATTCGAACCGCCTAGCTTTTTGCGTTTGATTCCATTCCGAACTCAAGCTGGGGAAGAGTTCTCCCAAGACTTCGCGTGTATTTGGTCCTGAGATTCGGATCGCACCACGCAATGCTCCTTCGCGTCCTGTCGCGATCGCACAAATCGTCGAATCGGTTTCGAATTGCACACAATACCCTTCAATGGTTCCACGCTCGATCCACCCGTCATCCAAGTTGGCCTTTAAGATAACAAACACCGAGCGAAATCCCCAAACGGCTTGGGGTGCAAAAAGGGACTATTCCCTTGAGAATTCCTTCTTTAGCGGTTTCTCAAACGCGGATTCTCAGGCGCTGACTGTGACAATTTCCAAAAAAACAAAAGTTTTCGAGTCAGAGAACCCAGACTTGGGTTAATCCAATCTAAGCGAACTCCACCCCCAAAAAATGGGACACTTCCGATGGTCGATGAATCCACACGTCAAGCGATGAGGCAATGGACACTTGTCCAGCCGATCGTCTCAAGCTACGTGCATGCGATGGTTCGCGACCATGGTGCGAGGGACGATCTGATGCAAGAAATCGCCATCGCGGTTTTGGATTCCTACGATCGGTTCGACCCAAACTCGCAATTCGTACGTTGGGCTATGGGTATCGCCCGAAATCACTTGCGCAACTACTTCCGCACGCAGAGCCGCAAGCGGTTGCATTTCGATGACGATTTGGTCGCATCTCTTGCGGAGTCGTTTGCTGACACTCGGGCGGACGATCTACCATACCAGGAGCATCTTCAATACTGCCTCGCACAGCTCGATGGCCGAGCCAAGGAACTCTGCTTAGCCCGCTACAACGACAACAAGACACCCACTGAAATCGCGCTGAATCTCGGCTCTACTGCGAATCGGATTTCGAAAGCACTTCAGCGTATCCGAGAGAAGCTACGTGATTGCATCCTCCAACGTGCTCGATTGCAAGGAGAAGCGTAAATGCACGATACGAAATTCAATGAGCTTGTTCACCTCTACCTCGATGATTGCATCGAACAAGATGACCTGCTGAAGCTTCAGTCGCTTCTTCAAGAATCCCAATCTCATCGTGAAGTCTTTCGCGACATTGCCTTATTGCATGAGCAGCTCTCGCAAACGCTCCCGTTACTAGCTTTGCCAGCCGAGTCGATAAGGCTCGCCCAACAAGTCGAGCAGACTACGCTCGCCCAACAAGTCGAGCAGACTACGCTCGCCCAACAAGTCGAGCCGATGCGTGCGGATCCTGCTCCATCAGTGCGAAAGCGATCGAACCGATCAACCCTTGCTCTGATCGGCGTCGTTGCAGCAACTCTCCTCCTCGTAACACTGCTGCTTCCGTCGCGAAATCGATCGTTCGCTGGCAGCGAACTTCAGCGCATCCTCCATGCCAATCAAAACGCGATCTTGCACTACCGCATCGATGTCGACCAAACGTCGCGGATGAAAAAACCTCGATCTATGACCAATACCGATGCGCGACCTCCAAAACCGAGCTTGCATCAAGCCGAGTTGTTTGTTGAAGGTTCCGATCGCTTTGTGTTGATCCGTACTCCAGAGGTTGGTCAAGCGTTCATTACGGGTTGCGATGGAGCGATATCGTGGGCTATCGCACCACAAGGGGCGGTACGAGTAAGCAAAGATTTGGGGCAGTTCAACCGCGATATTCCCGGCCACGAGCATTCCATACCCTTAGCCAATCTAAAACTAGGGTTCGAGAAAATCCAAAAGGCCTACGACGTACAATTCCTCGCTCCCGCACCTGATGACCCTACATTGGATAGCTCAGGCGACGACACTTATAAATCAGATTCGTCGGGAGGCGAAGCGTTACTTATTGCGACCAAGCACCGAGGGGAGCGAGGCCCCAAACGCATTGAGATCCATTACGACTCGATCACAGGCGAGATTCAACAAATGCGTTTCGTCGATATGCCCTACGGTCCTGATCAAATAACCATTCGTTTAAGCCTTCTGGATCACACACCGGTTCCAGAGGATTTCTTTCATCACACCTATCACCACTCTTCCGATCGGACCGTCATCGATGAATCCCCATAAGACTCAAACGAATGACCAAAGCACATCTGGTATTGATTCAGCGAATCACGCATTGTCCTATCTAAGAGCGATAAAGCATCGGTACACGTGGCTTGGGATTCTATTGCTTGCCGTCGCAAGCATCGGAGCTTGGCAAGGTTTTGCACAAGACCCCGCGAAACAAAAACCACGCAAACCGCAAATGTCCGATACGATCAAAGCAAATATGTATGCGGATAATTGGTTCGTTCTTTATATCAACGGCGAACTCACTGCGGTCGATTCCATCCGATTCATTCCGCATAACGTCATCTCCGTCGACGTGCTACCAACATACCCCATGAACATCGCCGTCATGGCCAAAGACAACGCAGATCCAAATACCGGCATGGAGTATGCAAACACCAACATCGGTGATGCCGGTTTCATTCTGAAATTCTCTGACGGAACGATCACGGATGCTTCATGGAAAGCCCAAGCGTTCTCGAAAGGTCCAATCGATCGGGACACCAAGAACCCAAAAGCTGTCCACACACCAATTCCTGAGAATTGGTTCGCGGTCGATTTCGATGACTCCGGTTGGAAACAAGCGAAAGAGTACTCCGAGGAACAAGTCAGTCCTAAACAACCCTACTTCGAACACGACTTCCAAGGGGCGAAGTTCATTTGGTCTGATGATATCGAACTCGACAACACCGTCATATTTCGAAAAACAATTACCTCACCACCTGATGGGAAACCACGAGCTGACTTCAGCAACCTCAACAACGTCGTGCCCGACTCGCCACCGCGCCGAAATCGCCCTCCTCGCTAAATCGCCCTCCTCGCTAAATCGCACTGCTTGCTAAATCGCACTGCTCACTATTCATGTGAATCACTAATTCGTGCAACTCACTGCACAGTCTTCACGATAGATCCTTCGACGATAGATCAAATCGCTTGCATCGAACCGCAATGTTATTCATACCCATCATGACCGACCAATCGCACAAGCACACCGCACACATCGCTTCCACGCTCCGCTCGCTCGTTGTGCTTGGGTCCTTGGTACTATCAAACCCATACGTTTGGTTGCAAAGCAGTTTTGCACAAGATCCGCCGGAGGCGAACTCACCGAATCGCAATCGAGAGGAGCGAAACACACCTCAACGGGATCGAAACGAAGAACGGGGTCAGCAGCCTGGTCAACTGCGCGGTCAGCAACGCGGACAACAGCAAGGGCAACCTCCTGAACGCCGAGGCGGTCAAGGCGGTGGCGGTCAAGGCGGACAGGGAGGAGGGGGTTAAGGCGGCAATGGTGGTGGAGGTGGTGGCAAAGGTGGTGGTGGA
>Ga0255124_1000278_pt1 | contig 18394 bp, 8 predicted proteins | sample Law_Cont_RepB_8d_FD_188564 | JGI IMG/M metagenome (GOLD analysis project Ga0255124, IMG submission 188564) | Freshwater microbial communities from St. Lawrence River, New York, United States - Law_Cont_RepB_8d | ecosystem: Environmental > Aquatic > Freshwater > River | place: USA: New York... | reverse complement strand
ACAGGCTTGAGGCGAAGTATTCGATGGCTGTTCCGTAGGATGGAACGATGCCAAGGACGCCGAAGCTGTGGGTGAAGTTTTGGTTACCTGGAGGATTGATCGTGAAGGTCTGCGAGCGGACCGCTGTGTTCGACTCGATCATTGCGACCGGGTTGACATAGCTGACCGTGTAGGTGCCAGGAGGCAACATCTCGAAATCGTAAGATCCGTCCGCTTCGGTCATTTCCGTTATACGGATCGTGTTCGCTGCGTTCGCAGGATCGGCATAACTGAGGGTGACTTCAACTCCACCGACTGGCAGTTCGACTAGGCCCGCAGCATTATTGTCGTAGACTCCGTTGAAGTTATCGTCGACGTAGACCAAGCCCTTGATCGAGCTAGGTTGGAACGGATTGACCTTGATGGTGAAGTTCCCGACGTCAGCCAAAGGATCGGCTTGACCGGCAGTCGTTCCGTTGTCTTCGACTCGGTATTGGAACGAGAAGGACTCGTTGGTTCCGAGTGGAGCGAAGTAGGTCAGGGACGTGCCGTTGGGGTTGAGGGTCAGGGTTCCTGGGATAGGACCGTTGAAAATCAAGTCGGTGATCTTGAGCGTTTGACCCGATTCGTTCGGAGCACCCTTGTTCATGGCTGCCAACGCTGCTGTCAGATCGATGACGGTGTTGACACCGGCAAAGACATCTCGCGAGAGGTCATCAGCAACCGGTGGGTTGTTGACTTCGCTGACATACAGGCTGACCGTACCGGTCGAGCTCAGCGATGGCGTTCCGTTGTCAAACACGCTGTAGACAAAGGAATCGAGCCCATCGACAAGACTGTTGAAGAACAAAGGTGGGGTGTAGATCAGGTTGCTTCCGCTGCGAGTGACCGTACCACCCTTAGTCGTGGTCAAGGATCCGACGATCTCGCTCAGAGAGACCGTTTGGGCAGACTCGTTCTCGGGACCTGGTCGGTCACCTGCGATCACATCGGCAACCGGAATGGTTGTGGTGTTGCCTTCCAAGTAAACCGTTGGTGGGGTTGGCAAAGTCTTCGCGACCGTGATCGGTGCGTCATTGACAGCCGAAACACTGATGGTCAGCGTGGCACTCGCACTGCGAGGATCGGCAGCACCGGCAGTCGTTCCGTTGTCGCGGACCGTGTAGAGGACTTCTGCTGTACCGTTGAAGTTCGCCGATGGGACGAATCGAATGTTGCCATCGACGAGCGATACGGTGCCTGCCCCTGGAGTGAGCAACTGGAGGCTGGTGATCGTAAGCGTTTGGCTATCTTCGAAAGGTCCTCGGCTGATATCGCCCGTGAACGCTTGGCCGTTGATATCCAGAGTCGTATCTTCGTTGACCGAAACGTTCTTGCCGAATGGCGCGGGCGGATCGTTGACTTCGGAGATGTTGATCGTGATTGTGGCGTTGACCGGAACGCTGTCAGGTTTGGTGTCCGTCATTTGGTAGACGATCAAGATCGGTCCACCGAAGACGTGGGCTGGAGCGGTGTACACCACGCGATCGTCACTTGGATCGTTCGGAGTATCGGTTCCGACGACCGTTGCCGTACCTTTACCAGCAGCTGGCTGTGTAACAATCGACAGAAGCTTTGGAACGAACCCTTCGTTCACAAAGTCGTTCGCTAGGACGTTGATTGGGTAGCTGGTATCAACTGTCTTCTCTGAGGTGGAGAAGGAATCATCTGCTGCGAACGGGAAGGTTGGCGGCAGAATGAAGACTTCGGTGCGAGCCGAGGAGCTCAACCCAGCGAGGTCTTCGATCGAATAATTGAACGAGTCGAGTTGATTGATGATTCCAACCGGTGGAGTATAGATCACTCGCGTTCGGTCAGCATTGACAGCAACGGTTCCACCCAAGGTGGTGGTCGTTACCGTAAACGGCTTGATCTTGATCGAATCGATGCTCGCTTCACCTGGGCCAGCACTATCGTTTCGCATCACGTCGAGCGAAGCGGTTGCACCGGTAAGACCAGCGACATTAAATCGATCTGCAGGACCGACGTCATCGACTGCGGTTGGACCATCGTTCACCGGAGTAACTTCAATGGTCAAGTTCGCATCGGTCGAAAGTGGCGGGGTGCCATTGTCTGTACCGCGAACGATGAAGTTCACTGTTCCAAAGTAGTTCAATGCTGGAACGAATTGCAACGATCCGTTTGGCAGGATGGTTGCCACGCCTTTAGATGCATCTGGCGTGGTGATCAAGCTCAAGGTGATCGTTTGGGCCGATTCGTTAGCCGGGCCTGGAGCGAAGATTTGTGTTGGCTGAATAACCAGCGGCGAAGCTGAGTCTTCTGCAACACTGAAATCTGTTTTAACGATCACAGGAGCGTCGTTGACGGCAGTGACAGTTACTGTGAGGGTAGCGTTGGTGGTAAGAGGTGGCGTACCGTTGTCGGTGCCACTTACGACCATCGTCACGGTTCCGACGAAGTTCGCTGCTGGGGTGAATTCCAGAACGCCGGAGCCGTTGATGATCGCAGTGCCTTGGGCTGCCGATGGAGCCGTTACGATCGCCATTGCGATGGTCTGCGATGCTTCGTTCAGTGCACCTGGCGAGAAGACATCTGTCGGAGCGATCAACAGCGGGGACGCTGGATCTTCTGCAACTGTGAAGTTCGTGTTGACAACGATCGGAGCATCGTTAACTGCGGTTACGTTGATCGTAACTGTACCGGTCGATTCATCGTTGAGGTTATTGCGAATCGTGTAGGTGAATACAACTGGGCCGTTGTAATTCGCTGCTGGCGTGAATCGAACAGTTTGAGCTGTACCGACACCTTCGAAGCTGACCGTACCACCTTGGGCAGGTTGCGTGATCGAGATGATTCCGCGCGAAGTACCGAACCTATCGGTGTCGTTTGCAACGACGTTGAACGAAGTTGCCGGGCCGTCTTCGTTCATGGTGAACAAGTCATTGACGGCAGTGAGTCGATCTTGGATCGTGATCGTTGCAACCGGCAGAACGACTTGAGTGGAGTTCAAGTACACGCCTTGAGCGTTATACAGAGCGATCCCGAGGTTTTCGCCCGATCCGCTACCTGGAGGAGGCAATTGCGAAATCGAACCGAGAACGTCGATCACACCGGAGTTTCCTGCACGGAAAGCGGTATCGACGATCCCGAAGAGGTTCGAAGCAGAGCCGCTGGCGATCGGTGCACTGGAGTTCGAGAAGCTACCGAGGTTCTTTACGGTACGCTTGCCGCTAGCAACAGCCGATTCATCAAGAACGCCGTTGGGGCCGTTGACGTACAATGGGAACTGATTTGGAATCGGTTTGTAGTTCATCGCTGCTCGAGCGACAACAGCCGACGCCGGGGTAGGACTGCTTTGGGAGCTGATCGTCGGGTTGATGATTCCAAGGGATGCGGTCAAGTTGTTTTCGACAACACTTGCGTTTGGAATGTCTTGGCGAGCTTTCGCATTGCGGAAGTAAATATCGAAATTGAAGCCTGGATCTGGATCGATGTCGTTGACGTTTACAACGACGTTACCAGCGCCGATGCTTGGCAGAGCTTCCAAAGCAGCTTTGATATTAGCGGCTGTCCCGGACTTGCTAGGAATCACAACACCTGGTCGTGGCGAAGTGGTTGCAATGACGATCGTACCGGTGGTCTCTGCGCCATAGTTGAGCTTAAAGTTCCCGCTGATCGAACCGTTAGGATCGCTTTGGGTAAGCTTCAACGCATTGTATTCCGACCATTGCAATTGCATCTTCTCAGCCGAAGTGCCATCGCGGTTGGTGAAGTTCAAATCGTGATAGGCGCTGAAGACACCGGAGGGATTGCCGCGCAAGTCGGCCATCAGTGTACGTACGACGAAGAGTTCGCCGGTGCTAACGATTGCTTCGGAGACGAAGTCGTCTGGGTTCGGGTCAAGGTTTCGACCGATCGTCCCGTCCGCGTTCAGGGCATAAAACTGATACTGCACTTCTGCCAGTTCGCCGACCCCTTCGCCGCGGTTGATCGAGTTGATCACATTCAAAGCGTCCAATGGGGAAAGGACGTTATCCGCATCGGAGTCGACCAAGCCGGTGCGGGACGAGGGTGCTTGACGATTAGCAAGCGACCCAGAACCGGTGGAGTTCAAGGCATTGATAACCACCAAAGCGTCAAGCGGAGAGATTTTGAAGTCGCCGTCGACGTCGGTTGGAGCCAGATAGTTGTGGAACGGCGCGACGTCGGATGCCATCAGCTCGCGTCGCTCGAGTGTCTCAAGCTTGAGCATGCGGCTGAGCAAGCCCTTGCTGTTATTTTTCTGTGCCTGACGATTCCGAAGTCTGCGATTAAGAGACGCGCTCATCGATGCTTCCACCATTTTCAATAAAGTTACAAAGCTTTTTGGAGCCACAAGTCCACTGTTTAGCTCCGCCGTCTAGTTAGCCCTGCGGCCCAGTTTGATCGCCCAGCCCGGTTAGCAGACTCGATCGGCGACCATCGAGGGTAGTTCGACCAAATTCGGAATTCAACGAATTACGGGTGCACAAAACCCAGTTCATCCCTAATTCAGCCTGGCTTCGTTTGGACCATGCAAGTCGCAAAATCCAACGAAATCCTTTTCACCAGGAACTTAGAGGTGGTAAAACCCGCAAAGTTCCGTCCGAAGAAAAATTCCTACCTTCGTCTTGCTTTTCGACCAAAACAGCGGTCGGATCCGAACAAAAAACCCCTACAACGCTCAATTCTCGCAAGAAGTTACCCTTCGGCAAGGAAATCAGGCAAGCTGGGAGAAGTTGTCCGCTTGCGCAAGGATCCTCTTGGACCGAAGTTCCTTTGCACTTTCCCATTGGGTTTTAGTTGCTGCGTGGATCGACTGGCAGTTCGCGTGTGCCGAGGAACGATCGCAAGAGTTCTTTGCCGTGGATTTTCATAGCTTGACTCCACATTTCCTTCTCGTCGGCAAAGACAAGCGAGGGAGCTGTAGGTACCACAACCCATCTCCCTTCGATAATCTCACGTTCTAGTTCCCCTTTTTCCCACGTTGCATTTCCGATAACCCAGCGAAGGTGTTCGGATTCTACGACCGCAAGCTTTTTCAAAATCTCGGCTTGTGCTGACAAATAGACACCTTGGTCGTTGCCTCCTTCGGCTAACTCCGAGTTGCTGTGGATCGCCAATATCGGGCCATTGTTCGGCCCTCCGAAATTGAAGTGACCTCCCGACTTCGCTTCGATCGTCCCTTCATCCATCAACAAATTCCAGAAAGGCTTGGGATCGACCATGATCGGTCGATTGAGAAACACGCCGACCGTGACTTCATCGTTTTGCTCGATGATCAAGCAGACCGAGTGATCTAGGTCAGGATCGCTGAATGAGGGTGAGGATGCAAGAACGCAACCCGTCAGGAGTCCACCTGCGTTTTGCTCGCTGGGCTCCCCGTAGATTGATTGGTCTCTATGGCCATCCTTGGAATTGTGGCTGTTCTCTGGCTTGTGATTGTCTTCCGGGCCAGTTGAGTCCATGGGTAGTCGATTCATACTGTTCCTCCCTCCAATGCATTGATGCATTTAACAATTTTTCGTCCGCCCGCTGGCAAAAACTTTGCAGCCCGCAGAGACTCTTCAGCCCCCCTGCTCTGCCCCTTACCCGTTAGACACCGCCAGAGTTGACTTGGTTGCAGAAAAAAACCGAGAATGCACGGAATCGGGAATTTCCTCGCAGGGATCGATCCAAGCATGCTTTGAATGCTGCGTTTCAACCTGCTCAACTTCAACCTGCCGAGCTAGGAGTTGGCAATCAGCCTACTACTAAAATCCGCCTACGATTAAAAAGCGTTCGTTTTGACCCAGTTGTCCAAGATTTCACGAACCTCGCGGACTTCATCTTCGATTGGCAATCCTGTGTCGGTGTGAGTCGTAGCGGTGGCGATAGTTTGGTCTAGGCCAACAGCAGCGCTTCTGCGAGTAAATGAACCATGCAATTCCACGCATCGAGTGGCTTGCAAAATCGACTCCGCATTGGCGGCTTGGATTCCTCCAGCCGGAAGAATCGTGATGCGCCCCTTTCCATGGGCTTGCAGGGAACGAAGTACCGTCAAGCTGTCCTTTGCATGTGGTTGACCACCACTTGTCAAAACTCGATCGTACCCTAACTCGATCAATCGATCTAAAGCTTCGAATTTCTTTGGAACTGCATCGAAGACACGGTGAACCACCAACTGTGGGTTGGGACTGAGGTTGAGGGGCTTTTTATCAAGGTAATTTCCAGTAATCGGCACCTGGGGGGCGAGATGGAAGTTGCGAGCGACTAAGACTGATTGCTCCATGAAATGCATGTCGAGGTTTGCCTCTGAATCGCAAGCACCAATGGCAACTCCATCGCAACCGAGTTCCATCATGAGCCGAATATCGGCAAGCATCTCTTGGAGCTCGTCGTCGCGGTAACAAAAGTCTCCCTCGCGGCAGCGAACAAGGGCGATCAATGGCAGGTGGCAGATCGAACGAACTTCTTGAACGAGTTGTGAGCTGGGTGTAAGCCCCCCTACCCTCAAGCAACTACTTAGTTCGATTCGCTGCGCACCAGCGGTGATTGCTCGACGCGCTCCATCGAGCGAATCGACACATACTTCGAGCATGATTGGCCTAGGGATCGAGGTTGGGTTTTTTAATGATCGATTGGAAACGTCTCGATTATGGCTCTTCGCTCGTCGCTCGTCGATTACCGTTGCAAGCGACTCGTCCGTTTATTGTTCGATCAACCATTCGCGGTCGAGTTGCTCGACTGGAAGGGTTTGCTCTGAACCATCTGGCCAACGGATTTTGAGGTTCGATGGTTTGCGATCTGCAAGTCCGAAGGTGGCGGTCAATTCAGTTCCTGAGAGATAGCTTCGCGTGGAGCTGATGGTCCGAACCATTTTCTCTCCGTCGCCAAAGTCCATCTCGATTCTCGCTCCGATTGCTCCTGTTTTCGCTTTGTCTTGAAGTCGCACGCGTAGCCAATGGTTCCCAGACTTTTGGTCGTTCCGCAATAATCGTGCTTTTCCACCGTTGGCGACGAAAAGCAAATCAAGATCGCCATCTGCATCGATATCTGCATAGGTCGCGCCACGTCCGACCATGGGTGCTTGAAACATCTTTCCCGTTTTGTCTTCTCCCAAGGCGATGAACTGTGTTGGCTGCTTCTTTCCTGCGTTCCAAAAGAGTTGGCAAGGTTGCTCATATTGCTGAGTGGCGTAGACCTTTTGGATTTCAGGTTCGAGGTGGCCATTTGAACAGACAATGTCTAGCCTGCCATCTAGATCGATATCAGCGAATAGAGTTCCGAAGGTCAATCGAATGCGAGTTTGCGGGCCAAAGCCAGTGGTCGGGGCTACGTCGGTGAAACTTGGTTTCAAGCCATCGCTTAGGTAAAGGCTCGACTGTTCGTTAGCAAAGTTTCCTATGACAATTCCACAACAATCATCGTTTCGGAAATTACCGCAGTCGATTCCCATCGCCCCGGTGGCTTGCCCGTCGCGCGTCAGGGCTACTCCCATCGAAATGCCTTGGTCGTCAAATGTGCCATCTTGTTTGTTGATGAACAAGAAGTTCTTGACGGTGTCATTAGCCACGCAAACATCTGGCCAGCCATCATGGTTTGCATCCAGTAAAGCAATTCCCAAGCATTTTGCTTCGGGAACCTGTGTCGCTGCGTTTAGGACGTGCAAGCCAGCTTGCTCTCCTACTTCGCGAAATCGTCCATTGCCTTCATTGTGGTACAAGTACATATGGACGCCATCGAAGTTGGTAGGCTGTCCATAGGAGCGTTCCATTCCCATCAACGTTGAAGCTAGCGACAGGTCGGTTTCGCGGCTCCATGAGACGTAATTGCCGACGATCAAGTCGAGCTTGCCGTCTCGGTCATAGTCGAACCACATCGCTGGGCAACTCCATTGGGTCGGAACACCTCCAACCCCGGCATCCTCTGTGACATCGACAAACTTGCCACCCTCATTGCGATACAAATGATTTTTGCCAACAGCGGTGAAAAAGACGTCCACCCACCCGTCGTTGTCATAATCGCCGAAAGCGACCCCCATGCCGTAGAAGGTTGCGCTCAAGCCTGCGGACTGTGTCACATCTTGAAACTTACCTCGACCGTCATTTTGGTACAGACGCATCGTCGGGGGGGCTTGCCCTTCGGTTTTCGGACTCCAAGGCCAGTCGCAAGAATTCACAAATAAGATGTCTTGATCACCATCGTTGTCGTAATCGAAGAATCCGCAGCCACCCCCCATGGTCTCTGGCAGAAGGCGTTCGCCTCGCTTGCCATCGTAATGGGTGTATTCGATTCCTGCTTCACTGGTAATATCGACAAAAGGAATCTCTGGGATGACCAGTTTGGCCGTTTGCGTTTCGCGTTGTTGCGGAAGAACCGTTTGGGTCTTTTTTTCAATCGCTTTCTCGGTGGACGGGCGGCTGAAGAAGTATGCGATTGCTCCCGTTGCTACCAGTGCGCCAGCGATCCCGATCGATCGCCAGAACATTTTGCCGATAATCGCATCGTCACCCGTATCCTGCGTCGCCGTGTCATGTGTTGCTCGCCCTGACTCGGGTTTTCGCGTTGAGTTTTTCTTGGCCATTTCGAATTTCAAAAATTTGGGTGAAGAAGGCGATAAGGGAGACAAGGGGGCGGCGAATGAACATCAACGCGATTCGGAAAGTGTAAAAGCGTCACTTGCGGCCTGGGGAGGTAACTCGGGAGCTCCGTTGCGTTGCAACGGATAGATCACCAACGCTTCGGCAGCCTTATTTGCCGCAGGATACTTTTGCCGCGCCGGACGACGAGCCAAGTTGCTCGCGTTGTCATCCGGCTTGTACTTCAAGTTCTCTGCTCGATGGAACGCAGCTTGCTTTTCATCACCGAGCCGTTCGAATACGGTCACAAGGTTCGCGTGAGCCATCAAGTTTTCACTGTCTATGGTGAGAACTTGTTGGAACTCCGATTTGGCAAGATCCAAGTAGCGTTGAGCTTCGGAAGTGTTCTCGGCGCCGGCAGCGGCGAGAGAAAGATCAAGGTAGGTTGCCCCGAGCTGGTTGCGTACAAAATAGTCCATGGAGAAATCGAATTTACGATCTCGCCGCTCTTGGTTTTGGTCATAAAGGACGCTTTTGAAGTTCTCTGCTGCTGCGTCGAACTGACCTTGTTGCCGCGCAACTTCACCGCTTAGCCAAGCGATTGTCCAGGCTGGCGGAGGTGGATCCATCGTTGCGGCTCGACTTAACGCTTGGGTGGCCGCATCCAAGTTTCCTTCGGCAAAATACGCTCTGGCCAAATTCAAAGGGCCGTCGTACCTGCCAAGTTTCTCGACTTGGGAAAAAGCTTCTACCGCTTGTTTGATTTGAGCTGTACCGGTCAAAACTAATCCGATCCCGTAATCGTTCCATCGTTGCCAAACAGGATCGATCGGATCTTTGCTTGGAAGCAATTCCGCGATGTTGACTGCATCACCGGTGGTGGGAGCGGCTGGAGTTGCGTTTGAAGGTGCCGAGCTAGCCGGATCGATGCGAACGCCTTCGGCTGTAAGAACGGGTAGAACCAAGCGGTCTTCGGCGATCACGGTGATTGGCAACTCGTTACTTCCCGAACCGCGTTTCGCGAATTCGTGGTCTCCTTCTCGGTGCGCTGCATCCATGAATGCGACGAAGCCACGATCGAACTTGCGATAATTCAACTTGACCGTGATCTCAATGGGTGCAGCGACATCTTTGGGGACATCAAGCCGATAGTGAGTTGTCTGACCGGCGCCGGGTGGGATCTGGTGATCGTACAATGGAATAAAAATGTCTTGTGCGTTTCGTCGGGAGATGCGATCTCCATTTTTATCGACGACGAAGTTGTTCACGAAGTGAGCCCACTCGTCGACCGCACCTTCGGGGGTTCTTCCACCGCTGATACCGATAATTCGATCCCCGGACTTCGCGCGTACTTCGAGCCAAAGTTCATTCGAGTCGACGGTTCCTTGGGTCAAATGATGCCCGACCTTGAGCGTTCGAATGACGGTCTCCAGCAAATATGCTTCGCCAGATTGTAGGGCTGGGACGTCAGGGCGTAGTGGCGCGATGAGTTCCCCATCGAGTGTTCCACCTTTGCGAATTCCAAAGATGTCCACTCGCGCGCAACCTTTAAGAATCGCTTGTGCTTCGGCGATCCGCTCGTTGTCCCCTCGCCAGAACGGCAGGGCTGTGTTTCCACCGGGGAAAAAGTGATTATGAACTACGTTTTTGCCAGTTTCTGGGTGTGGCTTTGAAGCGAAGTCATTCGATTCCTTGAATGGCATATGGCAACCATTACAGTTCGTCTCTGCTTGCTTGGGGTAATAGAAACTTCGTGCTCCATGGCCTGCAACGCCGCTGAGCAAGTAAGTGTCGTAGTGATTTTGTCCACGAACCCATTCTTTGTATTTGGTCAGGTTGTATGGAAGGTGGACTTTGTGGCAAGTGCTACAAAACTCGGCGGACTTATGCACAGGCTTGAGCATCTCGCTTTTATGAAAGGCTGGCTTGGCCTTCACAAGCAACATGTTGATTTGCTGGAGAAGACTGTTTTGGCTGTAGGCGAAAGGGTAGTGCTGTGGTTCCTCGATCACATAGTCGCCATTGCCTCGGTTGGACTCGACTTCGGTGATCGCATGACAGACCGTACAAGTGATGCCTGCTTGGCTCGTCGGATCGTTCACGTCGTCGTAGTGAGGATTATCGAAGGCACCACTGAAGAATGGTACGGGGTCGTGACAACCGGCGCAGAAGCGAGCGGCGTGGACATTCCCGTCGCGTTCGAGCGATACTTTTCGAGTTTCACGAACCGCAGCAAGATAAGCGGGGTTGTTGAATGAACTGAAATGGTGCGCGCTGTGAAACCAATCGTCGTAGACCCCTTCGTGACACTTCTTGCAGTACTCGTCATTCATCAGCACTTTGCGTGGAATAAAGTTTCCATCGCGGGTGCTCGCAAGAGAGTTTTCAAAGTACTTTTGCCCATCAGTTGGAGCTTGTTTGGTCCATTTTCTAGGGTCTTGAGTCTGGGCAATGAGCATTGCTCCAACGGCGACGGCAGTAGCGATACCGACTCGCCTGGCGATTGTCCAACGAATCGGTTGTCCGACCAAGCGATGAAGCCAATACAACCACATCGCGATGAAAGGTGTCAGGACGTGGGCCCAGTACATCACGCGTTTACCGGTAGCTCCCCGCATAAACTCGAACGAACCGAGTTTGATCAGCAATACGCCTGAGACAAGGACGATGATCCCGGAGATCAGCAGTGCATAACCGATCTTCACTGCTCTGCGATTACGTCGCTTGTAAGATGCCGCCCAATGGTAGATTCCAAATGCCACAAACGGCACAATCAAGATCACACCGAGAACGAGGTGGATCAAGAACATGTAATGGTAGAAAAGATCTTGGAAGGTTCTTTTAAAATACCATTCGGAGAAAGTGATCCCTGAAAGATATAACCCGTTTGCCAATAGCAGAGAGAACAATGCCAGCACTGCAAATAGGAGCTTACGCGTTCGAGGTGTTACCGTCAGTCGCGGCTTTGCCTTCGCTTCATTCATCAAATGTGCGTATTTATCTGGAATATCGGCCATGTTGATCGACCTTGGAAAACAAAAGAAAACGGGGTTGATGATCCCATCGGCAATTACGAATGCTTGCTTCGCAGAGTTGCTCTAGCCTTGGCTAGTTTAACTACGACTCGCAAACGATTCGTTAATGATGTACCGGTCTAAGTTGAACGGGACTAGTTTTGCCGACAGAAAAAGAGTGCGAGGGAAGAATGCAAGGGAACACTGCAAATCTTCGATGGCGTCAAGTTTGTAGCTCGACACAATCGCTCGCTAAGACCGTTTCGGCGGTGGTTCAACGACTTCGATAAATCCTCGCCGAGCATGCTGCGATTCGCATGGTATTTCGGCGGCGAAATCGGATCCTGAGGAGAATGCTTTGGGGGTATGGCATCCCGAGGCTAGCACCGTGTTGCGCACTTGGAATTCCAAGACTGGTGCAGTTTTCATTTTCGAGTCCGAGTTACATTCCGGACCACTGCACGCTGGGGCGGGAGGCGCGGTGGTAAACCAGAACCGACCACTTTCGTAGCGAAGGTAGAACTTCAAAGAAAGTTCTCCCTGACGGGTTTGCTTCGCTTCGGCACTTCGAAAAGCACCGGATTGAGACTGCCCCGCAGAGCACCCGGCTTGGGCCACGGGTGCAGCGAGAGCGAAAACGGCGAGAACAATCGCAACTAGCCCGGCAAAACGAGCCAACGATCGAGAGAGAATCCGAGTAGCTCGGATTGCACCCTCGACAAAGTTGTCATTTCGGCTTGTAGTTTGCGCTACCACCATTTGGGGACTGATCGCTGTGAATTGCTTGAACGGACCGCAGTATGAGTTTTTCGAATAAGGCGAGTGGTTATCGGCTCACCTTATTCTACCGCAAGAATTAGGGTTTGGTTCACTTTAACGGTGCGATTCAAGCTGGAAAGCTCGAAGAGTGCGTTTAAGGGCGGACTCGGATTAGTTTCATGAGGCGTCCTGATACGTTCCAGTCTTGAACGTAGAGGTTTCCGTCTTTATCCCAGAAGGACCCGTGAGTGCCGCTGAAAGCGCCTTCGACCCATTGTTCTTGTGGAATGTTGTAGTTTCCACCTTTTGCTGGGTCTGGGTTGTGGCCTAGGACAGCGATGATGGTGTTGCTTTTATCGAGGATGACGAGTCGGCCGTTGAGGTCGGGAACGGACACGAAATCACCTTGGATTGCCACGGAGGTGGGCATCCCAAGTCCGGTGACAACTTCTTCGATGAACTCACCTTCGAGGCTGTAGTGGACCAGTCGTCCTTTGGGTTGATGGTTTCGGTCGCAGATCAGGAGTCGGTTTGGTTCGTAGCGGGTATCGAGGGTCATACCGTGGGCGGTATTGAATTCTTTCAGGCCGTTGCCTTGAGTCCCGAAATGGCTCAGGTATTTTCCGTTTTTGTCGTAGCGGAAGACGTGGTTCGAAGCGTATCCGTTGGACAGATAGATATCGCCGTTTTTGGCAACGGTGATAGCTGTTGGGTTGAATTGCTTGAGGTTCAGTCCCGATTCTTCGGGGTACTTCAGTCGCAACACGACTTCGCCGCTAGCGGCATTGAATTTGATTCCTTCTGCGTTGGCGTTACGAGCGCCGTAGATGAATTCGCCTGTTTCTTCTTGGCGGATTTCCATGTCGTGGAGTCGGGTGTAGTCCCCTCCTAGGTAGCTTTGTACGACTTTACCTTCGGGCGAGAATACGTAGACGCCTTGGTCGGCGCTGGTGTAGATATTGCCGGCTTTATCGATTACGACGGATCCGTGGGTTGGTCCGATTGCGGACTTTCCGTCAGGACGAAGTCCCCATCCTGGAACGGTGTCGAAGGTCATTGCCCCGGATCCCATTCGAACGGGTTTGACGGCCGCGGGGGCTTTTGCCGCCTCTTGAGCTTGGGCGCTACTTTGTAGGTTCAGTCCGCTGGAAAAGGCAGGGAGTAGGAACGCGAGACTGAGAGCAAACGATTTCATGGAGTGAAATTTCATCGAATCTAAGCTTTCGTATTCAAAAAGAGGATGCGAGCCAATTTAATTGGTCCACGTTGGGTGGGCCGAATTCATTCATGCTTGATTGTACTCGAACCGGTTAAGATTGTGTTTTAGGGGGAGGCGATTACACTTACACCCCAGAGGGCCTGGGGACTGAGGGCCTGGGGTGGGCCGAGACTTTTTCCCTGGAAGGTAAAGCGAATCTGTGTTGAATGAACGAGGGGTATCTGTAGAGATTTTGAAGGCTAAAGCCCAGGAGATTGGGCTCGATGGGATTCCTGAGGAGGCTTGGGGGAATCTCGTAAAATACTGCGAGGTGGCTTGGGATTGGAACGATAAGATCAATCTCACGCGGCACACAACACCGGAGCTTTTTGTGCAGCGCGATCTGCTGGATAGTTTTCAGCTTGCGAAGTTGCTCGGTCCCAATGAAGAGGTCCTCGACATTGGGACCGGTGGTGGGGTTCCTGGAATACTAGTTGCGATTCTGCGGCCTGATCTTCAAGTCTCTTTGTGTGATTCGGTAGCGAAGAAGGCCAAGGTTGCGGAGGATATAGTCAAGCAGTTGAAGCTTGATGTGAGAGTGTATCCGTTGAGTGTAAGTCGAGTCTTGGAAGACGACCGATTTGACACGCTTGTTGCTCGTGGGGTTGGGCCGTTGGTTCGGCTTTGCGGTTGGCTGAAGGAAGAGTGGCATAAGATCGGCAGGTTGCTTGCGATCAAAGGTCCGAAGTGGGTTGATGAGCGAGGCGAAGCGCGCCATCGAGGAATGCTTCAAGGAGTCGATTTACGTCGACTCGTCTCGTATCGGATGCCTGGCACGGAATCGGAGAGTACGATTCTGCAACTTGCACGACCATCGAGTCCGATGGTTCGGACCCTTGGACCTCAAGAGGGCAAAGATTGATCAATTGATCCTAGAGTTCGAATGTTAAGAGGCCCTGCCGGAGCAAATTCGGTTGGATTGTAACGATGTCTGAACATCAGAAGCATGAAGACGAAGACGCTACGCAGTCGGTGGGGAGCTCCGGGCCGAATACCCCCTCCGATCGCGGTCCATCTTCTTCCGAGATCGAACATCCAACTTACTTCGGACGCTACCGAGTAGAGAAGCTTCTTGCGGTCGGTGGTTTTGGGGCCGTCTACCGAGCTTGGGATGATGAGTTGAATCGCACGGTTGCGATCAAGTTAGTTCGTTCCGAGCGCATTTCTGAATCTGCGCAGAAATCGTTTTTGGACGAAGCCCGAGTGGTGGCTGGATTGAATCATCCGAACATTGTCCCCGCTTTTGATTTAGGTCGAACCGAGCGAGGCGATTACTTCTTTGTTTCGCGGTTCGTCGACGGAGCTGATTTAAACGAGCGAATTCAGCGGCATGCGATCAGTCAGCGGCATGCGGTCGAAATTGTTGCTGAAATTGCCGACGCTCTGAATCACGCGCATTCCCAAGGCTTGGTTCACCGTGACGTCAAGCCCGCGAATATTCTTATCGATTCGAAGGGGCGAGCTTACTTGGCCGATTTTGGGATCGCGTTGCAGGAGCAGGCTTTTTTGCGTGATGGGAAACAATTTGTAGGAACCCCTGAGTACATGAGTCCCGAGCAACTGCGAGGGGAGTCTCACCGTGTAGACCATCGCAGCGATATCTACAGCCTTGGTTTGGTCCTTTATCGGTTGTTAGCTGGCAGGGGCCCTTTTCGTTATCAGAGTATCGAAGAATTAATCGAAAAAGTTTCTTCGGGCGAAGTCCGTACGCCGCGCGTGTTCAATGCAGGAATCGACGTTGAGCTTGAACGGATTTGTATGCGTGCATTAGCTCGCAAGCCGAATGATCGATACACGGTCGCATTGGATTTTGCGGAGGACCTAAGGTGGTTGCTTACATCCTCCAATAGCGATGACTTAATCGATCGGTCTTCAAGAACTCCAATTGCACTGACTCGTACCGCGAAGAATCATTCTTCAGAATTCCCGGTGCATGAATCCAATACATCGCATAGTGACACCGTCGAACTCTATGACAACGTGATCCCCAAGGGGGTGCGTGCCTTTGATGGGGCCGACTCAGAATTCTTTCTGCGACTTTTGCCCGGCCCATTTGATCGTCAAGGCATCCCTGATAGTTTGCGGAAATGGATCGCGAGGTTTTCATCGCAAGCTGAGAATTTGCCGATGGCACATGCGATTTACGGGCCATCGGGGTCGGGGAAATCATCGCTGATTCGCGCGGGCGTTATCCCTCGGCTCGGAAGGCATGTGCATTGTTTGATTTGCGAAGCGACTGCGACGGGAACCGATCAGTCGCTTCTGAGCTTATTGCGTGCTCGATTTCCAAACTTGCAATCTGATACTCTGAGCGATGCATTTCGCACAATACGCCAAAACCATGAGCAGTTCCTCCGAAGCGATAAGCTATTGATCGTAGTCGATCAATTCGAGCAGTGGCTAGATAATGCGGCTGGCTCTTTTAGCGACGATTTCACCGAGGCGATTCGCCAATGTGATGGACGCAATATTCAAGCCTTGTTTTTGGTTCGGGATGATTTTTGGATTCCGCTGAATCGTTTCTTTCGTGAGCTTGAGATTCCCTTGGTCGATGGCGTTAGCTGTGATTTCGTAGATCTGTTCAGCAAAAGCCATGCAGTAAAAGTGCTTGGACTGTTTGGTGTCGCCTTTGGCAAGCTTGAGTCAAATCAAGCCAAGTGGACTCAAGAGAATATTGGGTTCCTGACACAAGCCGTAGATGCGTTGAGTGAAGATGGAAAAGTCGTTCCAGTCAAGCTTGCTCTTTTCGCGGACACGATGAAGTCCCGAGACTGGACACCGGAGGCTTTGAGCGAAATCGGTGGAGTCGAAGGTGTGGGGCTGGTGTTTCTCATCGAGGCATTTAGTTCTAAGTACTCCAAGCCGGAATATCGGCAGCATGAAGAGGCTGCACAGAAAGTTCTCGCTCAGCTACTGCCCCCAAAGGGTCGGGACATCAAAGGGGTCTTTAAATCGAAAGCTGAGCTGCTTGAAGCTTCTGGATACGCCGATCGTCCCGAGGAATTCGAATCCCTATTGAGTATTCTCGACCGTCGCTTGCGTTTGATCACTGCGTCGACTGCTGGCCATGTTGATCCAGATGCCGCATCGTGCCATAGTTCTCACTACCAGCTTTCTCACGATTATCTGGTTCCTTCGATTCGCGAATGGTTGATTCGAAACAAACGATCAACTTCGCAAGGTAGAGCGGAATTGATACTCGACGAGTGCGCTAGATATTGGTCTGAGAAAAAGGATTACAAGCAGCTTCCGAGTCTCTCGGAGACTTTCACGATCTATAGCAATGTGCCCGCGGTTTCATGGAGTAGCACGCAGTCCGAGATGATGCTTGCCTCGGCTCGTTATCACGGGTACCGAGCGCTAATCCTTTTTGTTTATTTCTTCGCTTTGTCGACGTTTGGTTTGATCTTCCGGCAAAATTGGTTGCGGCAAGAACAAGAGGACCGCGCCCAGCAGCGCGTACGACAAGTCTTTACGATCGCACCGGAAAACATGCAGGAATTAGTGAATGATCCCGTTTGGACTCCGGGGGTAATCGAAGCGTACATCAAACCTATTTATTCGGATTTGAAGAGCAGTAAGCCTGCGGATAAAAAAGGACGGCTCCACGCTGAGATGTTGGCTGTGAAGCATGATCCTAGTCGAGTTGAGTCATTGAAAAATGAGTTTCTCGGTTCCACTGATGTCGTCTACCTAAATCCACTGATCTACGTGCTGGGGCCTTACGCACAGTCCTTGCGGCCGGAGATGAGGGCCTTGTTCAAGAATCCCGCTGCGGAGTCTCAAAGACGATTACGCGCTGCGACCTTTCTTGTTCAGCATCCCGACGGCGCTACGGCCCAAGATTGGACTGAGAAGGAATTCGCGTTTTTGGCCGAGGAGCTTTTGAAGTCCAATGCAGAAGATCAACCCGCTATACGGAAATTACTTGCGCCGATTTCCAGCCGATTGCTTCCGGCGATCGAAGTTCATTTCTCGGATCCAAATCAGGATGCAGCAATCCATGTCTCGGCTGCGAATGCTGTGAAAGACTTTGCGAAAGACGATCGCGGGCGAATTGCTGAATTGATTGCATCATCGAATCCTAGCCAGTTTATGATCCTCTTTCCTCTGATTGCCGACGAACCGAACCAAGCGGTCTTCAATCAATTGACGTCCATTGTGACGGATACGTCATTTTCAGCAGATTCTTCTCTGAATGAGACCATACGGAAGGGGAAGCGGCTTGCTACGGCTGCAATATCCTTGATTCGCCTCGGCCAGAACTCAAGAATCTCTCCCGTGTTCTATACCACTGATTTTCCCGAAGCTTTGTCGCAGTTCGTTCATTTGGCCAAAACCGAAGGAGTGACTGGATCGCAAGTCCTCGCATGTCTAGAAGCAAGCAATTACTTCCACGACAACACAAACGCTCTGTACGCTTGCCTCTCTCTCTTGGGTGAATATTCGCTCGATGAGTTCCCAGATGTTCAAAAACGTCGATTGGTGGACCGTGTCTCGGAGCTTTACCAACGGCATCCCGAGTCCAAGATACACGGCATCACTAGGTGGCTGTTGATTTCATGGTCCAAGCAATACATCGTCGAAAGCTTTGAATCGACAACGATCCCTTATGCCCTTGATCGCCAATGGTTTCAGCTTGCAATTGATCTTCCAGGTCTTGATGAAAAGGGTGCCCTAGGAACAAAGAAGCGATTTTCGTACACGTTTGTTGTTTTCCCGCCCGGGAAGTATCAGTTGGGTTCGACCGATTTGTTGGACCCAGACCGGCAACAAGATGAAACGCAGTATGTCGCGGAAATCAA
>Ga0255124_1000270_pt1 | contig 18669 bp, 8 predicted proteins | sample Law_Cont_RepB_8d_FD_188564 | JGI IMG/M metagenome (GOLD analysis project Ga0255124, IMG submission 188564) | Freshwater microbial communities from St. Lawrence River, New York, United States - Law_Cont_RepB_8d | ecosystem: Environmental > Aquatic > Freshwater > River | place: USA: New York... | reverse complement strand
GGCCTAGACCATGGTTGCCTGGCTACTTGTTTGGGTCACATTTCTTCATTGTTGACGGGTGTGGCTATTTGTTCCGAGAGGGATTTTGGGAAATTTTTGGAAATTTTTTGGAATTTTTTTTGGGGGGCGCTTCCACATGCAGACACGCGGCGGGAACTTATTCAGGATTGGGATTTGCCTTGGCATGGATGCACCTGTGTTTGGTTGTAACGCATTGTAAAATAAAGCTTTAAGATTTATTTTCTGCTGTTTGATTGCGTTAGGATTGCGTCATTTTGTTCCTGCCTTCGCCACCATTAACGGCTCTCAGGTGGGGTAGAAAGATCGGGTCCATCCCGTCTCGCCATTTGTGTCATGCGGGCTTCAGCATCTCGCGGGGCATCAGGAGCAGGAAGCAAAACGATTTGCCTAGTTTTCGATCGACTCCGTGTCGCTGGACCTGCAACTGTATTCGGGACGCTCAATGCTCTCTGCGAATAGTGAGAGTTGATTCGCACGGCGAAGAAACAGTTGGCGGCGAAGTCGCCCGTGTCCAGCTACCAGCCCCAAGCCACAGGCTGCTGAGCGACCAGCAGGGCTGCTTTTTGAAGGCCCGATGCCAAAACCAACCCCATGGACCCGGCTAATGAACGCCACACAGAACGAGAATGTCGACTTTTTTTCTCCCGTATTGATCTGCTTCAGGTCGCTGCTCATGAATTCTCACCAAAGCCGGGTCACGCCGTAGGGGTCGAGCGCCTCGTCAGCACTGACAATCGGAATACCTTCGACCAGCGCCTGTGCAATCAATAATCGGTCGAATGGGTCTCTGTGATGGCTGGCAAGCATCGTTAACAGGGCCGTGTGGCGAATTTCCACGGGAAGGATACGGAACTCGTTGTCGGCAAGTTCCCGCACCATGAACACTTCGTATGGTTCCGGCAGGATATACTTCGCTTTGCCGATCTTGATGGCAATTTCCCAATAGCTGGCCGGGCTTACTTCGACCTCGGTGGTCGGATTCTCGATCACCAGCCGAGCCGCAAGGCTTAGTCGGGGGTCGTCCAACAGAAACCACAACAACGTATGGGTGTCCAGGAGAACTCGCATCACATGTACTCTGCAAAATCTTTCAAGTGCTCGTCGTCCTCCTGGAGAATGACGAGTTTCCCTTTGGCGCTTCCCGCCTTGCGGGGCTTGCGAGGGGAGGCTTGCTCTCGCATGAGTCGGGCAACTGGCTTCTGATCCAGCGTGATAATCAATTCCTCGCCCGTGTCCAGATGTGCGACCAATTCTGGCAGTTTTGCCTGCGCCTCTTCCATCGTGACAATCGTAGACATCGTCGAACTCCTTCCTGTTCGGTGAATAGATTTAGAACGAGGCGTGACAAAGATTAGGCGCCTGGAGTTACTGGAGACATCCGGCTTTCGTTCGTCGATTTCATTGCGATTGACGGCGCCACTGGCTTTTTGTTCTTGCTGATGATTATCTCTTTGCCCGATTCTAGTTGATGGACGATATCAATCAAGTTCGGCCGAGCTAATTCTAGTGTAATCGTTCTCTACATACTTTTGTCCTTTTTTTGGAACCAAGCAATACAAGAAAGACACACACACGCTTCTGGCGGGCGACAAAGGTGAAACCGCTACCCAGTTCCATGAGAAACCGCTCCATCTCCCGCAGGATGGCGGCTTCCAGCTCCTTTTCACTGTAGGCACCGGACAAGCCAAGGAAGTCGAGCAGGTAAGGATCGTGAAAGACCATATCCGGGGTCAACCGGCCATCATTCCGCAGGGTGGCCAACTCCTGGCGAATCAGCTCCTCGCTGTTTTTTGAGAGGGCGGTGCGCTCGAAGAGCATCCCCCCGATCTTCTGGCGGAGCGTGCGGACATTCCAGCGTTCCACCCGACACATCTCGGCGTAGAACTCCCGGGCCATGCCGTCTTTCAGGGGAATCAACGCGAGGATATGGGTCCCGCTCAATACTTGCACCAGTGATACAACAATCCGCTCGTCGGGAAACAGCTCGGCGAAACGGACCATGCGGGTCAAAGCGGAGTAGCTGAAGCCTTTGCCGAACTCCGCCGCCAATTCTTGCGCCAGCGATGCAAGAATCTGCTGGCCGTATTCGGCACGGCCCTGGTGGAGATTTTCGGCCAATAGGCGTTTACCGATCCGCCAGTGCAAGAGAGTGAGTTCGGCATTCACCGCCGTGGCGACACGAGACCGAACCGCATGGATCAAAGCGCGGAGTTCGTGGAGCAGTTCCGGCTTCTGGGGCTTGGCCAGTGGTGACAAATCCTGACTCATTTCGTCAGGCCCCCAATCATCGTGAGAATGCGGTTGGTGGTGGTTTTCAGGTCGGCATCAATCGCGCTGAGGGTGCGGGGCGGCTGGAAGACATAGAAGTGCCGGTTGAAGGGGATCTCGTAGCCGACGCGGCCCACGCCGCTGGGCTTGTATTTCAGATAACGCGGGAAGCTCATAATTGTGCCTCCTGTTCCAAGTCGCGGGACAGTTCGGCCTCGAGGGACTCGATGCTGGGCAGGCTGGTATCCAGCAGGGTGGGCAGTGCGCGGAGGAGTTGGTATTCGGGCACGCCGATGGGCTTGTCGATGCCCGAGAGGGCATACTCGGCGACGAGTCGGTTTTGGGTGCGGCAGAGGAGCAGGCCGATGGTGGGCTTGTCGTCGGGAGCCTTGATCTGGGCATCCACGGCGCTGAGGTAGAAATTCAACTGGCCAGCGTGTTCAGGCTTGAAGGCCACGGCCTTGAGTTCGACGACGATGTAGCATTTGAGCCGGGTATGGTAGAAAAGCGGGTCGATGAAGAATTCATCGCCCGCCACTTCCAGGCGAAACTGGCGACCGACGAAGGCAAACCCGGCCCCCAGTTCCAGCAGGAAGCGGGTGATGTGGCGGATGAGGGCATTTTCGATGTCGCGCTCGTGGGCCTCATCGCCAAGGCCCAGGAAGTCGAAGTGGTAGGGATCCTTGAGGATTTGGGTGGCGAGCCCGGCTTGGGGCGGGGCGAGACGAGACGGTGTTCAAAGTTGGTGATGGCAGCACCCTGGCGCAGGTGGAGCTGGTTCTTGATCTGGATGGTGAGGGTATCGCGGGGCCAGGATTGCTGAAGGGCTTCACGGGCATACCAGTAACGCAGGGCGGGGTCGGAGAGCTTGGTGAGGAGGGTGACGATGTGAAACCAGGGCAATTGGTCAGCAGGCAGTTGACTGGTCTGAGGGGAGGGGCTGAATTGGGCAGCAGACTGCTGCCCAATTGGGAGGCCTTGATTTCCAGCTTTCCGATGGGTGCTACAAGCTAAGGCTCTAATTTTGCAACGCTCCGTTGCAAAATTGACGATGAATCATATTTGCGGGCAAATCTGATCATGTAGCCGATATTTCGAACCGAAAATTACTTCTGTTTCGGCAGCTCGTTTTTCAAATCAACTGCCAGACGGGGAATGACTCCAGCACCCCAGCCTTCTTCCTTCTGGCAGGCAGCGATCATGCAGCCGATGTCCCAATACATGGCGATCATTTCAGAGGTTTGATTGGGGGCAAGGGCTGTTTTTGGGGATTTGTGCCAGCACGGTGGTATGGTCGCGGGGGCGCTTGAGGCCTTGCGCCGGGGTGTATGCGGTACGCTCTCGAGCGGACTGCACCATGCCAGGAAAGATACTGGTTGGGGGTGCTGCACCTTCAACGGGTTGGTGATTGGTGCCAAAAAAGGCTTGGATGCGGGGGCGTGGTCTGGACCTTTGGACCTTTTCGCGAATGCCTGATGGGCAGGTTCTTTGCGGGCAATACCGATGATTTATAAGGGATTACTCTCTAATACTAGCCGTGTATCCAACCTTCGAGCATGCCGGGCTTGTAACTTCGAAGGCCCGGCAAGGTGGTTGGTTGTTTTTGATACTTATTAATACTTATTGATATCAAGATTTGTCAAAGGCCATGATTTAGCCGAATAAAATAAAATATAGTGTACTTGCCATGAAAATGGGCGTATAAAAGACCGAATGAGTTGATAGAGAGCCTCCTTCAGCCTTTCCCGTGGAGTGCTGGTCATGTTTTGCTCCCTTTTCCTAGCTCAAGTGCTTTTTTACCAAGCACCTCCCGGCGCTCCGGGCAGCCCGCCAATTGGGGGGCCGGTTTCTCCCATGCCCGGCAATGGCGGTGGTAGCCCTGGCTTTCCCGGCGCTCCGACTTCTCCCAAGCCAACCCCGCCCGGCGGTGGTGCTAGCCCTGGCTTTCCTGGTGGGCCTAGTTCGCCGATGCCGATCATGCCTGGTGGTGGTGTAAACCCTGGGTTTCCTGGTGGGCCTAGCTCGCCGATGCCGATCAATCCCGGTAATCCAACCGGTGGTGGTGGTAACCCTGGGTTTCCTGGTGGGCCTAGCTCGCCGATGCCAATCAAGCCTGGTAATCCAACCGGTGGTGGTGGTAACCCTGGGTTTCCTGGTGGGCCTAGCTCGCCGATGCCAATCATGCCTGGTAATCCAACCGGTGGTGGTGGTAACCCTGGCTACCCTGGTGGGCCGACATCGCCGATGCCAACTACTCCTGGCGGTGGTGCGAATCCTGGCTACCCTGGTGGGCCGACATCGCCGATGCCAACTGCTCCTGGCGGTGGCATGAATCCTGGGTACCCTGGTGGGCCGACATCGCCGATGCCAACTACTCCTGGCGGTGGTGCGAATCCTGGCTACCCTGGTGGGCCGACATCGCCGATGCCAACTGCTCCTGGCGGTGGCATGAATCCTGGGTACCCTGGTGGTCCCAGCTCGCCGATGCCAATCAAGCCCGGCGGTGGTTCTCCCCCTCCGGGCACTGCTCCCAAGCCAACCATGCCCGGAGGCGGTGGTGTCGCCCCAACCAGGCCTACTGGCCCCATTAAGCCGCCACCGGGCACCCCGCCCAAGCCGACTTTTCCCGGTGGTGGTGGTGGTATAAATCCCACTGGGCCAACTTTCCCAACTGGGCCAAAGTTGCCCCCGCCGGGCACCCCGCCAATCTTCCCGGGGTTTCCGAGCAACGGCTAATTTTGAAGGCATTCTTTCAAACACCCCGAACCGCACGATTCGGGGTGTTTGCGTTCCGTAGGGCAACACTTCCACAATGATTGGCTGCTGGGGCAAATCCGCAACTTCAAGGGCAAGCTTAAGAAGCATCGCAGCCAAGCCCTACAGGGCGAGTGAACTTTTATCTGGTCCCTGGGGCATGTGCCTTGCCGAAGCTTGGAGTGTGCCATCCGGGCCTCTCAAGGCTATTCCCCTGCCTTCAGTGAGAAGGCCCCAGCCTGATGGGCTACAATTGGTTAGAAGTTTTTCATACTGACTGCCACGCCGACCTTGAGATGCTGGAATGAATCGTTCGCTAAAAATAGTATCTGTGATATTTGGTATGTGTGCGGGTTGTGGTGAGCCTGCGCCGCCCTCGCTGCCGCTTTCGGTTGTGCCCCAAGGCTATGCGATTGTTTCAGATGATTGGACACCCAATCAGGTTCCAGTTTGCGATCTGGTTCTCACAAGCAAGTCTGCCGAGGATATCCGCGTGAAGGTTGCAGTCACCCGACCCGAGGCAGGCGTGGTTTTCACTGAAACGGTCACTCTGCCATCGAAGGGCCGCGCCTTTGTCAGCGGCCATCTCCGTTCGAAGACCCTCGAAGAGTTGAGGAAGTTGGGTCACATTCAGCCAGGTGATACTGTTGAGCTGAGCAAATATGACTGCAAGCCGCTTATCATCCCGATCCCGGCCGCAGGTGATTTGGAGATCCTTTACCTGTCGCCAGCCAACGGGCTTATGGCAATCCCCAGCAAATAACTTGGATCTTCCGCGCCAACTTCAGGGCCCCCTTGGCAGATAGAGCGACTGCACTTTGCGCAACGACTGAACCCGAGACGATGATGCCACATGTCATCGCGTTAGAGGAGGCCGAGTCGATAACCACAGCCGGCTGCTTTCCCCAAGCGGCCTAGCTGAAATGAGGCTGTTCCCGGTGTATGGACCGGCAAGTATACGCCTATTCCATTTTTTTGTAAGATTATGACAGAGAATACCAACCGGGCGTGATTGCCCCCTGCTACCGTCACCCCTAAAGGCGGGGCAGGATCACTGCACAGATAATGCTTTTTGGATGACCATGGCCCGTAAACCTCAGCAAGACCGCAGCGTTCTTTCGATGGCCAGAATGCTTGATGCCGCCGAGGCCATTTTTGCAGACGGCGGGGATAGCGCCCTGACTGTGGAAGCCGTGGTCAAGCGTTCGAAAACATCGGTTGGGAGCTTCTACAGCCGCTTTGGCGACCGCGACGGCCTGCTCAAGTCAATGCACGAGCGGTTTCTTTTACGGCTCGGAGGCGCGGCGCATGTGGCGGCCGCAGCAGCCGGTAACGAAAAAACCCTAGCGGGTGCGATCGAGGTGTTTATCTCCCATGTCTTTACCGGCACGAACGAGTACCGCAATTCAGCACGATTCTTCGTTCTGCACCGTTCGGCTGACCCGATCCTGCGTGCTCAAGGCATCCGGGCGAACGCCGTGTTCGCCGGCATCTTTAACATGCTTGTGTTGAGCCATCGCGATGAGATTGCCCATGCCAACCCGGCGACCGCGGCCGACATAACCTGGCGGATGTTGTATGCGGCTTTAGCGCAGCAGATGATGTTCGACGACGAGGAAGTCAGCGGCGTGAAGATGACCATCCCGGCGTTGGTACGCGAAATCACATGCTGCCTTGCCGCCTACCTCAAGACAAACTCTGGGAAACGCTAATCGCACTTTCTGGCAGGTGGTGAATTCGCCTGTCAGCCGTCTCTTCGATTCAGCTAACGGGTTAAGCTCCCCTTTCCGACCTGACCAACGAATGGGCCGAAATTCTCCACTTTTGGCTTGGTCGTGCCCGCCCTAAGTTGCGAAAAAAGGGCCACAATCAAACATCAGGCACGCGCAAAAAAGCAAATTTTCCCTCCTTTTTTACTAATTAGAACCTTCCATTTTTAGGCAGTTGCCAGATTGCCTAGCCCTCGGTGGGCTGTCGTCTGGATCTATCCTTACGAACCCGTCATCTCCATGGTTTTTGAATGCTTTTTAGGACTCACGCATTGGTCCGAAACCTCATTTAATGCTGAAATTTTGGCAAGAATAGGGCAAATGGGAAGCCTGTAATTTTGCCCAAACCCCCAATGCTCGATCATCTGAATAAGGTCCACCTTTTGTATGAAATGGCCTTTTCCTTGAAAAAATCTGGGGGTTTGGGTTGATTTTCCCTTGCATGATTAGAATATACGCTCCATTATACTTTGATTACTAGGGTAGGACAGTCCATAAATCGGCCTTGGTGGCAGCAGTGCCACCGGGGTTTTTACAGGGTGCACCCCATGAAGCGGAATATGTTCCTTCGCAAACTCTCTTCAAGCTACTCCCGCCTTCGCCGCTATCTCGACTTCCACTTTTCATCCCGTTGGTTCAGCAAGGCACCTGCCCTGAGGTCCGGCGGTATCGTATTCAACCCCTCATTGGAGATGCTCGAGGGCCGTTATGCGCTGTCCAGCGACATCGTGGTTGGCGGGTTGCAGTTTCGTGTGCCGACAGATTTCGCATCGCAAAATGGAATCTACAGCACTTCGTCGGTAGTGGACGTGGGCTTCGCGCCCGGCTCCGGCACTTTTAGACCGTTGCTGCAGCTCAATGGCAATGTCTCGATCGATACGAATCAGGGACGGTTTTCGGCGACCGGCAGCGTCAGCGCGGTGGCAAGCGGGTCAACGGTGACTCTCCTCAGCGCCGGCATTAACAATGCCGATATATCGGCATTGACCTCGACGGGACTGCCCGGGCTGACGGGTACGGATGTTACGGTGAAGGGATTGACGTTCAAGCTGAATTCAATTTCGGTCATCAACACCAACAACCTGCCCGCCGTGAGGCTTCAAGGGGCGGTCGATCTCTACGGCATGTCGATCGCCGTGAACGATGCCAACTATGTCCAGATCAACAGTAGCGGTATCGACCTGACGGGCGTGACCGCGACGGTGGGTAGCGGGGCGCTCCAACTGGGTGGGATGACGCTCGGTTCGTCTCAATTGGTGGTCAACTACGCCACCGCATCGCAGACGCTTTCCGTCACCGGTTCGAGCAGTGCAGCTGTCAACGGACTAGGCACGATAACCGTGGGCTTGGGGGCTGGAGGTACCCAGGGCCTGGTGGTCACAAACGGTGCATTCGTCGGCTTTGGCGCAACGGTGGGCATCAACACGCAGATCGCTGGCGGGACGTTCACATCCAGCAGCACGATGACCTACAGCAACAGTGCGAACACATACACCGTCACGGGCTCTGCGACTGAAGTTTTCGCTGGCGACAAGACACTCGCCCTAACCCTCGGCAGCGCCGCCGATGCGGCGAACGGCATCCCGGCCACCGCTGGCCTCGTGATCAAGAACAACAGGCTAGACAGCCTGAATGCCAAGGCGGTCGCCACTAACTGGGCGATTGCCGGAGGCACCTTCAACACGACGGCTCTGGTGACCTACGCAGCGGCCAGCGGCGGGAACCTAGAGACGCTGACTGTCACGGGCAATGCCAGCCTAGCCTTCGGCACTGGAACCTCGGCGAAGACACTGAGTATGACGCTCGGCAGCGCCGCCGATGCGGCGAACGGCATCCCGGCCACCGCTGGCCTCGTGATCAAGAACAACAAGATAGACAGCCTGAATGCCAAGGCGGTCGCCACTAACTGGGCGATTGCCGGAGGCACCTTCAACACGACGGCTCTGGTGACCTACGCCGCGGCCATCGGCAGCAATCCTGAGACGCTGACTGTCACGGGCAATGCCAGCGTAGCCTTCGGCACTGGAACCTCAGCGAGGACGCTGAGCATGACGCTCGGCAGCGCCGCCGATGCGGCGAACGGCATCCCTGCCACCGCTGGCCTTGTGATCAAGAACAACAAGCTGGACAGCCTCGATGCAAAGGCGGTCGCCACTAACTGGACGATTGCCGGAGGCAACTTCAACACGACGGCTCTGGTGACCTATGCCGCGGCTAGCGGTAGCAATCCTGAGACGCTGACTGTCACGGGCAATGCCAGCGTAGTGTTTGGCACCGGAACCTCGGCGAAGACGCTGAGCCTGGTTCTCGGCAATGCGGCTGTGCCGGCGACAGCCACGGCGGTGGCGATTCCCGCAACCAGGGGGATTGTGATCCAGAACAACTCGCTTTACAGCCTCAACGCCCGGGGGACTGCGACCAACTGGTCGATCGCCGGGACGAACCTCAGCTTCGACTCCCTGGTGAACTACACATCCTCGAACAATCAATTGGGCGTGCAAGGTTCGGCCACTTTCACTCAGTCGGCTATTGGAACGCTCAATGTCCAGATGGGAACGATGCCCGCAGGTAGCGACGCCGGCATTGTGGGGCTCGTTCTAAGCGGTGGGCAGGTGAGCTCCCTGGACATGACCCTTAATTCGAACATCACGACCGGCGGACTGACCTTCACCACTTCCGGGCTGCACCTTGTTTACGCGGCCCAGTCGTCTACCTTCACGCTTACGGGTGCTAGCAGCTTCAACTTCAATTCGCAAAATGTCGGCGTCAACTTCGGCGGATCCGACTCTTACTTTGGGTCGGCACCCACTGCCGGACTGGTGATCACCAACGGTAACCTGTCGTCGCTCGACATGATCGTGACATCTTCTATCGCGGTGGGCTCCCTGACCTTCCGTGCGGATCATCTGCGCTTTACCCAGAACCTGCAGAATTCCAACAAAGTCTTCACGATGACGGGAGCCACGAGTTTCTCGGCGGGGGGACTGGGCTCGGTTTCAGCGACCTTCGGAACGGCGGCCGCGAATGGCAACCCCGCCACGACGGGACTGGTTATCACCAACGGCAGCCTCACCTCGCTCGATATGTCACTCACATCGAATATCAGCGTAGCCAGCGTTGGGTTCTCCACCACCGGCCTGCGGTTCACCTACCAGTCGTCAGCAAACGAGTTCACCTTGGGAGGCAGGGCCAGCGCCACGGTGGGCGGGATTGGCAACATGGACATCACTTTTGGCTACACGACCAATGGCGCCACCAGCGCCGGCCTCGTGGTCAAGAACGGCAGCCTCGTCAACCTCGACATGACGGTCAATTCGTCGATCTCGGTCGGGCAAGTCGGTTTCGACACCACGGGCCTCCGGTTCACCTACACCCAATCGACCCAGACCTACACGCTGGGAGGTTCGGCAGGGATTACTGTGGGCGGTACTAGCGGCCTACGGGCGACCTTTGGCTATACAAACCCCGATGGCTCCACGGTGGCCGGCCTGACCATCGTGGGCGGCAATCTGGCAAGCCTCTGCCTCACGGTCGATTCGAGCTTCGCTGTCGGCGGCGTTTCCTTTGGCGTCAGGGATCTGAATTTTACCTATCAGAACCTCAGCCAGATTCCCGGCGGCAGCTACTCGGGAACGGGTGTTTACACAGGCGCCTACAGCGGCACCTACGACTCCTCCGAGTATCAGTTCAACATGGCGGGCACCGCCTATGTGACGATCGGCGGCATGTCCAACCTAAGCGTCAGCTTGGGCAATTCGAGCACCGTCGACGGCGTGACGACGACGAGCCCCGGCCTGATCATCGTGAACGGCAAGCTGGAAGCCCTCGATCTGACGGTCAATGCGGGCTTCGCGGTCGGCGATGTTGAGTTTGGCGTGGAAGACCTCCAGTTTACCTACCAAAACACCAGCCAGATTCCGACGGGCGCGACTCGCACGACGGGAGTCGTCTACGCCGGGCCGTACGACACCGCTAAGTCGTACGACACCTCGAAGTTCGAGTTCTGCATGTCGGGCACCGGCTATGTTACGGTGGGCGGCACAGCAGGTCTGAGTGTGACATTTGGCTATACGAACAGTGCCACGGGGGAAAAAACGCCCGGCCTGATCCTGGTCAACGGCAATCTGGAAGCGATTGATGTGTCGATCAATGCCAACTTCATGGTGGGAGATGTTGCGTTCGGCGTGGATGAACTCCAGTTCACCTACCAGAACATGAGCCAGATCCCTGCCGGCACGAACTACATCGCGGGAACCGTCTACACCGGCGAGTACGACACAAGCAGGAGTTATAACACCGCCAACTTCCAGTTCAGCATGGCAGGAACGGCATTTGTAGCGATTGGTGGCACAGCCGGCCTGAGCGTATCGTTCGGCCATACCGACGAAGTCACGGGTTTCGTCACGCCAGGCGTGGTCATCCGCAACGGCAACCTCGAAAGCCTCGACGTGACGGTGAATGCGAATTTCGAAGTCGGCAAACTCGTGTTCAGCGTGGAAGACCTCAAGTTCACCTACCAGAACATGAGCCAGCTCCCCGTTGGCTATAACTACATCGCGGGAACGGTCTTCACCGGAACCTACGACACAAGCCGGCAATACAACGGGGACAATTTCACATTCAGCATGTCGGGCAGCGCGTCCGTAGCAATCGGTACTACGATTAATTTGGGCGTAACGTTCGGCCACACTAACGAAGCCACGGGGTATGTCACTCCCGGCATGATTCTCAGGAATGGCAACCTCCAAAGCATTGATGTCACGGTCAATGGGGCCTTCACGGTGTATGGCGTCACCTTCGGCGCGGATGACCTTCAGTTCACCTATCAGAATAAGAGCCAGTTGCCCGCCGGCACTGCCTATGCTGCGGGTACCGTTTATACGGGAATGTATGACCTCAGTAGGCCGTATAATGCCAACAATTATATCTTTGGGATGTCGGGCTCTGTCTTTGTGACCTTGGGGGAAGCGTTGACCATGACGGCCACATTTGGCCGCACGGAAAAAGATGGTTCAGTCACGCCAGGCCTGGTGATCAGCGATGGCCAATTCGTCAGCCTCGATGTGACGGTACGCGCACCGTTTGCTGTTGGTGGAAGGACTTTTGCGGATGCATTGCTCAATTTCTCTGTCACGGCGGCGACGCAGACCTACACCCTGACGGGATTGGCGAGGGTGTCTTTGTTTGAAGGCATGGCTAATGCCTCCGTCTCGCTGGGTAAGGTGGACGATGATGGTACGATTCTGGAAAACGGCATCGTGATCGTGGGAGGCCAGCTTCGCAGTCTCGACTTCACGATCAATTCGGACTTCTATGTCAATCTGACAAAGTTCACGATTAAAGACATGCATGTTCACTATGCGCGACTAGCGGAAACCGTCAGGGGGATAAGCTATCCGGCCAATACCTTCACGATGGGTGGCATGGCAAGCATGAACACCCCGCTTCTGGCCGAGACAGACGTTCAGTTCGGCGGGAATGGCACCGAAGGCCTCGTGGTCACGAACGGCCAGTTGGTCAAACTCGACATGACCGTTAATACCAGCGTTTTGGCCTTTGGTGGCTATGCGCTCGCCAACGGTAGCTTGGTGATTGCATACAGCTCGGCGGCAAGCACCTTCACGATGACCGGCGATGCCTCGATCGACCTGCCAGAAATTGCACGAGTCAAAGTCACGCTGGGTGGCAATGGTACTGCGGGGCTGGTGATCAACACCCAAAACAATGTCGTTGTTTCTTTCGATATGAGGGTGACCAGCGACTTCGCAGTCGCAGGGATGAAGTTTGGGCAATCGAGTCTTGTCATGACTTACGCCGATTCAACCCGCCAGTTCATCATGTCCGGCAATGCGAAACTGAATCTCGGGGTCACCACATTCACTGCCACACTGGGAGGAACCCTGAGCAATGGCACCACTTCCCAGGGACTTGTGATTCGCAATGGAAGGCTGATAAGGCTTGATGCGACCATCGCGTCAGCTATGGGAGTTCCCGGACTTCAACTCGGTACAGCCAGCCTTTACTTGGGATATGATGCGCTCACCCGCACCTTCGACTTCACCGGCACAGGCGATGCCACCCTGGATGCCAAGCTGCCAGGCTGGGTGACCACCTACTTCGGCATCCCGAGCGGTTCGTGGAACATCGGCACCATCAAGGCTGCCATTCATGTGGAGCAGGGAGGGTCCGACAGTTCACCTCTCCTCCAATCCCCGGTCTCAGCCGGTTCCGGGGCAGTCGATCCCAATGTGGATCTGCCTTGGGCTTTTGGAATCGGCACCGGAATGACCACACCTGTGGATCCGAACGCATTGCCCCCAGTGGGCGACAAGGTCAAGTACATCACCGGCAAGGGCAGCATCAGCAATTTCAACCGGTCTTTCAAGGAGGGCAATTCCTACAGCATCACCTTCGCCGCCGCACAGCAAGCTAACAACTCGGCGAATCAGTCGATTGTCGTCACGATCGATGGCCAATCGATCGGCGTCTTCACACCCAAGAATTCGGAATACCAGAGTTTTACGACCTCGTCTTTCAACCCCGGTGCGGGCAATCATACGATCGGTTTTAGCGGCCTCGGCGACGGCGTGACGGTCTACATCTCCAATGTCTCGGTCAATGGCGTAGCAAATCAGGCCACGCTCACCACCCCGCTCTCGAATCCGACTCCGTTCAACTCTGCCCTCGGCTTCAATGGCACGAGCGACTTCGTGCAACTGCCGAGTGCCGGCTTCACCAACTTCCGCAATGGGTTCAGCGCGGGCATGTGGGCGTACACATCTTCTGTGGCGGATTCCTCCCAGTATTTCAGCTTCGGCAACGGGCCGAATAGTGACAACATACTGTTGCGAAGGGATGGAACATCGAACAACTTAAGATTCGCTGTCCTTCGGGGCAGTTCATCCCAGGGAATCACCGCAGCGAATGTGATCCAGCTCAATACCTGGCAGTATTTGAGTGTCACAGTCACCCCGGCTGGCGTGGCAACTATTTATGTGAATGGCGTTGCGGTCGCAACCGACACGAACCCCGGCTTCGTGCCGAATGTTGTTGATCGAAGCATGAACTATGTTGGCAGAAGCCCGTGGGGCAACCCACTCTTCCAGGGCCAGATGAACAGCTTGAGCGTCTGGAACAGGCCGCTCTCGGCGACAGAAGTCCAGGCCGCTCAGTCAACCGTCTATAACGGCGCAGAAACCGGGCTGGTAGGCTATTGGACAATGAACGACACCACCAACGGCGTCGTCTTTGACCGTGGGCCCAACTACCTGAATAGTGATACCGGGCCGAACCCTACTCGTTTCAGTTCGGCGCTTAGTTTCAACGGCACCAGCGACTTTGCCCAACTGCCGAGCACCGGCTTCACGAACTTCACCAATGGCTTCAGTGCCGGCGTCTGGGCGTACACATCCTCTGTGGCGGATGGCTCACAGTATTTCAGCTTCGGCAACGGGCCGAATAGTGACAACATAGTGTTGAGAAGGGATGGAACATCGAACAACTTAAGATTCGCTGTCCTTCGGGGCAGTTCATCCCAGGGAATCACCGCACCCAATGCGATCAAGCTCAATACATGGCAGTATTTTAGTGTCACGGTCTCCTCGACAGGCGTAGCAACTATTTATGTGAATGGCGTTGCGGTCGCAACCGACACGAACACCGGCTTCATCTCGAATGTTGTTGATCGATCCACGAATTACCTTGGCAGAAGCCCATGGGGCAATGCACTCTTCCAAGGCAAGATGAACAGCCTCAGCATCTGGAACAGGACACTGACACCTGCAGAGGTTCAGGCCGCTCCGTTCACGGCGTACACCGGAAGTGAATCCGGCATGGTCACCTATTTGCCTTTGAACTCCGTGACTAATGGCACCATCACTAACCCTAGCAACAATGCGTTGAATGGCACTGCCAATGGCTCGGCCGTCGCGCTTAGCAGCCCGGCAATCGTCAACAGCCAAAACAGATATGTTGCCGCAGGGAATGCGATGAGGTTCAACGGCACCAGCGACTTTGCAAACCTGCCGAGCGCCGGCCTGAGCGACTTTACACAGGGTTACACTATCGGCTTCTGGGCAAACACATCGTCGGTGGCTAATTGGTCCCGTTATTTAGATTTCGGGAATGGTCAAACCAACGACAATATCCTTCTCGGAAGGGTTTATAATACGAACGACTTAACCTTTACTATATACCGTGGCGGTTCAGCTATGGGTGTCACCGCATCCAATGTGATCCAGCTCAATGCCTGGCAGCATTTCAGTGTCACGGTCACTTCGTCAGGCGTGGCAACTGTTTATGTGAATGGCGCTGCGGTCGCAACGGCATCGAACCCCGGCTTTATTCCAAACAATGTGACCCGTGTGAACAACTACATCGGCAAGAGCAACTGGGCGGCCGATGCGTTCTTCCAGGGTCAGATGCGCGACCTGAGCATCTGGAAGACGGCGCTCACACCTGCCCAAGTTGCGGCAAGCATGACGACCCTCGCAACGGGCAACGCCAGCAGCCCAAGCGGCTACTGGCCATTGAGCAGCTTCATTCCCTTAAACGGCACGAGTACTGGATCTACCGTCACGATCAACAGTCCGGCGCTCGTCGTCGGCCAGTCTAGCTATGTGACTGCGGGCAGCGCGATGACCTTCGATGGTGTCAGCACCGCGGTCCAACTGCCAAGCGCCGGCTTCCGCGACTTTTCGCAGGGCTTTAGTGCGGGTTTGTGGGCGTACACATCTTCTGTTGCCAACTGGGGACGGTACTTTGAGTTTGGAAATGGTGTAAACAGCGACAACATCGTTTTGTCTCGCAATTTCACCACGAATAACCTCACATTTTTTGTTGCCAAGGGAAGCAGCATTGTCGAGCTGACCGCAACGAATGCAATCCAGCTCAATACCTGGCAGTATTTCAGCGTCACTGTCACTCCGTCGGGCGTTGCGACCTTGTTCGTGAATGGTAATGTCGTCGCTAGTACCACAAACATGGGCTTAGTTCCTAACGTCGTGAACCGTGCGAATGCCTACATCGGCAAGAGCAACTTTCCGTCCGATGCGCTCTTCCAAGGCCAGATGAGCAGCCTCAGCGTCTGGAACACCGCGCTGACCCCTGCCCAGGTGACGGCGGGCATGACGACCAGTTACACGGGTAACGAAAGCAACCTCGTTGGATTCTGGCCATTAAGTGGCCCTGCGAATACGCCAACGCGCACCACGACCATCGACAACACTTTCACCAACGCACAGTCGTTTGATGGTAGTTCCACATTTTTGACAGCTACTCCCAATTCATCCACCCCCAATTTTGCTGACCTCACGACCGGCTTCAGCGCCAGCCTTTGGGCTTACACCTCGGCAGTGGGTAACTACGCCCGATACTTAGACTTCGGTAACCCTCCAGGTGGTGGCGATAATGTTGTCCTGACTCGGGAAGGGACCTCGAACAATCTCAAGTTAGAGGTCTGGAAAAACGGAGGGGTGACGACTCTCGTCGCGACTGGGGCAATCAAGCTCAACACATGGCAGCATTTCAGTGTCACGGTCACCAGTGCGGGTGTGGCCACGATTTATGTGAACGGCAATTCAGTCGCAACCGGCACGAGCTCAGGATTTATTCCAAGCGCGGTCAACCGGTCGAACTGCTACCTCGGCAAGAGCAACAACTCCAATGATGCGCTTTTCCAAGGTCAGATGAGCAACTTCAGTTTCTGGAAGACTGCGCTGACACAGGCGCAGGTGCAAGCGGCCTCCAATGCCGTGTTGAGCGGTAACGAAGCCAACCTCGCCTACTACGACTCTTTGGGTTTCAATCCCCAGTCGGTGACGCCCAACATCACGACCCCCGCAGCGCTTCCCTACTCCACAGCCACGGCTCAGGTCTTCAACGGCACATTTGTTAATGCTCAGGTCTTCAACGGCAGTTCTACTTTTGTGAACGCGGCTCTCACTGCATCCGGCTCTGGGGTATCTAACCTCACGGGCGGCTTCAGTGCCGGTATCTGGGCGTACACATCGGCAGTGGGCAACTACGCCCGATACTTTGACTTCGGCAACCCGGGTGGTGGTGGCAATAATATTGTCCTGACTCGGGATGGTACCTCGAATGACCTCAAGTTAGAGGTCTGGAAGAACGGATCGTTGCAAACGCTCGTCGCGACCGGGGCTATCCAGCTTAATTCTTGGCAGCACTTCGGTGTCACGGTTACCAGCTCGGGTGTGGCTACGCTCTATGTGAACGGCACACAAGTCGCCAACGGAACGAGCCAAGGATTTATTCCAAACAATGTGACCCGTTCGAATACCTACCTCGGCAAGAGCAACAACTCCAATGATGCGCTGTTCCAGGGCCAGATGAGTAATTTCAGCTTCTGGAACAGGCCGCTCACACCTGCCGAGGTCCAAGCGACGTCCTACACCAACTATGTTGGCAGCGAAGCTAACCTCGTCTCTTACAATGCGATGGGCTTTAGCCCGCCGCCAGCCACCTCGGCGGCACAGGTCATCGCCAGTGCGAATAGTTCGATCAGTATACCGGGCAACAACCTGACCGACTTCTCACAGGGCTTTAGTGCGGGCGTCTGGGCGTACACATCCTCGGTGGCCTCCTGGGGACGGTACTTCGATTTTGGAAATGGTCCTGTCAGCGACAATATCCTTCTTACAAGGGCCGGAACATCGAACGACTTATCCTTCACCGTCTTCCGGGGCAGTTCATCCCAGAGCGTCACCGCAACGAATGTGATCCAGCTCAATACCTGGCAGTATTTCAGCGTCACGGTCACCCCGTCGGGCGTAGCGACCTTGTTTGTGAACGGCAATGCCGTCGCCAGCGCCACGAACGCAGGCTTTGTTCCGAATGTTGTCGCCCGTGCGAATAATTTCATCGGCAAGAGTAACTGGTCCGCCGATGCGCTCTTCCAAGGCCAGATGATGGGCTTGACTGTGTGGAATACGGCGCTCACGCCCGCCCAGATGGTCACCAATGCGAATCTGGCAACGCCGCAACCTACCGGCAACGAACCTAATCTTGTGGTTTTTGTCCCCATGGATGGCAGCCCAGCAGCCACGGTGATCGATCGCAGCCCCCGTCAACTCAACGGCATTCCACAGGGTGGCGTTGCCTATACGCCTACTGGCTCCGGGTACAACACTCCCTTCGCCGGCTCGCTTACTTTCAACGGCACGAGCAACTTTGTGCAAATGCCGAGTGGTGGCTTCTCCAACTTCAGTAATGGGTTTAGCGCCGGAGTCTGGGCGTACACATCTTCTGTTGCCAACTGGGGACGATACTTTGACTTCGGTAACCCCGGTGGTAGTAGCAATAATATTGTCCTGACTCGGGATGGTACCTCGAGCAATCTCAAGTTAGAGGTCTGGAAGAACGGATCGGTGACAACGCTCGTCGTAACTGGGGCGATCCAACTTAACACATGGCAGCATTTCAGTGTCACGATCACCTCTTCGGGCGTGGCAACCATTTATGTTAATGGTGTTGCGGTTGCAACCGGCACGAACCCCGGTTTTATGCCAAACAATGTGACCCGTGCGAATAATTACATTGGCAAGAGCAACAACTCCAATGATGCGCTCTTCCAAGGCCAGATGAGCAGCTTAAGCGTCTGGAACACCCCTCTGACTCAGGCACAGATTCAGTTAGGTATGTATAAAGCGTATTCGGGAACCGAGCCCGGACTGGTGTGCTACCTGCCCTTGAACGAGACCAACGGCAGTACCGTTGATGATCGCTCACCCAATCAGAATGATGGCACGGTGAATCGTGGAATTATCAGTCAGACCACCTACACTGGCAACAACCTTGACAATCTCGATTTCCAGGCGACCACTATCGCTCCGGGAACGAC
>Ga0255124_1000268_pt1 | contig 18746 bp, 7 predicted proteins | sample Law_Cont_RepB_8d_FD_188564 | JGI IMG/M metagenome (GOLD analysis project Ga0255124, IMG submission 188564) | Freshwater microbial communities from St. Lawrence River, New York, United States - Law_Cont_RepB_8d | ecosystem: Environmental > Aquatic > Freshwater > River | place: USA: New York... | reverse complement strand
CGGACCATCTATCACGGTAATCGCAAAAGATTTTTCAGTGAACAAACCACCTTGGTCGGTCGATCGCACACGAACCGTGTAACTCGATTTGGTCTCAAAATCCAAACTATTGGTTGCACGCAACGCATTGCCACTAATGTTGAAAGCAGCGTTATCCGTGTCGCCAGCTCCTGCCACCAACGTGTAGGTGAATGTATCACTTGCGTTGCTGTCAGTCGTGCTCAAGGCACCTACGGTCGCGTTGGCTCCCAAATTCTCGGCGATAGAACTCGAAGAAAGGGCGATGTCGCTTGGAGCTGTGTTACCACTCGTCACATTGATCACGAATGAACGCTCTGCAAACAAACCACCCTGGTCGGTCGTTCGAACGCGAACGGTGTAACTCGACTTGATCGCAAACACCAAATTGTTGGTAGCTCGCAGAGCAGTGCCACTGATGTTGAATGCAGCATTGTCAACGTCGCCAGTTCCGGCCACCAACGAATAGGTGAAGGTGTTACCAGCATCTGGGTCGGTCGAACTGAGGGTTCCAACCGTAGCATTCGCTCCGGAATTCTCAGGTATCGAGGTCGAAGAGATCGCCAAATCGGTCGGGGATTCGTTAGCGTTGGTGACCGAGATCACAAATGCCTTCTCAGTAAACAACCCACCTTGATCGGTCGATCGCACTCGAACCGTGTAACTGGATTTCGCTTCAAAATCCAAACTACTCGAAGCTCGAAGTACATTGCCACTGAGGTTGAAAGCAGCGTTATCCGTGTCACCGGTTCCTGCCACCAACGTGTAGGTGAATGTATCACTTGCGTTGCTGTCAGTCGTGCTCAAGGCACCTACGGTCGCGTTGGCTCCCAAATTCTCGGCGATCGAACTCGACGAAAGGGCGATGTCGCTCGGAGCTGTGTTACCACTCGTCACATTGATCACGAATGAACGCTCTGCAAACAAACCACCTTGATCGGTCGTTCGAACGCGAACGGTGTAACTCGACTTGGTCGCAAACACCAAGTTGTTGGTTGCTCGCAGTGCAGTGCCACTGATGTTGAAAGCAGCGTTGTCAACGTCGCCAGTTCCGGCCACCAACGAATAGGTGAAGGTGTTACCAGCATCCGGGTCGGTCGAACTGAGGGTTCCGACCGTAGCATTCGCACCAGAATTCTCTGGTATCGATGTCGAAGAGATCGCCAAATCGGTTGGGGATTCGTTTACGTCGGTAACCGAGATCACAAATGCCTTCTCGGTAAATAACCCACCTTGATCGGATGATCGCAAGCGAACGGTGTAACTTGACTTGGCCTCAAAATCCAAGCTGCTCGTAGCTCGAAGTACATTGCCACTGAGGTTGAATGCTGCGTTATCCGCATCACCCGTTCCAGCCACCAAGCTATATGTAAACGTGTTGCCCGCATCTGGATCGGTGGTGCCAAGCGTACCGATCGTCGCATTCGCGCCAGCATTCTCAGGGATCGAAGTCGACGAAATCCCCAAATCAGTCGGGACCTCGTTTATGTCGCTAACAGAGATAACGAACACCTTCTCGGTAAACAATCCACCCTGATCAGTCGACCGAACGCGGACCGTATAACTCGACTTGGTCTCAAAATCCAAGTTACTGGTTGCTCGCAAGTTGCCAGCATTGATGTTGAACGCTGCGTTGTCCGCGTCGCCCGTTCCAGCAACCAACGTGTAGACAAACGTATTGCTTGCATCCGGATCGGTCGTCGTGAGCGTACCAACCGTTGCGTTCGCTCCTGAGTTCTCAGCGATTACTGAGGAAGACAAGGCGATATCGGTCGGTGCCTCATTTGCATTGGTAACCGTGATTACAAAAGCTTTTTCAGTAAACAATCCTCCTTGATCGGTCGAGCGAACACGCACTGTGTAACTCGACTTGATCTCGAAGTCCAAACTGCTAGTCGCCCGCAACGCACTACCATTGAGGTTGAACGAGGCGTTGTCGGCATCCCCCGTACCGGCTACCAGTGTGTAAGTAAAGGTATTCCCTGCATCGACATCAGTTGTACTGAGATTTCCGACTGTTGCGTTCGCGCCCGCATTTTCAGCGATAGTGGTAGACGACAATGCGATATCTGTAGGATTTTCATTGACATTCGTGACGTTGATAACGAAGGCCTTCTCGGTGAACAGACCACCTTGATCGGTCGTCCGAACTCGCACTGTATAGGTCGGTTTGGACTCAAAATCCAAGGTATTAGTCGCTCGCAACGCATTCCCGCTGATGTTGAACACCGCGTTGTCCGCATCGCCTGCACCAGCTACTAAGGTGTAGGAGAACGAGTTCGCTGCATCTGCATCGATCGTACTGAGCAATCCAACAGTAGTGTTTGCCGCGGAATGCTCTGCGATCTGATTCGACGACAACACGACATCCGTTGGTGCTTCGTTGGTATTGATCACACTGATGATGAACACCTTCTCGGTGAACAACCCACCTTGATCTGTCGATCGCAACCGTACGGAATAACTCGAACGGGTTTCATAGTCGAAGCTATTAGAAGCCCTCAATGTGGCTCCATTGACGTTGAACGCTGCGTTATCCGCATCCCCCAAACCCGAAACCAGTGTGTAGGTAAAGGTATCAGTTGCATTCGGATCAGTGGTACTTAACGTTCCGACCGCTGCATTCACTCCCGCATTTTCAAAAATGAATGGTGTTGGCAACGCGATATCTGTCGGTGCTCCATTCCCTGCTGTCACAGCGATTGTGAAGACTTTTTCCGTGAACAATCCACCTTGGTCAGTCGACCGAACACGCACGGAATAGCTACCTTGCGATGCGGCAAGCAAGTTCGATGTGGCACGAAGCGCTGTTCCAGAAATATTAAAGGCTGCGTTATCGGTACTGCCAGTCCCTGCAACTAACGAATAAACGAAAGTGTTACCCGCATCCACATCGACCGTGCTCAACGTCCCAACCGTTGCATTGGCACCCGAGTTCTCAGGGATCGAGGTCGAAGACAAACCGATGTCGGTCGGTGTCTCGTTGACGTTGGTCACGCTGATGATAAATGACTTCTCGGTGACCAAGCCCCCTTGGTCCGTCGAGCGAACACGAACCGTATAGCTCGACTTGGTCTCAAAATCCAAGCTGCTTGTTGCTCGCAACAGAGCGCCGCTGATATTGAAAGCAGCATTGTCAGCATCTCCGGTTCCAGCCACCAAGGTATACGTGAACGTATTGCCTGCATCGACATCGGTTGTTGCTAACGTACCAACCGTAGCATTGGCGCCAGAATTTTCCGCAATGGTGCTTGCCGATATGGCGATATCGGTCGGAGCTTCATTGACGTTGGTAACGCTGATTACAAAAGCCTTCTCAACAAACAACCCACCTTGGTCCGTGGTTCGCACGCGAACCGTATAACTCGATTTTGTTTCGAAATCGAAGCTGCTGTTTGCGACCAATGCTCCGGCGCTGATGCTAAACGCCGCGTTATCGGTATCCCCGGTACCGGCTACCAAAGTGTATGTGAAGGTGTTCCCCGCATCCGCATCGGTCGTGCTAAGCGACCCGACGGTTGCGTTCGCACCTGCGTTCTCAGCAAGCGTAGTTGCAGATATTGCAATGTCGGTTGGAGCTTCGTTCACGTCGGTAACACTGACGACAAACGCCTTCTCAGTAAATAGTCCTGTCTGATCGGTCGATCGAACTCGAACCGTGTAACTCGCCTTAGCTTCGAAATTCAAACTTGTCGTTGCCCGAAGCGAATTGCCGGCGATGTTGAAAGCAGCGTTGTCCGCTCCACCAACCCCTGCGACTAAGCTGTAAACGAAGGTATCGCCGACATCAGGATCAGTAGTGCTCAAAGCTCCAACGACTGCGTTGGCACCTGCGTTCTCGGCCACAACGCTCGAGGATAAGGCGATATCGGTCGGAGCATTGCCTGCTACCAACTCACGCCACATTTCCCGTCCAGAGGTTGCGGTAACAGCCGAGAAATATAACTGTCCATTGACATTGGTCATGCCCAATGGATCGATACCAAGCACGGTCGCGGTCAGGCTCGCAGCACGCACCGTCCCAGCATTTGTTCCGTCGGACACCCACAACTCGCGACCTTGCACACCATTGTCAGCGCTGAAATAAACCTTGCCAGCAACTTCCGTTATTCCCGCTGGACTCGATCCTGCAGCCCCAGCCCATGCATCCTTAACAAGCACTGTTCCAGCGGTTGTTCCGTCCGATTTCCACAGTTCCGCACCGCTTACCCCGTCTGTCGCTTGGAAGTACACCGTGCTTCCAACCGCCGTCAAACCGGTGATCCCAGAAGAATCCAATCCTGTGCGGACATCTCGAACCAACTGGGTCCCCGCGGCCGTGCCATCGGACTTCCAAAGCTCTACACCTGTGGTTCCGTTATCTGCGGCGAAATAAAGTGTTCCAGCCACATTCGTCAGCTTGGTCGGATAGGCCCCAACCGCGCCTGCAACGATTCCGCTGACCAACTGGGTTCCCGCAAGAGTTCCGTCCGATTTCCACAGCTCAGCACCCTCAACAAGGTCGCTTGCTGCAAAATACAACACGCCACCGACGTTGACCAATCCAGACGGATTCGACGAAGCGGCAGTTGTACCTGGCTGAATATCTTCGACCAACACAGTACCAATATCCGTACCGTCGGACTTCCAAAGCTCAACCCCGGTTACTCCGTCATAGGCCGAGAAAAACAAAGTGCCGTTAACGTTAGTCAATTCAGATGGATAGGAACCAAAAGTTCCCACCTGAATGTCTCTTACTAAGACCGTACCGAGTGAACTGCCATCAGACTTCCAAAGCTCAAGCCCGTCCGTACCGTTATCCGCTGCAAAGTACAATACTCCACCAACATTGACGAGGTTCGTTGGAAGCGAACTGTATCCACCAGCCCACAAATCGGAAACCATTACCGTGCCAGCCACAGTCCCATCGGTTTTCCAAAGCTCAACACCGCTTGATCCGTCGTCGGCAGAGAAATACAAAGTGCCATTAACGTTTGTGAGATTCGAGGGGGTACTAGAAAACTCACCTGTCGCGATGTCCGCAACCATTCGAGTTCCAGCAGCAGAGCCGTCTGTGACCCATAGTTCTACACCATTGACGCCATTGTCAGCTGTGAAAAACACGTTCGATCCAACAACCGTCACGTTCGCAACCAACGAATCTTTGGTACTCGTCACGATGTCCTTCAACAACGTGGTCCCCACGGCCGTTCCGTTCGAGACCCAAACCTCAGATCCGCTCACACCATCGTTAGCGGTGAAGAGCAAGGTGCCATTGAGGCTGAAGAGATTCTGAGGATACGCCCCTACGCCAGCGGTTGCAACAATGTCTTTGACGAGCGTTGTACCAGCGACCGTACCATTCGATCGCCAAAGTTCAGCACCGCTGACCCCGTCGCTTGCGCTAAAATAAAGAGTCCCACCCACATTTGCCAATTCGGCTGGGTAAGAGCCGAACTCACCAGCTTGCAGTTCAGCAACCTCCACGGTCCCCAGAGCGGTCCCATCAGACTTCCACAACTCAACTCCCGCAGTCAACTCAAAGGCCGAAAAATACAGCACTCCGTTGACGTTCGTAAGGCTCGATGGGTAGCTCCCCCCACCACCCACTTCGATGTCCTTGACCATCACTGTGCCGTTGAGCGTGCCATTAGACTTCCACAACTCGAACCCACTGACGTTGTTGCTCGCTCGGAAATACAGAGTTCCGCCCACATTCACCAATTCCGCTGGATACGACCCAAAGGCACCAACAGCCATGTCTCGAACCAACGTTGTTCCGATCGCCGTTCCATTCGATCGCCACAACTCCGTTCCGTTTGTGCCGTTATTTGCAGCGAAATACAACACACCACCGACATTAACCAAATCGGTCGGAACCGAACCAGCCGCCGCCGCTCGGATGTTACGAATCAATGTCGTGCCGGCGGTCGTTCCATCTGATCGCCACAGCTCCACTCCATTCGTGCCGTCGTTGGCAGTGAAGTACAACGCTCCACCCATCTCCGTCAAACTATCAGGCTGAGAGCTTGCAACCCCAGCCCGGATATTGCGCACCAACGTAGTGCCTGCCGCCGTGCCATTGGACCGCCAAAGCTCATAACCGTTGACCCCATCGTCCGCACTGAAATACAGCACCCCACCGACATTGCGCAACGAAGCAGGATTAGAACTGGCAGTCGGATGGATATTTTGAACCATCACCGTCCCAGCTGCCGTCCCATCGGACTTCCACAACTCGTACCCATTCGCCCCATCTGTCGCACCAAAAAACAAAGTACCGTTAACATTCGTCAGGAACTTAATGCCCGAACTCTCGCTCCCTGGCCGAATGTCTCGAACCATCGATGTTCCAGCCGATGTTCCGTCGGTCTTCCACAACTCTGCGCCCGTGGTTGGTGTCCCTGCAACAAAATAAGCCACGGTCCCGACTTGCGTGTAAGCTCCCGGTTCAGACCCAACCGTATCCACCTGAACATTGATATCGCTGACCAGTCCAAAATCGGCGGCCATCACTTGGCGAGAATCAAGCGACTCCATCATCATCTTGCGAAAAGCACCACGCTTACGACCCGATTGCTCTCTACCAAAACGAGACATCCAATTTGCCATCTCAATTCACCCTAAACTCAAAGAAAAATAGCCAAGCAACTTGCTCGAAATTACGTGTGTGTGATCATCCCGCAACGTGAAAATCGCACGTTTGGAATGGCTTCCAATTCCAGGAACTATTAGCGGAAGAGAGTACCGCCAGAAAAACGATCAGCCTGAACCAGCTACGACTTGATTGTCCGAATAAGTACCGATAGGCAGTTCAGTAAGACCAAAAAATAGGAATGGAAGGAAATGCGCGGGCACTGCGACACTTCACATCGACGAGAACAAAAGGGCCGTTCACTCCATCGCGTTACGCCACTTCAGGACGAATGCGGTTGGGGCGAATTTTTCGTGCTCATCTTGGCGGATCATAGTAATCGGGTAGGGGATTAGCAACCCCCCCAATCGGAAACTTTTGCATTACCGCTCAGTAAGAAAAAAATAAGGCATTGAATCACAAAGAGATACTGAGTTCCCCCGGCGAGAAATACCTTCCAGAGAGTTAAAAAAATTACGCATTGCTCCTTGCCCCACCGCACCCCGCGAGCCACCCCATTGATGGGAAAAGCAAGGCCAACCTATAGTTCCCAAAACTCCAATCGACATATGAACGCACTCATACCGAAGGGTGCTTTAACACACGTTCCATTCCGACAAGGCGATCATTTTATCCGTAGCTGCGCAGCGCCCGAAATTCTCGCCCCCGCCGCAGCGTTTGGCCAGACATCGTTGACTCTACAATCTCGCCTCCCTTTGGCCAATCGGTTAGGTAGTGCCTTCGAGACCCCCTGCCTAAATCAACCCTCGAAGCATCAACCATCGCGACGATCGGGAGTGGATCCCGTCCCGACGAAATCGGTGGTTTCCCCCAAGCTTGCGAAAAACCAATCTTGATTCAACCCTCCGGTCAGAGAATCCGAGTCGCTATCTGCAAACACGCTATCGGTGAGCGCATCGACCGGATTGCTGTTGAGGAAATACGATCCGTTACCGCGAGCCCCAGTTCCATTCCCCCATATATTGGCGGTCCGCACTGCAAACGTTCGACTCGATATCCATTCAGCATAAATACCTAACAAAGCGGTTCGGTTTGTATCGTACGATGTCGTTCCCGAGACAATCAAGTCATCCCCACCAACCCCCAAGATGCTATCGATCCCTAGCCCACCGAAAAGCAAATCGCGTTGAGAACCACCGATTAATGTGTCGTTCCCCGCGAGGCCCACAAGCACTGTCGACTTGGTTGCTTGGCCGCGTAAACTATCGTTTCCAGCGCCACCAGTAACCATCTGAATGTTACTCGTCAGCCCCCCAATGGCTGTCGCGTTCGCCACCGTCGTGACGGATAGGTTGACCGACACATCACTTGCCCACTGCGCGTAACTCAACGAGTTCAGCCCCGTGCCGGTCCCTCCATTGATCGCACCGCTAAGGGATCCAGATGGAAGAACAACGAATGCATCCGCACCCGCTCCTCCTGTCAAATTGTTCATGCCGCTGAAGGCGATGACAACTTCGGGTGTCGTCAGCGTGCCACCACCAGCCGAATCGAGTGTCCAAGTGCTTACGTCCAATCCAGTAAGTGCAGGACCGGTTAGCGTATCTGCTCCGATTCCACCTACGATTCCCCGTACATTGCGATAAGCCACACTGCTTACAACGACGTGACCAAGCGTATTGACCAGCCAAGCGGTCGCCGTATTGTTGACCCGAGTGACTTTCGATCCCGCCAACGAGTTTCCTGTTATCGTTTCAAAACCGCTATAGCTATCGATGGACCCAGGAACGCTGCTAAGGGTTGCCTCCAATCGGAAATCCAATGCTTCGGCTTTGGCCGATAAATCCAATGAATCGATAACACCACTTGCCGTGCCACCTGTAAGCGTCTTGGTGATGCTTCCGGCATTGGTAAAAACAAAGCTATCGGCCGCAGTCCCACCCGTCAGGCTTTCGAAATTACTGAAGGAAACCGCCCCCAATGTTGCATTCGACATTGAGCCTGAGTTGATCCCATCAATGCTCCAATTCGTTGCAATGTTCGGACCGATAAACACGTCGGTGACCGAAGCGGTGCTTCCACCGATAAAGCTCTCGATGCTTCCAATCCCACCAGTTGAAGTAGCTGTATCGCTCTGAAGATTGATCGTATGGGCCGTGGTTTTCGCCGCTAGATTGAGCGTATCATTTCCGGCTCCTCCTAGGATTTGACCGGTAACCCTACCAGCGTTCGTAAGAATGAACTGATCATCGCCAGAACCTCCTACAAGCGTCTCGGTGCCGAGGAAGGAGAATTTTGAGTTTACGTTCCCTATGCCCGTTCCAGTGATATTCCAAGTGTTGCTACCGGTTGGCGTCTCGACGCGATCGACGCCCGCTCCCCCATCGTAAGAAAGGGAAATGCCACTCGAGGCCGGCGCAACGAAGACTATCCGGTCGTTACCCAATCCTGCAAGTAGCCTTATGCTCTCAGTGTTTGAAAACACAATCGGCGCGTTATTGACTGCGATCCGGTTTGTATCGAAGCTCAACAGGTCATCCACCGCTCGGCCGTTGACTTGAAGGGTATCCGCACCAGCCAGTGCGTTGATCACCAAAGCACCACCATTAGGAATCGAACCGTTGAAAAGGGACACTCCGTTTCGAGTCAGGGTCCAGGCGGCTTGGGTTCCATCTCCTGTGTAGGATGCAATAAAGGAATCGGCGGAAGCTAAGCCATCGAAGTAACGGTTCTCATCGAGATCGGCGACATTGATCGTGAACGCTTTCTCGACGAAGAGCCCGCCTTGGTCGGTCGAACGGATCCGAACGCGATAGCTTGACTTAGATTCAAAGTCAAAACTGCTGTTGGCCCGCAGAGTATTTCCATCGATGCTAAAGGCCGCGTTGTCAGTGTCACCTGCCCCGACTGCGAACGAGTAAGTAAAGGCATTTCCAGTATCCCGGTCGATCGTGCTAAAAATCCCCACTGCCGAGTTCATAGACGCGTTCTCAGCAATATCAGAAGTCGACAGAACAATATCGTCCGGTGGATGATTCCATTGATTCTCCAGTATTCGTATTTCAACGACGCGAACATCACCGAGCAATCCAAAAGGACTACCATCGACATCACGCATATAAGCATCGAGGGACGAAGGATTAGCTTGGGTCAAATTCAAAACGAAAGTCTCCTCCGGTTCGGATTCATTGTCCAAGAGAATCGGGACCTGGATCGTCTTGCGAACCTCGCCATCGAGAAACTCTATGCTCCCGGAAATCGACGTATAGTCTCTCCCCGCAATTGCCGTTTGATCGCCACTGGCGTAATGAACGGAAACCCGTCCATCACTTCCACCGCTCCTGATCACGTCGATGGATAAAGTAGATACATCCTCAGAGATATTCTTGTTCGCAACTTCGAAACCCAACTTGCCAATCCCCAATACCGAGAAATGAAGGGTATACACATCGCTTTGCGAGTAACCAGACAAATTCGGCGTGCTCAACCCATCGTCGCTGAAATACGCAGAGGTTCTAAGATCCACTTCATAACGCCCAGGTTTTGAAAATCCATAGTTGTAGTGATCATGTCCACCTGCAATCGTCCAAAGCGCATCATCCCCGGTGATCCCATCCGTTGCGTCAAATCCACTGGGATTCGCGTTCGATACCCCATCGTTATACGAGGACATCAGCACGTTCAGATTGCCAAAAGTTCCAACTTGCCAGATCGAGAAAACGCCATCCCCAAAACTACCATCGAGATTGCGATGCCTTACATCGACCAAACTCAATTTAGACCAACGAGCTGATCCCGAAACTCGCCCCTTCGATTCCAAAGACGGATTGTACCGATCGACGGCAGTTCCCAACCCTGACGCCGAAATCCCAACATACGGTACAGCTTCGGAGTATTGCTGAGGAAGAACATGCAACGCCTCACCCGCTAAAACACCCGTGAAGTTGTAACTCGAAGCATTCGGCCTGATTAAAGTGGTCGCATTCCCCGCATACACCAGTGCATCACTGGGCGAGTATTTCGTAACAGTAGAACCAGATTGGCTTGCAAGCTGAAATCCCCACTGAGATCCAGTTCGAGAAATCTCTAAATCAACATGCCCCGAGGTAAGAAAACTACCAAGATCCGCTGCCAAAACCCGCCTGAACTCCAATTGCTCGAACCGCAATACACGCCCCGATGCTCTATGCCCCACCTTCCCACTGAAGCCTCCAACCATCTTGCTCTGTGCCACTTCTGCCTCTCGATTCGATCTCATCAAAAAACACTTAAACACTTGCGTACAAAAAATGCTTATGCAAATCTATTGCACAAGTGTATGCAAAGCACAAGCACTGGTCAAGCAAATATAGATTTACGCCGAATCGAAGGCTAACAACGGCGATGAGCCTGCGCAAGCCAATCTAAAAACTGATTGGCTGATAGCGAGCGACGGCTCTAGAAACGCTCTAAACGCAATGCAATCGCACTGCATACTCGCTGGAAACTTGCGGTAGATCAGTAGACAGATTCCAGTGTGCCATAGCTCCAATCTGCAAAAGCGAACTAAGGCTTCACCGTACCGTGCTTGCTGTTGAAAATCTTTGCGTCAAAAGGATCTTTCGGCGCCGACTTCGCTCCAGGCCCCTCCGCAACGGGCTTTCGCTCTAACTTTGCGATCTCTTCTTCAATACCAGCCAACTCCAACGCATCAATCACAACACCAGCCCCACCCGTCTTCGGTGGCTTCGATAGCTTGGCGTTGCGATCGGCCACAACCTCGCTTGTTTCCTTCAGCGGTCTACTTCCCCCTAACCCAGAAGTATTACCAACCGAGCCCCCAGCCGATTTCGATGCGACCGCATGCGCCGTCCGCACTCCTTGCTCAACACCACCGACTTGCATCGCCCCAGCACTGATCACCCGATTCGTACCAGCAACGCTTGAATCGCCCGAAGGCAAACGCGATAACGACTGAATCCACTGAGCGATTCGTTCAAGATGAATGCGATCCTCGTCGCGATTCATATTCAAACTCGCATTCCGCTGCGTCCCGTGCGCTTGAGCCGCATACTTAAGCAAATCCGATTCGGTCGGATTCTCGGAATCGATATACCGCAACACTCGCTCTAAATTGCGCTCGTTGATCGATGCAGCTTGCTCCCCAACCGGCTGAAAAATTTGGAAAGGATTCTTAGCAAGCATCCCATGACAACCCGACTGACCACACCTTGCAACAACAACCGGCGTTATCTCCGTCTGAAAACTCTTGCGCACATAACCAGGGATCGTGTGCGCTGGAAACGAAGAGACCAATCGAACCGGCTCCTCGACGTCCAAACCTTCTGGCTGCTTGATCGATTTCCCCTGTACACCCGGCACCGCTCCAAGAACTTCAACGCCAACCCCAGAATCCTTTACAGTGCTATTCTCAGCCCCGCTATTCACAGCCCCAACACCGCCAGGCAACTCGATTCCCTGCTGAACCATCGCCCTACGCACCGATTCATCCTCAAGCAACGCTTGCTTAAGCTGCAAATCCAATTGCTTGAATCGTGGGTTATCCGAAGCCTGCTTCTCTAACTCCAAATAATGCTCGATGGCTTGATCAAGCATCCCGTTCTGAATGCACCACTGCGCTAAGTGCCAGTGCTCACCAGTCCCCCACTTGCGTATCGCTTTAGTTTGATACCTGTACAAAGCTTCCTTGCTCGCACCGATCGTCAAGATCTGCCGCTTCGACACGGTAACCTCTTTACCCTTGTCCATGACAATCGTCACCGAGTCCGCCTGCGGCTTGATAAACCCATGCATCACCGCCCCATGCTGCAACAACACGTAACCTTCGCCGTAATGAGCCAATGGTGCCGATCCGCCCGCCGCACTCCCTCTGTTACCAGCACCCCTTGATGCCGAATTCGTTGCTGTGGTGTCGCTTTGCGCAAGCCCCAACGATCCCGGCAGCAAACTACAAGAGACCATCAATCCGAAAAGATTCCGACGGATCGATTCTCCAAGCCCATTCGAAGGACAAGACCTAATGGATGTGAAATGGAACGTCGTTGGCATTTCGATAGGATCCCAAAGGGCTCTGATGAGCTTGGTTAAATCAAGGCACTTAAAAAGTTACGGCGATCCTTCAGCAGACCCCGCACTCCCCCCTAAGTAGCAATTCTGCAACGGTTCACGCAAGCCAGATCCAAGCCAATCTTGGGGAACTTCCCCTATCCCCCAACCAAGCCAATCGGTATCTGTATCCTCTGACGCTTCAACGCCGCTGACAAATGCTCCCTATCAAACCGTTAACACAAGAAGCGCTGGCAAAACAAGCAGGCTGGGAAAGCTGGGATAAATGGGTGCTAGGAACTACCCGAATCCTCAACTAAAATAACCCTATCACAAAAGCAATTAATACTACGCCACGCCCCCACCCACACTCATTGACTCTCAGAGATAACAACTTAGGAAGAAAGCTGGTACGGAAACATGTCTAGAAGCCTCACCTCAGCAAAAAACAAAAGAACCAAGATCAACACAAAACGGTTGAAATCCTCGTCAAAACGATTCGCAACCCTCCTTGCGCTCATCGCTTTCTCGCATACCCCCCAAGCACTAAACGCTCAAAGCCCAGAAGCAACTCCTTCAACAACCCCGGCCAATACAACGCCGGCCAACTCAGCACCAATCGTCGCTACCCCTGAAGACCCACACCTCTGGAACATCGTCAACCAATCGCTCGGCGAACTCGACCCAACCCGACTTCCTAACTTAGCGGCCTCCCGTGAAAACCTTGACAAACAAATCAACCGCTTCGAACAATTCCTAGACACTTCACCGACCGAAGGCCCTGCTTGGAAGAAATTCCTCCGTTGGGACGAACTGAAGAAAACCCTCGCAAGCCAAAACCCAAACCCTGACCGGATCGTCGAAATCGAAAAACGCTTTCGACAAAACTACCCAGGATTAGAACGCTCGGAATACACGGCACTTCGCGACGCACTCGCGAAATACTCCCAAGACTTGCGAGTCGGCTCAAAACCGGACGAGACAATGCAGATCTTGAAAAATCGACTCACCAAGATCTCTGAGAGAATGCAGTTGCCCGACATGCAACGCGACCCGATCGCCATGTACGACCTGGCTCAACTAGCCTCCTATTTGAAGCAGTCCAATCAAGCCCCCACGCTGGTCTCGAATCTGCTCGGTCGCTACTCCCATCCAAATGTCCAAGTCCTCGCATCCGACGATTTTATTCGCCAAGCTTTCTCCCGACCCGTCGCCCAATCCAGTCCTGTACACGAAGTGATCCTCGGGACCGATATCCACGGACAAGGCATGCTCTGCGGTAGCGTTACCCCCCAGTTGGTCAATAATCCGAACCAAGCAACCCTGAGACTCTTGATGCAGGGTGACTTCTCAAGCCAAAACAAAGGGTACAACCGCAGCGTTGTACTCAACACTCGCGGACAAGCCGACGTCGTCGCTTGCGAATCCCTTACCCTTGGAGATTCCGGCCTATCGACTCTCGGAGATACCGGAGTGGATGCAACCCTTCGAACAACCATCGACAGCATCGAACACCGCTCAAAATTGGTTCGAAAAATCGCTTCGAAGCAAGCCGCCAAAAAGAAGCCACAAGCCGATGCCATCGGCGAAGCGCGCATGGAAAATCGAATCCGAACCCAATTCCACGAACAACTCGGCGAACAAATCTCCGAAGCCAACGCGAAACTGCGAAATGCCCTCGAAACCCCAGTCCTGAAGAGACTAGGTATCACCCCTCCACACCGCTCCTCTTGGTCCACTTCCGAAGAACTAGGACTACAGTGGAAAGTCCAATCCGGAAGCCAACTCGCGGCCGACAACGCTTGCCCATTCCCAAGCGATCCCTGCGGCCTTACGATTCGAGTCCACCAATCCCTCCTCGGAAATCTCCTTGACCCAGTCCTTACAGGTCGAGTTCTTCGCAGCGAAGAAATGGATGGCTACACCGCTCAATTCGGCGAAGCGGCTCGAGGTATCCCACGAAACCCAGACGATGGTCCTTGGGCAATCCACCTGCGAGGCTTTCGCCCCGTCGATGTGATCTTCGACGATTCCTTAGTCAAATTCCGCATCCGCACTTTGAAACTCGAACGCGAAGACCAATCGCTCGATCAAGCCGCGACCATCGAAGCAGCCTATCGATTAGTCCAAGGTGACGACGGCACGATCCAACTGGAACGGCAAGGGGAACTGAATGTTGAATTCGTCGGAAAAGCGCAACGCGGCGTCTTAGGCGTTACCCTCCGCACATTCCTCAAGGACAAATTCGAGCAATTGTTTCGACCGCAACTGTTCGATAAACCCGTCCGTTGGGCAGACCGACTCCCCGAACAATTCCGCGACTTGAACCTCTGCTCCGTCGCTATCGATGACGGGTGGCTGCAACTTCAAGTCCGTAAATAACAACCCCACCTCGCCAATGTTTAAAAACCTCGGAAATATCGCAGGGCTGATGAAAACCATCGGCCAATTGCCCGAACGGATGCGCAAGCTTAAAGCGGAGATGGAAGCTCGCCGCATCAACGGACAAGCCTGCGAGGGGGACCATCGTGTCTCCGTCGTCGTCAACGGTTTAGGCTTGGTACAAACCGTCGATATCTCCGACTCTCTGCTTCATCCCGAACACAAAACCCTAGCACAACGCCTAACCCTCGACGCGATGAACGAAGCGATTGCCCAAGCGAAAGCGTTGCACGTTCAAGCCATCCGAGAACTCTCTCACGGCGTCGAACTTCCCGGCCTGAACAGTATTCTCGAAGAGATGGCCAAGTAACCCTGAGAATCGAAACGCTCACATCCACACGTTGAAAGGAGTTTACTCATTATGGCCATGGAGAATTTTTCCAAGCACCAACAATCGATCATCAAGAATTATTACAAGAATCGCGATGACGTATCCCTTCAGCGTGCCCAAGAACTCCTCACGGAACTCTATCTCGCCGAAGGCAAAAAATTAGAAAAAGCTTGGGATGCATTGTTCACCAACCTCGAACGAATCGGAATCCCTCCCGATCAACTCGAACACTTGCGAAAAGAACGCAATCCAGAACTCGTCGCCAAATGGCTCGAGAAAAAACTATAAGCACCTCACGAGCTTTTAGCTGATGTAGGGTGTTCTCTAAGCGAGATGTGGTCCTCTAAGCATAGGGCGGTCCTCTCATCGTGAGGTGGTCCCCCAAGCGTAGGGCGGTCCTCTCATCGTGAGGTGGTCCCCCAAGCGTAGGGCGGTCCTCCTGGGCCGCCTTTACGAGCGAAGCGAGACGTCAGATGCGCGTGGATCTGCCGTAGGGCGGTCCTCCTGGGCCGCCTTTACGAGCGCAGCGAGACGTCAGGTGCGCGTGACTTCTACGTAGGGCGGTCCTCCTGGGCCGCCTTTACGAGCGCAGCGAGGCGTCAGGTGCTCGTGGCTTCTACGTAGGGCGGTCCTCCTGGGCCACCTTTACGAGCGCAGCGAGACGTTAGGTGCGCGTGGCTCTTACGTAGGGCAGTCCTCCTAGGCCGCCTTTACGAGCGCAGCGAGGCGTCAGGTGCGTGTGGCTTCTAACGATAGGGCGGTCCTCCTGGGCCGCCATTACGAGCGCAGCGAGACGTCAGATGCGCGTGGCTCTTACGTAGGGCGGTCCTCCTGGGCCGCCTTTACGAGCGAAGCGAGACGTGAAGTCGCGCGGACTGCGGGCCGGGAGCCCCGCACCACGATTAGCCCCGCACTACGATTAGCCCCGCACCACGATTGGACTCGCGTTCGCTGACCTTTAACAGTTACTGACGGAATACTGGTGCTATCACACCGAATACCCCCGAACTCCACTCCATGTCGGTATCGACCACAAACAAACTGCCAGCCTTCGGAGCTCCAGGCCTCCGCTCCGAACTCATGTGCTCGACCGCCGTAGTGATTACCAACGAAGCCTTACCGTTTCGAGCCACCCACTGTGGACAAGTCGCTTGCGGACTACCGATGGTTCTCCATTCGCGTTCAATCTGGCCATCAGCCAAACGAACTTGAATAGTTCGTCCGTAATCCGCAGGGTTCGGGTTATACAACGAAATGATCACACTCTTGCCATCAGGCATCAGCGTCATTCCATCTGGAACCCCTTCATCCTTGGTTAAATCGACCACAACACGCCCAGCATCCAAGCAGCCGTTGGCAATATCCAAACGATACGCAACAACTTGTCGAGTCGGTGAATCGATATCGAGCAAGTCGACTGAACCATCCTCGCGACCTACGATCACCTTTCCATTGCTGCAAATCTGATCGTTTCGCAATTGGATCAATCGCTTATCTGAAGCACGCCACAAGTACAATCCGGCCTTCTTGGTCTCGAACTTCAAATCTTTGGTACCGAAGATCAAGTTCCCTTGCCAGACCGCACCATCGTTGATGATGGTCCCTTCGACCGCTGCATCAACGCCTTCGATGAACGGCTGAAACGTACCGTCAGCGATCGAGAAAATCCCGACGGATCGCTCACACCCCACAACAAAGTTGCCTTGATCGGTCGGAAAGGCAAACCCCGGTCGCCCAGGAAGTTCGTACGACTGATTGGTGCCGCTCTTGAAGTCGTAGATGTTCAGCGAACCCCTCGTTGCCGAAGGCCCATGCTGAATGGCGACCCAAGAAAATCGATCCGCCCCAAAAAGCTCTGCGCTCAGGGGATACGGGCCCTCGGGTAAAAACCTGAGGGCCTCGTCTTTTGGATCAAACAGCTCTGTTGCGTTGGTGGAAATCACGCTTGTGCCTTATCAAATGCAGAATCGAATGCTCGGTTGCTCGGTGAGAAATCGAGTTCCTTAACGAACTTGGCTGCCTCGCGAGCTCCAAACTCACGCTCCATGCCACTGTCTTCCCATTCAACACTCAAAGGTCCGGCATATCCGATGTCGTTGAGCGCTCGAATGATCTCTTCGAAATTCACACCACCGCGACCTGGACTGCGGAAGTCCCATCCGCGTCGCGGATCACCGAAATTGAGGTGACTGCTCAGGATCCCGGACTTACCATTGAGTTTGGTTACGGCATCTTTGATGTGAACGTGATAAATCCGATCTGGGAATTCTCGAATGAATTCCACCGGATCAACCCCTTGCCAAATCAAGTGGCTCGGGTCGAAGTTGAAACCAAACTCAGGTCGATGTTTGATCGCATCCAAAGCCATCTTCGCAGAGTAAATATCGAATGCAATCTCCGTAGGATGGACTTCCAAAGCGAAGCGAACTCCACAAGCCTTGAACTCATCGAGAATCGGATTGAATCGATCTGCAAACAACTTGAACCCATCGTCGATCATCGATTGAGGTACGGGTGGGAACGAGTAGTTCAAGTGCCAAATGCTCGATCCGGTGAAACCGTTGACAACCTTTACGCCGAATTTCTTCGCCGCATGCGCGGTCTTCTTGAGCTCTTCAATAGCTCGCTTGTTGACACCCGCTGGATCTCCATCACCCCAAACATACGGTGGCAAAATCGCCTTGTGCCGACCATCGATCGGATCGCAAACCGCTTGGCCTACCAAGTGGGCGCTGATCGCATGACACTGCAACCCGTGCTTATCCAAAAAATCTCGCTTCGCTTTGCAGTACCCATCGTCCGACATCGCCTTGTCGACTTCGAAGTGATCGCCCCAGCAAGCCAATTCAATCCCGTCATATCCAGCTTCCTTGGTAAACGCAGCCATCTTGGATATAGGAAGATCGGCCCATTGGCCAGTAAACAAAGTGACAGGTCGTGCCATCGCGTCGCGCTCCGAAGTTAGGAAAGGTTTGTTTTGGAAGGATCGATCGTTTGGGAGGGATCCCACGAACTCGAAAAACGGATTTTCGAAGCTGCCCAAGATACCATCAATCCAACAGTTCTCCAAGGATTCGAGTACAATCCGCCGAAGAGCTTCCCACGGTTTTTCTTTGCCGGCTTTCCCCAAAGCAGATTTCTTATAGATAAAATTTCCGTGAACGATTCCCCTAACTCAGGTTAACAGCCTCACAAACTACCGGCCTCTCTAGCTACAACCACCCAAGCCACCCAGCGAATCCATTCCATGCAGTTAACCTTGAACCCGCATTTTGCTTCCAAGCATCCGAGCTTCGCTGCTTGGATGCTCTATTGTGCCTTGGCCTTGATCGCAGG
>Ga0255124_1000264_pt1 | contig 19259 bp, 19 predicted proteins | sample Law_Cont_RepB_8d_FD_188564 | JGI IMG/M metagenome (GOLD analysis project Ga0255124, IMG submission 188564) | Freshwater microbial communities from St. Lawrence River, New York, United States - Law_Cont_RepB_8d | ecosystem: Environmental > Aquatic > Freshwater > River | place: USA: New York... | reverse complement strand
TCTCAAGCCCCGTCACCGGTGCCTGCGCAAGGGTTTCACCTTCACCAGTCCCATCCGGTCTCAGGTCAACCAATTCCTACTCCAAAATTATTTTTTATGCGTCTAAGTACTTCAAATCCACTTTCAAGGCCAAAACGGCCCGGTGCAACAACGCCGCCACCGCTCCCTCTGTCCGGTTCAGGGCCCCGGCGATTTCCGCCACCTTGGCCCCCCGCAGATAGCGCATCTCCACCGCCATGCGCTGCGCCTCGGGCAGTCGGGCCAATCCATCCGCAAGGCGGTCATATTTTTCGTTGCGGGCAAATCGCTCGCTAGGAGAGGTGTCGGGAGCGGCAAGCCATTCCGCCAAGTGCCGTGAAGAATCTGCCAAATTATCAGGCGACAATTCAGCACGTGTGGGTGCAAATTTTCGCGTTGCGTCAATCAAATTATTGATCAGGGCCCTGCGCAAATAGGCCAAAACTTCACGCTCATTTTTGCCTGCCAACCGGTCACCAGCCTTAACCCCTTCCAGCAAGGTTTGCTGAACCAGGTCTTCGGCGTCCAATTTCGCCCTCAACCAATGCGGCATTTGACCCACTGCCCACTGCAGCAAGGCTGGCCCATGCTGCTGGAATTGGCCCATGGTTTCCATCTGGTCGCTCATTTCCGTCCCCCTCTACCTAACCAAGCGGGCCGTCCTTCAAAAACTTACGCCATTTTCCTCTACTTATCACAACTCATTTTCCAATAACACTTTAAAGCCACCAAACATTCCATCGCACCAACCAAAAACATCAACAAAAAGCCACTATCACCCACCTGGAACCCTCGTTTCCCTTCGTTCTCAGACAGTAAAAAATCTTGGCGTTTCCAGTGCCAAGTTCCCCCTTGGCGCTAGGCCAAAAAGACCACCAAGTGCCCTGCAAAAAAAGCCCGGACCTTCTAAAATTAGACCACATAGTCCGATTGGAGTCTCTTGCGTGCCACCTGTCACCAACATTTCCACCTACCTGTTCGCGCCTTTGGAGAACCTGAAGCCACTTCGCGACCAACTCCGCCAAACCTGCAAGGACTGGCACCTGAAGGGGACCATTCTCCTCAGTACCGAAGGCATCAACATGTTTGTTGCCGGGCCGGCCGAAAAAATCGACCTCCTCCTCAACAATTTACGGGCCGTTCCCGGACTTGAATCTCTCACACCCAAAATCAGCCTCAGCGAGGAGCAACCTTTCTCGCGCATGCTGGTCAAAATAAAAAAAGAAATTATTTCCTTCGGGGTTGAGGGAATTGACCCGGTCAACCGTCCGGCCCCCCGCATCAGTCCCAAAGAGCTCAAACGCTGGCTCGACGAGGGCAAACCCGTCACTCTCCTCGACACCCGTAACGACTACGAGGTGAACCTGGGCACCTTCGATGGAGCTATTCCCATAGGCGTGCGAACCTTCCGCGAATTCCCCGCCGCCACCGCTAAATTAGCCCTATTGCCCAAGGGGCAGCCTGTTGTCACCTTCTGCACAGGTGGCATTCGCTGCGAGAAAGCCGCGCCTTACCTGATCAACCAAGGATTCGAGAATATCTATCAGCTAGATGGCGGCATCCTGAAATACTTTGAGGAATGCGGTCAAAATCATTACAAAGGTGAATGTTTTGTTTTCGACAAACGCGTGGGCCTGGCAGGCGACCTCGAAGAGTCAGGTCAGGCCATTTGCTATGCCTGCCAAAAGGTTCTCACCCCACAAGAACTGGTAGACCCCCGAACCGTCGAAGGGGTCTCCTGCCCAAGCTGCTACCTGTCACCAGAAAACCGCCAACAACAAACGCTTGTTAAACATCAGCAAAAACTAAGCCTCATCACCCGCGAGCAACCAGGCAAAATCCCCCAAGACAATTACCGCCCCCTGAAAATCCCAGCCCGTTTCGATAACTTCCAAATCGTTGATTTCCTCTGTCAGGTTTTCGACCACATCCCCCGGGCCGAATGGCTGGCACGCCTGGAAACCGGCATGCTAGTCAATGACCAATTCCAGCCTGTTTCTCCAGATCATCGGGTCAAGCCTGGCGAACGTTATTTCACGCGTGAAAGACTGCAAATCGAACCCGATGTCAACCTCTCCATCGACATCTTGTGCGAAGATCAGGCCCTTATTGTCGTCAACAAACCTGCTCCACTCCCCATGCACCCGAGTGGCCGTTTCAACCGCAACACGCTCGCCTCCATCCTGCAAGATGTCTACCATCCCGAAAAACCACGCCCTGCTCACCGGCTCGATGCGAACACTTCAGGCCTTGCCGTCTTCACCCGCAAAGGCGCCTATGCCAAAATTCTCCAGCCGGCCTTCGAGCGAGGCGAAGTGCGAAAGACCTACCTGGCACGCGTGATCGGACACCCAAAAGAAGACAGCTTCGCCTGCGACGCCCCCATCTCAACCAGCGCCGGCGAATGCGGCTCCAGGGTGGTGGACCACGAAAACGGCCTTGCTGCGAGTACCGCGTTTTTGGTGTTGCATCGCCATACCGATGGCACAGCACTCCTGCAGGTCACCCCTCACACCGGCCGCACCAACCAAATCCGAGTCCATCTCTGGCACCTCGGCTGGCCCATCCTGGGCGACACCCTTTACCTCCCCGGTCAACGCCTGGGCGAAACCCAAACCGTCACCACCACCGACAGCCCCCTGCACCTTCTCGCCTGGAAACTCGCCTTCAAACACCCCATCCACAAACGCGAAGTCTCGTTTGAAGCGCCTCTCCCCAATTGGGCATGCCACCAATCATAACCAGGTTCAATTCAAACCAAGATCGTTTCGTGCCACCCCAGCCAAACCAGTGAATAGCTATTCCTCTTATTTCCCACTCCTCTTGCGCTCGTGTTGGTAACTCAGCGTCCCCTCCGCCAGGGTGATATCTTGAATGGCTCTGCGCAGTTCCACGCGGGTCACTTTCCCGCTGCCAAACTCTGGCTTGGCCGATAGGGCATAAACCGTGATCTGGTATTCCTTGACTCCCGGCCCCTTCGATTTCATGGGGTCGTAGCCCTGCATTCCCTTGTCGTTGAAACCCACTTTTCCAACCCCTGAACTATTCTTCACCAAGCCCTTCACTTCCCCGGGAATGTCATAAACCAACCAATAGGATTTCACATCGCCCGGCCCTGGCACATGCCATAAGCTCAAAGCATAATATTTGGTCCCTTCCGGCGCACCGCTCCACTCCACAGGCGGGGAAACACCGCGCCCATCCCCGGTGAATTCAACCGGGTACATTCCACCGTTTTCAAATGCCGGGCTGGCAACCTTCAAGGGCACCTGGCTAATCTTTTCTGTTGTGCCATTATCCAACTTACGGTCTTCTTGCTTATGAATGACAATCCACACCACCAAAAGTGCCACCAAGGCACATGGCACAAAATATTTTATCCAAGACATAGCTTTCTTCACCCGGCCCCCACAAACGGCGCCAATCTCGAAAAAACTTCCTATTTGTCTGAAGGGTTTCTCAAAAACCTCACTAACATGCCCTTGGGTCCTGCCGCCCACCCTTCGCCCTCAGGCGTGAAGTGAACTGCGTTGTAATTCCCACGATCCAACCGTTTCCAAGTATCCCCATCATCGAACGACTCAAACGACCCCGCAGTACCAACAGCGACCCACCGTCCTCTAGCCCACGCCACTGCCGAGCAAAACGGCAATCGGTCAGACAAACCTTTCCAGCTTTTACCACCATCTCGCGTGATAGCCGCTGTGGCCCCAGAACTTTCCGGTTTGCGATAATCGCCCCCCACCACCAGCCCAATCTGCTGGTTTCGCCAACCTATTGAAAATATCCCCGAAGATTCATTACCGGCCTTAACAGGCGCTTCAGTAACTTCCCAGGTTTTGCCTCGGTCGCCCGAATGAAACACTCTGGCCACCGTCGCACCCCCCGTCACAAAATAAACTTGTTCTTTTCCCTGCGTTACCAGACAAGTCCCACTGGCGGCAAAGGCGCCCTCTTTGGGTAAAGACAGAGGCAATTCATCTGATGGCAAAACCACCCAATGGGCACCACCGTCCTCCGTTGCGATCAATTGATTCTTGCCGCCCACCGGGTCGCCCATGGCAATGCCATGGTCCTTATCCCAAAACGCCAACGAGTCAAGGAAAGCCATTTTGTCAGTGCATTGAAACTGCATGCCCCATGTTTTGCCCCCATCTATCGTTTTGTAAATGCGCGAAGCCGGCCCTGGCCCAGCAGCCATTAAATAGGCCGTCTCCTCACCAAAGGCTTCCACATCTCGAAAATCGAGCTTTTCCGCACCGGCTACAACTCCCACCTGCCATGTTTTACCGCCATCCACCGTGAGTCCAAAGGTTCCTCTGGTACCACTCACCCAGGCAACCTTGCCATTCACTGCGCATAACCCACGAAAATCAGCATCGGTTTCAATCAACTGCCGCTGCCATTGGCCCAAGATTTCGGCTTGGCCTGAAAACAGCAAAGTGCTTGAAAACAATGGAAAAACCAAAAGAAGGAAAGCCAAAATCAATAACCTGAATTTCATGTCAACCCCCACCAGAGCCTGCCAAAACAAATCCCTTCCAGATTACCCGAACCGTGTCAAAACTTATAAAAATCGGGTAAACTTCGTCCAACAACCAGAACAATTTTTCCAAGGTGCTCCATGCCAAATTCACCAAACTCTCGCCGCTCATTCCTCAAAAATTCTGCTGTCATCGCCGGGGCAACCCCCTATGCCACAGCCAATGCAAGCACCAACCCGAATACGCCTGAAGATGCGGGGCAAAACAGCCAGGCCCTCATGGCCTATGTGGGCACTTTTAGTTCCCCGCTGAAAGATGTCCTCCCCACACAAGTTGACCTTCCCCCCGGTAACGGTCAGGGTATCCACCTTTTCAAAGTCAATCGTGCCACCGGGGCCTTGAAATCGGCTGGCATTCACGAAATGGGCAACAGCCCAAGCAGTCTTGTCATCAATCAGGAAGGAACACGGCTGTATTCAGCCAACGAAACGGATCGTCAAGGCCCCACCAAAGAGGGCACCGTCACCGCCTTCAGCATCAACCCGGCTGATGGAAAACTCGAACCTTTGAACACCGTCCGCTCAGGAGGTGCTGGCCCAACCTACGTCAGCATCCACCCCAACCGAAAATTCTTGTTAGTGGCGAATTATTTTGGCGGTTCTATTGCCGTTCTACCCATCTTGGAAGATGGCAAGCTCGGTCAAGCTACTGATGTGAAAAACGATGCGGGCAAAATCGGCCCATCCCGCGCCACCAATGCGCCAACCGGGAGTTTCGCCTTCAGCGGGCACGATCGAACCCATGCCCACCAAATCGCCGCCGACCCTTCCGGCCGCCATATCATCCATGTCGATCTCGGCCTCGACACTATTTTTGTCTGGAAAATCGATCTCCAAAATGGAAAATTATCACCTGCCGAAAACCACACTGTCAAACTGCCCCCCGGAGATGGTCCCCGCCACTTCCATTTCCACCCAAGCGGAAAATGGTTCTACTCTATCCAAGAAGAAGGCTCCACGCTGGTGCTATTCGATTACGATAGCGCATCTGGCAAACTAACCGCCCGCCAGACCATTTCCACCCTGCCCGCTGGATTTGCGGGTAGTAATTTCTGTTCGGAAATCTTGGTTTCAGAAAACGGCAAATTCCTCTATGCCGGAAACAGGTTGCACGACAGTATCGGCATCTTCAAAATTGCCGCAGACGGCTCACTCACCCACCAGGCGGATGAATGGACCAGAGGCAACTACCCCCGCAGCTTCAATTTCGATCCAACCGGCAACTTTCTCTACTGCTGCAACCAGCGGGCCGACAATGTCGCCATCTTCCGTGTCAACAACGGAACTGGTGCCCTGAATTTCACTGGCAATTATGCAGCGGTAGGTAACCCATCTTGCATCGTCTTCCTAGACATGCAAAACCGCCCAAAATAAGGCCATTCAACCACTCCGCACAACAGCCACCCCAATCGAATGCCAGGAACTGAACAATGCAAGCCTACAGAATCGACTCTCCCGAAGGCATTCAATCTCTGAAAACCGTCAAGCTTCCAGACCCCACACCTGGGCCTGGTGAAGTTGTCATGATGGTTCGGGCCTGCTCTCTCAATTACCGCGACTCCCTACTGCTAAAAGGTGGCTACCCACGCAACCGAACCTACCCGGTTATCCCCTTGTCAGATGGGGCGGGTGAAATCGCCGCTATCGGGTCTGGCGTGACCAGTTGCAAAGTGGGCGACCGGGTTGCCGCAAACTTCATGCGCGACTGGATCACCGGCCCCATTTCTGAACCTGCGCTCCTGTCATCGTTGGGTGGGGGCGTCCAAGGAATGCTGGCTGAACAGGTCTGCCTACCGGCAAACGCCATAGTCCAAATCCCAAATCACCTAACCTATGAAGAGGCGTCCACTCTCCCATGCGCGGCCTTGACTGCCTGGAACGCTCTCACCTCTGCACAGACTAAAGCCGGTGACACCGTCCTTGTTTTGGGCACCGGCGGGGTCAGCATATTCGCACTCCAACTGGCAAAAGCGATGGGGGCACGCGTTATTCTCACCACTGGCAGCGATGAAAAAGCCACCAAAGCAAAAGCTCTGGGCGCCGACGAAACCATCAACTATAATGTCCACCCCAATTGGGATAAAAAAGTGCTTGGTCTTACAGGTAACACCGGCGTTGACTTGGTCTTGGAGGTGGGCGGCCCGGGTACTTTGGACCGCTCCATCCAATCCACCCGTGTTGGCGGAACTATCGCCTTGATCGGCTTACTCGACATGGGTGGCGATGCACCAGGCATTGTCCCGCTGCTCCTCAATGCCCAAAAAATCCATGGCATTTATGTGGGTAGTGTCGAAATGTTTCAACACATGAACAAGGCTATCAGCGTGAGCAAACTGCATCCGGTCATCGACAAGGTTTTCCCCTTCGATCAAGCCGCCAAAGCCTACGAACTGCTTATGTCTCAAAAACACTTTGGCAAAGTGGTGATCAATGTTTCAGGTTGATCCATTGCTGGCACTCATTCCCGGGACAATTCACCCCAATTCCGGCTTGATCGAACTGCCCCAGCTAGTATTAAATCCTGCTATTCCTACCGGTTACCGGCTTTCCGGTCAAAGAGCGGCACTAAAACACAAAAGACTTGCGGGGCATGGAAATATCCATGCCCCGCAAGTCTTTATCTATAAAAGAAAATATCAGGCAGGCAGAACATTCTCATCAGCAACTTGGTCGGCTGGTTTTTTCCGCCGTTTCCACCAGACCACTCCACCACCAACAGAGGAGGCGATCAGGCCCAAAAGCATGGTGCCCGGTTCGGGGGCAGAAGCAACATTGATGTCGAATGCGAAGTTTTGGTTGGTGAAAGTGTTAGCGCCTGTATAAGGCCCGGTGACATAGCCAGCATGTTGAACAGAATAACTTCCACCACTTGGGGTGTTGCCAGTATTGAAATAATTCCAATATAGGTCAGCAGTTTTGTTTGAGGTGGTGATCCCATCGATGGATTGCAACAACAAAGTATATTGCGTGTTGGAAAAAAGGGTGTCGGATCCGGTTACCACATTGAAGGGAGTGTTTTGATAGTTATTAGCACTGAGCCCTGAACCAGTGTAGGCCATGGGATTCAACGTGCTGGTGAACGATGCCACATTCGATGCGGTGGTATTGTCTATCTTATACAAACCCCAGTGGAGGGTGCCGTTAATGGTGTTCGTACCGTTACTACCATTCGTACCTTTGACAAAAAGATTAATGTTCACTCCTTTGAGTGCATTCGTATCGGTAAAAGTTGATGTGGTGAACTGAATGCCAGGAGACTGGTTTGTCGTGAAAGAAAAACTAGGGGAAGTGGTTGCGTTAGCAAAAGTGCCTATCAAATAACCGCTTGAAGTAGAGGGAGTGCTCGCGGTGGTGGACGAGTTGGTTCCCTGGCTGGCGGCAGTGGTGTAAACAATATCTGCCCGGCTTTTTTGGCTGGTAAAGAGCGCCATCACCAAGGCAAGTCCGGTGGTTGCCATGTGGGATGCCAAAGCTGATCGGGTCTTCCTGTGCGATGTGTGTGGCAGATGCAAGGCCGATTGAAATGAACTGAATCTGTTCAAGCAACTAGTGCAGCGGTATGGCCGCCGCAAGGTTATGGCGGTGCAAAAATCGGCAAGGGTAACGCGCCAACGACTTGGAACCACCTGGGATGACTTGCACTGAAAGCATTGAACGCATGACATTTGCTTATCCCCTTAATTTTAAGCAAAGACCAGAAATCAGAAATCCTGATGGCCTCAATTACTCTCATCTTGTCAATTGTTTTTTCTTTCAAACTTCCGAAAAAATAAATATATAAAAAATCTGAATTTGGATAGAAAAATCTGTTCGGTTTACCAGGTACTGCCCGAAAACGGCAATTTATTTGGTTATTAACGAAATGATTTGTCGTAGTTAAAATTCAAAATACTATTCAAATTTTTGGCAACTAAATGGCACTACCTAACAGCAATTGAATATTGGTGATTCTATGGGCCCTGGCGATTGATTATTGAACCGACCAGCCACAGCAATCCGTCAGCTACTCGGCCTGGCCAGTCTTAAAGACAAGCTTTTCCAAATATGCCCGATAATTTTTTCCGGCTTTTTTCGCCATTTCGGCCAAAGGAAGATGCCAAGAAACCTTGAGGATTTCCTTGCACCCCTGGATAGTTGGTTTGTTGTTTTTTTGAGGAAGATCATGCTTGCAAACAAAGGAAATAACACCGCGGCAAAAACAATTCAAAGCAGCGGCTCATATGGCAAAGTCATTTCCATAAAAAATGGACCAACAATTGACCTGCCAAAGCACCAGCCATAACCAAGCCTGACCCAATTAAAAAAATATAGTTACAATATTTAAATCTTTTTACTTGCTGTAGCTTGCTCTTAGTTTCCAAAAGGCAAGGCCTGGCCAGGGGGTTTTCTGATTGCAATCCTTGCAGCAGGCGCAAAAGTCCTTTCGGCCACGGCTTCTTAGAAAGGTTGCTCAAACGCGACAGAACCACGCCCAACGAAAACAAATCAGTAGCCACAGAATGAATTCCCGCTTGGGTCAATTCCGGTGCCCTGAATCCTGCAGTTCCTGCACGAGTGGATTGGCTCGAAGTAAGCCCCAAATCAATGAGCTGACAATGCCTTTTGCCATTTTCATCCATATGCACCAAAATATTCGCCGGTTTTAAATCGCGGTGCAGCAAACCTATTTGGTGAATCTCCGCAAGCCCATTGACAATATCCAGCGCCATCAAAAATGTGTCATGCCGGTCCAACTTTTCTTCGTTTTTTTCTTCCAGCACCCTTTCCAGGCTCAACCCATGGATGTCTGGCAACACCAGGTAAGAAACCATGCCATCACGGCAAAAATCAATCAATCCAACCACTAAATGATTGGTGAAACGCGCCACGATGCGCGCCTCGTTCACCAGTTCCCTCCTGCCCTCATCTCCCGAGGAATAATCCGGGCGAAAAACCTTCAAAGTCACGGGCCGTAGCAACGCCTTGTCCATCGCCCTGTAAACCACGCTGCTCGAACCTTCACCCAATTTCTCAAGCACGCGATATTTTCCAAGGCGACCCAAATCCCCCTTCACAATCGCAGGCTTCAGATAAGGTTGCCGAGCTGATGAGCCCGATTCAAGAATCTGCCTTACCCACACCTGGGAACTATCGGGGTCAACTTGACCGTCTGTTGCCTTTTCCAGGTTTTCCCACAAAAGCTCCAACCGATTCGAGCAAACCAGGCAGCTTTCCAGATGGGCCTCAACTCCAGCCCAGTTTTCATCGGCCAGTTTGCCTTGATGCAGGGCCAGAAGAACCGCATCATTTATGCAGTTTTTTTGGTCTTTTTTCTGGTGATTCAACAAATCCATAACAAACCTCCAACAAACCTGACCGGAGGGTCACTATCAGTCCATTTTTTTAAGTTCCTGCACCACCTGGCGAACACGGTTTAAAACCCTGCTTCGGGCAATGTAAACGCAATTGATCGTCACACCATTTTCCTTAGCTATTTCAACGGGTTTGGCACCGTGCAAAAAGACCGACTCAAACAGCCGCCAAGTCGAGGGTCCAAATTCCGGCTTCACCACCTCCATAGCCCTCAGCTTCAGCCCAGTACGTTCATCCTCAACCTTGGGCAATGACCGTTGGTCAATCAAATCTGCCATCCCGATGGAATGAAAATTTTCAGGCTTGCTTCTCCGACAGATCTTGCGGATTTTGTTGCGCGCAATGGACCTCAACCAAGCCCGAAATCCACCCGGATGACGATTTTGGAAATGGGTGATATTGTTGAAAACATGCATCAAAATTTCTTGGGCCACATCAGCCGCATCAACATGGCTCACCCCATAATCCCTGTTCCAGCGGCGGATCATCACACTGTAAATATCAATGAACCGCTGCCAGCTTTCAGGGTCCTGGTTTTTCTGTAACCGATCCAAGAGCGTCGAGGAAGTCGCATAGGCACTGTTCATATTGTTACCTCAATAAAAGGGAAATAAATAACCCGCCAGAACCTCATGACCAGTCTTCCTCGCCATTCAGATGGCGGATATACCACTGCCTGGCGAGATTCGACACCTGCTCCATGGCGCCAATTTCCATAAAGAGGTGGCTGGCCCCCTTCACCTCAATCAGATCGCACACGCACTCCATGCGGCCTCTGGCACTTTCATTCAGTTGCACCACACGGCAGTCCAGGCTTCCCACAATCAGCAGCGTGGGGGCCTCCACCAATGGCAGCCATGCATCAGCAAGGTCCGGGCGCCCACCACGGCAGACCAGTGCCCGCACCATCTCGGGCCGCCGGGCTGCCGATACCAACGCCGCTGCCGCCCCCGTGCTTGCCCCAAACAGCCCCAAAGGCAATTTGCTGGTCAACGGGTTGGCTTTCAACCAATCCGCCGCCACCATCAGGCGTTCCGCCAACAGCTCAATGTCAAAGATCAATTCAGGGTCGCCATCTTCTTTTTCGCAGAGCAAATCCAGCAACAGTGTGGCAAAACAATCTTCATTCAGGGCCCTGCTAACAAACTGGTTCCGTTTGCTGAAACGACTACTCCCGGTGCCATGGGCGAAAAGAATCACCCCCCGCGCCTGACTTGGAACTGTCAATGTCCCCAATAGTTGCGTGCCCGGCACTATTATTTCAACCGGGTGTTCATTCAGGTCGACTGTGGTCCCCATGGTGTCCCCTCCGCTGTGTGCCGCCCGTTTGCCTATTCTGCAATCAGGCAGGGTTCCTTCATGCGTTCCAACCCATAAACCGTTCCGCCTGTGCGTGATTCCATTTCATCTGCCAAATACCCCGCTAAAATCGACCGCACCAGCCTGCCAATGGTCTGCCCCCTGCTATGCCCCAAACGCTCCAGGCTTTCCACCATCAAAGCCGGCAACAGCAGTTGAATCTCCAACATTTCAATGCATTTAGTGGAAGGCCATGGGCCTGAATGGCTTAAGGCTTGGTTGTTCATGTTTCTTCCCTGGGGTGCTATTTGCTTGTTCATGGCCTGCGCCTCCTGCATCGGTGATGACTCCTGTTTCAACTAGAAATGAAAAACAAAGCGACATTCACTTTCAGTCATGAATGCCCTTACGATTTCTGACCACAAGGCAAGCCAAGGAGTTAGCTTTTCGAATTAAAATGTGCCAACTGGCTCTGAGAACGAATACGATGAGGGAATTATTTCTGAACAAAAAACGAGCGTATTAGGTTAAAAATTACCAACCTGATTGGTTTTATCCTTTCATGCGAGCCAATTAGTATTCAGCTGGTCAAAACCTGAAGCAGATGGTGACCGTCCTGGATGCGGTTGATCGAGTTTTCTTGTAAGCACATACGCAAAGGTTGTTGCAACATCTGTGGCAGTTCGTCCAAACATGACAATCGCTTGCCCGGCCCCCGCATCGACTCATCAATAATTTGCGGCGCAAAAACCCAGGCAACAGTCATTGCCAAACGATAAATGTCGTTCTCTTTGCGGGCATGAACCGGTTTGCCCACATTGGGCGGATCCCACAGGTCGGATTCCCGCTTCACTACTCGCCCCTCGCGGGTGGCAAGTCGCAAATCTCCCAGCATGGCTTTGCTGAAATTGGGCCGCAGCGGGCTGAGGAAAATGTTCGAGGCCTTCACATCGTTGTGGCAAAGGTAATGGTGGTGTAACCAGGCTAATCCTTCAGCACATTGCTGCCACCAAGCCAACAACTGCCCTAAACTGGGCTTTTGGGCATCGGCCATGGTTCCAAGGGGGGCATGCTCCAGCACAATCCAGCCTATATCACCCCAAATTTTCATTCCCATCGTGTGTAAAAAAAGTTTGTTTGGCATTCCAGACAGCAGCTTGTATTCCTGCTGCAGACCAAGTATCTCGGGTCGCCCCAAAACAACCTTCAAAACATATTTGCCTGCCAGTCGTGGGCAACTCGCTAGGCAGACCATCTTCTTCGCGCTTTTCTTGATCACATTCAACACATGCCAGCCATGCTGGTTGACCGCCTTCTGCATGCTTTGCTGATTTATGTCTTGCAGCGAGGAAAGCGAATCATCCAGCTGTTCCAAAGCTTGCAATTGCTCGGCACACCCCGGATAACGCTTCAATAGGTCTTTAATTGTGAGTGTTTCGCCTTTTTCCAATCGAATTTCATAATCGAGGAAGATCAGGTAAACATGCTCTGGTCCGTTGGGCTGAAAACCTAGGCCCGGAAAAAGGCTTTCCACCGCCTCTAAGGGCCTTTCAACACCCAAATGGTGCGAGTCTTCCAAATACCGACTCGCAATGGTCAGTTGATCGTTGTCTGAATTTTCCACAGCAGAAAATCAACCTTTGGTTTCAAATTAAAAGGTGGCAGAAATTCCTGCCACCTTTTAACAACGATGAAACTAATATAATTTGGACATCCAATTCCCTTATTTTCAAAAATTAGTGAATTCTCATAAACTACAGCATGCATGAATTCGTGTCAAAGGTTCAGCAATGACAGTCTTCGTGTTAACCGTATGTGCCGCATTCGCTGGCTGCTGGCGGTACCGCCTAAAGTTTGTGCGATTTCATCCCAACTAGTACCTTGGCTGTGCATTTCCAGCAGTGCCCATTCGCGGTTGCTAACAATCGACCGTACCCGGGCCAAGGTCTCTTGCTCAACCAAGTGCCTGCCTGGATCGGCCCCGGGCTGAATCACCTGTTCAGTCTCTTGGACTTTCACGCGCCGACAATCCCGTTTTTTCCGTTGAATTTGCCGCAAATGATCGTAGCCCACCTGCTGGGCCATGCGTAGCACCAGAGCTGCCCGGTGATCGGTGGGCAAATCCATCAACGAATGCCGTTTCAGGTTGGAAATGAAGCGGACTGATAGCTCCTGAAAAAAATCCATTGTTTCCCAATCGCTGCGCAACAACGGCTGTTTCCGCATCAAAAGGCGGAGGTAATACACCAAATCCAAGGGCAGCGTCGGGTCTAAGTTGCAATTTCCTCGCCCGTTTTTTTCCATTTTCGGGCTAACCTTATCCACCACCCATTGCGCTGGTGCCAAGTTGGACAGACCGCGTCGACTCCGTGACTTTGGTTGCCCTGAACCTTGTTTGGTTTTGCTTCTGCCACCCTGCCAAACAGCACTAACTTTGTTCACTTTTCACCCTCCTAATTTCTGGTTTGGACCAGCCCAATTTTCCTGATCCAAAACGGGCTAACCCTAGGTCACATAAAAACATTGTCAAAAAAAATTAGTGAAAAGTAATTAAAAAGACTCCTCTAAAATCAGCCTATTTCCATCTGGATCTATCGAGCCGCGCAATTGACCATTGACCATCCAGTTTGGGATAGATAATCCAATCCATCCAACACAATGATCTGTTGGAAATTCAGCTTAATCCAATGAAAATGAGTCTAGGAAATGAACCGACTTAAACCTTGCCAAGACCAAGTTTGCAACATTTCTGAAAATGCAAAATTCGATAACTACATCAAAATTATGCATTTTAAATGTTTTTTGTACTCGGAATAATATCCGGTTCTTTGAAAGCTTTTCAGCCAATCATTTGTCAGTTAAATTTTCATCTGTAAGGGAATTGCTGGACAAGGCTTGCGCTGTTACAGCATTATTCGGTTGTTTTTTTTGGAACCGTCGTTGCCAAGGGTACCCTGACAATGACGGTTGTTCCGGTTCCTGGTGTTGATTCAACCGTCAGGGTTCCGCCCACCATTTCCGCCCGCTCACGCATGCCCAAAAGGCCCAATCGGCCACTGGCATCGTGCCTTTCCAATTGAAAGCCCCGTCCATAATCTTCAACCACCAAACTGGCCAAACCGCGAATTTGCTGCAAGGTCACGCTCACCCGTGTCATCCCCGCATGGCGTAGCACATTGGTAAGTGCCTCAATCGCTATGCGGTAAAGGGCTGTTTCGGTGTCTGCTGGCCAATTGTTTTTCTCGATGCCGCTGCTTTGAAAGTCGGCCTCCATCCCGCACTGTGACGCCCACTTTTCCACATAGGTTGAAAGTGCTTCCACAAGCCCCAAATCGTCTAGCGCGGTTGGCCGCAGTTCGGTGGCCAATTGATTCACCGCCTGGGTGATCGCCCCAGCGATGGATTTCACTTCCTGTAGGTTGGCCATTCCCCACGCATCGCCCTGAAGTGATTCTTCCAAACCAGTCAGCCTCAAATTCAGGGCGGCAAGCATTTGGCTCATCCTGTCGTGCAAATTTCTTGAAATGCGCTTACGCTCTTCTTCCTCAGCCTTGCCAAGTCGCCCTAGAAGCGTGCGCAATTCCGCTTTGCGCTGCGTCATTTCTTTAACTTGAACCGTCAGTTGGCAGTTTAAGGCATCCAGCTCAGCAGTTCGCTCCGCCACCTTCTCTTCCAGCACGCTTCGGGCTCGCAGCAGGTGCTCGTTGAGCACTTTCGCCTCCTGCGTTAATTCATGCTGCCGCACCGAAGACACAAGCAGGGCCTGGTTCATCTCCATTGCCCGCAAACGGGACAAAGCCATCTCGGTTATGTCGGTCACTTCCACTATCAACCCCGCCGGTTCACCCGCCGGGTTCAGAATTGGCCAAACAGCGTAGCCCCACACCCTATTTTCGGGCACGGTACTATCGTGCTTCTCCAAAGAAATGTCATTCACCTCACCTAACTGCGGAACCTTGCTTTCAATGGCTGCCCCACAAGCTTTCGCCATGCACTTAGGCAAAACGCTCAAAGGGGGCTGGCCTATAAGAGCTTCCGCGGGCTGGCCCACCAAACCGCAAAAAGCCGGATTCACATACATCACCCCATGCCCGCTTGCATCCAATGCGGCAAGTGGGCGGGGTGAATCGTTAAAAAAAACGGCAAGCTGGTTTGGCAGATCAGAAGGATCACCCAAAAAAGGAAGGTTCATGGTGTGATCCAGGATTTAGCTTAATCCGCCGATTGATGGGATGGATTAACGCGGCCAATCGATTCAATCAAGGGTCGAGGAACCCCAGTCAGCAGACCATGGAAGCCTGTCAGCCGCTTGCCCACCGCCAATCCGGCATCGGTGATCTCAAACTCTCGAATGTCTTTGCTGTGGTTGCCAGCGCGCATTTTCACCACCATCAAAATTTTGCGAAGCTGGCCATCAATTTCCACATAGCGCAGGCGGATGATGTCATCGCTGAGGAAAGAAATGGAATAATGGCTCAATGGCATTTCGGTGAACGATTCGGACACCTCAACGGTGCTGACAATGGTCACCCCTGTGCGTGTCAGCGCCCCGATCATGCGGTAGAGTGATTCACGAAAATCAGCGCGAAACCCAGGTGCCAGGGCCATCTCAAAGCCCGCGAGCGAATCAATCACCACCCGCTTGGCGCCATTTTTCGCCACCGCGTCCAAAATTTCCCGCATCGCCTCGTCCACCGACAGGTCCAACGGGCGCAAATAAAGAATTACCAGCGATCCATTCTTTTGGGGGCCTTCAAAATCGAGCCCCAAAGATTGCGCCCTGCCGGTGTATTCGTTGGGCCGTTCCTCAAAAATCACCACAATGGCCGGCTCGCCCTGCCGCAAGCCTTCATGGACGAACTGCGTTGCAATCACCGATTTGCCCGAACCCGATGGCCCTGCTACCAGCATGCTGTCCCCCGCGGGAATTCCCCCGCCCAGCAGGCTATCCAACTCGGCATTGCCCAAAGAAAGTTTTACCCGTTCCTGTGTGACCTTTTGTCGACCACCCAAACCAAGGTTGCGGGGAAAAGCCTGAACGCCATCTTCGGTGATGCGGAAGGTGTGCAGCCCCGGAATCGATGCCTGGCCCCGCAGTTTCATGACCTGCAGCTTGCGTACCACCGAGTTTCTCTCAACTTGCTGCGACACCCACAAAAGGCCATCTGATACCGTGAACACCGGGTTGTATCGGGTTTCCATCTCGGTGTACTCGCCAATCAGGAAGGTGGTGGCCTGCCAACTGGTCAGGTGCAGGGCCAGCCTTTGGACAAAGTTCTGCATCTCCGCTTCGCCGTTACTTGCCGCTGTGCTGCGCACCACTGTGCGGAAGGAATCCACCACCACAATCCCCGGGCTCAAGGTCTCCACCTCTCGCACGATTTCCCCCAGCACAGCTTCTAGGTTTTGCTCCAAAACCACCTGGCTGAGGTTGATGAATCGCACCGCGTTATTCAACTTGGTCAAATCAAAAAAACTGAATTGCTGCTGGTATCGCAGCATTTTCAGGGCCGGTTCCCCCAACACGGTAAAATAGAGCACCGGTCTTTCAGGAGTTGCGTTGGCGAATGCGATTTGATGGGCAATGGTGGTTTTTCCGCCACCCGGAGCCCCGGCGATGATATTGAACGAATATTCTGGCAGCCCGCCGCCCAGAATTTCATCCAACCCCTGAACGCCGGTTGGCAGCTTCCGGATGGTCACCCGGTTTTCTGCGCTCATAGTGATTCTCCGGCTTTGTCATTTAGCGTGTTGGATTTTGCTTCAGGCCAGCAATCGCGCACCAATTGAAGCATCAGTGACTCACCAACAAAGGTTTTCAACAAGCCAAGCAGGAAAGCGACAATCGCAATCTCTGGCATGGCATCGCCCCCGACCGAATCCAGGCCATGTATGGTTCCACTCTCATCAACAGTAACCGGGGTCAAAAGCGGCTCCTCCACCTTGGCCAGCGCCACCGCCCTGGAAAGCAGTGAGCGAAAACCCGCCACCCCGCCCAGTCTGGAAAGGGAACTGCGTAACCGTTCGCACACCAATGCAGCTCCTCTGGAGCTGGCGCTATCGTTGCGCGCCAATTCCAAGGCAATCAGTTCACGGGCCAGCTCAGAAATCACGGAAGGAGATTCGCGCATCAATAGCGTCTCATCCGCCGGCCTAGATATCTCTGGTTCAAACGAGATATGGTTCGTTGAAGCATAGTTTTTTCGCCAGAGTTGGCTGGTAGGGGAGTTGAGGGCCATCACGATTCAGCCTCTTCAGTGATTATTCATACCATACCCAGCCGATTTTTTCCGGTTTGCGGCCATATTTTTCCTCCGATCCATCAACTTCTCAAAACCCCTACTGAATCCCACCTGCGCTATCGCCCAAAATTATTCATTTCAAGCCTTCAAGAATAACGCTCCCCAATACACAGCTATAATAGGAAAGTCCCATCCCGTCTCAGAGTATGTGCCGCAATGAATCCGCTCAATGTCTTCATCGCCGACGACCATGTTGTGGTTCGCGAGGGTTTGAAAGCACTGATCAACCGCCAGTCCGATATGCGCGTGATCGGCGAAGCCGCCAATGGTCAGGAAGCCTGTGACCAAGTCCCTCATCTCCACCCCGATGTGGTCATCATGGATTTGTCCATGCCCGGCATAACTGGCACCCAGGCGACCGCCCGCCTTTCCCGTGAATGCCCCAGTGTGAAAATTGTCGCCCTCACTGTGCACGAAAACAACGGCTACATCCGCCAACTGCTCTCCGCTGGTGCCTCTGGATATGTGCTGAAAAAAAGCGCCGGCGACGGCCTGATACAAGCCATTCGTCTGGTCGCTGACGGCAAGATGTACCTCGATCCCGAAATGGCCGGAAAGGTGGTCACCGGTTTTGTCCGCCGGGCAGCCGATTCCCTCGCCACCGAAGTGCCCAACCTGAGCGACCGCGAGCTTGAGATTGCCAAGCTCACCACCGCAGGTCACAGCAACAAAGAAATCGCCTCTAAACTTGACATCAGTGTGAAAACAGTCGAGACCTACCGCGCCCGTGGCATGGAAAAACTGGGCCTCACCAGCCGGGCCCAACTGGTCCGCTATGCCATCCAGCAAGGCTGGCTCAGTGGCGAACAAAATTAAATAGATTTCTGTAGTTTTCCCCCCTTATTTAATTTTTTAACAACCAGCCATCCTTCTGCCCTCCCCCATGATTTACCAAGAAAATTCCCCACCGGGCGGGTAATAGTGCCTTGAAAACCCGAAGCTAGCCCTGCTCAACATTTCGCATGCCAACTCCATTAGTAAATTCCACCGCCGAGCATTTGCTAAAAATTAGCTGGCGACTGCTCAGCCACCCAAGTATGCAAGATGTTGGCGGCCTCCTGGTCCTCGACTTGACGGAACGAGGTGTAAAACTGGCCCACCGCCTGAAAATCTTCAGGGGCTGCCACAAAAACAAAGCTGTCGCAGCATTCACGGATCCGGTTGATGCTATCCGGCGCGACAACAGGCACCGCGGCGTATAGGTGCCGAGGTTTCCGGGCCCGAACGGCCTCCAGTGCCACCACCAGGGTCGATCCCGTGGCCGCACCATCGTCCACCACGATCACCGTTCTGCCTTCAATATCCGGCATGTCAGCCAAACCACGGAAAAGCTTTTGCCTTCGGATGATTTCGTGCGACTGCTTAATCGTCTGCTCCGCCAAATAGCCGTTCGGGACCATCACCAGCCTGGCAACCCGTTCGTCCACTTGAAAGTAGCCCCCCTCAGAAAGCGCCGCCAAAGCCAACTCCGACTGCCCGGGTGCGGGAATCTTGCGGGCGATCACCACATCCAAATCAGCATGGATTTCCCTGGCCAGCGCCGCGGCTGTCACCACCCCACCGCGTGGAATCCCCAACACTATCGGCTGGTAAAGGGGCAGCTCCGCAATCTGCGGGGCCAATGCCCGCCCACCTTCCTCCCGGTCATAAAACAACGCACCGGTGGCCATGCGCAACCCCCTTTGCCTTGAAGAAACTGGCCCCAAGAGCCAGCAATAACGGCGCGACCAAGTGTTGTGCAACTG
>Ga0255124_1000259_pt1 | contig 19424 bp, 13 predicted proteins | sample Law_Cont_RepB_8d_FD_188564 | JGI IMG/M metagenome (GOLD analysis project Ga0255124, IMG submission 188564) | Freshwater microbial communities from St. Lawrence River, New York, United States - Law_Cont_RepB_8d | ecosystem: Environmental > Aquatic > Freshwater > River | place: USA: New York... | reverse complement strand
ATTCCGATTCGGGGCAAGTTTCGTGCTCGTGCTCGTGCTCGTGCTCGCGCTCGTGCTCGTGCTCGCGCTTGCGATTGTGCTTGTCCGTGGATAGCGGGAACAGTTTAATTGCATTCAGAGCTAGGTCGCGTGTTGAACGAACATAACACCACTGCAGGCTGCTTTCGATTACGAGCACGAGCGCCGTTTCACTGAGCACGAGCACCGCGCTGCAAAACCGACACAAATCAATACCAGCCTCACAAATTCCCGAAGAACCACTTTTACTTTGTCTCCTTCAACCCAGTCTCGCGCCTTCCTGGCCATATTCCTCCTTGCATTACTCTTCCGCCTCGCTGCGGCTTGGGCTTGGCAATCCCAATGCAACGCTGCCGGCTCACCACTAAAATTCGGCGATAGCCACTCTTACTGGATCATCGCGCGAAACGTTGTTCACGAAGGAACGTATCAATACGGCAGCGATCAATCAAAGATCTTCCGCGCTCCGATATACCCTCTGTTCCTCACCCCCTTCGTCACCCTCGAAGCCCCCCTTGAAGAAGACCACCTCAAAGCCCCCATCAGCACCACAATCCCCCTCCTGGTTCGCTTCGTTGGCTCACTCCTCGGGGCGGCATGCGTTTGGCTACTGATGCTCTGGACCCGACGACTCTGCGACCTGCCATTAGCCCCCATCCTCACCGGCCTTCTGGCAACCCTCTACTGCGGCGCAGTCGGCATGAGCATCTTCGTCCTGAGCGAAGCCCTCGCGACTCCACTTTTTATCCTCGCAGCCTATTGGACTTGGCTCGCACTGCAACCCGACCAAAAAAACAATCCAATCCCCAAAAAGTTTTCTCCACTCCTGATCCCCGCCGCTATCGCACTCGCCACCGCCTGCTTGACCCGCCCAAGCTGGAGTCTGTGGCTACCCATTGCTTGCATATACATCCTCTTTGCTAGCTATCTAGCCCACCAAAGAGACCGAAAAACGCACTTGCTGCAACCCGCTATCTTCCTGGTTGCATTCCTCCTGACAATGACCCCATGGTGGATCCGAAACTACACAATCACTGGAAAATTCGTCCCTACCACCCTCCAAGTCGGCGCCAGCCTCTACGACGGTTGGCACCCTATGGCAACTGGCTCAAGCGACGAGAACATGGCCTTCTCCACCGAATTCCTCCAACTACAACTCCAACAAGATCAATTGCTAGCATCCGAAGGCGAGCCGTTGGAATCTACCCTGGAATGGCGTATCGACCGCCGACTTCTGAACGCCGCTTACCACTGGGCCATCGAAAATCCATCTGACGTTGCAAAGCTTGGATTGGTAAAGTTCCTGAAAACATGGATGCCACTTCCAATCGCTCGCGAGCTTGGAAATCCATGGGTTCGATGGTGGGAAGCCGGATCCTACAGCACGATCATGCTGCTGGCCTTTTGGGGACTACGCTGCTTGGCAAAGTCTCACCCACTGAGTGCCCTGTGGATTGCCATGCCATGCTTGTACCTAGCTGTACTGCATGCGGTTTTTATTGGCTCCGTCCGCTACCGGCAACCCGGTGTCCTGATCCTCTGCGTCCTCGCAGGAATCGGCGCCGCCCACATCCTTTCCCTTCGATTCCCCAACCCAAAAAAGATACTCAAACCCTCGGGCGATCCACTACACACGAACCCAGCCCAAGCCATCGGCGCACAAAATCACAGTACCACGGATGAGTACCCCAGAAACTCCAACTCCAATCCAGACTCCTAGCAAACCTCGCGGTTCCTCCGGCCGAGTCGCTTGGCTGTTGCTCTTTGCCGCTGCATTGGGAATGGGATACTTTATCGCTTTCGATCGTGTCGATCATCAACTAACGTCCGAAATTGCGAACCGCTTACAAAGTCAATTTCCGAATCACCAAATCAATATCGATCGAGCTAGGCTTATCCCCGGCGAATCGATCCTCATCGATGGACTCTCCATCGCAAAGGCCACCGATCGGGGCATGCGTGACGTTCTAAAAATCGGACGCATCACTTGCCAAGGCCCCGTCGACTTGATCGGAATCATTCAAGGCCAAGTTCCGATCGATACGGTGATCCTCGACGGTTTGGATTTGAGCCTCTGGCCGACAACTGATAACACTTGGAGTATCCAAGAACTCATTCCCAGTGAATCGAAACCCTCGAATCGCATCCCAAACATCCATATTCGTTCAGGTTTGCTACGCATCGGACATCCCTCCGGATACCTTGCCAGAGAAATTCTTTGTCATGACCTTCAAGGAATCCTCACTCAACAATCAGCACCCTCGGGACAATCAACAACGTCCGATCGAAGTCGCACAATCGATACCGAACAAGTCTTGAGCGCAAGCTTATCAAGCAGCCACTTCTCCCGCTTGGCTATCCAAGCAAAACGGTACTCGACCTCAGGTAAAATCGACATCGCTTGCGATCTAGAACAACTTGAAATCTCCAAGACACTTCTTCAACAACTACCGAACAGCCTCCGCGATCGCATAGGGATGCTTCAAGGTTTCACCGGTCGGCTCGACGGTGCTTTTCGAGGTTCGTACAGCGAACAAGGCTTTCCGTTCCAAGCTCATGCCACCATTCGCGATGGACGACTACTCCATCCAAACGTTCCTTACCCGATCGATCAACTCTCCGCCGAAATGCACTTCGATCCGCAAGGCATCCACCTTCGAAAAGGGCAGGGGAGGTCGGGTAAAGCCACCGTATCGCTCGAATGCGACATCAGTGGTTTCAACCTCGGATCTCCATTGATCGCAGGTATCGCCATCCGACAACTGGAACTCGACGAGACCCTCTACAACGCTCTTCCCGCTTCAGCCCAAGAGCACTGGCGCCGGTTGAATCTCAGAGGAAGTATCGATGCTCTGGCTAGCGTTCACTTCGATGGTCAGAACTGGAGTCCGCATCTAACGATCCGAGCTCGCGATGGTGGAGCAAACCCTGACTTCTTCCCATATCCTATCCACAACATCTCGGGTGACTTTCACTATCGCGATGGAGTCATCGAAGCCCCGGAACTCTCAGCGATGGCTGGCCAGCAGAGACTCAATGGCTCGCTCGTCCTACGCCGCGCTTCACCTCGCTGGCTGATGGATCTCACTATCGCTTCGGAATCCCCACTCCCGATCGATGAAAATCTTCTCAATGCCCTAACACCTCGATCGCTACCCGAAAGCGGCTTCCAACGCTTCGTCAACTCGCTGCATCCCACCGGAACGATGATGTTGCGCAAAGGTCGTTTCATTCGCTCCGAACATCGCCCCGAAGTGATCTCCCGATCACTCGAACTGACCTTCTCGGAATGCTCCGTTCGATTCGATGGATTTCGATACCCCATCACCGATATCCATGGTCAAGCCACCCTCGACAACGATCGACTCGTTTTGAAAGACTTCGTTGGAAGAAACGATGGGGCTCGCATACGTGGCGAAGGTGTCGCGTCCTGCTCGCCAAGCAGCGTCGATGCCATCGACTTGATTTTTCAAGCACATCACGTTGCACTCGACGAAGACCTCGAACAAGCCCTTCCACCGAGCGCACGCAACCTCTGGGAGCAGCTTCAACCCAGCGGTGTGATCGATCGGATCTCGGTACAAATCCAACGCTCCGCCGCACGCGCTCCACTTGATCTGAAAGTCGCGATCGCAGAATCGCGAACATCGAATAACGGCGGAAGGGGAATGTCCTTACATCCCCAGTCCTTCCCTTACACCATTCACGACATCGAATGCGCGGTCGATTATCGACCCGGACGCATCGATATCAGAAATCTCTCCGGAATGCACGATGCAAGCCGCGTGGAGACCAACGGTCAAATACGCTTGCACAGCGACGGTACCTGGGACGGTATGCTCAATTGGCTTCCATCATCACGGTTGATGATTGACCAAGTCCTGATCAGTTCCTTGCCTCCTATCCTCAAGGACCCGATGACTCGCATGAGCTTCCGAGGCCCCGTGAGCATTACCGGTTCGACGATTATCGCGTCCCTATCCCCCGAATTCCAATCTCTCGTCCGCGACTGGAGCCTTCGACTCGATTTGGAAGATGTCTCCATCGGTGGTGATCTCGCAAAAGGAGTGCGTGGTTCCCTTAATATCAACGGCCAAAGCAACGCGCGAGGAACCAGCGCCTCGGGATCTCTTGCGCTCGATGCCCTTGCGATCCGAGGGGTGGCGGTAACCGGAATCGAAGGCCCGTTTACAATCCAAGATAACCAACTCTACCTCGGCCGCGATGCAATCTACAAGCAAACGAACAACTACAAGCAAGCGAATTCCGTCAATCAAGCAACGTCCGTTCAGGCACTCGCACTGCAACCTACGTCTTCCGTTTCCAGCGAAGTCGTCTCAGCCACCTTCCAATCGAGAGTTCGCGACGGCTTTGTCGAACACCGAGACCAACAAAACAATTCATCTTGGTTTGCATCTCCTTTGAAATCGTCGATCGATTACCCGACGATGGATATTCACGAACATGACATTCGCGCTCGAGCATTAAGCGGCACCCTCTTCATCAGCGGCGTCGAACCTCTCGATGGCGAACGGGCTATGCTCCGCACGCGACTCGTCGACTCCGATTTCCATGGCTTACTGGTCGACTTAGGCGAAGCCCACTCGCCCGTAAACGGCAAACTCTTCGTCGAATGCGACCTTCGTGGCTCGATCAACAACCTCTATGCTCTCGAAGGAAACGGCAAAGCTTGGTTGCGAGGCGCAAACCTCTACGAACTTCCCGTCATGATCCGTTTGCTAAACCTCTTGGCTATCCGACCCGATCAAGGTGCTTTCGATGCCGCCGATATCGAATTTTCTATCGATGGAGACCGAGTTCCGATTCATAAACTCGAACTCGACGGCGATTTGATCTCCATGCAAGGTAAAGGCGAAGTCAACTTCCGCCGCGAAATCAACCTTGAACTCGCTACCAATGTAGGTCGTCGCGGTATCATGGGCGCATTGATACGTCCTTTCACCGAAAACCAAAACGCAAACTGGATGCGCATCGAAGTCACCGGCACTACGAACAACCTCCAAATACGCCCTCCAATGCCACTGCGTGATTCCCTTGACCAAGTCCTCTTAGAGTCTCCTTAATACACCCTGACTCTAGAGCACATCCATCCCCAAGACAAACGAAGCTGGCATCAAAGAAATATGGATATGCCCCTCGATTCCATCACGCGACGCTCAAGCCCCGCGCAGATAAACTCGTCGCGTTCGACTTCACCAAACGCTTCCACACAGCGTACCGCTGCGACTACTGCGATTCCGTCCGATATCCTCAACGCGCAATCCAACTCCGAGAATGTGATCGAAGTCGATCTAGTCGACTCTACCCGCGAAACCACGGAGCGAGACGCCCAAGGTAAATCAAACTATCGCTTCTCGAATAACCAACCACCAGAGAATAACCAACCCAACGACGAACAAATCGCTCGTGAACGCGCACCCCACGCTGAGACTTCTACCCTAAACTCGCCTCCGAACTCTCTACCCAATCAAAATCCAATCTCCGAATCGGTGGATTTCTTCACATAAGCTCTGACGCCAAAAATCCAACGTACTCTCGATTGCTTTCCGTTTGCGGCATAGGTAACTGCCCCCGCAGAAACCCTTTTTTACAAAAACGGATCTGGCGGTTAGAATGTCCCTCCCGACCGGGTCCCACCATAACGGCATCCCTCCATGCCCCAGAGCCTCTCGACAGCCCACAATGACGCAACCAGGAAGTGAGAATCGAGTGAATAACACTCAGGCATCCAAAGCCGGAATTCCGTTTATCCTCGTTACCGTCCTGATGGATGTGCTGTCCCTTGGGGTCGTTATCCCAATCACGGCCAAATTGGTCAAAGAGCTTGCGGGAAATGATTCCGTTCAAGCCGCCAGCTATGTCGGCTGGTTCGGTACCATCTGGGCCCTGATGCAATTCTTCTCCTCACCGATCATGGGAGCCCTCTCCGATCGCTTCGGTCGGCGACCAGTCCTTCTTATCTCTGCATTCGGGTTAGGGCTCGATTACATCCTGATGGCCCTCGCCCCAAACCTGACTTGGCTCTTCATCGGACGTATCCTCGCCGGCATCACCGCAGCGAGCTTCTCAACCGCAAGTGCCTATATCGCCGACGTAACTCCACCTGCAAATCGCTCTGCGGCCTACGGTATCTACGGTGCGACTTTCGGTCTTGGATTCATCCTCGGCCCAGCCCTCGGCGGCTACCTCGGTGATATCGACCTGCGTCTCCCCTTCTGGGTCTCCGCTGGCTTAACCCTTCTGAACGCATGCTACGGTTTGTTCTTTCTCCCGGAATCACTCCCGAAGGAACTTCGCAAACCCTTTCAATGGTCCCGTGCAAACCCATTGGGTTCCCTCAAACTCCTCAGAAGCGTACCGGGCTTGATGCCGATGGCCATTAGCCTCTTCACTTACCAACTCGCCCACTCGGTCTTCAGCAGCGTCTTTGTTCTCTACACCGATGCTCGCTTCGGATGGTCACCCGGTACCGTCGGTAAAGCACTCGCGATCGTGGGTATCTTGAATTTCATAGTCCAAGGTGGACTGATACGACCGATGATGCGGGCACTGGGTGAACGCATCATGGTTTTCCTCGGACTTCTTGGCGGTATCCTCGGCTTCCTCGCCTACGGTATCGTCGACAACGGTGAGATGTTCATGGCTTCTACCGTGATCTTTTGCTTGATGGGATTCTTCTCAGCAGCCATCCAGGGCTTGATGTCCAAAGCCGTAGACCCGAGTGTCCAAGGCCAGTTATCCGGCGCAAATAGTTCGCTCAACGGTATCGCAGGAATGATCGGGCCGGTGCTATTTACAACTGTCTTTAAAGCGACGATCGACCCGACAAGCTCGGTGCACATTCCTGGTGCCCCATTCTTCCTAGCCTCAGCTGTCCTCGCCGTCGGTTTACTCTCTGCTTGGTTCGCCATTCCAAAACAACAACCCAAACAGACGGAACCAATTGTTCAACCATCGGAGTAAGCGAAACATGAACTCCTTTCCACGCCGCGATTTCCTCAAATCATCTGCTGCTCTAGCTTCATCGATGGCTTGCTCCTCAAGCTTCGCTCTCGCAACATCATCTTCGAGGACCGCAGAAGTCAGCGACGACGTCGTAAGATTCTTCGCCATCGGCGATACACATTACTTCGCGAACGAACAATCACCCACTGAGCTGATGGAGTCCTCCATCCTTAATTGCCACGGATTGATCGACACACTCAATGGACTTCCAAATACCGAGATTCCCGCCGAAGCCGGTGGCGGACGGGTAGGATCCATCCAGGGTGTCATCCATGCCGGAGATATCATCGATACCGGGGATAAACGGGGCGCTGTCCAATCGAAAATGCAACAACGCGAATGGGAAGGCTTCAACGAAGACTTCGGACTCAACGGCACCGAAGGTCGCTTGAAATTCCCGGTCTACGAAGTCCACGGCAACCATGACAGCCCCAGCGGTGAGGGAATCGCCATCGACGGCCTGATCGAACGCACCAAAGCTCGCCAAGTCCTCGCGCGATCCGCGAACGGCTTGCACTACTCCTGGGACTTCGGACCTGTTCACTGCGTCAATCTAGGTATCGTCGTTGGCCAAGACTCCCGCAACGAACAACGTCGACGATACAACCCGATGGACAGCCTCGAATTCCTCATCGGTGATTTGCAACAACACGCAGCAGACCCCACTCGCCCAGTCTTGCTCACCCACCATATCGACCTTCCTCGTTACAGCAAACCCTGCGAACTGACCAACGAAGCGAACTTGGCAATGGAGTGGAACCCATGCGATGTTGCTGCCTACTACGAAGCGATCCGCAAATACAACATCATCGCAATCCTCTACGGCCACACCCACGTTCGAAACATCCAATTCTGGAACGGTACTCCCGAAAAAACTACCTCCGGTATACCTCTGTTGAACATTGACAACTCAAGTCACTTTAGCGGGGGCAATCAAGCTTTCTTTTACATCGAAGTCGATGCACAGGAGCTTCGTATCCGCGAGGTCGCCACAAAAGACTCCTGGCAGTCCCACTCCTGGACTCCAACCATCTGGCGATTCCCGACAAATAAAGCCTAAGAGCAACTCCCCACGCTCCTTTTTTAAACACAGAGCTCACAGACTACACAGAGAGATTCAGTCCCTTTTTCCCAGTCTCTATTTCTCCGTCCCTATTTCTCCGTCCCTATTTCTCCGATCCTATTTCTCCGATCCTATTTCTCCGTGCCTCCGTGCCTCTGTGTTTCCAAACCACCACGTCGCACATCCACAGGCACCCCTTTGCGATAAGCTTCCAGCGCCTCTTCGTACTCCGCAACTCCCTCCGCACTTAACACACCGCGACTTCGTTTGAGTTCCACTTCCACGCGTTCGACCAAGTACTCGCGTTCGCGATCCGTCGGCGCGATTGGTTTACCCGGTACATCGAACCAAACCGGTGCACTATGCGCGAACCGCCATCGCCCTGCTGATGGCTGCTGCCATATGCGAACCGCCACCCAACTCGTCGATTCAAACTTGCCCCGACGCTCAATGGTGATCGCATAAGAACCATTCTCTCGCTTGACCTGCGATGTAACCGGCACCTTCTCAACCCGACCATTGACAATCCATTCCACCGAATCGATCGGCCCATCGGCTTGAACCACCGCTCTCAAAACAACTCCTTCCCGATCCATTTGAACCATCGGACCGGTTGTCACAAACGAGCGACCTTCTCTGAGCCCCTGAATCCAATCCCGGTAGTTAAAACCATTCGGTAAGTGCACATACACTCGCCCGAATCCCACCGGCACAGGATGCACCCCCGAAGCCGTTCCGGCAGAAGGCTGCAATCGATAACCGCAATTCAACAAAGTCCAATAAGTCCGATGCACGAACTCGATCCAGTCCTTCTCCCCTCCCTCGCTCCTTTTTGTGGTATCGCCGGAGTCCGACAACATCCAATCAGGTGCGGGTGTTGTCCACTTCCTAAAAGCAAACTCAGTTCGCCACATGTGATTATTCGCTAATTCATAAGTCAAACGACTTCCAAGCAAAGGAGGTAGGACCATAGCGAAGGGCCAATCGTGCTTGTCCAAATCAAGGATCGCTTGCTCGCGATCCGTCTGCTCGATCACCTGCTTGACCGGTGGAATTCCAACTCCGAAAGGAGTTTTGTGATTCAGGGCGAACAAAGCCCCCAACGTATGCGGTTTTCCATCGACACTAAAAATCTCCCACTCGGTGTTCTTAGGCCAAATCACATGCGTTCCATCGACTGCGATCAATTCGCTCGGCAACCTCGCATCATCGGGGTCGGTTCGATCCCCAAACTCAGCCGTCCGCTCACTGCGAGTCGTCCAGTAGACCATCGGCAAAGCGACATTCACATCCTCCGCTTGCATCGGCACTTTCAATCGCTCGACGGTAGTATGCACATGGGTATCCCCACTGTACCAACCTTGTGCAGCCATATTGATCCAACGCTTCAAGCGAATCTCAAGTTCGGCAGGTTCAGAGGCGACCGTAAGTCGCTGCGTCCAAGGATAGTATTCTTTACCTCGTTCGACGATCAGCGTGTATTCGCCGGGTGGTAACCGCAACTCAAAAGGATGTGCAGAGACGCTTGTATGAAACTCGTTCGAGTCGGCACGCACCCAATTCTGCTTCTCGTATCGAATCGTCTGCCCTTCGGAGTTCAATGGCTCCGCAAAATACCAAACCCCTGAATCGCTGCGAACGTACATACGACTCGCTACCGGCTTTCCCGTTAGGTCGTCTACTACCGACCCCCGAACTACTCGCTCTTCCACCCCGTTCCATCGCTGCTCGATCCGATCAAGCTCGGCGTTGATATCGGTTCCTTGGTAGAAAGATAACCAACCATGTACCGTACCACTTTGGCCAGGTTCAAGATTGGGGAAAATAGGATCCGAGTGCAGACATGGACAAGGAGCGTTCCCCCATGTGCGATGGTTCGGCTCAAATCCAAGGATCACCCAGCGATCGCCCGTTGAGTTTTTGCAAGCAGCAAGCGAACCTCGAAAGATTTTATTGTCGTTGGTTTGCTGATCAAAGTCTTTGCAACCCTTGAGCATCGCGCACATCTGTACGCGCAGATCCGAAAGAGATTCGTTCGTTCCATTCGTCAGCGACATGCGAATGGCCAAGTGATCTCGATGGGGAGTGGCTAGAAGTTCATAAGCAAGCTTGTTCGGCAATTCCCTTCTTAAGAAATAGCTGCCGTCCGGCTTGCGACTCCACTCGAGTTGCTCCAGCTTAATCCCTTGCTTATCCCAAATCGTATCGATGTGGGTATGTGCCAAGTAGGTGAGCCCCAAGTTCGACCAAAGCGCTTCGGGAGCATCCAAAACAACGTAGCTTGCCGGATCCCACGGCGTAAAAATGCTTAGCTTCGTTTCGCGTTGTGGCTCGATTGCCCCGTCGAGAAACCCGATACGAGGATGCCGTCCACCAGGGTAGGGGAGTACGAATACAGGTGGATCGACCTCTGCCAGGGGCTTTGTACCGGGCGAGATATTCCATCGCCTCAACGATTCATCCAACTCACCCGGCATCAACCCTGTAACTTGCAAGATTTCTTCGCGACTGAATCCGTGATACCAGACCATACTCTCCAACCAATGCCTCAGTTCAGTCGGATCCTTCGTCATTCGTCGCTGCGCAGTGGGTTGCTCATCGGACGCGTTTGGCGATGGGCGACTGGGTGCAGGTGAATTCGCAGGTAGGGGTGTGTCTTGCCCCGACGCGACAGCCAACCCCGACGCGACTACCAGTATCGCGAAAACAAAAGCCACAATCGCAACAACCGATGGAATTCGTAACAATTGAGAAACATGCAATCGTAAAGGCATCTTCAATGGGTCAGACATAAAGAGAGGTACCAGATAGCGAGGAATAAAACTTTTTGGTTCTTCGGGCATTCAAGTGGCTAGTATTGATTTGTATCGGTTTTGCAACGCCGTGATCGTGCTCAGTGGAACGGTGCTCGTTCTCGTGATCGAAATTAGCCTGTTTTGGTTATGTCTTCGTTCAACACACGACCAAGCTAAACTGCTCCCGTTATCCGCGAACGAGCACGAAACTTGGCATGAATCGCAATCATTCTGGCTACCCTTTTTCCTCAATAGCCAATTACGAACTCGTTTCAGATCCAGCCTTACGATCGTGGTCGAAAACGCCAAGAGGCCCCTTACGGCTAATCTAGCAGGCGAAGTTTTATCTGGCCCACTAAGGCGATTGCTTCACGTTGCGAATTTGCTTCAGAAATGTTTCGATATCCGGAGTCCGCGAATCGGGATTCGCATGCATCGCTCCCATGATCGCTTGAGCTAAGTTCTTATCCATCTGAGGCCGATGCTCGAGGATGTCACGCGGAGGGGATGTGTCGTGATGCAACGCCGCGCGACCTGAAGTATCGGAGATCTGCCAAGGCAAATCAAACGTGATCAAGTGATAACACGTAACCGCAAAGGAAAAGATATCCACTCGCTTGTCCGTCGAACGACGACGAACAATCTCCGGCGACATGTACAACGGAGTCCCCGTCCGATTCCCAGGAGCCATAAAAGCCCTCGTCGCCGGTAACGTCAACCCAAAGTCGATCAACTTCACCGTGCCAAGATCCTTTGTCGCCATGTAATTGCGAGGACAGATGTCGCGGTGAATGAACTCCTTGCGATGCACATAAGCCAACGCTTCGGCCATCTGCCGAATCATATCCAACCGCTTCCCCGCTAACTGCTCTTCCTGCCTCTCATGGATCAATTGATTCAAACCAGGCCCGTCGATGTACTCCATCACAATGAACAACTGCCCCTTCGACGAAGTCCCATACTCCAAGGTCTTCACGATGTTCGAGTGCTGCATCTGAATGGCAATCTCACCCTCACTCGGCTTGTTCAACCCCTTAAACCGACTCTCAAAAAACTCTACCTTGTCGGTGTCGCAAAGCTTAACACCAACCACTCGGTTCTCGTTCTGCCGATCCTTGGCCACGAAAAAATTGCTCATCGTACCGCTGATGGCCGATCGCAACCGCTCAAATCGACCCTCGATATCTACCGACTTGCTCGCTTTGACTGCCTTCCCGGAATCACTAGGTCCACCGGGCTTCTTATTGAATAACTTATCGAAAATACCCATCGATTTTCCATTGTTTCATCGGGGTGCTGTCCTGTAACCAACCTCCTTATTATACCACCGATGCCCCAATCGGGCTTGCCCTACACCCAAACAATTCTCTATCGATAGCCTGTTGAGAAATCTCCCAATTTGACCATATCCCCTCTGAGACCCGGAAATCCTTTGCCCCCCGCCCGAGAATACTGCGTAAGAAAACACCTGCTTAAGAGAATACCGCTTAAGGGAACACCGCTTAAGGAAACACCGTGTCCGAGAAACCACTCGCTCTAGAAATCCACGATCTCCGCAAATCCTACGGGGATCACGAAGCCCTGCGCGGAATCTCTCTGCATATCCGCCCAGCCGAACGCATCGCCCTCCTAGGCCCAAACGGTGCCGGAAAAACTACCCTCATTCGATGCATCTCCGGTCGGACTGAGACTTCCCAAGGCACCATCAAACTCTTCGGTAAATCCATCCGACAACCCAATGCGTCGATGCAACTAGGTGTCGTCCCCCAAGAACTCGCTATCTACTCAGACCTGACCGCCCGAGAAAACCTCGAATGCTTCGGCCGACTTCACGGACTACGCGGACGCAAACTTCAAGAACGCGTTCTGTGGGCTCTAAAATGGATCGCGCTCGAAGACCGAGCCGATGACCTGACCTCCCAATTCTCCGGCGGCATGAAACGCCGTGTGAATATCGCATGCGGTGTTATGCACGCACCAGGCATCCTCCTCCTCGATGAACCCACCGTCGGTGTCGACCCCCAAAGCAGACAACGTATCTTCGATATGCTCGACCAACTAAGCCTCGAAGGCACAAGCATCCTACTTACTACACACCACCTCGAAGAAGCCGAACAACGATCCGATCGAATCATCATCATCGATCACGGCATGGTGATCGCCGACGGCAAAATCGATCAACTCATCGACCAAACCATCGGTCGACATAAACAAGTCCAACTGGAAATCGAAGGCGAACTCAACGCCATCCCTGAAAACTTCCAAGCCACCGAACCAAACACACTTCTAGGCTTTACGCACAACCTCGCAGAAGACCTCCCGCAGTGGATCCAACAACTCACAGAGATGGGGGTCCGTATCAAAAACCTCGAAGTCCAATCTCCCAGCCTTCACCACGTCTTCCTTCACCTGACCGGCCGCGAACTTCGCGAATAACCGCCCCTCACACTCTCCACTCTCCACTCTCCACGCGACAATCCATCTCACAGCGCGAACACCACTCCCTCCCGCTGTCCCACCGAATAGAATCTCGGCATCAACTCCCCAACAACTCCTTCAACGCTCCATGCACCCGCTTCCAATCAACCTTCTCAAAATCTACCTTCTTCTTGCTACCCGCTAACTTGCTCGATACGGCTAACTCTTGCAAAGCCATCAGCAAACCTGAAACCTTCGCGGTTAACTTCTGCTTCTTCGCATACTCCACCAACGAATCAGGCAACTCCAACATCATCGACTTGCCTTGATACTCCTTACCAGTCATCAACCAATCCAACGAGACTCCAAGCTCCTTGCCGATCGCATGCAAGTTCGATGAACTCACATTCCGCTTGCCACTCTCAAGCTCAGAAAAAAAACTCTTGCTCAATCCCACCCGACCGCAAATGTCCTGCTGACTGAGACCTAACTCCTTGCGACGCTTCTTTATCCGATCCCCCACACTCGCCATACTTCACCTGCACTCTCGAGATCTCAACATTGTCTCGTAAACATATTTACTTTCTATCCATACTCCTCAGTCAACTATTGAATCACTCCAAGCGATTGTTAACTCCCTAAAGCAACTCAGCAACCTAAACAATCTCTACGTCTAGGCCCTGATGATTATGCATCGCTCGACTCCGAATGTCCAACTATTCGCCATTCGGGAAACCCGCCCCCCTCTTGAGAGCGGTTTGATTAAGTGGGTAATCCTTGGCCATTAGCAATTAAGGCTTCGGTCGAACATACACTCTCAGTCGCTTGTTCATCAAACTCGCGGCATTATTGGTAAATGTCCAATCCTTAGTACCACCTTCACTATTGCCGATCCCAATGTCAGCCCTCTGCGCAGCTTTCCATTGATTGATCGCAAAGACCGTTTGTTTCGCGCCAGCGTTATGCACCTGCATGCTCCCATAACCATCGGGTGGAAGGGCGATCTCATCTCCAAAATCGTAAATACTATCGGATGCACCCTCGACGTGCGCTCCGTTGACCATCCCGTAATTGTCAGGCCAGAACTCGATGTTCCCTGAACTTATCCCACGTCCACTCGTGACGTTCGAAGTGCTGCTAAAGATGTCCATATCCTCCACCGGCATCTGAAATCTCGCACCGCTCGATATTGTTGGTATCCCAATCTTCTGGACATCATCGGTAAAAGCCTTCATCGTGACGAACACTTTACGCTCGGTCCCATTGGCATCGGTCAATTCAACAAGATAACCAATACGATCAAAGGAACCCTTCGCGGCATCCACCTTCACATCGTATTGAATGTTGTAAGCCAACTTATTGAGATCCAAATCGTAAATCAATTTGTATTCCTTCGCTGTCGAAATCGAATCGAGAAATTCCGGCTCAACTCCAGCGCGAAAAGCACCGACCGGCAACCCGGTTCCACCACACAAATTCGGCTCTGCCAGCATATTCCAAGCGAAACGAAACGCTCGAGGATCCTTAACGGCTTCAGAAGTCAAAATCACTTGATCACCTTGAATGCGAGCCTTGGCAGCATGGTAGCCATTCGACCCTACACCAATCACTTCAAAGTGGCTCGGCTCCTTTCCATCACGCGTCTTCAATCCACCAGCGGTGTTCTTGAAAGTCACCTTCAATTCACTACCTGATACTTCAAACCCCTCCATTGAAGGCCCTCTAGCAACCACATCGGTCTTTCCATACGTATCGCGCAATGCCAATAACGCTAGGCGTCGCCCTACCTCTTGCTTGTTCGGCGGATGAATGTCATTGACTGTTGCAATGTCATTAATGACTACCATCCCCGTTGAAGGTATCGCCTTCTCGATCGCTCCTTGCGCTTCCCAAAATTTCGCTAACGTAGTCGGATCCGCATCGCCGTAACGAAAGGGTGCTATTTGCACATAATAGAAAGGAAACTCTCCTTGGTTCCACAACGTTCGCCAACCTTGAACTAACCCCTTCTTCTTCTCAACGTACAACATGCCTTCATCATGATTGCTCTCTCCTTGATACCAAATCGCTCCGCGTATCGGGAACCCAACCACCGAATGAATCATCCCGTTGTACAACATCGTGGGATCTTGGTTACTTGTAAAGGGTGCCAAATCTCCTGGGTAACCAGGACTCGGTTCAACCAACCCCTTACCTCCAACCTCTTGCTTCGCCCTCTGCAACCAACTCTCTAAACGCTCGATGTAATCACCAAGCTTCTGCTGATACTCTTTGCTCCCCGGCGTACGCCCCATCACCGAGCGATAGATTCCATTCAACGTTTCAACTTGCTCAAATCCCACCGGTGGAACCCACGGCTCAATTCGCGTTCCACCCCACGATGCATTCACTAACCCCACCGGGACATCTAATTTCTTGCTCAACTCGCGCGCCATGTAGTAACCACAAGCAGTAAAGCCTGCGACTGTCTGCGGAGAACAAACTTGCCACTGACCTTTGAAATCCTCCAAAGGAACCATCGAAGCAACCAAAGGTACCTTGATGTGCCGAATCAATGGATGATCTCCGGCCGCTATCTCCTCTTGCGGATTGCCACTCGCAGCTACCGTCCACTCCATGTTCGACTGGCCTGAACACAACCATACTTCTCCGACCAAGACGTCTTCAAACCGAAGTGTGTTCTCGCCGCGAATCGTCAACGCTTGCGGTAACTTCGATGCAGGCATCGCAGGGAATTTCACCACCCAACGACCTTGATCGTCTGCAACCCCCTGAGCGCTCTTGCCACCAAACTCTACAACGACTTTCTCTCCCCCTTGCGCCCATCCCCAAAATCGCAACTCTTGATCCCGTTGCAATACCATGTGATCCCCAAAGACCGACGCAAGCCGCACTTCAGCAAGCGACTCGCCGATCAAACCCATCGAAACAATCACCATCATAGAGAACATGGTGATCAAGGATCGTGTTACACAAACACGCCACAATTCATTTGAAAAACAATGCATGGACTTGGCTTACCAATCAAGAAGTGACTCGGGGGCAATGCTTAATGCAAACCTACTTTAGCCCATCGACTCAGATCATGCTAGTATCCGTACAACCACGGACAAGCCTCACCGTCTCAACACCTACTTCTGTGCACCCGCCGGCTTCGATGCACTCGGTGAAACAGCAGGACGCTTCGAATCACTCGTCAGCTTCGCCGCTACCCCCTTACCTTCTCCCACCTTGCTGTCTCCCACCTTGCCATCACCCGACACTTCATCCTTTGCTATCCGCTCTGTAATCACTCCATCTTGCGACTTGGAGAACATAGGATGCGCAAAAGTCACCTGCGAACGATGCTCGACTCCATTAGGTGTCTGCGAAAGGGGATACTCGTCATTGCTCGAACCACCCGTACCAATCCCATCCCCAGCAAACCTAGTCCCTCGATAAATGGTCCCCTGTTGGATTGGACCAACGCCCATAAACCAACTATCCTTCGCATTGCTCCCCGCCTGCGCAACGCCCGACTGCCACAACGGCTCTCGCGTCTCGCGATCATAAGCGAACACAGCTACCTTCGCCGCCGCACTCTTAACTTCCTTCTTCGCTATCGACAACTCCGGGATGATCGGCAAACTTGGGGTTGCCGTGATCAACGTAGAAGCACTGCTCAGAACATTGCTTGCAGGCAATCCATAGGTCATGTTGTGACCGTCCGTACCCAGAGCCCCGACACGCGCCTCGCAGATGATCTCTGCTAAGTCCTTCGTATCGACCAACATGCAACCCGCTGCCGTCAACTGCTGCCTTAATGAACTGATAACGTAATCGGACGTCACCAAATTATGGGTCATGGGCACCCCCGGAATCGACTTGCCGGCCGAGGACATGTAAGTGGTGTCCAAAAAAATCTTGTACCCAGAAAGTGGCCGAAAATCGATCTGCGATACAGTCGCATCCACCGCGTCGCTCATCAGTAACTGCTCAGTCGCCGTTACCGACTTGGTAGTCCCGCAACCCAAGAAACAACTCATCCACAACGAGCTACCCACAAGCACCAGACCTAACCCCATGGCGCGAAAACGCTCCGCAGCAAACGCTTGATCGCCTTCTCGAATTCTCCAATTCATCCGCGTGGTCTTCACTTTGTGTTCCCGTCGCTCTACCGCAATCTCGATGATCCTTGCGCTTCGGTCCGTATCGCTTGCAATAATGGCTCACTGGGCCGATCGATTTGGACTTGTTGCACCCGCCCTTGGGCATCAATGATCTGCACCGCAAGCTTCGAAGGTACGACTTCCCCAGCACTCGACTTGGGTTCAATCAAACGCTCTAAACCTAGCTTGCTTATCTGCTCGTATAAAACTTCGGTTCCACAGTACAGCCCTTCATCAAGCTGACCATCTGCGGCATAACACACACCTACCAACTCACCCTGATCATTAAATAACCCACCCCCACTGCGCCCTTGAACCGGCGCACCGGAGGTCTCGATATTCGGCGCTCCTAAATAACGATTCATTTTCGTCACACGCGAATCACGTACGCTAGGCAACTGACCGTGATCACATCCAACACTGAATACGGCTTGCCCCTCGCGAACTGCACTCCCACGGCTTAACACGGGTGCCACGTCGACAGGTTTCCTAGGGCGAAACACAACCAGTCCGATATCTTTCTCTTCGATCTGATGGTGAATCAACTCACCTCGATAAGCCACAGGCACTCCCTGCTCGAAGACTTCAATGCTGATCGGACTATTGGGACTCATATCCCGGAATAAATGCCCACAAGTCAGCACCAAAGCTTCTCCCTGCTGAGAATCAATAATCGTCCCAGAACCAACCGCTTGATGCGACGGCTCGTCGACAATAATACGCACTGTCGCTCGGTGTGCTCGCCCTTTCAGGGCCGATTGATCCACCCCAATGTTTGATCCCGTATTCAATGAACCTGCGGCTGCATTAGCCACTGGCTGAATGGGCCTCATCGGCACCAATTCCCCCCGGCCCAATTCATTCGTCGCCGACTGATGCCTAACCAAGCCACCGGCAGAACTTGGAACCGTGACTTGCACCCCTCGTAAAGAGTCCGCTGCCGAGGATCGAACCATCCGCTGCGTGAATTCCAAAAGATTTACTTCGCCCAAGATCCGATCTACTTCTCGTCCTCCGCGCACGAGAATCGTCGTCGGAGCGGTATGCACCCGCCATCGCTCCACCAAATGCGTTTCGCGACGCATATCGACCGTGCGAACCACCCAACCTAAACCCACCGCCTCTTCAACCACCCGGTGCATCTGAAGACTCGCCGAATCGCGAGAATCAAGAAAACTTAAGGCAACGCAATCCCCCACTTGTGCCACCGAAGTAGCCCCTTGCAAGTTGGCTCCTGCCGGCTGAGAGATTAACCCGAACTGCTGCGCATTTGCCCAGGAAAATCCCAAACAAACCCACATTGCCAATAAGCAATATCCAATGTTGAATTCTCTTCGCATGCGATCGGATCCTCCCTGATCCCGTGTTGATCCGGAGTTTCCCGATTCCGCCCATCCAAAGCAAGATCATTCCTGGGAAATCGGCAATACGTCGACGCTTACCTGTAAGCTAGTAAAACCGCCACCAACAAAAACGCCTTGGACCGGAGGCACATCGGAGTAATCTCGCCCCCATCCAATGGTGATGTGATCCAACCCCGGTATCACACAATTCGTTGGATCTAAATCCAACCACCCCAAAGGCCCCAGGTATACGGACACCCAAGCGTGGGAAGCGTCAGCACCGACCAATCGAGGTTTGCCAGGGGGAGGAATCGTCTGCAAATAGCCACTGACATAACGCGCAGCTAAACCCATCGTCCGAAAACAGGAAATCATCACATGCGCAAAGTCCTGACACACCCCCTGTCGCTTCTCTAAACTCACTCGAGGAGGCGTGCTGACCTGCGTCGAGGATGGCTTGTAGAGAAACTCTTCATAAATCCTTTTGTTCAGCGCCAAAGCAAACTGCAGACTGTCGACCTGCGGATCCCATATCGGTTCGACGAATTTACGAAAATCCTCGTGAGGCTGGCAATAACGCGACGGATACAAATACTCCATCGCTTCCAAATCC
>Ga0255124_1000257_pt1 | contig 19593 bp, 17 predicted proteins | sample Law_Cont_RepB_8d_FD_188564 | JGI IMG/M metagenome (GOLD analysis project Ga0255124, IMG submission 188564) | Freshwater microbial communities from St. Lawrence River, New York, United States - Law_Cont_RepB_8d | ecosystem: Environmental > Aquatic > Freshwater > River | place: USA: New York... | reverse complement strand
CACTCAAAGTGTCGTTCCCCGCACCTAGATCCATACGAATCTCGTAGCGACCCACCGCGTTGAGCCCGATCACCGATAACTTATCGTCCCCACCCTTCATTTGCAGATCGAAGCCTTTGCGAACCCGCAGCAAGGCGGGTTGATCCAAGCCATTGATCTTGGTGTTGTTCTGGCCGCTAATGCGGACTTGGTTGCCCGAGACTCTTTCGACTTTAACATCGTTCGCTGCATCGTCCCCGCGCAGGACAAGGTATCCGCTGTCGATAACCGCAGTGACATCTCCGGCGAGGGCAAATCGAGCATGCAGTTTCTCTGCGATTAGATTTCGTAAAGTCCGACGGGAGGATTTTTCTCTTCGTGCATTGCTGGCTGATTTCGAAGCGTTCTTTCCGAGTTTAGTGCGCGGGAATCGAACGGAGGCAAAGAGGTTCTTCATGGTGTGTTTTCGAGCGAATATCTGGTTGAGGGACGCCGTGCGATTTACTTGGTGTCGGTCGGTAAATGACCTATTAAGTCAGTTTGGATTGGTGGTGTTTAAGAGTGGTTTCACCCCACTGTAGTTCCCTGGTTCGATAGGGGCAATTCGACTAGCGATTTACCTGCTCATCAGTCAGGTTGAACTTTTGCCGGTTGCGGAGGTTTCGAGGGTTGTACGCATTTTGTGTTAAAGACGTTTGATTTTTATCCCACATCACCGATTGCGATGGATTTTCCATGCTTCGCGACAACTTGTCGCAGTAGTTTCGCATGGTCTGGGCGAGCGAGAGTGGGGTCGGATTCGACGAGTTCGGCCGCCATTTCCTTGGCGATCATGACCACCTCTTCATCCCTGGCTAGGTCGGCGATGATGAATTCGGGCAAGCCGGTTTGTTTGGTACCGAGGATATCCCCAGGACCGCGTTTTCGCAGATCGATTTGAGAGAGTTCAAAACCATCGTGGATTTTGGCAAAGGATTCGAGTCGTTGGATTTCTTCCGATTGTGGATCGAAATCGGATTCCGTAGCGGCACTGGAGTTCGCTTTGTTCGCAGGATCGATCGATTTCGATTGGGTGGGGAAGAGTCCGACGTAGCCTGGATAGGAGCCTCGCCCTACGCGTCCTCTTAGCTGGTGAAGTTGTGCTAGTCCAAGTCGATCGGCATCGATGATGGTCATCACGGAGGTATTTGGAACGTCGATTCCGACTTCGATGACGGTGGTCGCGACGAGGATATCGATTTCACCATTAGCGAATCGGTCGAGTATGGACTGCTTGGTTTCACTTTCCATCTTACCGTGAAGAAGTTCAACGCGAAGTTCTTTTAGGGGACCACTTCGAAGGGATTCGAACCATTGGACCGCTCCTTGCGTTTCTGTTTCGTCGTTGGCATCGACGCGGGGCACAACGACGTAGGCTTGTCGTCCCGTCTGGACTTGTTTGATGACAAAGTTCCACCAGCGTTGATGTTGGGTTGGTTGCACGACATACGTTTTAACTACGGACTGGCCGGGGGGGCGTTGTTTCAAGGTGGAGACATCGAGATCGCCGAAAAGGGTCAGGGCTAGAGTTCGGGGGATGGGTGTAGCGGTCATGACAAGGTAATGCGGTACAGTGCGTGCTGTTCGAAGGGTAGCGCGTTGTTCGACACCGAATCGATGTTGTTCATCGATGACAATCACACCTAGTTTCGCGAATTCGACATGTTCGCTAAGCAGAGCTTGGGTACCGACGACGATATCTACGGTGCCGATAGCGATTCGCTGTAGGATCTCCCTTTTTTGTGCTTGCGGAATACTCCCGACGAGGAGTTCGATCATGACTCGGCTATCGGCGAGTTGTTTTTTTAGTTTTGTGGCATGTTGTCGAGCGAGAAGTTCCGTGGGTGCCATCAGGGCCGCTTGAAACTGATTTGCCACAGCCGACAGCAATGCATACTGGGCAACTGCGGTTTTTCCGGTTCCTACGTCTCCTTGGAGCAATCGATTCATCGGTATGGTGTTTGCCATATCGATTCGCATGGTTTCGATAACTTGTTTTTGGTCTTCGGTCAGATCAAAGGGAAATCGTTTGAGAATACGGGAATGAATTAGTGCGTTGGTAGGGATGCTTGGAGCCGGTGCGGCGTGTCGGCAGGAGTAGCGATACATCGCTAGGGCAAGTTGCAGGACGAACAGCTCTTGGAAGATAAATCGGGCGCGTGCAATTTGGGCTTGGGGTATGTCGTTGGGTTGATGGATCCAAAGTAAAGCATCTTGAATGGTTGGTAGTGCGTCTGCATCGAGTTTCATCAGAATTGCGGCTTTGGTGCGCAGTTCGCTAGGAAGCGCTTCTTCGATATCCAATGCTAATGGCAGTATGGACTCGATAGCCAAGGAGACTTGCCGTTGCGTGAGGCCTTCGGTCAATGGATAGACTGGGCGCGGGCGAGGTGGTGGTGGGCTTTCGCCGGGTTCTAGAATGGTGACTTCTGGGTGGCGCATTTGGTAAGCCACTCCGCTTGAGCGGATCACACCTCGGGCGAGGAGTCGTTGGCCGATGGAGTGGTTTTCGCGTCGGAAAGGTTGGTTATACCAAACGCATCGAACGTAGCCTCCGCCGTCGACAGCAAGCAGAGCACCGACGCTTGAGCGTCCTTCCATGCTAAATCGGGAATCCATATCGACGATGGTGCCGACAACGGTGGTCAGTAGACCTTCTTTGAGCTCAAGAATGGACTGGCATTCGGAGGATTCTTGATAGGTTCTTGGAAAATGGAAAAGCAAGTCGATCGCGCGTCGGATTCCGAGGCGTTCGAAGAGGTGAGCTCGCTGCGTCCCGATGCTTGGGACGAGATGAACGGGGGAATGAAGATCGAAATTCGATGGAGAGCTCATGGGGTTTACAACGAAGGCTTGCGGGTCATTTCGATCGCCGAATCTTGGAAATGTCAGGAAATCCACGAGCGAATCGCTCATTGGATCGGAAAACCAGTTTTAGGAGAAAGGTGAAAACCCTGCTATTCTACCGCTTCGCCCCTTTTCGTGGACGATTTGGTACGGTTGCCATGTTGCCTCATCCGTAGATAATAGCGTTTCCGAGGCGGAGGCTCCCTGATTCATAGGGCACTTCGCGAACGGTATGAGATACAAGTCGAAATACCAAGACGAAGTCCGACCGGAACTAAACACGAAGAGTAAAGAACGGAGTAACAAACAGAGTGTACGTCGCTGCTTCCACAGGTTGTTTCCCAGAACTGTCGTTTACCGAAGCGATCGAAGTTCTCGGGGATTTAGAGTTCACTACGGTCGAAATCGAACTCAATGATCGTACCGATCAAATACCTCCGCGACGCATCGTCGAGGAGTTCGACGAGATGCTCCGACTCGTCCGCGACACGCACCGGCTTGATATCTGTAGTTACAATGTCAAGATCGATGCGACTGGTGATGTATATTACGAGCGATTCGAAAAAATTTGCGATCTTGCGAAAGCTACCAAAGTCGTAACGCTGACGGTCCCCAGCGCTGAGCATGGTAGCCCGTTCAACCAAGAAGTTGAACATCTTCAAAAGTTGGCTGAGATTGGGTATTCGCGAGGTGTTCGCATCGGCTTGAAGAGTCAAATCGGTTGCTTGAGCGAAGATCCCGATACGGTCAAGAATCTTTGCGACTACGTTCCGGGCGTTGGGTTGACGCTCGACCCCAGTCATTACCTTTGTAGTACCGGCAAGAATAAGAACTACGAGAAGTTGCTCAAGTACGTCTTTCACGTTCATCTTCGAGATTCGAAAAAAGACAAATTGCAAGTGCGTGTAGGGCAAGGCGAGATCGACTATAGTCGTCTGATCACGCAACTCCAAAATGCCGGTTATCAACAAGCACTGAGCATCGAGATGACCCCAGAGGCAGACTTGGATATGCGGCAAGAGTTGCGTAAGCTTCGATTGCTTCTAGATAGCCTTCTATAGAAGATCAGCAAAATCCATGGAAGTCATCATCACGGCGGTTGGGCCTGACAATGTTGGGCTAGCGGATCCTATCATTCATGACGTCACGAGTCGCGGTGCGAACATTGGAGAGATCCAGATGTACGACCATGACGAAGCGGCGGTATTTGCGATGATGTGTCGTCTGCATATCGCCGCCGACCAGTTTGGCGGTTTGGCCGAAGCCATGGAACGCATCGCCGTCCAAAAAGGACTTGAGCTGCGGGTTTGGAGTCCAGAGACCAACGCATCGCGACCGCGACTTGCGATCTGTGCGACGATTCTTGAACATACCCCTCGAGCGATCCTCGAAGCTGTAAAAAATGGAATGCTCAATGCCGAGCCAGTTGTTTTGATTGGAAATCGTCGCAAGTGCGAGCAACTCGCCCAGGAGTTCGGTATTCCGTTCGAGTTCATCGGATTGGAAGACGGATCAGCCGATGATGCCAAAATGGTTCGGTTGATCGACCAGTACAAAGCAGACTACGTGATTTTGGCTCGGTATATGCGAGTGCTTCCACCAGATACGTGCTGGAAGTTCGCTGGTGGGCGAATCATCAATTTGCATCATGGACTGTTACCAAGCTTTCGAGGGTTGCGGCCTTATCACGATGCGTATGCCGCGAGAATGCTTACCTTCGGCGCTACTTGTCACTTCATCGTTCCGGAATTGGATGCTGGGAATCAGACCATCCATCAAACGACCTTTAGTGTGCCGCCGGGTACGAAGCTTGACGAAGTCATTCGCCAAGGTCAGCAGGCCAATGAACCGGCTTGTTTGGTCGAAGGCGTACGACGAGTCTGCGATCGAGAAGTACAGCTTCACTTTCATCGAGTCATTGCTCGAAACCGCCAGTAATGGCACTCCTTTTTAAAGTCTTCTAAGATGCACTTTTATCGAAGTCCTCGCCGTTTAGCGACGGTGTGTTCCCATCTATTTATTCTGATGAATTTCTTGGGGCAATTAGGCTCAGTGGGGTTTGGACAGGATTGGCCTGCGGACCGTGCACCGCAAGAACTCAAAATTGCGACGTGGAACCTTGAGTGGTTCTTTGATGATTTCAAAGCGAACAATCGAAGTGACGTCGCTAAGGAACAATCCGCACCGAGTCGGGAAGAGTGGGAGTGGCGCGTGGGGAATTTTGCTGCTGCTATAGCAAAATTTGAGCCGACAATTCTTGCGGTCCAAGAGATTGAGGACCGAGGTGTGATGCAGAATTTGACAAAGGTACTCAAAGAGAAATTCAATCAGTCCTACCGCGTTGCATTCATCGAAGGGTTTGATTCTGGAACCGAGCAAGACGTAGCCGTAATTTTCAAGTCTGGGTTGGTAGAGATCGCGCGTCGAGAGCAGAACAATCGCATGTTCGAGTCGAAGGAGTTTTACAATTTATCCAAGCATTTGATCACTCGGTTTGAATGGCAGCAAGGAGATCGTATGATCCCGTTGACGTTGCTTAATCTACACTTGCGAGCGACGGCCGATGCAGCGGAGTTGCGGCAAAAACAAACGAAACTTGCGCATGAGTGGATGCGTGGAGCGATCGCACGCGGAGAGAACGTCATCATCATCGGTGACTTGAACGTCGAAGAATCCGTTGGTGAGGTTAAGCAAGGTGGAGATGGGATGCATACGTTGCTTGGGCTCGACACGAGTGATACGAACGACGATTTGATTGACGTTTTGGAGAGAGCGCCGGCCGATAAGCGTCGAACGCACTTGATTCTCGACAAGCAGTTTGATCGTATTTTGGCCACACCATCGTTGATGGAAGGCAAAGGGGGGTATCGGTTCCGTTCGATCGAAGTGTTATCGCAGTGGAACATACGTGGAGAGGGGCCCGATGCAGATCACTGGGACACTCGGTATACCAAAGATTATGCGGAGAGAGACTTAAGCGATCACCATCCGGTGATGGCAACTTTTGAACTCGTACCGTAGTTTACGATCTGGTGGAATTGATGAACGAAGCTCGTAATCGACCGGCATGGCAACTCCCGCCTGGGGTCTCACGAGGGACTTGGGATTACGTACATAGTGAACCTATAGCGGTTGAGTACGACCAATTTCACGCTGGCCACCCGCTGCTGGAGCTTGATCGTCAACTCGTTATGGAAGTAGCGAGCACTTGTGAGGCTTCCAAGGATCGCGAAGCGTTGCGGGCGTTGGATTTAGGTTGCGGGACGGGGCGTGTGATGGTGCCACTCGCGGAGCGGGGGTGGCAAGTACTTGGTGTGGATTTAAGTCAATCGATGTTGGAGCAAGTCCAGGCGAAGTGGAGGAGCGGTGGAGTCGATTCGGGAGCTAATCCTCGGGGTGGGGATGTCTTTGGAGCGTTAGGGAATTTAGCGCAGTTAGAGTTTTTAGAGACTTCGGCGTTTGATCTTGCTTATTGTCTTTATAGTTCGATCGGGATGGTTCAAGGTCGAGCGAATCGGGTTGGGATGATGCGGGAGGTGGGAAGGAGTTTGAAGAAAGAAGGGCGATTGATTGTGCATGTGCATAATCGGGGGACGTGGTGGAGGGATCCGGGTGGGGTTAAGCGATGTTTATCGGATCGGTGGCGAAGTTTCCGAGAATCGCGGAAGAGTCGGGGTTTGCTCAATAGCAGAGATCCGCGTTGGCAGTATGGGGATAGGGTTTACGCTTACCGGGGGTTACCCAGTATGTATTTGCACATATTTTCTGCGCGGGAGTTGCAAGCGGATTTGCGTGCGAGTGGGTTTAGGTTGGAGAGGTGGATAGTTTTAAATCGAACGTCGAGTGGAAGTTTGCGGTACAGGAGTTGGTTTCCTCATTTTCGAGCGGGTGGATACATCGCAATCGCAAAGCTCGCGGATTGATGCCTTGCGGGATAAGTGACCTACTCGACGTGTCTTGATAAGATATACTATGAATTGTTATTCGGAGGTTTCGCGAGGCGACTTGCGTAGACCGCCGTGTCGGGACCGTAGCTCAACGGTTAGAGCAGGGGACTCATAATCCCTTGGTTCTCGGTTCGAATCCGGGCGGTCCTATTGTTGATGGATGGCGATGATGTTCGGTTGATGCGAAATGGATTTGGCGTTGGGGCGTGCGAGGTACATGCCGCCCCTTCAGGGCTTGGGGTTTTTATCGGGCCGTTCACCCAGGGCGTTGCCCTGGGCTATCACATTGGGCCCCGTTGGGGCAGAAGACCGGTGCCCTTTTGGGGCCGAAGATTGGTGCCCCCTTGAAGGGAATACCGGTGCGGCGTTGGGGCGGAATACCGGTGCGACGATGGGGCGGAAGACCCGTTGGTCGGGGTAATTTGTTTTCAACCCCAACGGGGTGATAGGCGAAAGCCCAGGGCAACGCCCTGGGTTAGGAAACGAAATAGATACGCAAGCCCTGAAGGGGCGGTATGAGGGTTCGCGCGGTATGCGTTGATATTGTTGACGGATGGCGATGATGTTTGGTTGGTATGAAATGGATTTGGCGTTGGGGCGTGTGAGGGACATTCCGCCCCTTCAGGGCGTGGGGTTTTATGTGGCCGTTTTCCCAGGGCGTTGCCCTGGGCTATCACATTGTGCCCCGTTGGGGCGGAAGACCGGTGCCCCTTTTGGGGGCGGAAGACCGGTGCCCCTTTTGGGGGCGGAAGACCGGTGCCCCTTTTGGGGGCGGAAGACCGGTGCTCCTTTGGGGCAGAAGACCGTTGCCCCGTTGGGGGCGGTTGATGTTATCGGTTCGAAGAACTATCATCCTGCGAGGGTGTGCGGCACGGCTCATATGCGTTTGTTTCATTGCAGGGATTCCATTCGGTGTTCTACGTTTTGCTGTATCTCGTCGCTATCGTAGGAGCGAATCTTTCTTCGACGTATTTTGGTCCTTCGGCGTCGATCGTAAACGCATTTCTTCTGATCGGATTGGATTTAACAACCCGCGATAAACTTCACGAGTCGTGGCAAAATCGGGGATTGCTTCCGAAGATGACTTGTTTGATCGTCGTCGGAGCCGCGATCTCTTGGTTGCTCAATCGCAATGCCGGCCCAATCGCATTGGCAAGCACATTAGCATTCGGCTTGGCGGCCATCACTGACGGTGTGCTTTACCAATCCCTTCGTAGACAACCTCGCATGGTAAAGATCAACGCATCGAACGTGGGGAGCGCTCTGGTCGATAGTTTGGTCTTTCCAACGGTGGCTTTCGGCGCACTGCTGCCTGGAATTGTCGCTGGACAATTCGTTGCAAAAGTCTTCGGTGGTTTTCTCTGGGCTGTGATCCTTACTTTTATCGTCGGGGATTTCGATCGCTCAGATCGAAAAGCGATCTGAGTAGGATAAGCTTGTCTCGCATTCCCACAAACTAGCAAACTTTACCATCGTTCAACTGGAGCGAGAGATGAAGATTCCGATCTTTCAAGTCGATGCGTTCGCGGACCAATTATTTCGTGGGAACCCCGCCGCTGTATGCCCACTGGATACTTGGCTCGATGATGAGGTATTGCAAGCGATCGCGGCGGAAAACAATTTGGCCGAGACCGCTTTCTATGTCGCAAGCGACGATGGTTATCGACTTCGATGGTTCACGCCAACAACCGAAGTCGACTTGTGCGGTCACGCAACTCTTGCGGCGGCACACGTGTTGTTCAAGGGATTACCGGCAGGTGTGCAACAGGTTGAATTCGATACACGCAGCGGAAAGCTGCGAGTGATGCGTGAGTCGGATTGCTTAACACTGGATTTTCCCAGCCAGGTTGGTCTCAGGTGCGAAGCGCCAAAAGCTTTGGTCGAAGGACTAGGCGTTGAGCCTTTGGAGTGTTACCGCGCGATGGATTATATGGCGGTACTGAACAGCGAAGCGGCGGTTCGCGATGTGAAGCCAGATTTTAGACGTTTGAACGAATTGGATCTGCGCGGTGTGATCATCACTGCACCAGGGCAAAATGTTGATTTTGTAAGTCGGTTTTTTGCACCGAGGTTCGGAATCGATGAAGACCCTGTAACGGGATCCGCCCACTGTACGCTTGCTCCTTATTGGGCAAAGCGGCTCGGGCGAACCACGCTCGAAGCAACCCAGTTATCGAAGCGGACTGGGATGGTCCGTTGCCGAGTGGAGGCGGATCGAGTGTTTCTCTCTGGAAAAACCGTCGAGTATTTGGAAGGGACGATCGAGATACCCGTTCGTTGAAATCCCTTCGGTCAAGCTAGTAACGGGCGATTTCCTTCGCTGGGGCTAGCTTGAGTTGGGATGTGATTTGCGCAGCGGCTTGATTCATCATCCCAAGTTCACTGCTTATAGCGATAAACTTCCAACCCTCGCTGATACGTCGCGAGGCTGTCGCAGCATCGGCGACGTGGATGCCGGGGGCAACTCCATGTCGGATTGCTGCGGTTCGAATGCGATTCAACGCATCGATGAATTCCGGATCATCACAATCCATTTGAGGCGTTTTGCCCATGGAGGCTAGCAAGTCGTTGGGTCCGACGAAGACCGCATCGATACCGGGGACGGCGAGTATCTCCTCGATCCTTTCAACTGCTTCGATATGCTCGGCTTGGACAACGACTAGAATTTGGTCGTTGGCTTTCTGGTAATATTCGGCGGCGGAGCATTGATAGTTCAACGCATGCTGACTTCCGCCGACACTGCGGGTGCCCGCCGGTGGGTATTTGCAACTAGCGACTGCCAGTTCGGCTTGTTCAACGCGGTTGCACATTGGGAAAATGATCCCGTGGGCTCCGAGATCTAATGCTCGTTTTGCGTTTTCGTGAGAAATCGATGGGACGCGGATTAAGGGAGTGCAGTGGGCATCTGCGATGTGAGCGAAGATGGTCGCTGCGGTGTTCCAATTGCAATCGCTGTGTTCCATATCGACGGTTAGCCAGTGGAACCCGGTCCGAGCCATGAAACGCGCTGCGGTTGGGCTTGAGAGCGACAGCCATGTACCGACTTGATGTTGGCCATCGTGAAGAGCTTGTCGAACTGTGTTGGTTTTCAAGTGGTTCTACTCCGAATTACTCGATTGGTCTGAGTGGTCGATTGGATTGTGGTTTGGTGTAAGGGGGTGGTGTAGGGGTGGGCTTAGATGATAAGCGATGCACGCAGGTTCTTTTGCGTTAGGACTTGAGGATTACAGATCACCGACGGTGGGATTTTATTCAAGAGTGCGTCGATGGGGTCGAAGCATCCTTGGCTCATCCGTCTCGATGCTTCGAAGGAGTTAAACGCGTTATGGGGGGTGAGTAACAGTTTTGGGGTAGAACGCAGAGGATGGTTTACGGGCAGAGGTTCTTCTTCGTACACATCGATTGCAGCGCCTCCGATGGCTCCTGTATTCAAAGCCTCTATTAGAGCATTCGTATCGATTAATCCTCCCCGAGATGTGTTGATCAAGAGAGCATGCGGTTGCATTTTTCGAAACGCATCAGTGGAGAACAGATGTTTGTTTTCAGGTGTGTTCGGAGCGTGGATGGAAACGAAGTCGCTAGATTCGAGGAGTGAGTCGAAGGAAAGCCATTCGATGTGTGAAGCTAGTTCGACCAGTGTCGCAGGGGCTTGATTAGCAAGCATCATGGATTCGAGCAATGGATCATATGCGGCCACTCTTAGTCCGAATCCGAAAGCACGTTTTGCGACAGCTTGGCCGATGCGCCCGAATCCGACGAGACCAAGTCGTTTGCCGCTGAGTTCGATGCCGGGGAATTCATTCCAACCGTTAGATTTCATGCAAGCGTAGCCGGTATGGATATGTCGCGCGGCGGAGAGGAGCAAGCCGAAGCAGTAGTCAGCCACAGCATCGGTCATCGCTTCTGGGACGTTGGTGACAATTACCCCGGCTTGAGTCGCTGCCGCGAGGTTCACGCTATCGATACCGACTCCGCATCGGGCGATGAGTTTCAAGTTAGGAAGTGATTTGAACACAATAGGGGTGTAGCTGTCGGTGGCGGCAATGATAGCGTCCGCTTCAGCAGCTTGATCGATCAGATCGTTTTCGTTCAAGGGCCCCCAGGGTGCCGAGTGGAGAATTGAGCAGCCGAGTGCTTCGAGTTGCGATTGCAAAGCGCGTCCGCTCACGGAGAACGCTTGAGCTGTAACCAAGATCTTCATCGATGTTTTTTGGATTAGTGAATGTGAATCTGTGAGGTGGAGAAGGGGATTTTTCTCGATGAAATAGCAGCTTGTGAACTCTCGGGCTCGAATTTCTGGAGAAAGGTGCCGATTGTAACAGATGTGCCAAGTGGTGTATCGCGAGTTAAAATTCCTCGATCGAATCGACTGGGAAAAATATGGGGGCTAGGAAAGGTCTGCCGAATACGGAGAGTACCGTCGTTTTAGAGAAACGAAGACAGACCAAATTCAGCCTTCAAGGGAGCCGTCAGGTGAAAACCGAGATTCTCGAGTCGATAGACCACATCAGCAGGGACAGGCAAGGCACCGAAGGGAATCGGTATCCACAGGTATCGGGTGCGAAATCTAGAGTTTCGTTGCCAGGGGTGCTCGTCAATGACACTCCAGATACGAATTTGCAAGGGAGTCGCAGTGTTGCTTTAGCGGGAGATGACCGCTTATTGGACGACACGACGATTGATCGCTTGGTGAAGTTGCTCGATTCGTATGATCGGCAGGTTAAAGGCTGGGCGGAGGCGGACGAGTCGTCTCGTTACGATCGCTGGCCGAGCTTGATGACGTTCTGTTTGTTTGGTCTTGGGATCGCTATTACGGCAGCCACGAACTATTGGAATTATGGCCGTCAGCTTGCGGACCACGAGTTTGTGCTTTTCAACATTTCCGGGGCGATGGTATTTCTTCTCTCGGGGATAAGTCTGTTTTACGATCGTTCGGTTCGCGAGATCGGCAATGATCGGATTCGCAAGGAATCTGGACGCCGTGTTGAAGCTATCGGCGAGCAAGTTCGTTCGATGTCGCAACTTTATCAGAGGTGGATTTCGGATTGGAAGGGGCAGAAGAGTCAGTTGCTGCGATTGGAAGCAGCGGTTCGGGATGCCGATTCGCAAAGCGTTGCAGCGGAGCTCAAAGCGAAGCAATGCATCGAGGAATCCGATGCACTTGGACGGCAACGGGATGAGCTTCTGGCTACTGTCGAGTCGCTGAAGGAACAAGCGGTACAACTTCAGGCTGACGCGGATTACGCGAAGCTCAAGTTGTGCGGTATTGATTCGGAGATCGAAGCCAAGAGGGAGCATCTAGCTGATTTGAGGAATGAGCGAGAGAAGGTTCGTCGCGAGATTCTCGAGTTGGAAGAGAAGTCAGCCCAAGCAGCAGATGCATTTGAAACAACCCGCAACGAGTACGAAGCGAATTTGCGACAGTTCAATCGCGACTTGCAATCGATCGAGCGTCGGATTGAGAAGTTGACCAGCGAGTCGCACCAGCTTCAAGGCGAATGCGAGGGGTTGATTCGTCAGAAGAGCGACATGGAAGCGGATCTCGATTCGTTGAAAGCTGAGTTCGATAGGAACATTGAAATTCAGACTCAAACCTTGGCGAGCGTGACTTCGTCGTTGGAAGACTGCAAAGCAGAGCGTGCGTTGCTCGAGGAAGCGATTGCGGTTAACCGCAAGGAGCTCGATGGTTTGAAAGCGGATCAAGCGAGTTTGATCGACACGATTGCTGGATTGACAGCGAGTCGCGAGCAATGCGAAGCGAGCTTGAAGAGTTTGATAGAAGAGACATCGCAGAAACGAGAGCTCAATGAGTTACTCGAGACCCAAACGAAGGTTTTGGTAGAAGATCGCGAATTGCGATGCAACAAGCTCGATAAGTCGATTTCAGAACTTGATGGAACGTTGTCCACGAGGCGAGGGGAATTGTTGGTAGCGACCGAGCAATTCGAACGAGTACATGATCATCATCGACAGCTAGCTGCTGAGATCGATCACTTGACACGTGTTAAGACAGCCATGGAGACATCGGTTAATGAGTTGACGGACCGGTTGGCTAACAAGTCGTCCGACTTCAAGCGAAAGACCTTGCAAGTTCATGAGCTTGCGAATCGCTTGGAGGCTCTCACCGAGACCGTCAACAACCGTGCGGTTGGACCGAGTGCCCCAGTTACCATAAGTCCTGTGAGTGGAGCCATAAGCCCTGTGAGAGAAGAGAGTGCTCGGTCGGTTGTGAACCAAGAGCAGTTCGATACTCAAAGTCGAGGTCGAGCAACAGGTAGCGGATTGCATGGCCCGCACTGGAGCAATGATCAGATTCAAAAGATCTTTGATCGCATCGATGATCTAGATGAATTGACAGAAGAAGGTCTAGATTAGGCGATTTGCAAAACCGCTGCTTTGCTTTGTTCTACCGGACAGATGCGAGTGGTAGTCTGAAAAAGAGATTCGATTCAAAGCAAAAGGTAGGTGGGCCTGGAAAAGCTCATCTACCTTTCATTTTTTATTCATTACTTCTTAATAATCGACCACCATTCCTGTTTTGTTATGTTATGGAAGTGTTAAGAATGCGTGAATTGAGTGCCTGAGACCTTCTAGGAATTGATCTTGGCGGTATTATTCGCCCGATGTCCGAGACGGCGATGTCTTCGGATGCGGATTTCTCTACGGAGTGTAGAGAAGCCTAGGATGGAGGTTTTACGGGAGATGTGTTTATGAAGATGCGTTTGGGTCGAAAGTCGACCATGCGTCGAGCGTTCACCTTGGTTGAATTGCTTGTTGTTATTGCAATTATTGGTATTTTGGTTGGTTTGCTTTTGCCTGCAGTTCAAGCTGCACGTGAAGCAGCTCGTCGTATGAGCTGCTCGAACAACATGAAGCAGATTGGTTTGGCGGTCCAAAACCACGAATCCGCTTTTAAGAAATTGCCTGGCAGTGGTCAGTGTGGTTCGACCGGAGGCACAACGACGGTTTATCAGATCCACTCGACGGCAACCCAATTGTTGCCATACATCGAGCAACAGACCGTCTACAACATGTTTGATCACAACACCAATTCGATCGCCCACTACGGAGCTTCTCCAAGTGGTAACGACTTCCTTACCCCAAGCGGATGCTTGATCCATCGCAGCTCGAAGGGTAAGGCGTACGACGATCCGACCCATCCATCGGGTCAAATTGCTGCTCAGACCCAGATTTCTACCTACGTTTGTCCATCGGCTCCAATGGATCCAGGGACACGAGATCCTGTTGATCGCTTGGGTGGGATCGACTACATGTTCATCGACTTGACCGACGTGGATTCGCGTCCAGGTTCCGCTACTTACGGAATGCGGACTCCATCGTCTGATCCACAATTGGTTCAGATGCGAGTTCAAGGTATGTTGGATTGCGAAGGCAGCAAGTTGGCTTCGTCGACTGACGGTACCTCGAACACGCTGATGTCGATTGAAGACGCTGGTCGTGCACACCCGAACGTCGCTAAGTTCGGTGCATTGTCCACCCGCAAGACCCCGGTCTCCAGCCCTGCATTCCCTGTGAACATGAGCACTGGTCCTCTTGGACGTCACATGTACGCTTGGGCCGATGCTGACGCTGTAACCAACGGTTACTCCGGTCCTAGCAACGCAATTGCTCCAGGAGTACGGATCGCCAAGATCAACAACTTTAGCCAAGTTACCGGTGGTCCAGCAGAATGCTTGTGGTCCGTTAACAACTGCGGACCTAACGATGAGCCATTCGCATTCCACGGTTCGGGTGCTAATGCTGTTTTCGGCGACGGCTCCGTAAAGTTCTTGAGTGCGAACTTGGATGGCGTCATCCTCAAGTGGATGGCAGGTCGTAACGACGGTGTGAACTACGAACCACAAGAATAGTCTAGGATTCGACCAATGCGTAATCTGATACTTTTGCTAATGGTTTGCTTGTTTGCAGTAGGTTGCGGTTACCGGGCAGAAATGCTCAAGGGGCCGATGGATGTAACAGGCAAGGTAACCAAAGGTGGACAGCCGTTCGGTAATGTCGTCTTGATGTTGCAACCATTGGAAGCTGGCCATCCAGCTCCATTGGAAGTCAAGGCGGATGGGTCTTTCAAAGGTTCGTTGGTTCCTGGCAAGTATGCTTATTACTTGGCACCGAGCAACGATCCAGCACAAGCAGCGGCCTTTCAAGGCGTTGATGCTGCTATGAAGGAAGCGAACATGGAACGTACGGTTACGGTGAAAGACGGTCAGTCGCAACTGGACGTGGCTTTGTAGTTCTCTCGCCGTTATAAGTCAAAATATCGAAAGCGATCTCGATCAATCGAGGTCGCTTTTTTGTTTGTACATCCACAGGTTAAAGAACGCTCAGCAACCATTGTGATGGTAGCAATTCCGCTTCGGTTCGATGTTCTAGGCTTTTGGAAGGTTTAGCCGTGTAGTTGCGATAAGTTCCTCGGCACCGAGGGATTTCAGAGATTGAGCAACATGTGCTGCGAGGGAGATTGGAGTCTCGTCGTTTATTGCACCTGCTTGGGAGAGAGCAGTTTGATCGATAGGAACTTGGTGCAAGGTTGAGATCAGTTTTGTTCCGTCGTCGGAGAAGACTTTTGCGCGGAGTATTAGAATTTGGTTGGCGATTGTGGCGTGAGCGGCGACTGGGGCGAGGCAACCGGCTTGGAGCAAACGCAGCAGTTCCCGCTCAGCACGGACGCAGATCAGTGTAGCGGGATCGATTAGAGGTAGGAGAGCTTCTCTGGTTTTTGTATCTTCGGTGCAAGTCTCGAGACCAAGGGCTGCTTGACCGACGGCCGGCAGCATCACGTCGGTGGGCAAGACGCATAGGTGTTCAGGATTGAGTTTCAGCGATTCGAGCCCGAGGCGTTGAAGTCCTGCGTAGGCGAGGATGATGGCGTCGAAGGGTTGAGAAGTCAGCTTCGCGAGGCGAGTTTCTACATTTCCCCGGATATCTTGTAGGTCGAGGTCGGGGCGAAGGTGTAGCAGTTGTGCTTTGCGTCGTGGAGAACCAGTACCGATTCGAGCGTTCAGAGGGAGGTCCGAGAGACTTCTGAACTTGGTTGAAATCAAGCAATCGTTTGGAGATTCACGGTTTGGGACAGCGGCCAAGGTAAGGCCAGGGATCGGTTGGGTTGGGAGGTCTTTCAAACTATGGACAGCGATATCGCAGCGCTCGTCTAGAAGTGCTTTTTGAATTTCCTTGGTGAAGAGTCCCACGCCGCCCCCTTGGCCCAATGGGGTGGTGGTCGTATCGCCGGTTGTAGTGATTTTCACTAGTTCGACTTGGTGTCCGGCTGAATTCAATTGGTCAGCAACCCAGTGGGCTTGCCAGAGTGCCAGGGGGCTGTGCCGGGTACCAATTCGAAGGTGCATGGTTAGAGATTCCTTGGATTTTGCTTATTCGAAGCTTGTGTAGCTTAGGGGAAAGACCTGCAAAAACGTTAAGGTGGGAGGAGGAGGGGGGAAAGTGAGTGTGAGAGACCTCCGCATTTCGGAGGATTCTTGTTACCATGCTTGGAGGTGAACAGAGGAGGCCTTGTGGTCCTTTTGGTGATCGACCTGTGTTTTGCAGTTTCTCAGACGCATCAGTTTTTCGCAATGGATGATCAGCCACAAAACCTTACCGGGTTGGACTTACCGACGATTGTGTTAGCGAGCGTCGTGTTAGGGGTTTTAGCGGTCGCGTCGATCGTGGCTAGAAATTTGAGCAATCAGCCAACCCCGTCGGTGAATCCTGCGTTGGTCAATCGTTTTGTGCAGCGATTGTGGGCTTGGTGGCTCATGTTTGCCATTTTGATTTCCGGGATGTTTCTGCATCGGGTTGGAACGATCATTTTGTTTGGTTTGGTATCGTTTTGGGCGTTTCGAGAATTCATCACGATGACACCGACGAGGCGTGGGGACCATCGGGCGTTGGTTTGGAGTTTGGTGGTATTCACTCCGTTGCAGTATTTGCTCATTGGGCTTTCTCAGTCCGGGATTTCGTATCGGGGAGAGCGGATCGACTTCTATTCGATCTACAGCGTCATGATTCCGGTGTATGCGTCGCTATTCATTCCAGCGAGGATTGCGATAGCGGGTGATCACAAGCGATTTTTGGAGCGATCAGCGCAGATTCAAGCAGGGTTGTTGATCTGCGTTTATTGTTTATCTCATGCTCCTGCTTTGTTGGATTTGAAGTTGATCGAGTCTGATGGTTCGCTGTGGGATGGATCGCGGGCGGGATTGTTGTTTTACTTCGTGCTGATTTCACAACTCTCCGATGTGTTGCAGTGGTTGTGGAGTCGTTTGAAAAGTCAGCGTGTCATTGCCCCCGATGTCAGCAGCACGCGGACTTGGGAAGGGGTGCTCGGTGGGACGCTATCGACTGGGATCTTCGGTGCTTTGTTGTATTGGGTCACTCCGTTTACCCCATGGCAATCGGCTTGTATGGCCATGGTCATCGCCTTTTTAGGATTCGCGGGTGGGATAACCATGAGTGCCATCAAGCGAGACCGGGGGGTTCGCGATTACGGAACGCTAGTGATGGGGCACGCTGGCGTGTTGGATCGGATAGATTCTCTTTGTTTCTCAGCACCGATATTCTATCACTTGACCCGTTTCTTTTTTAGCATTCACTGACCTGTTCCTTGTTTGGCCGATCACTTGAAGGTTGGCCGATCGCTTGGGCCGCTGAAGTTGGGAGCTTAGCATGCAAGAGTTCAAAACGCAGTCTTGGGCAATAAGTTTAGATCTGAGGAGTCGACTGTGCTCGGCATGTTTATTCACAGTCGGTCTATCGGTGCTCTGTTTATTTGGCTTGCTAGGAGAGGCATTGGGCCAAGACGTTGGTGATACGGCTCCTCGAGGTCGGGGAGTTCAAGTAGAGAAAGGGCGAGCGAGCGAAGAGCCTCGGGTTGCGAATGCCGTTTTTGGGGGTGGGTGTTTTTGGTGTCTGGAAGCTGTCTTTGAACGCGTCTGGGGGGTGGAGTCGGTAGTCTCGGGGTATTCCGGAGGAGCGTTGGCAAATCCGAGTTACGAGCAAGTCCTTACCGATCAGACTGGACATGCGGAAGTAGTGAGAGTTCAGTACGATCCTTCGATTGTCAGCTACGAAGAATTGCTGCGGATCTTTTTCAAGGCGCACGATCCAACGAGTCTTAATGCACAGGGGCCTGATTTCGGCACTCGATACCGCTCCGTCGTTTTTTACGGATCGCAGGAAGAGTTGCTGGCTGTTGAAGGATTGCTCGAAGAGTACAAGAAGAAGCGGACGTTTCGCGGGAAGATCGTGACGGAGGTTTCTCCGTTACGTGTGTTTTTTCCGGCGGAGGAATATCATCAGGATTACTTTGCAAAGCATCCAGAGAAACCTTACTGTCAAGCGAACATTTTGCCAAAGATCAGCAAGTTTGAGCGCGGCTTTAAAGAGAATAGCAAGGTAGTCAAGCTAAAGTCACTCAAGGCCGAACGAGAGAAGCTTCAACGGGAGTCACGTTCGCAAAAAGGTTCGAAGGAACAGTGGGTTTTTGAAAACATCGCGGGGACCGGCCAAGCCGGATTCGACGGGGATGGTGGGCCGGCGCGTGAAGCGCAGTTGAACAATCCTTTTGGGGTGGTTCGAGGTCCGGATGGATGTATTTGGTTTTGCGAATACACCGGGCAGCGAATTCGGCGGATTCGCAAGGATGGTATTTTGGAGACCGTTGCAGGCAATGGGAAGACTGGTTTCGAAGGGGATGGTGGAAGTGCGATGCAAGCCTCCTTCAATCAGCCTCACGAGATCCGCTTTGATCGCAAAGGGGATTTGTATGTTGTCGATATGCAAAATCACGTTGTTCGCAAAATAGAAATGTCCACTGGCATCATCCGGACGGTGGTCGGGACAGGAAAGCCGGGGTATCAGGGGGATGGAGGCCCGGCTGATCGAGCGATGTTGCGTCAACCGCACAGTATTCAGTTTGGTCCGGATGGTAGTTTGTTTATTTGCGATATCGGCAATCACGTTATTCGTAGAGTCAACATGGACAGTGGGGTAATCGAAACTTTTGCGGGGACAGGGCGTGCTGGTCCGACTCCCGATGCGGCGCCCATCGTTGGGACACCGCTCAATGGCCCAAGATCAATCGATTTCGATTCCCAGGGAGATATGTGGTTGGCTACTCGCGAAGGGAATCAAGTCTTTCGCCTGCGGATGAAAGAAGGGCGTTACGAACACATAGCTGGGACGGGAAAAAGTGGGACGGCCGGCGAGGGCGGTTTGGCGAAAACAGCCGAGTTGAAAGGGCCCAAGGGGATTGCGCTCGATGAGGCTGGTAATGTATGGTTGGCCGACACCGAGAGCCATAAGGTTCGTCGAATTGATGCGAAAACTGGAGTGATCGAAACTATTGCAGGAACGGGGCAAGAGGGAGACGGGCCAGTGGTAGAAGACGGGCCAGCAGGAGAGGGAGTTGAAATTCGGGACGCGAAGCGATGCCGTTTAGCAAGGCTGCATGGGATCTTTGTTGATGCGGATGGATCGGTCTTGATTGGGGACAGTCAAGCGCATCGCATCCGCGTGTTGAGATTGGCGGAGTAGTTCGGGAAGAGTGCTCACCAGGATGGGGGGTTGGTCGGACAGGTCGGACAGGTCGGACAAGTCAGACAGGTCGGTACCGAGAACCGAGACAAGCCATGGCGCGTAGCCCGGGACTGTGTCCCCGGTCGCGGAGAGGTGGTCTTCATGGTTGCGTAGAGTGTGGTGTGGTAGGATGGTGGATGGTGCATAAGTCTCGTTTGCGCTTGGGTTTGCGCGGACACCACCCTCA
>Ga0255124_1000253_pt1 | contig 19682 bp, 29 predicted proteins | sample Law_Cont_RepB_8d_FD_188564 | JGI IMG/M metagenome (GOLD analysis project Ga0255124, IMG submission 188564) | Freshwater microbial communities from St. Lawrence River, New York, United States - Law_Cont_RepB_8d | ecosystem: Environmental > Aquatic > Freshwater > River | place: USA: New York... | reverse complement strand
TCCCAGGGAATTTGTAGGTTGTTCGAATCCTGTCCTCTCCGCTGGTAAAACCCTGGTTTTTCGAGGGTTTTTCGCATTTCTGGCCAATTCCTTTGGCTTTCCTGCCTATCCATGCATGTCCATGCCTGCAGGTGCTGCCCCCTGTAGAAATCACCGTCTCGTGCGCTGGCTTGGACCCTGGTGAGTCGTCCTGTGAGTCACGAGAGTCGTCCTCGAACCACCCGTTTTTCCAGGGAAAACATGTGTTTTTGTAGTGGAGGTGCAGGATTCGAACTAGTTGAGTTCGAATCGTAGTGGAATTCAACTTGCCAGAACAGGGATGTCGGGAATGCTCGCGTCGTCCCTCGATACAGGATGATTAACCCGAAACAGCCTTTCACTCCATCCATTGATTGATCTGCTCGCAAGTGACTGATATCGTTCAACTTCGGATCGAGGCTACCTTGCGTGATAGGCTGCGTTGGTGCGGTCTACAGGGTTTAGGCCGTATCCACATAAAAACAAGTTCGGCAATTGAAACTGACTCATCGATGGCAATCAAGATCGAATATGACATAACACTGGTTGACCACGTTGCGAAGCTTGAGCGATTCGTTCAAGGTTCCTCCGTTGGTCGGAACTTCACATGGTTTGCGTACTTTGCAATTGCCGGCCTCGCATGGCTGAGTGCGCTCTTGTTTTACATCAAGCAAGGTGATCAGAATTATCGCTACATGGTATCAGGCGCATTCGCCCTCGTTTTGACACTGACGTTACCAGTGCTGTATCGATGGTATCAGAAATTGTTTTTGGCTTCTGTTTTTACACCGGAAGCTGTTCGCGGGATTGTTGGTCGGAAAGTCCTGACGATCCACGATGATTTCATAGAAGAGGTGGGGGACGTTTTTACGGTGCAGGCAAAGTGGCGGGACATCAAACGGATCGATCACGACTCAGTGCGAACGTGGGTGATTTGCGCGCCATTACTCGCTTTTTTGATTCCCAACAACGCTTTTCAAGACAGCAATTCACGTGATGCATTTCTAAACGAGTGCAGGACCAGAATCGCCGAACAAAGCGTTGGACACGGAGCGGCGAACAGCGCGGTTTGAAATGGATAGTTGGCTGGCCGCCGCCCGGTCAACGCTGTAGTTCGCTGGCTAAGACCATGAAATCGTTTCGTCTCGACACCGATTCAATCAACGATGCCATCGAAAGTTGGCCTGCACTTCTGGTTGCTTTGACAGTCAGCGCGGGTCTCGCATACATGGGATGGTTTGATGCCGCATGGCGAGGCGTTCTAATTATCTTTGGGGCCGTATTCTTTGGGTATTCCTTGCGAGGCGTGCTCACGCACAAACTTCGATCGAAATATCCGAACGCTACATGTATTTGGCTGATTTCAATCGGCATGACTAGCGTTGCAATTGGAGTGTTCGCTAGGATGTTGCTTCCGTCGCTACAAGGGGGGGTGACCGACTACGTGTGGATCGTAGTTTCCTTCACTACCATTTTGGCATTTGTCGTGATCAATCGTCACGATCCTGATGTGCTGAGATAAGCGCCAACGAAATCGGGTAAGGATCCCCGTTGCCGGGCACCCTCCCCACACCACCGATTCACTCACACCATCACCTTCTTCGCCCCCGCCGCTCTTGCAAAATCATCCTCGTTCACCAGCAAGTAACTCCGCTTGGCGATGCGTGGTGAATTGCCAAGCCAAGAGCAAACCACATGCAACGGGAACTCGCGTTGGAGTTCTGTTTGTCTGCTTGCTCTCATCGAATGGAACAATCGTGGAATGATACGAATCGTATGCCCAAATGAGGAGATTGGTCGACTCTGTAAGGGCGCAATGTTTGCTGCTGGTTTGATTGCACCAATTGGCCGTATCAGGGTTCGAAACATCTGGGATGCAATGCTTCTACCTTGGAAAACTTTTGGAAAAGTAAAGTCGATCCGATACAAAACGAGCGATAATGTGAACGATGCCCCCATCTTCGTCCAGGCGATTTCTGGGACATTCCGCTTGAGCAAGGTGGTTTCGCATGTGGAAGAGTTGTTCAAATTGAAATGGTCAAGGGCAAGCGAAACACAGTTGGTTTTCTGGCTGGGCTAATGGACTGGTTTGGCGAAGAACTACCCACAGAACAATCCATTGCTGGAAAGAGAATTGTTGCGAAAGGCGAGGTACACGTAAAAACCATATCTGAATCCGAAGGCCAACTTCGCGGGCATCGCTCGCTTGTGCTCGATGGACTTGGACCGTGGCTTTTTCGCGACGCCGAGTATGCAAAGAATATACAATGCGGGTGCTTACCGCTTCGACGATATGATCCCAATCTAGATTCTGATCTACCTGTGATTGGGTCATGGGGATACCTCCACATAAAAGATTTAGCGGAGGAACGATTCCGACGCAAGCGGCGAACCAAGCGATAAACGCGAGCGGGCGGTCACGCGAGTTTTGAAATCATAGTCCAACGCGCCCGCCGCGTTAACGCAATCGTTCGTCGAATCAAGAACATGAATACACCAACCGCAGGCCTACCTGAGCAATACATAGAATGGCTAAGGGCACTCCCACCTGCGCATCTGGTGGCATTCAAAAAGAATCAGTGGCAGTTCTACAGCCTCGACGAGCTTCAGGCTCCAATACGAATCAATAGGTCCAGGGCTACGAATGCGACTCAACTTAGCGCGTATGTCGAGATGTACCAATCTCATGGTGCAACTGAAGCAGATGGCCCGAAGAAAACTAAATTTTCGTTTGAACGACTTGCAAACTCTATCGCCCTTGCTGTAGAAAACGAAGAGATCTTGTTCACTGACCCTTCTGAACAGTTCTCGATGTGGAGGCTACAACCAGAAGACTGCGAGGTGCGTCCACTTAATTGCAACATCGTCGAGTTCATTTCGACAGCATCCGTGGAAGATCTCGATGCCGACTGAAAGTCGCGCTAGGCACTGTCCGAAACCGACGAACCAGGCGATGGACCGGAGGCGCCGAACGGCCGTTTTCCCCCTGGATGATCGCTCGCGGCGACTGCGGTCCTCGCAAGCGTTAGCCCAACGACATTGAATGAACACGATTGAGGCTGTTAGGGATGCCCGTTTCCGGGCACCCTCCCCACTCGACTAGCCAATTACACCATCACCTTCTTCGCCCCTGCCGCCTTCGCAAAATCATCTTCAGTCACCAGCAGATAACTCTGCTGAGCGATGCGCGGTGAGTTGCCAAGCCAAGAGCAAACCACATGCAACGGAAACTCTCGCTGCAGTTCTGTCTGTCTGCTGGCTCGCCCCTCTTGAAGCTACACTGTATGGAACAATCGTGGCCAACCCGAGACGCCGGCGCGGCGCAGGAGTCGCGTCATTTCGCTGCGTAGGTTGGCGAGATCTTCCAACCCATCGCTGTGTTGGCTGCCGCTCGGTACTGCGGTGCGGCGACCACGTATTCACTTTTGTCTCCGAAGACCTCGAACGCTTCGTCGAGGATCGGTCGCAGAGAGTGCATACTCATCACACGCAATGGGATCGGAAGAACTCTGCGATTTCCCGTTTTCCGACCTGGCCAGCAGTCGTCTTCAGCACAAGATCAACAATTTCTTCGTCGCTGGCGCTTAAGTTCTCGTCATTGATTTCCAGGAAGATCAGTGATGCTTCCAATCCTACACGTTTATTTCCATCAACGAACGGATGATTCATCACTAGATGGTAAAGATACGCTGCAGCCATTTCAAAAAGGTCTGCGTGTAAGTACTGACCGCCGAAGCTTGCCTCGGGTTGAGCGATGGCAGATTCAAGCAGTCCGATATCGCGTATACCGTGACTGCCGCCGTAGGTCTCGATTTGGTTTTGATGAGATTCGAGGATGTCATCCAGGGTTAGAAACAGCACGGGCTATTACTCCGCGAGTTTTTTGAAAGCCTTGGAGTGCTTTGAATTCACCTTGGATCGCGCTGCGCGAACTTTCGATTTACTGTCATCGGAACTGACGGGAGCGATGCGAATGGACTTGCCATCTGTGGTCAATTCGACTTGGGACTCAGGAACGATCTTGAGCAAATCCAGAATGGGACGGTCGATGACAACCGCCCAGCTGTTCCCATGCTTCACCAAATTCTTGATCATAAGCTGCACACCCGCGTTACCCAGTTTTAACGGTCGACCAATGTAAGTACATGATTGCTTTTGAGTTTCCCAAAGTCAAGGGGCTTCCGTCATTCTCCAGCGACGAGGCAGACGATTGGCCTTCCTGTCTGCGATTTCACGGCTACAGCCTTTTGAACTGTCCAAAAACATTGGGAATACACCAAAAATTCGGTTCCTGTCTTCTCCGCTCCAAAACCCTGGTTTCCCCGGGGATTTTCGCATTTCTTGCCAATTGCTTTGTCCTTCCTGCCTATCCATGCATGTCCATGCCTGCAGGTGCTGCCCCTATAGAAATCATCGTATTGTGCGCTGCCTTAGTGCCTGGTGAGTCGTCCTTTGAGTCGCCCGAGTCGTCCTCGAACCCCCGATTTCCCAGGCAAAATATGTGGTTTTGTAGTGGAGGTGCAGGATTCGAACTCTGTGATTCCGTGCTCTGATGACTCTCGGGAAACTTGCATCCATGAAAGCGATGGGCTCCTGACGGTTTTGTAACTATTTTGACAATTTTTCCGTTTTTGCCGATTCCCAGGCATTGACCGTGCGGGGGGGGTGGGTACGACTAAGTGTCGCACCAAGGAAATGGAAATTTACTTGCAAGGATCGCTATTTATTGTTTTATTTGAGTGGAGAGATTTCTCGATGAGATGTTTTCATTTTTTTCAACTGGCGGTGTCGTGCATGGCGTTGCTTGTCGCAACAGCGGGTCAACTACAGGCGGCCGTAATTACCATCAATCTTGCCGCAGCAGGGACAAATTCCGTCAACATTACGGGGCTGAATGCTGGGAAAGTGTTTGGTAGCGCAAGAACTGAAGTTGATGGATTTGTCGGATCTAATGAGCTTAGAATTCGCTTCGATTCCACCAGAATCGGACTTGATCCCGAAGACGATATGGATATCGCGGTCAACGGCGGAGCAACATCTCCTCATCGATTCGGAGCTGGAGCAACGATCGACGGCAGCTTCGGGGGTCTATGGAGCAGTGGTAATACTACTACAACGTTTTACAGAGACGATACCGTCAATTCGCCCGATACCGTCCCTGGTTTTTCCCCAGACTTCGGCCCTAACAGCTTCATTGGATTCCGCTTTGGAGACGATGGTGTATTCAAGTATGGCTACATCGAAGTCCTTTGGAACTGGACGGGAACCCCTTCAACCAGTTCGTTCCAACTTCTATCCGCCGCTTATGAAGACCAAGCAAACACTGCGATCGTAACACCAGCTGGTAGCGTCGTCCCAGAGCCGACTTCGATGGCTATCTTCGGACTCGGTGCATTGGGCATGGCTTACCGCGCTCGACGCAAGAGTAAGGCGTAGTTGATCGCTCGGTTTTGAATCGTTCAATTCTCCTACAGCGGGTAGCAAGTTTGCTGCCCGTTGTGCATTTACTATTGTTGAATTTTCTCGCAATGAAGTGAGGATAGCCGTAAATACATATTGACCTCGATTTTAAGTTATTCGTTCTTATAAATCAGCTTATCAACCCTCCACCATCACCTTCATTGCGCCAGCCGCCCTGGCAAAATCATCCTCGGTCACCAGCAAGTAACTCTGCTGGGCGATGCGTGGTGAGTTGCCAATCCACGAACAAACCACGTGCAACAGGAATTGAGTCGTGTTTTTTGCGAGCGTCGTATTTCGCGTCGAGCGGGGTAACGAAACGCGCCGTTCCCAGGGATTTCGCCGGTTGTTCGAATCCTGTCCTCTCCGCTCCAAAACCCTGGTTTTCCCAGGGTTTTTCGCATTTCTTGCCAATTGCTTTGGCTTTCCTGCCTATCCATGCATGTCCATGCCTGCAGGTGCTGCGTCGTCCCTAGATACAAGATGATTAAGCCGTAACAGCCTATTACTCCTCAAAATTCTTGCTCAGCTCACGAGTGTTTCGTATTATTCAACTAGCGGTCGTGGCCAGCTTACGTGATAGGCTGCATGGGTGTGGCCTACAGGGCTTACGCTGATCTGTGTAAAAACAAGTTCGCCCACTGAATCAAATCGCGGATAATGGAGACCTAACTTTTGGCAGTCCGCGTTACGCGATTCGTGCTTCTACTCGTTGCGTCATGGGTCGTCATGACGTTTACTCACGAGATGGGACACATAATCGGTGGAGAATGCTGCGGTGGTTCGCTAAAATCCGCAGACTTGTGGCCTTGGCGCCTTCCCTACAGCATCTTTGAACCTGATCCGTTTCCGTTGGTGACGCTTTGGGCTGGACTGATTATTGGCGTATTGGCTCCAGTCTTCATTGCGACGATTGTTCAACGCGACTGGATGTGGTTCATCGCGAACTTTTGCGTTCTCGCAAATGGATCCTACATTGCGACCGCTTGGTATTCTGGCGACCGCTATCTCGACACGCCAAAACTGCTTGAACATGGCTCAAGCCCCATCTCAATTGCGGTATACTGTTTTCTGACCATCGGATTCGGATACGTTGGTTTTCGCCGATCTTGCATTGCCGCACTGGTCGTGCCCACACCAACGGACACCGAAAAAACACATACCTTGGACCAACAAAGCGATGCACGCAAGTCGCTGGTCGGCCGCGAATCTGAAGCATAGATTTATAACGGCGATTGCGCGATCGACAGCGTTACGCAATTGAGGACAAACGTATCCGAACGTCGTAGGACGCCTCATGATCAGGTCCCACACTCTCTCTAAAATCATAGCGTTGACTGCAGTTGGATTCGCTATCCCCGTGGCGGTGCTTCTTCCGGTCGAATACGCACTTTCTGAGTATGGCACTCAACCAGATTGGAATACTTTGGTGGATCGATATCTACCACCTGCGACCGGATGTTCATTGTTTTTCTTGGCGAGCGCGATCACATCGTCAACCCCAAGAAAGCTTGTGACGTTTGTACAGTCGCTTTTCTTACATGGCACCACATTCATTGTCTGTGCGCTGACATTTGTGCCAATTCAACATCATAAGGTTGGTGATCCTCAACAACAGAATTTGTCCTGGATTCCATTCGTTTCCGTATTCTTGCTGTTCATGGCTTTACTGATCATCGGAAACATCCGTACATCCGCTAAGATAGAAACGCCGAATCCGAATGCTGATGGTACTCATCTCCAATAGGACATTTGGCAACGATGCGAGTACTGCTTGAAGGGGGCGTGAACGTCAACTGGGTCAACCATGACGGAGAGACCGCATTTTAGCTATGCTTGTGCTTGCAACCAATTTGCCGCCACCGGAACATGCTACCTAAAATGCTGATCAGTAATTCGGATAACAATCCATTGGACACGAAGCCCTCGATCGGTGGCTTGGGCAACGGTCGCTCAACCGCACAGGCCGGTTATCGTCAGATTTCGATAAGATTGGATATGTTTTGAAAGCTGGACCGGGACCGAAAAACAGCGTGCTATCATTCGTTCGCCGGTGGATCCATCGCGTTTTCTTGGCGTGGGCTGTTGTGTCGACACTATGGCTTGCAAATTCCGTTCGAACTCAAGGAGTTGATCCTGCAACTCTGCGAAGCGGCCCTAAAGTTTCCGTCGCGGATCGAAAATTCATCTTGGAATTTGTACCCGTGACTGCGAATCGCAATACAGCTCTGATTTTCATTTGCGGATCTGGAATTTCGGCCCACGCATATGCTCCCTTACTTCGTCCGATTGCTGAGGATGGCTATGCGGTTTTCATTGTGAAACTGCCCTATCGGTTCGCACCTTTGGAATCGCACAAGCAATTCGCTGTAGATGAAACCATTGGGTTGATTGCCGCCCATCCCAAGTATGCCCGTTGGGTATTGTCCGGTCATTCTCTTGGCGCAGCTCTTTCTTGTCGCTCAGTTCGGGAGCAGCCCAATGCCTTTGCGGAGATAGTACTTATTGGGACGACGCATCCAAAGCTAGACAACTTGAATTACCTGACGATTCCCGTCACCAAGGTCTACGGTTCAAAAGACGGAGTTGCAACCCCTGAAAGCGTCATGAATAACAAGCGTTTATTGCCAGCGCATACGAACTGGGTAGAGATTGTAGGTGGCAATCACTCCCAGTTCGGACATTATGGTCATCAACTATTTGATGGCTACGCTACTTTGACAAGATCAGAGCAACAAGCAATTACTCGGACGGAATTACTCAACGCGCTCAATCGTGTCGAAGGCCTTGATGTCGAATAACCGAATGCGATTGAGTTCTGTGACGCATTTTGTATTTCGATTGCTGCGACTAACGGCGTATCGAATTTTCGTTCTTGAGCCGCCTCAGTCGCAGTGCCTGCGGATTCGAGGATGTCATCCAGGGTTAGAAACACCACGGGCTATTACTCCGCGAGTTTCTTGAAAGCCTTGGAGTGTTTTGAATTCACCTTGGCTCGTGCTGCGCGAACTTTCGATTTACTGTCATCGGAATTGACGGGAGCGATCCGAATGGACTTGCCATCGGTGGTCAATTCGATTTGGGACTCAGGAGCGATCTTGAGCAAATCCAGAATGGGACGATCGATGAGAACCGCCCAGCTGTTTCCATGTTTCACCAGATTCTTGATCATAAGCTACACACCCGCTTTACTCATCGTTATGGTCGACCAATGTAAGAGCATGATTGCTTTTGAGTTCCCCGAAGTCAATGGTTTTCCGTCATTCCCTAGCGACGACTAAGATGATCGGCGATCCGCCCTGCTCTCTGCGATTCCACGGCGAATACCTTTCGAACTTGCGCAAAATCATTGGGCAAACACCCAATAGTTCGGTTCCTGTCCTCTTTGCTTAAACACGCTGGTTTTCCAAGATTTTTTCGCATTTCAGGCCAATTGCTTTGGTCAGGCTGTAACGCCCCTGCTGGAACTATCTGTGTGATCTCGTGAACCCGAAGGGTGGTGACTACCGCTCAGTCCTTTGATTGATTGGCTCGCAAGTGCCAGATATCATTCAACTCCGGGGCGAGGTTAGCTTGCGTGATAGGCTGCGTTGGTGCGGTCTACAGGGTTTAGGCTGGTCCGTTTAAAAACAAGTTCATCGGACTTAGGCTGACTAGATGACAATCTGCGTTCGGTAATTTGACGGAGATCGGCGGATTTGACATGCTAAGTACGCTTAGGTCGCTACAGGGCAACGGACGTTAGCGTTGGCATGCGTCATGAGCATAGTGAGGTTTGGGGTCGCTCTGGGTTTTTCGGCAAACTCGCAGCCAAAAATTCATTACTAACGATCCCCAAGATTGTGACAAGAAGTCCGAATACAAATTTGAAACCCCACCATCCAATCACGGAGGACCTGCATGAGCGCTGAGAAAACATCACTATCACTTGACCGACTTGCATTAGCTCTTTCCCTTGCCGGAGTTCTTCTTGGCATAGCTGTTGCGATGGTGGGACGTGTTTACGAACAGAATTTTGCCATGCATGGATATGGTGTCTTTGTCGCGTTCTCCGTCGCGGCGATTGTCCTTGGAGCGATTACCCGCTCGTCCGCAATCGGAAAGACGGCCCTGATCACATCCTCAATCCTACTGATCGGGTCGATTGGAATTCTTGGATAAGAGCTCTGCTCCGCTGTGAAGACTCGAACTTGAGTACTGCAGCGAGATCGACCATGCTACTTTCGACCGTCACCGATGATGCCGACGAACAATACAATGCATCCGAGTTGCCGATCGGGGGTTTCCTAAAATCAATGTCACTTGGCGGCAACTGGGTGATTTTGGCCGTTCTGCTACGCAAAGACAAGGAACTAACTCGTGAACCGCAATGCATTCATCTTTGCCTTAATTGCCTTGACGATGCTTCTCTCGGATGTCAGAGCTCAATCAGCGATCGAGGCTGGTAACAAGGATCCGATAGCAGCCGGTTTTGCCAACACCGTTTCTGACTTGTTAGCAAGAATGCAAGGGGAATGGAGAATCAAGTCTGCCACCCTTATGGGCGCTGACTTGCCACTGGATCAATTTGACTCACTGACGGTTGACGACAAAGGGTTTACACTCAAAATCCAAAAAACGGCAGCAAGATTTACCTTCGCTGAGTTCGAACTGGAATCAAAGAGGTTTTTAGCGAAGTGCGCTTCTCCGGATTATCCGAAAGGATTGACGTATGATATCCGCATTTCCGATGATTCCATCCAGATTCGTTACCGCATAAACGGCTCAGACGTTGCCCCCGAAGCAAAGTCGAAAGACAACCAGCTTTTCGTTCAAACTTGGAAGAAATAAATGACCAAATGGGCAGAACCATGCGATGCAAGCTAAGCCGTTGGTCGGCCCTTTTGACGTGGGTTGAGTCACTTCTCGGGCTGGGTGATCGCAAACGTTCTGGCCCTCAGAGAACTCTCTTCCTGCTTTGGAATTATCTTCTGTGATTTCACCAACTCGCGACCAAGTGCTTGGTGCTCGGATTACCCGAATCGGCCATTCGAACTATTCGGAACCACAGTTCGTGATCGAGGGAATAGGTCCGGCGTCATTCAGATCGCACTATGTGGTGCTCGACAATGGGCTAGTCCTCGACTTGTTCACTGCCGAGTTGACTTTATCCGATGAAACGGCCATCCAAATGACCGGCGAGACTAATGGAGTGCCAATTGCGCAACTGATCGGAAAAACAATAACGGATGTTTGGCGTGATGACGTGTTCTCCTGCATACTGATTCTTGACGACTTACTGTACCTGAAGGACGCGAATGACGGTGTCTACGGAAATCCATTGCACGCTGGTGTGATCTCCGTCGACTACTCAGAGAGTGACATGGCCGAATTCGTAGACTACTGGACCGAAAAAGCTATACAATCGGATAGAACAAAGCGATGAACACCGAGCGCTCGGTCGGTCGCTCGAGCAATGGTTGCTCAACCGCTCGGGCCGGGTTATCGCCGGCATTATCCCGACCAAGAGACATGAGTGACAGACGTGAATCTAACGTTCGGTGAGCTTGAACTTTTAATCGACGGCCTATCAGGCGACGTAGACTTGGTCTGGGTGCTGATCCATCTCGGAATCCGATCGAACCCGCCGCCCACGCCTGACTGGGCTCCTGCGTCTTCGGACCTGCAAGACGCCTTTGCCAGCCTTCGAAAACTGACTAGCCTCGGGCTCATTCGTGTTGGCCGAATAGAGTATACGGATGGAGGTCGGCCGGGGCGTTTGGCGCCCGTGAGACACATCGCTGAGGAAATGGATGCGGTCGTCAGCCGAGTTGAGGTGGTAGTCCGAAACGCCTGTGCTGAAGACGACTGGGCCTATTCCTGTGGGTCGTGAATACCGATGTTGGCAATGTCATTGCGAGCGCAGCATTAGATCGTAAAACTCACACAACTTTTTCGCCCCTGCCGCCCGGGTAAAATCATCCTCGGTAACTAGTAAATAACTTTGCTGAGCAATCCGTGGTGAGTTGCCAAGCCAAGAGCAAACCACATGCAATGGAAACTCCCGTTGGAGATCCGTCTGTATGCTAGCCCGCTCCTCTTGAAGCTTTATAGTATGGAACACTCTTGGCCAACCCTATACGCCAGCGCGGCGCAGAAGTCGCGTCATCTCGCTGCGTAGGTTGGCGTTCTTCCAACCCACGGCAGTGTTGGCTGCTGCGCGGTAACACGTTACGACTGACCTCTGCTTCTGAGGACTAGAAATCCTCGACTCATGCGATTAGCTCTGGTAAGATGAGCTTCGAGGGTTAAACATGTAGGTTGAAACGTTGATTTGCAGTTTGACTCCGGACGAAAAGCGTTACGCCTTGGAATTGCTTTGGGCCTCACTTCGGGGTGATGCCCAAGCATACACACCACCTGGCTGGCACGCAGATGTATTGGCCGAGCGCATACGGAATTCCTTTTCCGAATCTTCGAAACCGCTAAGCGAAGCGATGGGAGACATCAGGCGGAGGATGTTCGAGTGGTGAGCGTGATAAGACATCTGACTTCCTTCCTGATCGGCTTCGTGCTCTGTGCGGCCGTGATGTGCGCCATTTTCGCAGTCACAACCCTACGATCATCACCGACTCAGAAACGCCGGCCGCCGGTCGCTATGTCTGGGCAAGTGGCTAACGTCGATTCGACCTCGCTTTCCCAAAAAACCGATACATGGCTAGATGCACGGGAGCATCACCTAGACGCTGTCATGGTTCAGCATCGAGGGATGCTGGTCTACTCCCGCATGTTCAACTGGTTTCGTGACGATCAACCTCACGAGTTCCAGTCCGCAACCAAGACTATCAGCTCCATCCTCATCGGAATTGCACTGGATGAAGGACTGGTGAAATCAGTGGACCAGCCAATCGTCGAGCTTCTACCGGAATATGATACTTTGTTTGTCGGCGACAAAGCCAATATCACCGTCGATCACGTTTTGACTATGCGTACGGGCTTACGCTGGGTCGACTTCGGTATTGGCAATTCGTTTGAACGGATCGAGGCGGCGGCTGACTCCGTATCCTTCGTGGTGGGAGAGCCACTGGAATCGAAGCCAGGAGAACGGTTTTTCTACAACACTGGAAGTTCACACCTCTTGTCTGCAATCGTTCAGCGAACAGCGGGCGTGAGCGCCTTTGCATATGCCAAAAGTCGCCTCTTTGAGCCGCTCGGCATCACCCAGGTAAAATGGCCTTCCTTGCCCGACGGACGCACCCAGGGAGGATGGGGTATGTATCTGAGCCCGATAGACATGATGAAGATCGGACAGATGTTGTCTGACGGCGGGACATACGAAGGAAGGCGGATAGTCTCAAAGTCGTATGTTGACGAGATGTTCAAGCGACGTGCAGAAACTCACCTCAACGCAGGATACGGGTATCAACTATGGCTGCCCGATGACCACGGTCACAACGGCTTGGGGGCAGCTCGCGGTTATGGCGGACAGGAGATTTTTGTGGCCAGGGATCTCAACTTGGTCGTGATCTTCACCGGGAACATTGGCTTTCCAGAACGAAATGCGAAGGACATCCAGCTGCTTCTCAAGGATGTCATCCTGCCAAGCATAAATACGAATTGATGGGCCAAACAATCTTGGTAGCCTCAGTTCGATGCGGCCTTGAGCGGCTGCGGTATGCCTTGCATGCAGACCGTCATTGACTACTTCGAAGTGAAAGGTATGAACTGGCCTTCGACCAAACGATCACAAGCGATTCGAAAGTTGGACGCGTCAGCTCTTGCAGCTATTGCAAACTGACGTTGTTCGCCTGGTAGAAGGTGCTTTAGCGAAACGGTCGACCGAACTTCGCTGCCCGACAGAAAGATTGCTGGGTAAGCATCGAAGTAGATCGGTGCTATGCCGCGGTTGGTTATGGTACCGCGAGTCGCCTTGCCATCGCTTTCGAGCTTTTCCACATGGAATTTGTAACCACATTGCATCCCAGCTTCTCGTATGCGATCCAGCGACTGGTATCTGGCTTGGTCGTCACCGATCATAAATGAAATGTGGAAGCGAGCTGCATCCTTTTCAAAGCTAACGCCGTTGGGGCCAGAGGGTGCAAGTGCCATGCGTTGGTCGCGTTTGTTGTAATAGCTGAATTCGCCCCCCGCAGGCACGCGTTGCCAGCGATCGCTACCAAACGCTTGCCAATTCAGAGCGTTTACTTTCGGATGCTCCTTACTTAGAAAGGAATCATCGAACAGACCGAAACTGAGGCCACGCAGGGTATCGTCCTTTGCCATTGGCGACCATTCTTCATCGGCAGCATCGATGGAGATCATCCAGGGCAACTGCTTTAAGGTTCCGTCCAAGTGCTTGGCAAACTGAGATTGAAACTCCTTGCTAGGAAATGTCTTGCCAAGCTCCAGAGGTCCGTCATAAATGTGATACTCTGCCCATAGTCCGAATCCCGTTTGTAGAAACGCTAGTCTGCGATCGTTGTCATAACGTTTTGCAAGTTCGCTGTAAAACTGCATCACGAATGTCTGCAGCTCCGGATGCGACCAATCGCAAAACCCAGTCATCTTGCCCTCACTCTTGGCGGTGATTTCAGAATAGTCGCTCAGCTGTTTTATGTAAGCCGGCACGGTCGTGGGCTTGCCGACATAGTCAAAGTAGAACCGGAGCACCGCTTGATGCCCGCGCGCCGCAATCGCTGTCAGTTTGTCATCGACAGTTTGCCAGTTATAAACCCCCTTCTCCGAGACGACTTGGTCGTAGCCGACGTAGGAATACTCGAGTTGGATCGCATCGGTTCTGTTTTTCTCGTTGTCATCCCAGAGCACAATGCCTGTCATCGGAGCGACAACTTGAGCTGTGCTTTGCAGAACTACGGGCTGCCACGAATCGTCGGCCCGAACGACGCTACAGCATTGAATAAGGCAAACAGCGATCCATTGGTTACGAAAGGAAAACATACTGATTCCCTATAGGGTTTGGCAAGGGAGAGACAGGGCAAACGCATCAAAGTCTTAATCGAATATCATACGCTTAGGGGGAGGCCAAAGAAAATGCTGGCGGTGAAAGACATCGGAAACTGATTGCTGTCGTGTACTGGGGGCCATGGAATGGTTGCAATGCTGACCTTGTTGGAGAGCATGGCGGTGGTCGCCAACTTTCGTCCTTAACGCTACAACATCAGCGGGTTCGTTTTGTTGCGGCGTTGGACTGCCGACAGGACCCGATTGCGATCTCTCGCCGGCTTGGCATTGACCAGACTGACGAACAAAAAATGCACCCGAGTTTCCGATCGGGCGTTTCCTGAAGTCAAAGTCGCTTGGCGACAACCGGGTGATTTTGGTCTTTATTTGGCACAGGACTCTGGTGTCAAGGAACGTCGTGCATTGCCTGATTGCAGTGTTGCTTTCTTCATCCATTGATTGCTCCGCTTGCAAGTACCTGATATCATCGCACTGAGGGTCGAGGTCGGCCTGAGTGATAGGCTGCATGGGTGCGGTCTACAGGGTTTAGACTGATCCGTGTAAAACAAGTTCGTCCTCGTAAAAATGCTTCTCGACCAGAAACAGCTCGACATCGCAGTAGACATGCAAGCGAAGAGCTACGCCCTCTTAAAGTGGGTTGGCCAGGGTGTTTCGTCGGGTCTGCTCTCATTCGGAACGGCCCACGAGTATTCCACTATGCCACAAGCCGCTGCGGACTGGATTGACATACACTATTTGAATATCCCACACGGTGCGAGGGTCGATCGACAAGACATTCAGGTTTTCGCGAATTTCTTCTCGACGTACCTTGAGAACTCTTTCAACCTGATTGCGGACCCGGGAAAGATCAAATTTTCGCCCGATGCGCATTGCTTTTGCCCGATGTGCAGTTGGATGATTGACGCACCGAATCTTAAAACAAAGTCTTTAAGCACTGCCGATAAGAAACGCGCTCAAAAAATGCAGGTTTACTCCATTCTTCAACTCGGCATCGACTGCGGTGCGAAGCTTGATGAATCACGCGCTGAGACAATTGTTGCCGAAAATGGAGAGGCAACGGCATTGCTAGCCTACGGACATGACCTCATACAAAGGCTCAACGCTACTGCGAACGGCCCTGCTGTGCTCGCTTTGTGGCGTCGATTTGCATGGAATTCATCTGGTTCACCCAAACCCAAGTTTCGATTATCCACCAAGATGATTTTGGACGCCGAATCAGATTTGCAAGCGTTGCTGGCAGGCTGATGAGGACCAAGTCGGGTACGGGGGGGCCGTTTCCCTGCACCCCTCCCCGCGACATCTATTTCTCAACTCTTCAGTGTCATGGTTTCACAACTGGCGCAATCAGGTGTTTACGTGCGATGAAGATGGATCTCGCCAAGCTCATTGTTGATCTTTCCAATCCGAACAAGACGCGTGCTGCCTCGGCATCTGCGGATCTGGCGACACAGATTTGGGCAGGTTCGATTGATGAGACAACACTAATCCAATGGCTAGAGAGCGATGATGAACCTCTGCGTGCAACTACAAGTTGGGCCGTTTGGGACGCAGGAAGACCGCCTCATGCGTTGAAGCGGCTTATGGAACTTGGGACAAGTGACAAGAATGAGACGGTACGGCTTTACTGTCTCCGTTCTTGGATCGACCATCATCCAAAAGACGCTTTGCGTTCAACAACTATCGAGAACTTCTGCGATGATAGGTGCTTAACGATTAGCAAGCGAGCGTCGAATGCCATGGAGACGGAAGGAGGGCACCACTCATAGAAGCGGGTAAGGCTTCCCGTTGGTAGCCAATCCCCCCTCCGCCATTACCTTCTTCGCCCCAGTCGCTCTTGCGAAATCATCCTCGGTAACCAGCAGGTAGCTCTGCTGAGCTTCATCTTTAGTCGATACGAATCGGAGCTAACTTTGTGACATCTGAAGAATTGCTTCGTTCCTGGCGACGTACCGAAGGCTTCCTTCGTGATGCTCGCTCCCACTTCTCGGAGGATGCTGAGGGCATTTGTGCTGACGACCTACGGGCATTTGAAGAGTATCTCGAACACAATGAGTTCGAGCTTGCCCTGGATATGCTCGACGATGCATTTGATAAATCGGAAATGGGATCATGGCGTGTCTTGGAATTGATGGCGCTGGCAGCGGCAAGTATGGGACTTATTGATCGCCAACGAAGGTACGATCGTCGGATATCAGTTGCCCGAGGGTGGAAATATGAAACGATACTGTCATCGTGATTCTGCCCCCTTCATCGCTTCATAAGCCCGATATGAAAGGCCGCTTGATGTCCGATCCGAATGGTATGTGAGACTCGATTTGGATATGCTGTTCTCGCAGCAGTTACTGCAGAATCGAACGATTTACCGACGAAAAACTCTTGAGACTCCGGTTCGATCGCCACGAATTGCCCTCCGAACTCCCGAACGAGTCTCGGGGATTTGAGTTACACCTGAGACGCCAAAAAGAACATGACATCCGAGTCGATCGCTATACCGCCCGACGCATCCGTGCTTCGGCTCGAGCAACCAGTTCTCGAGGACTAAACGGCTTTGCAACATAATCATCTGCCCTAGTCCCAATTCTCTCCGTTGCTGTCGATTTTTGGATAAACTCCAAGATTCGGTGAACCTATTGATAGCGAGCGGGGAATCATCGGTATGACCGAGCGAAAAAACACTTTCGAAGTCGAACTGATTCGCCGTGTGCTGGCCGGTGAGCAGCAGGCGTTCCAGCAGATCGCCGGCCAGCACGCTGAGCAATTGTTTCGCTGCGCGCTAACATTGTGTCGCGACCGGCAACTCGCTGAAGACATTTCGCAAGAAACGCTGCTGGAAGCGTGGCGGTCCATTGGACGATTTGATGGCCGGTGCCGGTTTTCTACTTGGCTTTACGGCATTCTGCGGCATCGATTCCTGAAGGCGAGGAAACGCTCTACAAGGCGAATCGTGGCGGAATTGCCTTCTGACGATACACGATACTCTTCGCCTACCAATTCTCAGCCCGCGGCAGATCCATCGCGGGATTCGGAGCGAGCCGAAGACGCCGAGCGTGTTCGAAATGCGGTCTCAGCGTTGCCCGATGAACATCGCCAAGTGATCGAATTGCGATTTTTTGCCGATGCGAAGCTCGATGACATCGCAGCGGTTTTGGATATTCCGCTGGGAACGGTCAAATCGCGATTGCACAACGGTTTGGAAAAACTACGTCAACTGAACCTGGCCGTGAACCTTTTCTCGGCAACTGGGGAATCATAAGTGAGGCAACCATGAACGAACGACAACAGCCCGGTGAAATGCAACCCTGTGAAAGCTGGTTGGAAGCCATCAGCTTGCTGGCAGCTGAATGCCTTACCGTACTGGAAGAAGCAGAACTGCGGGAACATCTTGCAGTCTGCCACGCCTGTCTTCAACGCTATGAAGAGATTGCAAAGGTCTGTTTCAATGTGAGGATTGCAAAGCCGATAGTCGACCAGGAACGTGTTCTTGCAATGGGCCAGTGTCTGCGGCATCTCCCACTGCCCGCGAAGAAAGTGACTTGGAAAAATCGCTCAGTCCCGAAGCGGGTGGCGATGCTCGCTACAGCCGTCTTGGTGCTTGTCAGCCTTCTGAGTCATCTGGCTAGTCGGCGACCGGAAGACAACCCAGATCAGCGGACGACGATCGTTCAGGTAATGCCTCGATTGGCTCCTGTGGAATCAGCGGACCTGCAACTGCCGACTATGTTCGCATTACGTCGAGCTGCAGCAGAAGCCGACGATACCTTCGATCGACTACTTGCGCGGTACTCGGAGCCATCGTTGTTGGAACCACTTAACCGTCACCGTTTTAGTCTGGAGTCATTGCAATGAAACGAATCACCAATCTGTTTTTGATAAGCACATTGCTCGCGTGGGGGACCTGTTCCCTTCGAGCCGATGAATCGCAGCAAGCCATTCTTGCGGCCGCCGCTCCGAATGCGGCGGGCATTTACTGGCATGCCTTCGCGGCATTCCCGAGTCTTAATGACGACGAGAAGAAGCTCCTCAGAGCAGCAATCCCGACCGAAATGGCACCGCTGTCCGAAGAGCTTTCGCCCATCGTGGCTCGATACGGACGAGCATTGCACGAGTTACACCGAGCGCGTGCAGTTGTCCCGTGCGATTGGCAGCTTGACATGGCTGCCGGTGCAGGACTGATCTTGCCCCATGTGGATAAGGCTGTAGAACTGAGCCGCGTCGCGCTGCTGCGGGCTCGTCAACGATTCGCTTCCGGCGAAACCGACGCTGCCTTGAGTGACGTGCTTGCAGTCTTTAAACTGGCCCGCGACTGCGGATCGAGTCCGCTTGTGATTTCGATGTATGTCGACTCTGCGATAGAAGAATCAGCTACCGACGTGTTGGCCTCGCATTTGACTCGATTAAATATGGACCAGATTCGCCAACTCACGGCTGCTTTGAATGAATTGCCTCCAAGCAACGATTTTGCCACCACGATTCTCCAGGACCAGCGCATGAGTTGCGATTGGTTGGAAGGCGAAATCATCAAAGAAGTCGCGAGGCTCAATGACCCGAAAGCGGCCGGACAAGCTTTCTTGACGATAACCGAGCCGCTAATTTTCACAGGTGGCCCCAGCCCCACTGACGAGGAAGCCGCCAAAGACAAACGCAAAGCCGACCTTCTGAAGTCCCTGTCCTTCGCGGACATTCAGGAGTCCATCCAGCAACAGCGCTCTAGCTACGCCGAACTTCACAAGATTGCCGGACTTCCTTTCGCAGAGAGAGCGAATCGCATCAAGTCCCTTGTTAAGTCACCCGCCTCAGCCAGTAAGATGGAAACGCGTGAAGACGCGATGCGATACGTCTCCACGGTTTTGATGCCATTCGATTGGAACGATGTATTCACCCGCGAGGAGCAAATGCATGTTCGGCACCAGTTGCTCGAACATGCACTCCGCGTTCAACTTCAGGGTGCGGATGCTCTGCAGGAAATACATGGAAAGAAAGTCGCGTACCGCAAGACGGCTAACGGCTTCGAACTGAGTTGCCCTGTCGGAGATAAGCCCGAAGTGCTCACCGTCGGCAGCAGTAAGTAAGTTCTTTCAAGCAAACCAGCGGCGACCGTAGTCGCCGCTGGTTTTTAGAATCGTTGTCTTGAAAGAATCGTCAATTGACACAGCGGTTCTTGTCCCCAAATATCTCGAAAGCTTCGTCCAAAATCGGTCGCAACTCAGGGAAGATCAGGCAACTACGTATCCCGCGACCTGCAT
>Ga0255124_1000247_pt1 | contig 20000 bp, 14 predicted proteins | sample Law_Cont_RepB_8d_FD_188564 | JGI IMG/M metagenome (GOLD analysis project Ga0255124, IMG submission 188564) | Freshwater microbial communities from St. Lawrence River, New York, United States - Law_Cont_RepB_8d | ecosystem: Environmental > Aquatic > Freshwater > River | place: USA: New York... | reverse complement strand
GGTGGTATGGGCGGTGGTGGACGCGGTAACGGCGGTCCAGGTAATGGTGGCCCAGGTAATGGTAGGCCGGGTAACGGGAATGGAAATCGACCAGGCGGTGGTAACAACGGTGGCGGAAACAACGGGGGGGGAAATAACGGCGGTGGCTTTGGCGGTGCGGGTGGCATCGGTGGCAACAACACCGGTGGGCAACCGACCGAAACACGCCCTTGGACGGCCGCAGACTTCGAAACCCTAGGCATCGATCCCGCACTTCCTGGGCAATTCCAAGTAAGCGGAGTGCTGGAGCTTGTCGATGCAAGTTTTGTGGCGAACGTGAACGGAACCGATGTGAGGTTTTTGTCGCCACTGACCTCATCACCGGTACAGATGGCCCTCTATTTGCCAATGCTTATGGACAAAGTCACTACGGTCGAGGCGCCAATGCTGCCTGGTCGAATTAACATTAACGAAGCTCCCAAAGAGATCTTGGCAGGATTACCTGGATTGGGATCCGAAGTACTCGAGAAATTGATGGAAGCCCGAGCCCAAACCGCTGACACCGAAAATCGTAAATACGAAACTTGGCCGATGCTTGAGGGGATCCTAACACTCGACCAAATGAAGTCCATTTTGCCGCTTGTAACAGCCGGTGGGGACGTCATGCGGGTTCAGAGCGTGGGATACTTTGAACAATCCTCCGGCTTTGCGAGGACAGAAGCAGTGATCGACGGTTCGGGGCAAGTCCCTGTGATTGTGTTGTACCGAAAACTTGATCATTTAGGGCGAGGATTCAGCCAATCGACGCTCGGGCAACGGGCGATGATGGGTGCGATGGTCTCGACGAAATAACTGGGATATTCCATTCCGCTACGCTTTTACAAAATCAACAAAGACTTAACAACCAAGAGCTAAAGAACAGTATCGCAACCGGAAGGGTTGGATTTTCTATGTCAAAAATAATCAGTATCGAATGCGATGCGCAGGAATTGCGGATGGCGGTTGGCACCGCTGGCATCACTGGCATCGCTGTCGAAAAAGTGCTCAGTGCGCCGGTTTTGCGCGAGGAAGAGGGGCAAGCTTGGGGGACGCCGGAGTCGATCGAAGCACTCAAGGAGGTTCTCAAACAAGCGGGCATCAAAGCCGGTGCTGCGATCGCTTGTGTAAGCCGCAACGACATTGAGCTGCGAGCAATCACATTGCCCTTGGTCGATCAAAACGAACTTCCCGATATGGTCCGTTTTGCGGCACCTCGATACTTCGCTAGTGTCAACGACAACTGGCCATTGGACTTTATCACGATGCCTTCGCACATCGACGGCAGCATCGACTGCATCGTCGGGGCGATTAGTCCTGGATTGATCCACAAGATCGATACCACGGTAACCGGTGCGGGTTTGACCCTTAGCCACATGGTCTTGCGCCCGATGGTTGCTGCCGCAGGTGCGCTTAGCAAACATCCTGAGTGGAATCAGTCGACCGTGTTGTTCATTGATTTGCTCAATGACGAAGCCGACGTCGTGATTTCCGAGAAGGGGAACGCAGTTTTCATGCGAACCTTCTATTCGCCGACAGATACCGAAGATGCTCAGTCGGTAAAGATGCTTGCGAGCGAAGTGAAGCGAACGATTTTTTCCGCAGTAGCTCAGCGACCTGGTTTGAATGTTGACCAAATCGTTGTCTGGACCAAGAACTCGTTGGCTCCATTTGCCAATGCGCTCAGCCAAGCCGTCTCGATGCCGGTGCTGATGCTTGATCCATTCACCATGGCTGAAAAGGCTGAGATTCAGATCGCAGCAACGACGCAAACCGTGGGCCGCTTCGCACCAGTCATCGGAGCGCTTCATTTTCAAAATGAAAGTAACCGGTTGATCGATTTTGCGAACCCACGCAAGAAGGTCGAAGCCAAGCGTCCTGTCGGGCGTTACATCGCAGCATCTGTTGCGGCCCTTACCGCTCTTGGGGCAGGTTTGTGGTGGTACACCTCAAACCATTCTGCGCTCGATAGTGAAATCGCATTGCTTAAGCAAGCCGTCGAGAGCGACGCACCGATATTGAAGAGTTCCGCAAAGAACCTCGCCGATTGGAAAAACGTCGAATCGTTCATGCAAGGTGATGTACTGTGGATCGATGAGCTTGAGCGGCTTTCGACCCAAGCAAAGGATTCCGATACCACATACTTCGGGCCAACGACCTTCTCCCTCGAGCCACGATCGAAAACCGCGACCATCAACTCTAAATTCTTCACCACCGTGCAAGATTTAGTTCCCGAAATACAAGGTGCTTATCGGGATGAGAAGCACATGGTGCGGGGAACCGGTTTGGCCGCTAGCCAAGACAAGCAATACCCTGTTTCCTCCGATATGAGTATCACGGTTGCTTTGAAGGAAGTGCAAGATCCCCGCAAGGTAGAACGCAAGGCTATTCCTGCGGCAACCGAAGAGCCAGCCACGACTGCTTCGGAGGAGTCGGCCACAGCCGCTTCCGAGCAGACTGCCACAGCCGCTTCAGAGCAGACTGCAACGAACGCCCCAGAACATACTGCGACAACCGCTGCTCAAGAGCCAGGGAATCCCGCCGATACTCCAGCAACTCCGGCAACTCCAGCTCCTGAGAATGCTGGTCTTGGATCCGCCCCGAATCAAACCCCAAGCCCCGAGCCAGCGCCTCTTACGCCGCCGAATTCAGGTTCTGAACCTACTGCGGTGCCCGAGCCTCCAGCAGTGCCTGAGGTGTCACCTAATGCTGAGCCACAAGTCCCGACCACTCCTGTCGTAGGAGGCCAATCATGAATTTATCGAAACGCGAAAAAATCCTAGCACTGCTCGTCGGTGGAGTTGTGCTGCTGATGGTTGGAAACTACTTCTTTCAGTCGATCACGGCCGGGTTTGAGTCCAAGCAGAATCAAATCATTGCGTTGCAGAAGCAGAAGGATGATCAGTTACTTCAAATCACCGCTGGGAGCATTGCCAAAGCGAAGCTTAATCGCTTGGTGACTCAGTCGTTGCCGAGCAACGAAGAAAAAGCCCGAGCGAGATACCTTGAATGGTTGATCGATTTAGCGGATGAGTGTGGTTTGATCGACCCGTTACCGAAGTCGATGGGGGATAGCACCGAGAAAGATCTTTACCAATCGTTTCGCTTTCAATTGACCGGAAGTGGAACAATTGAAAATGCGACAAAGCTTTTGCATTCGTTTCATTCCAAAGATTACTTGCATCGCATTATCAGATACGACATGCAACCGATTCCCAACAGCAAGATCCCGAACATGCTCAAAATTGCGTTGGACTGTGAAGTGCTTGCACTGAAGAATGCGAAGCCTGATCAGCCGGCTCCTGAGACTCTTGCACCTCGTATTGAGCGACCGATTGAGGATTACACCAGTTCCATTGTAAGTCGCAATATTTTCGCCCCGACGAATCATGCACCGGTGCTTGAAACTAGCAAACGCGTTACTGCAACTCAGGGTTTGCGAATGGATGTGGGGGTCGATGCGAAAGACATCGATCCGAATCAAACAGTCCGATATGAATTCGATGGTGAGGTTCCTCAAGGAATGCAGCTTGATCCTGATTCTGGCAAGCTGACTTGGACATCGACCGAGTTAGGAGATTTCCAAGTTTCGGTTCGAGCTACTGATACCGGTATTCCTGCGAAATCTTCCGTTCAGCTCATTTCGATCAAGGTGGGAGAGCCACCACCACCTGCGAAGAAGCCAAAAGAATTCGACGTTGCGGCTCAGGCGTTCATCAGCGCGTTGGTTTCTGATGGCAAAGGCCCACAAGCTTGGATCCGTTCGAAGACCGAGGACAAGACCTTGTTCCTGCGTGAAGGGGAAAATCTCAAGCTTGGGGATATCCAAGGGAAAGTCATTTCCATCGGCGCGAACTTTATCGAATTAGAGACCGAAGGCAAGCGTTGGACGGTTGGCTTGGATGAACCTCTTGCGGACGCTTACAAGCGTGGGTTAGAAGACTAACGCCATCAGCTCATCAGTGCCCGGTTAGCTGAACAGAAGCAGCGCCGGGTTGAAAACAAACGCCGCAACAGGTTGCGGCGTTTTGCATTTGATCTTAGAACGAAGTGCGTTCTTCACTAGCGTGCAAGGTGGTGCCAGAGTCGGCTGCTGGCGCGAATACCGCGATAGAAGTCTTCTAGACAGAACTTTTCGTTCGGGCTGTGAGCGCCATCGTCATCGAGGCCCCATCCGATCAAGAGCACATCGCACTCAAGCGCATCGACCATTTGTGCGACGATTGGGATCGATCCTCCTTCGCGAATCAGCACAGGCTTCACGCCGAATCCTTCTTCGACGGCCTCGACTGCACCCTTCATGAATTTGGAGTTTGGATTGACCACTACGCCGCGACCGCCGTGCAGATCGATGACTTCGACGCGGACGCCCGGAGGTGTGTGTTCGGCGATGAAGCGTCGGAGTTGTTCACCGACCGTTTTCGGGTCTTGGTTCGGAACGAGTCGGAAACTGATTTTCGCGCCGTTCCAGGAGGGGATCACCGTTTTTCCTCCTTCGCCTTGATAGCCGCCGAGCAAACCGTGAACATCGAAGGTTGGGCGGGCCCAGCGTCGCTCGAGAGTTGTGTATCCGGATTCACCCGTTAGAGCGTTGACTCCAAGGCTCTCAGCAAATCGATCGTCGCTAAAGCCGAGCGATTGCCACATTTGTCGTTCAGAGGGTTCGAGTTCGACGACCGAGTCGTAGAAACCGGGCAATTGGATTCTGCCATCTGGAGTTTTGATTTCGGTGAGGATTCGGGCTAGGGCGAGAGCGGGGTTTGTGACTGCTCCGCCAAAGGATCCGGAGTGCAAATCCATCTTCGGTCCATGGACACGCAGTTCGAAATAGGCGATCCCTCGCAAACCGTAGGTGATTGCCGGCTGTCCTTTTGCGTACTGGGACGAGTCGCTGATCACGATTACGTCGCAAGCCAATCGCTTGGCGATTTCTGGCAATTTTGCTTCGAGTACTTCGCTGCCTTGTTCCTCTTGGCCTTCGATCAAGAATTTGACTTGGAGGGGGAGTTTCTCCCCGCAAGCTTTCCAAGCCAGAACGCTCAGGACGTGGGTCAGCATTTGACCTTTGTCGTCGGTCGAACCTCTAGCGTAGATATTTCCATCGCGAATCTCAGGGGAGAAGGGTGGGGATTTCCACAAGTCGATCGGGTCGGCGGGTTGGACATCATAGTGTCCGTATACCAAAACGACAGGTTTACCCGGTACAGGGTCGGTTTCGGCGTAGACCAAAGCTGGTCCGTCTCCGGGAATCAATTCTGTTTTTAGGCCGGCATCTCGAAATCGATCGGCCACCCAATGAGCAGCTCGATCCATATCCGAAGTTTTCGTGCTGTCGGCTGAAATACTGGGGATTCGCAACAATTCAAAGAGTTGCTCGAGATGTTGTTGACGGTTGCGGGTCAGAAAATCGTCGAGTTTGGTAAAATTTGTCATGTTTGTCCTAGGAAAAAGCGAACCAGCCTTAAAATTGAGCATCCAACGCCCTTTAGAATATACCGAATCATTCAGGGGTTGGGCCCCTGGTTTCGGTGCTTCGGATCTCCAATGAAGAACATTGAATAAAAAGGAATTTCTCGATGTCACAATCGAATGCTGCTGTGGCCGAGCCGGACGTAAAACCTGCCGAGCCTGATAAGAAACCGAAAAAGCAACCGAGGTATCACGTCATTCTTTGGGATGACCCTGAACATACCTACGACTACGTGATTCGGATGATGAAAGAGCTGTTCCATATGTCGGAGACCGCTGGAAAGCAGTTAGCCGAGCAAGTCGACAAGACGGGGAAGGCCATTTGTTTGACGACGACCCTTGAGCATGCCGAATTGAAGAGAGATCAGATTCGAGCTTACGGACGCGATCCGAAGAGCATGAAGTCTAAGGGAAGCATGTACGCTTCGATTGAACCGGCTCCGTGATTGGGATGCCGGTGTTTTGAAGATGCCGGTGTTTTTACGAATCCAGTGTTTTTACGATGCCGGTGTTTTTACTTAGCCTCCGGTAGGTCTGCTAGGCAACGAGCCGCTAAAGCGATATAGTCGAGTCTCGTTGAACGGAACAACGGTCTGGGTAAACACCGGATCAAGGATTCTGAACCTCAGGAGGATAAGGTAATGGTTTGCCGTCGACTATTTCGTGCACAAGGTTTCTTGGGTGCGCTCAGTGTTCACTCTCATGCTTTTGCGAAACTGATTGTAGTAGTATGCTTTTCGATGTTGACCGCTTCTATCGCGGTTGGGCAATCGCCTGCGACGGCTCCTACGAAGCCTTCAACGGGCGCGACGGGTGCTGCGACTCCACCGGCAACCGCACCGACACCAGCCCCAAAGCATGACGATGATGATCACTTGGCACTGATGCATTTGGTAGAAGCTCTCGAGCCGTACCACGCGAAAGGTGCCATTAAAGGGGCGATGGTGGTCTCCGGTTCGACCACCATGCAGTCGATGGCGAGAGCTTGGTTAGATCGATTCATCAAATTTCACCCTGAGGTTTCTTATACCAAAGGACAAGATGGAACCGATGCAGCGATCAAGGAGATTTCAGAGAATCCCCAAGTGATTGCAGGTGCAAGCCGTCCGTTGACGGAACAAGAATTGAACAACCTCAAGAGTTCCAAATGCAAAGAGCCGATGGCGGTGATCGTCGCTTTGGATCCTTTAGCTCTCTACGTTCACAAAGACAATCCCCTTGCAAGCGTCACTCCGGAGCAACTCGAAGCGATCTTTCGCGCTGCTGGGAGTGGAAAACCTCATGCGGTGAAATGGGGAGATCTTGGATTGACCGGCGATTGGGCAGATCAACCGATTCGAATCCACGGTCGCAGTGATGTCAGCGGTACCACCGGGTTTATCAAACAGTGGATTCTCGGTGGTGGAGAGTTAGCCAAAGCCGCTCAAATCCACGAGACGAATATTGCGGTGACGCAAGGGGTCGGTAAGGATAAGTTCGGAGTATCTCTATGTGGATTCGGCGATCACAATGCGGATGTGCGTGCTGTGCCTTTGGTATTGCAAGGCATTGCAGTGGAAGCCAGCGAAGAGAACTTTCTTGCAGGACGATATCCTTTCGTTCGTCCGCTGACGTTGATCGTCGACCAAGCCACATTGCGAAGTGACGGTGGGTTGCGTGAATCGGTTCTTCGCTATGTGCTCAGTCGAGATGGACAACTCGAAGCCATTCGTGCGGGATTCTTTCCCCTAGATCCAGCTTTCATTCGAAAACAGCTTGATCTGATCAGTGGCCCCCAAGTTCGGTAAACACCGTCCGGTAATTACAGACAGATAAATCTCGTCCGGTAAGTTTCCACCCGCTTCGATATTTCGATACCGGGCTAATGTTCGATGCTTTTCCAGATGCGGATAAGACTCCTACTGCATCCTGGCGAATCTTAAAAATTGAATGCACTAATCGTTTGCAACGAATCCAAAGGACTATCATGAATCGGCAATCGACATTTTGTTTGACATCTTTGTGGCTTGTTTCGCTGATTGCATCTACTCAACCAACACATGCTCAAAGCTGGTTGGGATTCAATGCCGCGGTTCCCAAGGTTGCCCCTGGGTACGGCACTCCTAGTTATGGATTGCCAGGGGTTAACGTAAGCACTCCTGGTGTTGCCGTCCCTTCCCTTTCGAGTTCACCCTCGCTTGTGCCTGCTACCAAGACTTGGAAGCTAGGGGTAGTTGTTAGAAATACAGATACTGGGGCGGTGGTGCAAACCGTTGAACCAGGTAGTGCGGCCCAAGCGGCGAATATCATTCCCGGCGATGTCATTATCGCTGTGTCTGGAACAAGGATTGGCGAATTCGATGGTCGTGTTGTCGATATCGGTGAAGAGTTACGGCGGTACGTAGACGGTTACGGTAGGGTGTCCCTTTTGATGCAAGATTCTCGCACGAAGGCACTTCGTGCAAGCGTCGTAACACTCGCATCGACTTCCACTACCTTGAGTGGAACAGCAACTTTGATCGATCAATCAAGCTTACCGGCAGGATCGGTTCTTACCGTACAGCTTCAAAACGCTTCGAAGCCGTTTGTTGAAGTTGCGGGTGGGAAAGCTGTCGTTCGATCCGAGGGATTGGGCCCATTCCGATTCGATTTGAACATTGATCCTCGCTATCTCGATGCGCGGGATGTGTATCAGTTAAGTGGGTGGGTAAGTTGGAACAACCAAGTGCTTTATCAATTGCGACAACCTGTAGTGGTCGCCCCAGCAAGCCTTAGTCAACCGGTCAGTTTGGTATTGGATCGGGCTGCAACATCGATTGCCGCAAGCGGAGTTGTAAGCGGAACGACAGGGCTGCCTGCTCTCGCACCGACAAGCCTACCGACTAACCTTCAACCTAATCCAGTGACTAATACCCCAAGTAATATCGTGACTGCATCTTACCCAGCGACTCCGGCGCTTCCAGGGGCTATGAACACCGATGCCTTGAATCAGATCTTTGTATCCCTATTGGGAAGGCAACCTTCAAGTCGCGAACTGATCGCTTGGCAATCTTACATGCAGCAAGGGCACAGTCTTAACGATGTGGCTGCGAAAATTATGGCGACCCCGCAATTCAAAGAACGGTATGCAACGGACGCTTTGTATGTGCAACAAGTGATTCAGACGTTAACCGGCAAGTTGCCTACAAGCGCCGAAGTGAACTATTGGGTCGGCAGACTTCAGACTCTTGGATCGCCAGAGAAGATGATCGCTGAGCTTTTGACTCAAAATCGATAGCGTTTATTCGGCAATGCTAACCTTTGACATTGGGCTCCGGTCCATGACGAGAAAGCTTCGATGTCAGGGGTGATGACTATTAGGATTTGATTAGGGCTGGAAGACACTTCATTTGCGGTCTTCAAGCCAATACACAGGCCATCTTGAATAAGATCCCATGGCGTGTGCATCGCTCTCGGAGCGTACGAAAACAAACGGTAACGAGCCACCCTTCGAAGTCGCGTTTAATCTGCTATCACCGATGTCGTTAGGATGATCGCAGGATTCTGGGTGTATGCTTGAATGCGATACTTTGGGCTGACGAGTGAGAGTCGACAGACGCAAATCACCTATCAGACGCCATTCCCTTTCGAGTCGCCAATCATTCGTTGAGGATTCGTTCGGAGTTGGCTGGCATAAAACCTGCTCGTCCTCCGGTAAGCGATCGATTTGAGGTTTTGGCAAGTATCTTACTTGCTTGATTCCCAAGGGGATCAGCCAGTGTTTCGGGAATGCCAATCCGTACGGTTCCCAATCCCAGCGAGCTAGGTGGGATTGGAAAGTGCGCATCGATTGGAGGGTAGCCAAGTTGTTTTCCGTGAAGCAGATTGTGGCGTAGTCCCCTCGACGGCAATGCGTCGTTGCGCACAGTCGCTGGGTGCGAAGGATTCGGTGAAGCGAATCTAAGGGTGAGGCCGTTGGCGTCCAGTCTTCTTGAAACACTTCGTCAAGCATATCTTGATCGGATTGGTCAGGCCACCGATGTTGCCTCGCACGGGTGCAATGGATGAAGTACGATTGTTGGTTGTATAGAGAGTCCGTAATGGGGGCGATGGGTTGCCGCGTTGCTGGAACGGTTCGCAAGGCGCATCGCCACGGCGAGCTTTCGGATAAAGCGTTGGCTTGGGTAACTGAAGTCCTGGGTTGAATCCATAGCACTGCTCCTTTGTCGCACAGCTCCTTGTTGACTTGTTGAGCTTTATCTATGAGCGTGGTTTTGGGGTTTTTCGTGTGTACTTTATCGGTGGGTTTAGTTGCTTTGGATGGGACTGGACTTTGGGGATGAAGTTCGCAGAGGACCCATGTCGTATGGCGAGGGATTTCCGGTTCGAGAAGTCGGCGTTCGAGAAGCGTAGCTATTTTACCTCGCGGTTTGAGTGCAAGTGCGACAACTCGGGTTGCTAGAAAGGTAACCGCTTGGTCGTTGGAGCGATCTTTCGTTTGGATCTCAAGTGACGCGATTTTAAGTTTGTCGCAAGCGTAAGCGATGCTTGGCGAGTAGGGTGCACCATTCGGAAAGAGTACGACCGAGTCGAGTTCTTTGGCAAGCTTCAATGCCGTTTGAAGTGAACGTTGCCATGCAGGTTCACAGAATGCGTTTTTCGAAAGGTGAGAAGAGAGGATTCCAAGGGTGCTTGCCGGGGGAAAAGTCACAGGAAAACGGGCAGTAATTGGTTTAGGAATTGGAATCGAAGATGGTCCAGAAAACGGGTTCTGGTGGGGGGTGGCGAGGATCATGGGGAAGCGAGCCGAAAAAGTGGGGTTCGGGCTAGCGATTATCTCTGACTTGGCTCCGATAATTTCCTGCAATCGGAATGTCCAAGGGCTGATCCAATCGGAGGGAGTGAATTCCAAACTGGGGGTAAGTAGATTGAAGACCATAAAACTTCCCTTGTGCTTGTGCGAAGAAAACTCACCTGCAACAACTACGGCCAAGATAGCGTACAATCAGGAAATCTATGTCATTTTGGTCAAACCATTTTTCGAGTGATTCGACATGTCCGACGTTTCGACGCCTGATGTTTCTCCGCAGATGCCGAGCAATTCCCTCGCTCGCGATTTTTTCTTGCGCGCCAGCCAAGAGATTTCGAAGATTTTTGTAGGTCAGGAAGAATTGGTCACCACGGCGCTCGTCGCTCTTGTCTCTGGTGGGCACGTGTTGATCGAAGGAGTACCGGGGCTTGGGAAAACCCTTTTCGTTAAGACTCTTGGCCGGGTAACCGGATGCCAATTTGGAAGGATTCAATTCACTGCGGATTTGATGCCTTCGGACGTGACCGGAGCCCCGATCTTCGACATGAAGCAGCAGGACTTTCGGTTTCGTCCCGGTCCGGTCTTCACGCAGTTATTGCTCGCGGATGAAATCAATCGCTCCCCAGCCAAGACGCATGCTGCGTTGCTGGAAATCATGCAGGAGTCTTGTGTGACGATCGACGGGGTTACCCATCCGGTTCCCGCTCCCTTTTTGGTTTTCGCTACTCAGAATCCGCTGGAAAGCGAAGGGACTTATTCGCTTCCTGAAGCTCAGCTTGATCGTTTCATGTTTAAGGCCATGGTGGACTATCCGAGCGAAGAGGAAGAAGCACGAGTTTTGGAGATGCATTCGCGTCGGGTGGATATTTCAGAATTGCTAAATTCTCAAGTCCAGCAGGTTTGTGATGCGGAGGCTATTTTAAAGTTGATCGAGGAAGTAGCTTCGGTGCGGGTCGAAGAGAAGTTGCTGCATTACATCAATCGTATTGTGCGATCGACGCGAAAGTGGCCAATGTTCCACTTGGGAGCTTCTCCTCGGGCGGGGCTCTCGTTGGTTCAAGGAGCAAGGGCGCTTGCGGCTTTTCGTGGAAGGGATTTTGCGGTACCGGATGACGTGACTGAAATCGTGCTTCCGACTTTGCGTCACCGGATTGTGTTGGGAGCAGAAGCTGAGGTCGAGGGAGTTCAGATTGACAACGAGCTGTTGACCCTTTTGAAAACCATTGATGTTCCTCGCGTTTGATAGGAGGAAGTCACATCGCATCGATGAGTTCACTTGATCAATTTGTACAGCTACTTTTTTGGGCTCCGTGGTTGGGGCTACTGGTTGTCCTATGCCCACTGTTGGTGTTAGCTGTCCTCTGGCGCATCTATCCAACATGGCGCTTGGTCGCCGCTATTTGCGCCTCGCTCGCGCTCTCCTTGCTCATGCTCCTCGTTCCTTTGTTGACGCTTGGACGAGGCAGCTCGCAAGGTGGCGGGGGATGGATGGAAACGCTTCAAAGCCAGGCGTATTTGCTTTTCTACTTTTTGGCTCTTGTCGATGTTCTCTTGCTCACCTTGCTAGCTGTTGACCTTGTTTCGGTCGTCAAGGCAACTGCGATCGAAGTTACTAGGCAGATGCTCAAGAGCGGATCACTGGGGGCATCTCAAGAAGTTACGCTATGGATTGAAAACCGTGGGACGAGAAAGCATCGGATGATTGTCCGCGATGATCTACCAGAGTATATGGTAGCGAATCCTCCAGAGCAGTCGCTTGAGTTGGGACCTCGAAAAAGAGCGGAACTTACGTATCAGCTAAAGCCAAACAGGCGAGGTGCTTTCAGTCTGGAGCGAGTGCATTTTAAGCTCGTCAGTCAGTTATGTTTCTGGACACGCTTGTTCGATAAAGAGTGCAAACAAGACGTAGCTATTTATCCTAATATGCAGCAGTTGTCCGAATATGCCATGCTGGCGAAGACCAATCGATTGAGTTTGATTGGAGTTAGAGCCACACGTCAGGTTGGCCAAGACAATAACTTTGAGCGGTTGCGCGACTATACGCTTGACGACAACTACAAGCATATGGATTGGAGAGCTACTGCTAGGCGACGCAAGCTGACGGTCAAAGAGTTTCAGCAAGACAAGAGCCAGCGAATCATGTTCTTGCTCGATTGCGGTCGATTGATGACCAACGAATATCGAGGGCTGAGTTTGTTGGATTACGCAATGAACTCCATTTTGATGATGAGCTACGTTGCGTTGCAACAGGGAGACTCGGTGGGGATGATGTGTTTCTCCGATCATATTGAGAAGTACGTCCCGTTACGAGGTGGACCGAAACAGATGAATCACATGCTTCATGGACTCTTCGACCGGTTTCCAAGAATGCACCAATCAAATTTTGACGAAGCGTTTTTGTACCTCTCTCAGCGATGCAGGCGACGGACGTTAGTGGTACTTATCACGAACGTGATAGATGACATCACGGCGTCTCAAGTCACCGGATACCTTTCGACGTTGCGGCCGCGACATTTACCTGTTTTGTGTTTGATGAGAGACCGGCGTGTTTTCGAAATGGCAGACAATCCAGCCCTTGAGGAGGAAATCCTCTACCCGAGCGCTGCGGCAGCTCAATTGCTACTCTGGCGGCATGAACTTATTGAGAAAGTGAAGGTTTCCGGGGCCCTTGTCATCGACGCTTTCCCCGATCAATTGACGTCCTATATGGTTAACCGTTATCTTGAAATCAAAGCCAAACACATGTTGTAGACGGCTAGCCTCATTCCCTCAGTACTATTTTGTCGATGCCACTCGATTCCTCCGAAAGCAATAGTCCCGCGGGTAAGCGATGGGAATTGATCGACAAGTACGGCAGACGGCATACTTCTTTGCGGATTAGCGTAACGGATGCCTGCAATATTCGGTGCAAGTATTGCATGCCAGCAGTGGTTTCGGGGTTCCTCAGCCAAGACCGTTTACTCTCGTACGATGCGATTGCAAGGATCGTCCGGGTGTTGGCTCAAGCCGGCATACGAAAAGTTCGTTTGACGGGCGGTGAGCCGTTGATGCGACCTGACTTATTCAAGTTGGTCGAGAAACTTCGCGCGGTTAGCGGGCTTACTCAAATCGCGATGACCACCAATGGCATGATGCTTCGGGATTCCTTGGACCGGTTAGTTCAAGCGGGTTTAAGTCACGTAAACATTTCACTCGATACACTGCGCGAACCTGCTTTTCGCGAAATATCCCGCCGCGATGGGCTTGAGAAAGTCCTCGAAGGAATCGAGGCTGCAGTTCGCAGTCCACTGCATGTCAGGCTCAATGCGTTGATTCTCAAGGATATCAATCTCGATGACTTGATCCCTCTGGTCCATTACGCGCGAGAACTGCGGATTGTCATCCGGTTCATCGAGTTTATGCCCTTGGATGCCAGTCGGGCTTGGAGTGCCGACCAAGTCGTCACCGGCGATGAGCTACGGCGGATTGTGGAGTCTGAGTTCGGGCCCCTGACGCCGGCAGATTCAAGCGATCCGTCGCAACCGGCCCGAGATTACTTATTTGAGGATAAGATCGGTGGAATCGGTTTTATCGATCCGGTTTCCAAGCCATTCTGTTCGGACTGCAATCGCTTGAGATTGACGGCGGATGGTAAATTCCGAAATTGCCTCTTCGGGCAGGACGAATGGGACGTAAAACCGCTCCTAGGACTTCCTCAAGGCGAAACAGCAGACGAGAAGATCTTTCAGTTGGTTCGCACCTGTGTAGAGGAAAAGCACCCTTCGCACGGTATCTCGCAGATTGGATTTCATCCCCCAGAGCGGGCGATGTATCAGATAGGCGGTTGACGTTCGCGGAGAATGAAGTATCAACTGGGGCGAGTGCGATTAGAGGATTTTGGGTGCAAGAAGTAAATCAGAATTCCTAGCGGACATTGAGTCTTAGGAAATTCCCAGAATAGAAAAACAGAACAATTATGAAGCGATATGACGTGTGTGGTTTAGGGAATGCCATTGTGGACATTTTCCTGCAACTCTCCGATGAAGATTTTGCACAGTTGCAGTACGAGCGGGGAACCATGCGACTCGTCGAACTCGCTGACCAGAAAGCTCTATTCACGAAGTTCGCCGGTGGATCCCATGATCTTCAACTCGTCAGTGGTGGGTCGGTAGCGAACTCCATCATCGCTGTTTCGCAATTAGGTGGAAATTCCGCCTTTATCGGCTGCGTCGGTGACGATCGTTACGGATTGCATTACGTCGAAGAGTTCAGCGACCTGAAGATCAACATCGGCAATCCCGTGATGGTAGGGGAGAGCACAGGAACATCGGTCGTGATTATTACACCAGATGCCGAGCGAACCATGCGCACGTGTTTGGGAGTCGCAAGCCATCTTACGGCCCGACACATCGATGAAGACCGAATTGCGAATGCGACTTGGTTGTTCATCGAAGGATATGTTTTTGCAAACCCTGAAACCGGCCAGCATGCCATCCGCCGAGCCATTGAGGTCGCAAAGAGTCACGGAACGAAGATCGCGATCACATGTTCGGAAGCATTCGTGCCAGCGGCTTTCGGGGCTCCATTCCACGAGGCGCTCAAGCAAGCCGACCTATTGTTCTGCAACGCACCGGAGTCCTTAGCGGTAACCGCCACGGAGAGTACCTCAGCAGCTTTTGAAGCGCTGCGAGCGATGGTTCCGAATTGCGTTGTAACGGACGGGCCGCATGGAGCATTTGTACGCTACAACGGGGAGGAATTGCATGTCCCCGCGTTCGCTTGTCACCCGAAAGATTTGACAGGTGCCGGAGATATGTTCGCCGGCGCATTCCTATACGGAATCACCCACGGATACGGACCGGGAGTAGCTGCCCAGGGCGCAAACTACTTGTGTTCGAAGGTGATCAGTCAAGTCGGTGCGCGGCTCCAAGACAATGCCGTGCGACTGTGGCAGGAAGGTATCGAGAACTTCAGAGCCGATGATGTCGGCGGTTGATCTAACCGCTTCTTCGATACTGATCTGATCGAAGGGTTGAATCCTTCGCTGGTGTAGCTTGATCTTTAAACCAGACTCGCTAGACCAGCTTATTGCGAACGGCCCATACGGCCGCTTGTGTGCGATCGGTAACCGAAAGTTTACGGAGAATATGCTGTACGTGTTCTTTGACCGTCTCGTAACTGATCTTTAAGTCCTCTGCGATCTTTCGATTGCTGTAACCGTTTGCGAGGCGTTCGATGACATCGCGTTCCCGAAGGGTCAGCGGTATCGGATGGTATCTGTGTGGCGGAAGGGCCGATGCGCAGACTGCAAGGCGGCGAAGATCATCTTTGGTCCATATCGCTTCGCCACGAAACGCAGTTTCGAATTTTTCCCATATGAGCGATGGGTGATCGCTCTTGGTAATAACCCCGAGCACCCCGGCATTCGCTGCCTTCAGGAATACTTGAGGTTGCTCGTACCGAGATAACAATAGGGTCGCGATGCTTGGGTAATGAGTACGCATTTCCATAATGCATCCCATGGGATCTTTTGGAAGATAATCCAAATCGATCAGAGTTAAGTCAGGTGTTGAGTTTTGAAACAGATCGGAAATCGCATAATGAGGTTGCGCGGAATGAAACCGGCATCGTCTCGATGCGTCGCTCAATGCATTAAACCCCCAACGGTCGATTTCATACGAGGATATGAGCAGAATATCGCGATTCATAAGAAGTGTACGACGAGAAACTCAAGGATAAGACCGGTTGCGGTGAGGCGTTAGACGAAAAGGATGAACTCACCAATCGGAAGATTATCGTAGTCTATTTCAAGGTGCCGGTGGGGATTTTGGTTGGAAAAAAACTTCCCCATATCCTGCTCCGATGGCAACCCGAAAGTCTCAAAAGTTGCCGTTTTCCCGGTTTCGCGATATCCAGCGGGGCTTACGGCAGTAAATGCCCTAGCTTGTCGCGTTTCGCGGCTAGGTAATTGGCGTTGTGCTCGTTGACCGGGGAAATAATAGGGACCTGGTCGACGACCTTTAAGTCGAATCCCCGAAGATTAAAGGCCTCGGTTTTCTTTGGGTTATTCGTGAGTAAACGAATGTCCCGAAGCCCCAAGTCTTTGAGGATTTGCAGTCCGACACCGTAGTCTCGCATGTCGGCTTTGAACCCCAGGCGATGGTTTGCCTCCACGGTATCCAAACCTTCGTCTTGAAGTGCATAGGCACGGATTTTCTGAGCTAAGCCGATCCCGCGACCTTCTTGGGGCAAGTACACCAAAACCCCCCGCCCCTCCTTGGCGATGGCTTCTAGGGCCAAGTGCAATTGGTCACCGCAATCACATCGCAGCGAGGAGATCAAATCCCCGGTAAAACAACTGCTATGCATACGAACCAAAGGTGCGACCGGACCGTCGGCTTGAATGTCACCGAATGTAAGTGCGATCGGCTCTTGGCTCTCGAACTGCACGTCATACACCACTACTTGAAACTCACCATATTTTGTAGGCAGACGGCACTGTGATGCTCGTGATACGAGCTTTTCGTTCACCCGTCGGTGAGAGATCAATTGTTCGACGGTGATAATCTCAAGTCCATGAGTTTGCGCCAACGCGATCAATTCATCGCGTGTGGCTCGATCACCCGAGGCGTTAAGTATCTCGCACAGAACTCCGGCGGGTGCCAACCCAGCCATTCTTGCCAAGTCCATCGAGGCTTCGGTGTGTCCAGCTCGCCGCAAGACTCCTCCTTCCATGGCCAAGAGAGGATACACATGCCCGGGCTTAACAAAGTCCGAAGTCTGGGTTTGTTCATTTGCAAGACGAACAATCGTCTCGGCTCGTTCTGCGGCTGTAATCCCTGTCTTGCATCCCGCGTGGTCTACCGGGGTCATGAAAGCGGTGCTTAACGGGGATGTGTTGGTCTCGACAAGCGGACGCAACTCCAATCGCCGCGCCGTGGAAGGGAGAATGGAGCAACACAATTGCCCATGTCCTGAGAGCATAAAGTTCACCAGTTCAGGGGTGACCAACTGGGCTGCACAAACAAAATCACCTTCGTTCTCACGATGTTCGTCGTCAAGAACGATGACTACCTTGCCCGCCGCAACGGCGTCTACCGCCGATTGAATGCTGCTGAAACGCTCCGGCATTGTCTTATCCTGCTCTTCCTTTGTCACGAATCGCTCGATTCGTTCTCTTCGAGATTGTAATCCTTCATCTTTTTATGCAAGGTGTTCCGGTTAATGCCCAAACGAGTCGCGGTCTTGGTCTGCACGTTGCCGCAACTCTGCAGGACTTGAATGATCAATTCCCGCTCCACCCGGTCGACAACCCTCGCATGCAAATCGTTCTGGTCCGGCTTTGCTAATCGTAGTCCCTCGGCAACCAATTGTTTCGTAAGGGATTCAAAGTCAAGTGGTATGGCTTTCGTCGGAACGACAAATTCTTGTGGCGTCGGATTGCCTGTAACGACACCTGGCAAAAGATCGACGGTCAATTCATCGGTCTCGGACATCACAACCGCACGCTCAACGTAATTCTGCAATTCCCGAACATTCCCTGGCCAGTGGTAGTCTTGAAGCGCAACCATGGCCGCGGGCTGGATGTGTACGACGAACCGTTCGTTTTGCTCGCTGTAAACTTTTAAAAAGTGCGAAACTAGCAACGGGATGTCTTCTCGACGTTTCCTTAAAGGTGGTAATTCAATGGGAACCACGTTCAATCGCCAATAGAGATCCTCGCGAAATCGATCTTCGCGAATCTCAACCGCCAAATCTCTGTTGCTTGCGGCGATCAACCGGGTATCGACCGTGACTGTCTCGGTGTCACCAACACGCTCAAATTGCTTCTGTTGCAATACTCGCAGCAGCTTTACTTGCAAGTGACGTGAGGTGCTATTGATCTCGTCGAGAAATATCGTTCCCGTGTGGGCTGCTTCAAATCTACCTGCCCGATTGCCAACCGCACCAGTAAACGCTCCACGCACGTGACCAAATAGTTCACTCTCAAGCAAACTTTCGCTAAGTGCACCGCAATTCACTTTGACAAAAGGGCCGCCTACGCGGTGACTAAGCTGGTGGATCGCATTGGCGATGACTTCTTTCCCTGTACCAGTCTCCCCTAGAAGCAATACCGAAGCGTTTGTTTTCGCAACTCTCTTGGTCAGAAAAGCAACTTTTTGCATCGCTGGAGACGAACCGATCACGCCGGGTAGGAACTCGCGTGGCCCTCCCCATTGCTGCCCGTCGTCATGCCCTGCGTTCGCCATTTCGATCCGACTCTAATCCCAAAATTCCCTGCCGGTCGGTTCGTTCACTATGCCCCTTGAAAGGTCGATACCACAGGCGGATTTGACGCCGCTTAAGGATTCGACTCGGTCTGCCGACCATACTCTGCGTCGATCGCGTCGAGAACTCGGCCAACGACGATGCGGGTGACCGGCTCGGTTGCCCCGCGTGTGTTGTAAACATCGTACTGACCGTTGATCATATCGGTAGAGATCAATAGCCCAAATCTTTGCACGGATTGCACAAAAATTTGGCTTGCTTGCTCGCGACGCTTCGCTGGCTCCTGAGCGTCCGATGCTATCCGTAGCAAATTTTGTTGCTCGGCTTGCGTATCAGCTAACCGAATAGAGACCCCTGTCCCATCGGTTACTTCTTCTTGCGGAAAGCGTTGTCGGAAGTAATTCGCTGCGTTTTCCTTCCATCCAACACGGTCTGCTGCGGTCGTGCTCGGATACCCCAACACATCATCCATGCGGTGGACTATGTCCCCAAAACCATCGATCGTTGGCGGAACAGAACCCACAATGACCCCAGGATCAGAATTCGCGACGGAGTGTTCAAGGCTGCTTAGAGAATCAGCAAGCAACGCGATCGGTACGGTCGATGTCGATGGATTGATGCGAATTCTTTGAACCAATTGACCAAGGTCCAAATCTCGAAGGTGATCGAGAATAAAAATTGCTTCTACTGGAGTTGCGTTTCGCAGTGTATTAAACACGTCGTCGACGGAGGAAGCTTCGACGTACCGAAATCCCATTTGCTCTACAAGCTGATGCATGTGGGATCGAAGCGAGGGACTAGCACCGACAATCATGACCATTGGGTCAGCCATCAGCCGTTGCATTTCTCGACCAACGAAATCGACGCGGCTTGAGCCTTGAAATCCAGCAGGTTCGCTTCGATCAACGCTAGAAGTAAGCGTGGTTCGGTCCACGTTTGAGTCGGTCGAGACGGTTCTAAGCTGCCGTTGATCGAGCAACGAATTCATCAAAGCGATTGTGGCCGGATAACGGACTTGAGGATCCCCCGAATTCGCGGCTTGTACTAATCGATCTCTGACGGGTGGGGGCATGAGTTTGCCTTGCCATCGCACCAAGTTACTAACAGCGAGGGCTTTCGCTCCACGCAAAGATTCTTGTTCGGCCGCATCCCAGATCAAGCATGCGAATTCGTGGCTATCGCGTAGGGTGCTTGGGACAAGCGACTGAAAATGTTCGGAGGCGGTCAAGTCTCGCGAACCTTCATGCGAGAGTTTTTCCATCATGGCAACGATCGCTTTGGCAGAGACTGCATCTCCGCTGGACTCTGACCTGAGCGTTGTAATGGCTGCTTGGGAAGCTCTCGCGAGAGCTAGTTCGGCAGCGTTGGCACTTGTGGGCTGCACGCTTGTTGCATCCTCACCTAAAGCCCACGTCGTTTGAGTACGGACGTCGTTGAGTTTCGTTAGTTGACGATATTGATCTAAGGATCGGTCGAGAATCGTCGCTGCATACTCGTAGGA